>ERZ839823.1362-NODE-1362-length-25155-cov-8.548327_pt1 | contig 25155 bp, 29 predicted proteins | sample MGYA00519862_ERZ839823 | MGnify/ENA primary metagenome ERZ839823 (study PRJEB31850, sample SAMEA3708853) | human gut metagenome | biome: human gut; feature: human-associated habitat; material: faeces | place: China | collected 2014 ...
AAACAACTTAAATAAATCCAAATATAATGTTTAGATGAATAAAATTATATTGCAATATTGTAATTGTCTTAAAATTGATTTTAGTAAGTTTAAATTATAATAATTAAAACACATATAAATTAAAAACCAAACATTAAAATTTGCAATTAACAAATGTTCGTTTTAAAAAATTCTATAAATTTAAAATCTTTAATTTATAATTTTTTAAATTTTAAAATTTCAAATATAATATTTTTTAAATTTTATTTTTAATTATAAATCTAAAGCAAATTTTATTTTGTAAAAACTTTGCACAAAATTTTTCTATATCTTTTTTTATTTTTTTATATATAAAATATTTATATTAAATATAAATCTGTAACATAAAAAATATGACTATCCCCCCTACTCTACTGATTTTTTAGAATTCATATTTTTTTATTTCACAATTTTTTAATCCTCTATCTAAGAACAAACCTTTTTTATACCTTCAAAATAACCATCAAATGCTTTTGATACTCCACTGTGAGCTACTACTAGAACATTTTTATAGTCTTTTATTTTTAATTCATCTAAAAAGTTATATATTCTTTTAAAGAATTTTATTAATTATTCAAAAAATTCATCACTAAATCTATAATTACTTCTTTTTCCTTTGGATTCGATTCAGCAATTAATAAAGTAAGAGCCGTTAATGTATTATTATCAATTACTTGTTTTCCGTTTTTATATAATATTCCATAAAAATTCAAAAAATATATAAATAAGGTTGCTGCAATCCTTTTGTTTCCATCGGCAAATACATGATTTTTTACTATTAAATATAAGAAATTTGCTCCTTTTTCTTCTATACTTTTGTAGATATCCTGTCCGTGCAAAACTTTGATAAATGTTACCAATAATTGATTCCAATCCTTTATCTCTTTCAACTGCAAAAAGCGAACTTTCTTCATTAAATCTTAACTTATTAATTATATTTATGCATTCTTGGTATTCAATTTTCCTATCGTCTATATTTCCTTCAATTTTCTTTAAAGTTCTATGATCATAATCATCTAATAAGTCTAATGCTTTTGAATATCCTCCAATTACTTTTAATATTTCTTTTGCATCATTTCCTTCTAGTTTTTCATCAATGCGGTTGGCAATATCTATTAATTTTATAGTTTTTTCCAAGTATTCTAATCTTTTTTGATTTATTGCATAACCTTTTAGCATATAATCTTTTAATACACTAGTAGCCCACTTTCTAAACAAAATACCATTTTGTGATTTTACACGATACCCAACAGAAATTATCATATCTAGATTGTAATATTGTACATTATATTTTTTACCATCTTCAGCAGTATGCTCAAAAAATGAGCATACTGAACTTTCAGATAATTCTTCATCTTTATAAATATTTTGAATATGGCGAGTGATTGTTCTTCTATCTTTTCCAAATAATTCTGCCATTTGTTTTTGTGTAAGCCACACAGTTTCATCTTTTAAGTTTACTTCTAATTTTACTCCTTGGTTTTCAAATAAAATAATTTCATTCTTTTTTTCTTCCATACGAACACATCCTTTATTATATAAAATTTAATTCTTAGTATATTTGTTAGTACTTATATATTACAATTTTTAGTATTTTTGAACTATTGTACATATTTTATAATAAGAACAGATTTTTTTAATTATTTTCGTTTAATGTTACTTCAAATATATTATACTGTTTGATTTTCTAAAAGTCAATTTCGATTGTTTCAGTACTGTAGTGACGTATGATTCATTTTTCTTGTCCCATTTTTGTTGCAAAATTAACATAAATATGTTATAATATATTGTATAAAATATATTTTAGGAGGTTTCATTATGAGAAAAATGAGTTTGGAACAAATGGATCACGTGCTTAGACACGTCGAGATGCATGCAAACGAGTTTCGGCATGGTAATTTCACCAAAGGAGGAGATTATTTAAAGAAACTCAAAGAAGCACAAGAATTAGCATTAGAAGTTTCTCATGACATTATTCATGTTATGAGAACAAAGCAGTTCAAGGGATATGAGAATGCAGACTTCTCATATGATATAATCCTTCCAAATGACTACAAGCATCATCGATTCCGTCACTTTGATGCTGCCAGTTTCCAAGTTGGTTGCAAATTAAAAGCTACAATGGATCTTGATATCGTACCAGACAGTATGATTCAACTTTCATGTGATGACGCTGAACAGCAGATGAATGAGCTCGGCTGGGCAATTCAGGATGCAGCGGTATTCATTAAGATTCTTGAAGAATATTTTAATAAGCCACAGATTGCTTACAGGCAAATGGAACTGGAACAGGCAGATCATTTTCTCCGGCATATTAAGATGCATGCTGAAGAACTTGAAAACGGAAAATTCGTTAAAACTTCGTCATATTTGGAAAAGCTCAAACTTGCTCAGTACAAGGGTAAAGATTTGGCGCATGACCTCTTTCATGTTATGCGTGAAAAAGGCTATGACGGATACAAAGACAATGACTTTGACCCATATGTACCTCTGCCAGCGGATTACAATCAGAATCATTACCATGAATTCAGAAGATTTGACTATGATTCTTTCAAGGAAGCAATCAAAATTAAATACATTCTGAATCTGGGAATGGTGATGGAAAGAGACATTCCTCTTTCAGAAGAAAAGGGAAATGAACAGATGGCAGTGTTAACTGCTGCTATCGAGGATGCCGAAGTATTCATTACCATGCTGGAAGAGTACTTTAAGGACAAGTAAAAACTTCCTAAAACCCGGGGTTGCAATTTAGCCCCGGGTTTTCTTTTAATTTTTATAATTTCTTAAATAAGAATCCATTTTTTCAATAAATTCTGCATTATTCTTAGTTTGAGTCATTTGCGTAATAATTTGTTCTGTTACATCTGCTACTGGTAAATTGTTTAATGCTTTTCTTAATGCAAAAACAGTTTCCATTTCAGGTTTTGTTAATAATAAGTCTTCTCTTCTTGTTCCTGATTTATTTATGTCTATTGCTGGGAAAATACGTTTTTCTGATAATCTTCTATCTAAGTGTACTTCCATATTTCCTGTACCTTTAAATTCTTCAAATATAACATCATCCATTCTACTTCCTGTTTCAATTAATGATGTAGCTAAAATTGTTAAACTACCACCATTTTCAATATTTCTTGCAGCACCAAAGAATTTTTTTGGTTTGTGTAATGCAGCTGGATCAAGACCACCAGATAATGTTTTCCCTGATGATGGCATTACAAGGTTATACGCTCTTGCAAGTCTAGTAATACTATCTAATAGGATTACTACATCTTTATTATGTTCTATTATTCTTTTTGCTCTTTCTAATACCATTTCTGCAACTTTCACATGATGTTCTGGCATTTCATCAAATGTTGAATATATAACTTGTCCTTTTATTGATCTTTTCATATCTGTTACCTCTTCTGGACGTTCATCAATTAAAAGCACAATTAATTCTACTTCTGGATTGTTTGCAGAAATACTATTTGCTATTTTTTTCAATAATGTTGTTTTTCCTACTTTTGGTGGAGCAACAATCATTCCCCTTTGACCTTTTCCTATAGGTGAAATTAAATCTATAATTCTCATTGCATATTCTGTTGGTACTGTTTCCAATTTTAATCTCTCATTTGGATAAATAGGTGTTAGTTCATCAAATCTTTTTCTCTTTGCTGCTTTTTCTGGATGTTCTCCATTAACTTCTCCAACAAATATTAAAGATGGGAATTTTTCACCTTCTTTTGTTCTAGAAATTCCTTTTACTATATCTCCTGTATCAAGTTTGAATCTTCTTATTTGGATTGGTGATATATATACATCTTTTGGACTTGATAAGTAATTATCTCCTCTTAAAAAACCATATCCATCTGGTAATACTTCAAGTATTCCTTCTACTATCTCATCATCATCATTAGTTACTTTATAATCTATTATAGATTCTTCTGCTTCATCTAATTGTTCTTCGTCATTTTTATCATATCTTATTTCTTGAGCTTCTTCGTTTTCTTCTTGTGGCTTTGATGTTTCTGCAACCTGTTTTAATAATTCTATCAATTCTTCTTTCTTTAGTTTTGAAATATTTTTAATGTTTTGCTCTTTTGCAAAATTTCTCAACTCTAATAATGTCATGTTCTCTAATTCTGACATAAGTACCTCCTATTATTTAATTTTTATTTTTAATTTAATGGATTTTTTTATTGAAGTTAATAAAAGTAAATCCTTAAAACTTGAATGTGCTTTAAGGATTTACTTGTTACTATCGATATAAACTCTTTCATTTGGTAAATACATTCCTAGTTTTTCACGTGCTAATTTTTCTATATATTCTAATGAATCTGTATTCTTTTTTTCTTGTTCTAAATTTTGTTTGTTTTGTTCTAGTTCACTTTGTGCTACTTCTATTTTTGAAGATAATTCCTTTATATCATCTCTGTAATGTGATATGTTTATTTGCTGTTTTATTAACATAACTATCCATACTATTAATGCTATTAAAAATGCATTCCTAAGTAATTTTTCTTTTTTCATATGTACTCTCCATTTTCTTGTTAAAAATTCTTATATACATATATTATTCTCCATTTTTTACAATTTTCCCCTTTTTTGTCGTAAGTTTTTTTGTAAATTTAATAAATATTTTAGAAATTATCGAATACATTGTCTTAAATGGTATTATCAAAATTCTAATTATATAGCTGAAAATTGTCGAAAATATTTTTACTATTATGTTGCTTAATGTAAATATGTATAATAATATTCCAACAATTATTCCTAGAAAAATAAATATTCTTATCTCTCCATTATTAAAAAACCAAATACTATATAAAATCAATATTCCAGTTAAAATCCAAAATAAAATATCTTCTATATATGTTATTGTATTTGAAGTTTTTATACTTCTTCTTAGAATTCTAAAAAAATCGAATAAAACTCCTATTACTACTCCTGTTAATGAAAAAACCAAAAATAAATATGCTTGATTTTGAGCCATAATTTTGCCTTTCTACTTGAAAATTTTGCTTAGTATTGTTCCTGCACTTTTCTCTTGTTTTGTTTGACTATATGCTAAACTTGAAATTTCTCCTTCTATTATTACTTCTGCTGTATCTAAACTTAATTTATTAATTCTGATATTTTCTCCTTTTACGGTTAATAAGCCTAGTTCTGTATCTACCATTACTACTTGATCGTCAAAACTTAATACATCATTTACTCCAGATACACTTAACTTCCCCCTATTTTCTAATACTAAATTTTGAACTATGTTGGAATTTACATTTATATTCATATTTTTTCTTTCATCTATCATATTCTTTCATCCTTTCGTATATATTATCTATACTAAATTATAATATGCAGAAAATAGCATAAATAGAACTAATTGAATCTAAAAAGAAGATGCTAATTAAAGCATCCTCTAATCATATTAAACAAAATTTTTAAAATCTTTTTATTTTATCCTTTCTTCAATACTTTTTAGCATCTCTTGATATTTATTTAGTTTAGCCTTTTCTTCGTTTATTTTTGCTTCTGGAGCCTTATTAACAAATCCTGGATTAGCTAACATTTTACTTGCTCTTTCAATTTCTGCTAGGACTTTTTTCTTTTCATCTTCAAGACGTTTTTTCTCTTCTTCTACATCTACTAATTCTTCGAACGGAATATAAACTTCCATTCCATTTGAAATAATCGAAATAGCATTTTGAGGTATATTGTCTTTATTATTTTGAATTGTAATTTCGTTTGCGAATCCTAGTTTTTCAATAAAAGCTTTAGATTGTTCAATCTCATTTTGATATTCCGCTGTAACAAAAATTAATTTTGTTTTTTTACTTGGATGTACATTCATATTTGCTCTAACATTTCTAATTTGTGTTATAACATCTTTTAAGTTTTCTATAAAGTCTTTGCTTGTATCATATTCTATTGAATCATTTGCTTTTGGCCAATCTGAAACCATCAAGTCCCTATTATCAGGATTTACAAGTTTTGCATAAATTTCAGATGTGATAAATGGCATAAATGGATGCAACAATTTCAAGCTGTTTCTAAGTACATAATTTAATACATAACATACTTGTGCTTTTTCTTGCTTATTTTCGCTATATAGTCTTGATTTTGCCATTTCTATATACCAATCGCAAAATTCATTCCAGATGAAATTATAAATATTTTCAAGTGCTACACCTAAGTCATAATCATTAATATTTTGTGATACTGTTTTTATTAGGTTGTTTAATTTATTTAATATCCATCTATCTTCAACTCTTAAATCTTTTTCTTCTTTAATGTCATCTTCTAATGAATTAATTACGAATTTTGATGCATTCCATAATTTATTAGCAAAATTTGAAGCTTGGTCTAGTTTTTCGGGCATGTATTTAATGTCATTTCCAGCAGAAGTTCCATATAATAATGAAAATCTTAATGCATCTGTACTGTATTTGTCAACTATATCTAATGGATCAATTCCGTTTCCTAATGATTTTGACATTTTTCTACCTTGGCTATCTCTTACTATTCCATGGATTAAAATATCACTAAATGGTTTTTCATGCATTAACTCTAAGCCAGAGAAGATCATTCTTGCTACCCAAAAGAATATTATGTCATATCCTGTTACCAACACATTTGTTGGATAAAATGTTTTTAAGTCTTCTGTTTCATGTGGCCAACCTAATGTTGAAAATGGCCATAATGCAGAACTGAACCATGTATCTAATGAGTCTTCATCTTGGTGTAATTTTGTTGAACCACATTTTTCACATTTTTCTGGTGCAGTTTTACTTACATTTATATGTCCACATTCATCACAATAGTATGCAGGAATTCTGTGTCCCCACCACAATTGACGAGATATACACCAATCTTGAATATTTTCCATCCAGTTAAAATATGTTTTTTTGTATCTTTTTGGAATAAATTTAATCTCATCTTCTTTTACTGCTCTTATTGCAGGTTCTGCAAGTTCTTTCATCTTTACAAACCATTGCTCAGATATTCTTGGTTCTATTGTATTGTGACATCTATAGCATTTTCCTACATTGTGAGTGTAGTCTTCTGTTTTTACAAGTGCTCCTATTTCTTCTAGTTTTTTTACTATTAATTTACGTGCTTCTAATGTGGTTAGTCCTTTATATTCTGGTACTAAATTTTCCATTATTGAACTATCATCAAATACTTCTACGATTTCTAAGTTGTTTCTTAGTCCTGCTTGATAGTCATTCATATCATGTGCTGGAGTGATTTTTACACAACCAGTTCCGAAATCTTTTTCTACGAAGTCATCTGCAATTATTGGAATTTCTTTATTCATTATTGGGAGAATACATGTTTTTCCTACAATATCTTTATATCTTTCATCATCTGGATGTACTGCTACTGCGGTATCTCCTAGCATTGTTTCAGGTCTTGTTGTTGCAACTATTACATATTTATCTGTTCCTTTTATTTGATATCTAATATGCCATAAATGTGATGCTTCTTCTTCAAATTCTACTTCTGCATCTGATATTGATGTATGGCATGATGGACACCAGTTTATCATTCTTGTTCCCTTATATATTAATCCTTTATTATATAAATTTACAAATTGTTCTAAAACTGCATCTGATAATCCTTCATCCATTGTAAATCTTGTACGGTCCCAATCACATGAACATCCGAGTCTACGTTGTTGTTTTTGGATTGTTCCTCCATATTCTTTTGTCCATGCCCAAGCTCTTTCTAAAAATTGTTCTCTTGTGATATCAGCTTTTGTTAAGCCTTCTTCTTTTTTCATTTTTTCTACAACTTTTACCTCTGTTGCTATTGCCGCATGGTCTGTTCCAGGAATCCATAATGTGTTATATCCGCACATTCTTTTATATCTTATTAATACATCTTGCAATGTTCCATCTAATGCGTGTCCCATGTGTAATTTTCCTGTTACATTTGGTGGTGGCATTACTATGCAATAACTTTCTTTTGTTTTGTCCATTGATGGCTTAAAATAGCCTTTTTGTTCCCATTCATTATACAATTTTTCTTCAAATTCTTTTGGATTGTATTTGTCATTTAATTTTCTTTCACTCATATTTTTCATTTCCTTTCTTAAAAAAATTTTACATTGTATTTACAAGAAAATACTTGGTCAGGTTCTAATTGATTTATATTTTCTTTATCTTTAAAAATTTGATTACTATCAATCTTATCTGCTGTGTTTTGCCATGGTTCTATGCAGACGAAAGGTGCTCCTTTTTTTGACCACAGTGCCAAATATGGAAAGTCTGTAAAATCAAATTCTAATATTTTTTTATTTGTTTCTTTACTCTGCAAAATAACTTTATTTGATTTTATATTTTTCATTATTATTGCATCATTGTCAAATATGTTTGCTGTTAGATGCATTTTGTTATTTTCTAAAATATTGTTTGCTTTTTCTGTGTCTATTAATCCATTTTTTAATTTTAAGAATTTTATTTTATCTTCTTTTTCATCAAATACTATTTCATATTGTCCTGTACTATAATCACAACTAAATGCTGGATGCCCTCCTAATCCAAAATATATTTTTTTATTGTCTATGTTTTTTACTTGATATTCTACTTGTAGAGTGTCTTCTATTATTTGATATATTACATGTAATTCAAATTTATATGGATATTTTTTAAGTGTTTCTTCATTATATGTTAATACATAATGATTTTCTTCAATTTGGTTAAATTCCATGTCTCTTGCAAAACCATGTTGTGACATTTCATATATTTGTCCTTCTATTTCTGTTTTTGAGTCTTTTATTCGTCCTACTATTGGAAATAGTATTGGTGATTGACGGTTCCAAAATGTTTTACCATCAAATAACATTTCTTTTCCATTACATTGTATACTTGTTAATTCTGCTCCTTGTTTTTTGGTTTTGATTTTTAACATCTTTTTCTCTCCTTTCTGCTACGAAAAAAATAACTCGCCTATATGCTTATTTGCATAAGGGCGAGTTTATATCTCACGGTACCACCTTAATTATTATCTATTTTATTTTTGGATAACATCTCATTTTGCTTTAACGCAGCATACGGATAATCTTAAGTTTATTGTCAGATTATCAACTCCAAAGCTACCTTCCATTTACCTTTGTTTAAGAAGCTCCCAGCCCATGACTTCTTTTCTCTGCAAAACAAGTATAAATGTACTCCTCTTTTTCTTTGTTTTTATTATTATGCCAATATATTATCATATTATTATGTGAATTGCAAGTATTTTATTATATTATTCCTCAATTCCATAAAATAATTTTAAAACGCTTGTATATCCTGGAAATTTTACTTTTCGAATACAATCAATGACTTCTTTAACATTGTATTCTACATATAATTGGTTATATTCTACTTTATTTTTATTAATGTTTAATATTCCATATGGTGCATAGTTAGTTTTTCCAGGACATCCTAATGCTCCAGGATTTATGTATGTTTTACTATTTTTAAAATTATAAACTTCTTTGTGAGTATGTCCATACAAATATATGTCGGCAGCTATCCCATTAAATATTATTTCATTTTCTTCTACACTAGCTCTTTTTATGTGTTTTCTAAAACTTCCATCTTTGTTCATTGGATAGCTAATTGTTTTAAGACTGCGTCTAACGCTTTTTTATTTCCATGTATATCTGAAATTATTCCTATTTTCATAATATTTTTTCCTTTTTAATATATTTTATGTGCTATAACCTCATTAACTTTTTTAATATCTTTTCTTTTGGTGTAAATACCATATATTTTATGTAATATTTTTGTATTGGATTAAAAAATGTATCTAATAGTAAGATATCTTTTATTCTAAATTTAATTCCTTTTTTTTCTAAATAATCACAAGTAAATAATTTACAGGAAATACATTTTGCTCCGCATGTATAATCATCCTTCAAATATTCACATAGAACTAATTTTGATAATGGGCCTAATGCTTTATATTTGAAGTGATGGCAACATTAATATTGAAAAATGATATTACATTCTTTATTTTTAAAAGCTTTTTTAATATTTTTTTATAATCTTTATTTTTTAAACTATTGAAATCAATTTTCAATACCATTTTTTTATTCTTTAATAGACTAGCTATGTTTATCTTATTTACATCTATAAAGTTATTTTCTATATCTGTATTTACTTTTAAATAGTAATTATTGCTAAGTTTAATGTTTGAATTCACTTTAATCAAATCCTTTCTTAACAGCAATTGTTATAGATTTTCATTATAATAAAACAATAAATATAAACTAAAAGGAATGAGTCCCATACAATATAGGATTCATTCCAAAGCCTTTTAGTATTTAATTAAAAATGCCTAATTTTTTGTGTTCAGTATACTTATTTTAATATTTTATTAAAAAGCTTTTCTAAATAATTCAATAAAGTCTTCTCTTGAAACTTCTCTTGGATTACCTGGTTTGCAAGGATCTTGCATAGCTTTATCTGCTAGCATTCCAAAATCTTCTTCTCTTGCTCCAACTTCTCTAACTGTTTGAGTAATTCCAACTGATTTAGAAAGTTCAGAAATCATCCATACAAATGTATTTATAACATCTTGGTCATTTAAATGTGCTGCATCTGGTCTACCAATTTCGCATAAAATTTCTCTGAATCTTTGTGCTGTTGCAGGATCTTCACCATTGAATCTCATAACTGTTGGTAATAATATTGCATTTGCTAAACCATGTGGTGTATCATAAACAGCTCCTAATTGATGTGCCATTGAATGTACAATTCCTAAACCTACATTTGAGAATCCCATTCCAGCAATGTATTGAGCTAGTCCCATTTTTTCAACTGCTTCTTCATCTTTCTCATTTACAGCTGCTGGTAAATATTTAAAGATTAGTTTTATTGCTTGCATATGGAACATATCTGACATTGTGTTGTGTGCTTTTGTGATATATCCTTCTACTGCATGTGTTAGTGCATCCATTCCTGTTGCTGCTGCAATTGATTTTGGCATTGATGCCATTAGGTCTGAATCTACAATTGCTAATATTGGAATATCATGAGGGTCTACACATACCATTTTTATTTCTCTTTCTTCATCTGTTATTACATAATTAATTGTTACCTCTGCTGCTGTTCCTGATGTTGTTGGTAATGCTATTATTGGCATACCTTTATTTTCTGTATTTGATAATCCATTTAGTGAAACTATATCTGCTCTGTCTGGGTTTGTCATAACAATTGATATACCTTTAGCTGTATCTATACTTGAACCTCCACCAACTGCAACTAAAACATCTGCACCTGCATTTTTACAAGCTTCTACACCATCTAATACATTCTTTATTGTTGGGTTTGGTTTTACTTCTGAATATACTTCATAAGCTATTCCTGCTCTATCTAAAACTTCTGTAACTCTTGCTGTAACTCCACATTCAAATAATGCTTTATCTGTTACTACTAATACCTTTTTAAATTTTCTTTTACGAATTTCTTCTGGTAATTCTTCTCTTGCTCCTTTTCCAAAATATGATGTCTCGTTTAATACAAATCTGTTAACTGACATAATTTTTTCACTCCTTCTTTTGATTTTTTTAAATTTCTTTTGAATTTATATAAAAAGTTTTTAACTTTTATATCATTTTAATTTTCGGCATAATCAGCTGGTATCTCAAACACTGAGCTGTCTATGTCATTTGTTAAGCCAACTTTTAGTAATTCGTGCTTATCTCCATATATTGTTTTTATATATACTAAATTGTCTTTACTATCAAAATAAAATCTAGTTTTCACATCATTTTCATCTAAATTTAATGAGTTGGATAGTAAAAACATTGTACTTCCACTGTATTCTTCATATTTATATTTTTTCCCTTTTACTTTTTCAGTTCCTTTAGTATATTCTTTTCCCAGTATCTCTTTTATTCCATCTATCAAAAAAGTTTGGTCTACATTGTTTCCTTCATAAATATAATATTCTTTTCTATCTGGTAAAATTAAATAAGTACTATTTTCTTTTATTAATGTTTTTGTATGATTTTGTGTCGCAGAATCTTCATCTTTTGAATATTGATCTATTAATGTTTTATCTCCATCTTTTATTATAATTGTTTTATTATTATCATTTTGTTCCCACTTAAATTGATAGGCCTGGCTTGAATTAAGTTTATTATATACTTTTGCTAATTCTTGCACTTTACTATTTTTGTTTCCTACAATTTTGCTTACAAAAAATATTATTCCTATAATAACTAATATTATTACAATTAAGCTAATTCTTTTGTTCTTTTTCATTTTATCTCCGACCTTTCGTTCTTAATAATTCTGTATGTTATTATATCAATAATGTTTTTCGTTTACAATATTTTTTGACAATTTTTTTACTTCTTTTCTGGGTCAACATATTCTAATGTTCCAGGAATCATTTTATCAACAAAAACAACTCCGTCAAGATGATCACATTCATGTGCAATTGCTTGTGCTAACAGTTCTTTGGCTTTGATTGTGATTTTCTTTCCGCTTCTATCCAAAGCTTCAACTACAACTTCTTTTGGTCTAATCATTTTAGCATACTGATTAGGAAAACTTAAACATCCTTCTTCTACTTCTTGCTCTCCTTTGGTTTTGATTATTTTAGGATTAATAAGGATTATAACTCCATTTCCATCATCAATGTCAATTACCACAACTCTTTTTAGCACACCTACTTGTACAGCTGATAATCCGACTCCATTATATTTATACATTGTGTCTATCATGTCATCAATCAATGTTTGAATTTTATCATCAATTGTTTCTACCTCTCTTGATTTTTTTCTTAGTATTTCATCTTTTTCATATCTTAGATTTCTTATTGCCATTTTTATCATTCCTTTCTATTTTTAGTTGGCATAGTAAACATTATAATTATTTTTAAATCATATTATTAGGATTAACATCCACACTAATTCTGGTATTTTTATAATTTGAATCATAAAATTTTTTCAAACAAGTATTTATAACACTATTTGCCGATTCTGTCATATTTCCCTTTATAATAATCCTCCACCTAAATCTATTTTGAATCTTATCAATAGGTGATGGCATAGGTTTTAAAACATAAAATTCTTGTTCACCTAATCTAGCTTTTAAATAATTATAAACTCTAGTAGATGCTTCTATAATTTCTTTTTCATTTAAACTATTGAACCCGATTAATATTATATCGCAAAATGGTGGATATTTCAACTGTTCTCTTAAGGCAATTTCTGTATTATAAAACATCTTATAATCTTGCTTTTGAGCACATATAATACTAAAATTATCTGGATTGTATGTTTGTATTATTACTTTTCCATCTAATTGCTCTCTTCCTGCTCTTCCTGCAACCTGTGTCAAAATTTGAAAGGTTCGTTCATTTGCTCTATAATCATCTATATTTAAACTACTATCAGCTGCAATTACACCAACTAATGTCACATTTGGAAAATGATGGCCTTTAACAACCATTTGTGTTCCTATTAAAATATCGATATTTTCATTTTTGAATTTGTCTAAAATTTCTTCATGTGAATTTTTCTTAGTAACTGTATCTATATCCATTCTTATTGTTGATGCCTCTGGAAATAGTTTATTTATTTCCTGTTCTAACTTTTGTGTCCCTGTTCCAAAATATTTTATTTTTGTACTATGGCATTCTGGACAAACAGTTACAACATTTTCTTCATATCCACAATAATGACATTTTAATTTATTCTCTGTTTTATGGTATGTCATACTTATATTACAATTTTTGCATTTTACTGTATATCCACATTCTCTACACATTATAAAAGTCGAAAAACCTCTTCTATTTAAAAACAAAATTGTTTGTCTGTGCTGTTTTAAATTTTGTTCTATTTCACCATATAATTTTGTACTTAACATTGATCTATTTCCATTTGCTAACTCCATTTTTAAATCTACTATTTCTACTTCAGGTAATTTCGAATTATTTGCTCTTTTACTTAATTCTAATAAAGTTACTTTTCCTTGTTGCGCTTTATAATATGTAATTAAATCTGGAGTAGCACTTCCTAATACTAATGGGCAATTATTTTCTTTAGCTATTCTTTTTGCAATTTCTTTTGCATCATATTTTGGAATTGCTTCTGACTTATATGAGCTATCATGTTCTTCATCAATTATTATTATTCCAATGTTTTCTGTTGGAGCAAAAATTGCAGACCTCGCACCAATGATTATTTTGGCTTTTCCTTCTTTTATTTTATTCCACTCATCATATCTTTCACCTATTGATAGTTTACTATGTAAAACAGCAATTTCATCTTTATTAAAACGTGCTATAAATCTATCTATCATTTGAGGTGTTAAAGATATCTCTGGTACAAGTACTATTGCTGTTTTTTCTTGTTTTAATGCTTTGTCTATTAGTTGTAAATAGACTTCTGTCTTACCTGATCCTGTTACTCCATATAATAAAAATTGTTCATAACTATTAGTTATCATATCTAATACTACTTTGTCATAAGCATTTTTTTGTTCATCTGTAAGTTTTAAGTTTTTTGTTTTCTCGATTTTCTTATTTGCAAGTGGATTTCTTTCTATTTTCTTTTCTACAATTTCTACATACCCATTTTTTTCTAAAGTTTTTACTATTGCTCTACTTCCATCTGTAAATAATTCTATTTCTGGTACTGTTGCACCTTCATTGCTTTTTAAGAATTGTAATATCTTTTTTTGTTTTTCTGATTTAATTTTTCCCATTTCTATATCAAATTGGATTTCATCAATATCTTTTTTTAAATATACAGTATTTATTGTTTTATCTTGTACGTTTTTTTCTGACTTTTTGCTCTTGGTTCCAGGTGTTAACATTTGTTTGATACAATCAGATACATTGCAAAAATATCTTTTCGCCATCCATTTTGCAAGTTCTATTTGTTTTTCTGTTAAATTATGTTTTATTTTTACAATTTCTTTTACTTCATATGTAGTATTTTCTTTTATTCCTACTACATATCCTTCTTCTAGTGTACTTGATTTTCCAAATGGTACAAGCACTGTGCTTCCTATCATTATTAGTTCTTCTAATTCTATAGGTACTTTATAATCAAATGTTCTATTTAGTCTTTTTGCTGTTCGATTTATTATTATCTCTGCTATCATATTTGATTAGAAGCCTCCTTTTCGTATTTTCGTTTATATCCTATCATAAAAAGACTAAAATGTCCATAAAATCAGCAAATTCGTTTATTCGTTGATATACAAGGATTTACCCTATTTCTTGTGAGTAAACTTTTGTGCTTTTAGCTGTATAAAATTTCATGAAATTTTATCTAATTGTTGGATGCTGAAATGGAAGCAAAAATTGGTTATTCCAAAAACGAAAGATCAACATTAATAGCAGAGAAAAAATGGTCAAAAATGGTTGATAAATGGGATTTATGCTTATCTCAATTTAAAATTATGTATGAAGGCAGAATATAAAATAAAGCCTAAAAATAATAGGCTTAAGAAGGATTTTTCTTAAGCCATATTAAACTTACACAACTTTTACGATAGTACTGACAATTTAACTTCCACTTTTCTATTATACAATTAATACTAAACTTTAAAAATTATATTTTCTATATTTTTTATAAGCAATAACTCCACTTAACGCAACTACAAAAATTATTCCTCCATACATTGCATATTTAACTCCTGCCTTTGGCAGTATTCCTGGAGCGACAGAATCATCTCCGCCTGTTGTTCCCCATTCACTCCATTTAAAGTCTGAAGATCCATAGAATAACATATACCAATTACCAGAATCATAAACACTAGCCTGAGCCAATGTTACAGCCTCATTTGATGTATATTTACCATTTTCATCAATTGTTCTAATATATAAATAATAGTATTCCTCATTTTTTAGTCCTTTTAAATCTATTACAGAATTTTCTTTTGATGTCCCTGAACCTGCATTATATTCAATTGCATATGAATCATTAGTATCAGCATTTAATGTTTTATCATATAAGCCAGAATTTGATTTTGCAAATGCCATTAAACTTGAAAATCCATTTGTATCTTTATTTTTTATCTTTTGTAAAATACTTGTATCAGTTATTTTTCCAACCTTAATCTGTATCTGTCTATTGTTTGAGCTTTCGTGAGTAAAATTCGTTACAATTTGATCTTCATCATATGTCATAAATGTTGCAAAGAAAGCATCACTATACATAGATTCTTTATATCTATCTAATTTATTTCCATATGTAGAAATATTATCAGTTAATCCATCTTTTTCTAAAACTGTTGCATATAAATCTTGATTTAATTCCACATATTTTGCAACTTTATCAATATCCGATGTTTTAAAAGTTTTAGAATCTTTATCATATGATAATGAAATTCTATTATCATCTGTACTATTTACACTTGGTTTATTGCTGTTAGATGTGATAAATAAATAATAAAAATGATTATCTTTTGGAGTTACATTTGATATTTCTATTATTGCTTTTGATATTCCATATTTTTTTAATTCAAATTTTGCTTTTGAAAAGTCTGTCCAATCTCCTTCAGTTGTTGTGCCTGAATCATCAGTTCCTGGTTGTTCAGGATCTGTTTTAGGTTCTTCTTTTATCTCTGAAGAATAACCCATAAAGTCATAATATGTATTTGTTCCATTATCTATCTTTACCCATAATATAAAGTGTGCTGTTCCAGTATAATTTGAAAAATCTAATTCTATATTATTTGAAGTATTTGTTGTTGTTTTCCAAGAATTTGTGTAATTTGGTATTAATGCTAAATATTCTGCCTGTAATGTTTCGACTTGTGCTTTCGCATTATTATAATATTCAGTATATTCTGCATATGCTGTCTCATAATTTGTTCTTGCTGTTGCTATTTGCTCTTCTGTAGCAGTTGTATCTTGTTGTAAATCTTGATATGTTTGTTTTAGTGTAGTTAAATTTGTTTCCTTTTCTCTTATAGTTTGATTACTTGTTTCTATATAATCATTTACTTCATCTGATTTAGCTTTAATGCTATCAAGTTTTTCTTTTGTTATATCTACTTTTTGATATGAAATATTATATCCTGATGCACTTGATGAAAGTGTTACAGTTCCCTTACCCACTTTATTTTGTATCCAAATTGTACTTGGTAATGTAATATAATTTTCTGGATCTATTTCTCCAGTATATGCTTGTACTTTATATACACTTAAAAATAATGGTGCTATAAGTGTCATAATAATTGTTAATATTAATAATTTTCTTTTCATTTTTTCCTCCTAATTTTTATTTTTACTATTCTATATTTATTATATTTGCTAATATTCCGTTTACACCTCCAAATATTTTAATATATAACTTATCTCTCACATCAAATTTCATTTTTCAATCCCCTTTACCAATTCTTTTCTCCTCTATTTCATTAACCCCTTTTTCATCTTCCTCTTTCTTTTCTTCACTATCAGAACTTGAATTTTCTAATCTTTTCAATCTTTCAATTTCTTTTTGGATGTCTTTTTTTATTGTTCCGCTTTTTTATTGTGTCCATTTGCTATTAAAGATACTAAAAGTGAAATTTGTAAGTTCCTTTGTCCTACACTTCTTGATGTATAATAACTTGAAATTGCTTTGATAATCAAATTACTCTTTTGTATTTCTTCTAAAGAAATATTACTATTTTCCATTTTTTCTTCCTTTTATTTATATGCATGCAAAAGGAGGATTGCAGTCGCAACCCTCCTTTTGCTTTCGCTTGTTGTTTTCTCTTACTTCAGGGCATTAATCTGTACAATGTACCAGAGTCCATAATCATAGTATGTTGTAACTCCGTTCCATCCACTGTACCAAAGCCGAATGTGTTCATATGCTTCTGTCTTGCTTTCATAGCCCTTAGCTTCGATTAATGTGTAATGTCTTGTGTCGATCATGTCATTTCCTCCTCTGAAAAATCAGAATTTGTTGTTGTTTCAGCATTTACCCTTTGGTAAATCTAATTCCATTATACCACTTTTTATCGAATTTTTCAACTTACAGTACAGTTTCAACTATTTAATTTAAACTTTTTATTTTAACTATTATTTTCTATTTCAAAATCAGATGATATATATGAATTATTATTCTTTATATTTTTATCTTTTATTTTATAGACAATTATTGGTAATAAAGTCATCATCAAACACCATATAAACACCAAAGTCAAAGCCTTGATTTTTCTAATCTTCATAATATCCTTCATTATTTTTAAATTACATATATTTTATATCATAAATCGACACAAAACACAACAATGCAGACTATATATAAATATTAAGTTTTTATTGCACTTTTTTTACAAAATCATTACAATTTAAACACATTTCTGTAACATTTGTAATATTTCAATAAAAAACACAGTAAAATGAGATATTTCTCACATTCTACTGTGTTCTTCTATTCTTTTTTCATTTTCAATAATAGTCATAATAACTTGAACAGTTTTTTCAAAATCATCATTTTTTATAACATAATCATAAAGCTTGATTTTATCTTCTTCATATTCTAATCTACCAAGTCTAACTTCAATGTCTTGAATATTATCTCCTCTTTCAATTAGACGTCTTTTTAATTCTTCTTTTTCTACTTTTAAAAAGATAGTTACAATTCTTGTATCATTTCCTAATATCTTTAAAAGATTTTCAGTTCCATTTACTTCTATATCTTTTACTATTATTTTACCTTCTTTAATTTTATTACTCATAAGTTCTCTTGAAGTTCCATAATAATTACCGTGATGAAGGTCATATTCATAAAAATCACCTTTACGGATTTTTTCTTCAAATTCTTCTTTACTAATAAAATGATAATGGTCTCCTTCTACTTCGCCTAGTCTCATATCTCTTGATGTGAATGAAGGTAATGTAACTATATTAGGCATTCTTTTTATTAATTCTTTTTTTATTGTATCTTTTCCTGCGCCAGATACTCCTGATAATATTACTAACACTATTCTTCTCCTCTTTCTATTGCTTCTTCTTTAGCTTCATCTGGTTCAATGATTTCTACTTCGCCTTCTGCAATTTCATTTGCTGCAAGCGTAACTGGTGATTCTTCTTTAACTTTTGTTTTTACTTCTGCTCCACTTGCTATTTGTCTAGCTCTTTTTGATGTTGCTATTACTAATTCATATCTATTTTTTGCTTTTTTTAATAATTCTTGAACTGTTGGTTTAACCATCATTTTTAATCACCTCCATTTTTATTCTTCTGCAACTACTGGTGCAGGCGTAATATCTTTATCAACTCTTCCTGCCACAGTCTCTGGCTGTACGGCAGACAAAATTATATGTCCAGAATCCATTATTAATACAGCTCTTGTTCTTCTACCACATGTAGCATCAACTGCTGTTTTTTCGTCTTTTGCTTCTTGTATCATTCTTTTTATAGGAGCTGAATCCGGACTTACAATTGCTACTATTTTATTTGCAGCTATTATATTTCCAAATCCTATATTTACTAATTGCATTTTTACCATCCTTTCTGCATAATTTTTCAATTTTTATTTAATTCTTCTGTTTTTTTAATGTCTTTTATATTACCTTTTAATTTTACTACATATTTGTCAATAAGTCTAGTGGATAAGCTTAAAATTTCTTCATTTTTCTCTTCTATTTTCCTTCTTCTTTTTTATTTTTTCTTCTTGGTATTATTTTTTTTGGTTCATCTTTCACTATTTCCTTTATATCACTCAAACTATTTAATTTATCTTGTTGCATTTTCGTGTAAAGAATTGCTGATTTTAATATGTAATATACTCCAATTATGTTTGCTCCTGTCAATGAATATATTTCTATATTACTTCCTGATACATATATCATGTGTTGTGTTAATAATACAAAAATTGCTATTATAAGAAATTCTATACCATTAATAAAAATTAATCCTTTTCCATTTCTATAAGAAATTTCCATAAATACTATTGATATTATTAAAAAAACTAAGCTTGATAAATGCAAATAATCTTCTAGTTCATATGCATCTAGTTTTGAATATTGCTTACTAAATAATATAAAATACCCCATTGTTATAAGTCCACATACTAAATTAACAAATAACGTATTTATTAATATTTTTTTTACTTTTTCCATCTTATTTATCTCCTTGTCATTGTTCTAATTCATAGGTAATCACACTAAGTATGTTAAGTGCCACAGTTTCTGTTCTTAAAATTCTATTGCCAAGTGTTACTATCTTTGCACCTTTTTGTTTTAATAATTCAACATCCTTTTCTTCTAGTCCGCCTTCTGGTCCTATTACTACTCCTATTTTGATTTTTTGTTCTGTTTTTTTGTATTGCTTTAATTTTAGAAGTTCTTGCTTTATTGTATTTTCTTTTTCATTTTCATATGCTACTAGTACACTATCATATTTATTAATTAATTGTGCAATTTTTTCTACATTAACTATATTTTTAATTTCAGGTATTGTATCTCTTCCGCTTTGTTTTGCAGCGCTTTCTGCAATTTTTTGCCATCTAGTTATTTTTTTCATTTCATCTTTAGTTGCTATTTTTACTACACATCTCTTCATTTCTACTGGAATAATTGCGTTTGCTCCTAATTCTACTGATTTTTGTATTATTAATTCCATTTTGTCTGCTTTTGGTAGCCCTTGATATATATCAACTTCTATTTTATTATCATTACTTTGCAATTCTTCTATAATTTTAGTTAAAATACTTTTTTCTTCTATTTTCTCAATTTCACATATATATGATTTCTTAGTATCTTTATCACATATTTCAATGTTTTCACCAATTTGCTTTCTAAGTACATTTTTTATATGTTTGATATCTTCTCCTAATATTTCTATTGTTGTTTCTTTTACTTGTTCTTTTTTTACAAAAAATCTTGGCATGTTTTTCTCCTTTAATGTATTTATTATATTACTTTTTTTGCTCTTTGGCAATATCTCATTTATATTATTTTATATTCTAGTTACTTGCATTTTGGAATAAGTTCATCAATTACTTAATAACAACTTATTTCTAGTTTCTATGCTTTCAGTAGCAATCATTTTATTATTATCTATTAAGTATTTTGTAGTATTATTTATTATAAGTAATACAGTTTTATCTAGATCTATTGTTGCCAATTTTCTTTCTGATTCAATATCAAACTTTTCTGATTTTCTTGTTAATTCTACTTTATCTGAAACATATATTATTTTAGCTAGTGTATCCATTTTAGGACTTGTAGTTGTATGATATTCTATGGCTTTTGCAATTTGCTCACTAACTCCATATTTCTTTTTAGCTATATCTGCGCCTATTTTTCCATGTAAAATAGGGACATTTAGTTTTTCAAATTCAGTTATTTCTATATTGTTTTCTTCTACATATTTAAGCATTTCTTCTTTTGTCATTTCTTTGGCATTATCATGAAGTAATCCTGCAATTTTAGCTGTTTCCATATCAACTTTATATATCTTAGCTAACTCCTCTGCCATATTCATTACACCTATTGAATGTTCATATCTTCTTTCTGATAATACTTGTTTTAAATCTTTTTTAATTTTTTCTATATTTTCCATTTCTTTACCTTCCTTAATACAGAAGACCGTGAGATTCACGGTCTTTAAGTATTGCTAAAATTATTTTAACCAATCTGGATTTGCTAAATACCAATCAATTGTTTTTACAATTCCATCTTCGAATTTTGTTTCTGGCTCCCATCCTAATTCTGTTTTAATTTTTGTTGGATCTATTGCATATCTATAGTCATGTCCTTTTCTATCATCAACATGTTCAATTAAATCTTCTGATTTTCCTAAACGTTGTAATATAAGTTTTACAATTTCTATATTTCTTTTTTCATTATGTCCACCTATGTTATATCTTTCTCCTGCTTTACCATTATGGAATACCATATCTATTGCTTTACAATGGTCTTCTACGTATAACCAATCTCTTATATTCTTTCCTTCTCCATATACAGGTAATTTCTCATTATTTAGAGCTAATTTAATCATATGAGGTATTAGTTTTTCATTATGTTGATATGGTCCATAGTTATTTGAACAGTTTGTTACTGTTACATTCATTTTATATGTTGTATGATATGCTAATGCAACTAAATCAGAACTTGCTTTTGATGCTGAATATGGACTACTTGGTTGAATTGGAGATGTTTCAGTGAAATATCCTTCTTCTCCTAATGCACCATACACTTCATCTGTCGAAATATGTACAAATTTGTTTTCTGAACCTTCTCCCCATGCTCTTCTTGCTGTTTCTAATAGTGTATGTGTTCCTAACACATTTGTTTTTGTAAATACAAATGGTGTTTTTATACTATTATCTACATGTGATTCAGCTGCAAAGTGAATTACACCATTTATTTGATATTTTTCAAATACTTCTTGCATTTTTTCAAAATCACATATATCAGCTTGTACAAATGTAATTTTATCTTTTACTTTATCTAAATTTGCTAGGTTTCCAGCATATGTTAATTTATCTACTACTATTATATTATAATCAGGATGTTTATTCACAAAATATTCTGCAAAGTTTGCTCCTATAAATCCTGCTGCTCCTGTTACCATTATATTTTTCATTTTTCATTTCTCCTATCTGCACACGTGAGATCGCTTTTTTTCGGTGCAATTTTGCACACGTGAGATCGCTTTTTTTCGGTGCAATTATAAATTTTTAAATAAGTCTGTTTCTTTTAATTCTTTTAAAGATGGCCATTTAGCATCTTTTTCAGATGTTAATAAATCTTCTGGTTTTAAATCTCTCATTGGCCATTCTATTGCAACATCTGGGTCATCAAATTTTAATCCGCCTTCTGCTTCGTGATTATATATATCATCACATTTATATGCAAATTCAGCTTCATCTGATAATACTAAAAATCCATGTGCAAATCCTTTGGGAATCATAAACATTTTTTTATTTTCTTCTGTTAATATAACTCCTTCCCATTTGCCATATGTTTTGCTACCTGGTCTTAAGTCTACTGCTACATCAAATACTTCGCCTTTGATGCATCTTACTAGTTTTGCTTGTGTGTTTTCTTTTTGAAAATGTAATCCTCTTAAGACTCCTTTCTTGGATTTTGATTGATTGTCTTGGACAAAGTCATAATTTAATCCTATTTCTTCAAAATCTGCTTTACTATATGTTTCCATGAAGTATCCTCTATTGTCTCCAAAAACTGTTGGTTCTACTATACATACACCATCTATTGATGTGTCAATTCTTTTAAATTTTCCCATCTTTTTTCATCCTTTCTATTCTTCCCCAAAAACATCTTCTGCTACATCTTTTAAATATTTTCCATAGTCTGTTTTCATGTACTTTTGTGCTAATTTTAATAATTGCTCATTATTTATCCAACCTTTATCAAATGCGATTTCTTCTGGGCAACAAATTTGTAGTCCTTGTCTTTTTTGGATTGTTTGCACAAAACTTGCTGTTTCTATTAATGCATCATGTGTTCCTGTGTCAAACCATGTCATTCCTCTACCTAATTTTTCTACTTTTAGTTGTCCACGTTTCATATATTCTTCATTTACCGCAGTTATTTCTAGTTCTCCTCTTGCTGATGGTTTTACATTTTTAGCAATTTCTATTACTTCGTTTGTATAGAAATATAGTCCTGGTACTGCATAATTTGATTTTGGTTCAGCTGGTTTTTCTTCTATTGATACAGCTTTTCCATCATTATCAATTTCAACTACTCCATAGGCTCTAGGGTCTTTTACGTAATATCCAAATATTGTTGCTTCATTTTCTCTTTCATTTGCTTCTTTTAATTTTTCTGCTAAATGTTCACCATAGAACATGTTATCACCTAATATCATTGCAACATTATCTTCTCCTATAAAGTCTTCTCCTATTATAAATGCTTCAGCTAGCCCATTTGGTTTTTCTTGAATTTTATATTCGAATTTCATTCCCCATTGACTACCATCTCCTAATAAGCTTTTAAATGTTTCTGCATCTCTTGGAGTTGTAATTATTAGCACATCTCTTATGTCTGCTTGCATTAAAATTGATAATGGATAATATATCATTGGTTTGTCATATACTGGCATAATTTGCTTTGAAATTGCAAGTGTTAATGGATATAGCCTTGTTCCACTCCCTCCTGCTAAGATTATTCCTTTTCTGTTCTTCATATTTCTCATTCCCTTCACAACTATTTCTCTAGTTTTTTTGCTTCTTCTAAATATCTTCTTAAGCCATCTTTCCAATTTGGAATTTTAATTCCACATGCTTCTAGCTTTGCTTTTGACATTTGAGAATTAAATGGTCTTTTGGCTTGTGTTATTTTCATCATTTCTATATATTCTTCTGTTGTTACTGGATTTACTTTACATTCAATTCCTTGTTCTGCAAGTATTTCTTTTGTAAATTCATACCAAGTTGTGTATCCTTCGTTTGTTGCATTATATATTCCATATGGTATTTTTTTGTTTATTGCTTGATATATTATTTCTGTTAAGTCTTTTGCATATGTTGGACTTCCATGTTGGTCTGATACTACATTTATTTCATCTCTAGTAGAACCTAATTTTGTCATTGTTTTTACAAAGTTGTTTCCTCCAACTCCATATAACCATGCTGTTCTAAAAATATAGTATTCTTCCATATTTTTTTCAATTCCTTCTTCTCCACGCAATTTTGTTTTTCCATATGCTGTTACTGGAGCTTTTGGGTCATCTTCTTTATAATCTTTTGAAACATCTAATTCTCCACCAAATACATAATCAGTTGAAATATGTACAAGTTTTGCACCAGCACTTTTGGCTGCTTTTGCTAAATTAGCTGGTCCATCTCCATTTATTTTGTCTGCTAATTCATAATTTTCTTCTGCTTTGTCTACTGCTGTATATGCTGCACAATTTATAATATATTCTGGCTTTAGATTCATTATATAATCCATTACCGCTTTTTCGTTTGTAATATCTAATTCTGCTACATCTGTTGCTATTATTTCGTTTTCTTTTCCAAATCTTTCTTTAACTTCTTTTGCTAACATTCCATTTGCACCTGTTACTAAAATCTTCATTTCTATCTTCCTTTCATATTTTAGTTTTTATTTTTTCGTGACTATCATATCATTAAATACAAAAAAGTACAAGTTTTTTCTTGTACTTTTTACAATTATTTTGTAGGTTAGTCAATCATTTGTCACAAATTATTTAAAATAAATACTTTGAGCA
>ERZ839823.1363-NODE-1363-length-25149-cov-4.922930_pt1 | contig 25149 bp, 21 predicted proteins | sample MGYA00519862_ERZ839823 | MGnify/ENA primary metagenome ERZ839823 (study PRJEB31850, sample SAMEA3708853) | human gut metagenome | biome: human gut; feature: human-associated habitat; material: faeces | place: China | collected 2014 ...
AGACTTTTTCGGTTCTTTCGCCCTGTCTCTCGGCGACAGCTTAGCTAATATAACACACTCGATTTCGGTTGTCAACACCTTTTTTCGATTTTTTCAAAAAACTTTTTTCGTTTTTTGATAGCCTCGAAATCGGCGTCTGGCGGGGCTCGCCGGGCGAATGAGCCGCCCCCGATCTCTCACGGGAGCGGCTCATTCGAAATCCCTCTTTTTTCTCAAAAAGAGCGATCTCAGACGGCCCGCGTGACCTTGCCGCTGCGGAGGCAGCGGGTGCACGCATAAACGTGCTTCGGGGTACCGTCGACGATGGCCTTGACGCGCTTCACATTGGGCTTCCAAGTGCGGTTGGCGCGGCGGTGGGAATGGCTGACCTTGATGCCGAAAGCGACATCCTTCTCGCAGTATTCACACTTTGCCATACTTGCTGCACCTCCTCATCGAGAAATGTGCTGCCCTTTCGGGGTGCCGGCGACCGGTCTCCCGCGGACAGCTTACTTATAATAGCAGACCGCGCCGCCGAATGCAAGATGAAATTTCATTTTCTTTTAAAAAACTTCTCTTTACTCGGCTGTTGCCAAATCGGGCGGAATTGATTACAATATAATATTATATCACCTATCACCTTGATACGGAGGAACGCTCATGGCTCAGTCCTATTCCGTCAGTCTGGATACCATCGTCCGCGAGCACAATCTGGCCATCGTCAGCCGCGCGGTGGACTATGACCGCGTGCAGATCACCACGTGGGAGGTCTCGCGTCCCGGACTGCCGCTCGCCGGGTTTTACGATTACTTTGATTCCACACGCGTACAGATCATCGGCAAGCTCGAGATCACTTATTTAATGGATATGCGTCCCGAGACGCGCAGCCGCAGCATTGAGCGGTTCATCTCCTCCGGGATCCGCTTCTGCATCGTCGCGCACGGCATGGATATCCCGCCCGAGATGCTCTCCTCGGCGCAGCGCCATCAGGTGACGCTGCTCACCACCGAGCACTCCACGAGCGATTTTATGGCAAAGCTCATCGTGAGTCTCAACCGCTGGCTCGCCCCGCGCACCACGATGCACGGCGTGCTGATGGAGGTCCACGGCGAGGGCGTGATGATCACGGGCGAGAGCGGCGTCGGCAAGAGCGAAAACGCCATGGCGCTTCTGAGCCGCGGCCACCGCCTTGTGGCGGACGACGCCATCGAGGTCAAGCGCACCGCGCCGGACACGCTCGTCGGCTCTTCGCCGGAGCTGATCCGGTATTTCATGGAGATCCGCGGCATCGGTCTCATCGACGCGCGACACATGTTCGGCATCGGCGCGGTGAAGCCTGACCAGGTCATCGACCTTGTTGTGCATTTTGAGCCGTGGGATGAGAACAAGGTCTACGACCGGCTCGGCAACGAGACGCATTTCACGGAGATCCTCGGCGTGAAGATCCCGTACTTTGTCGTGCCGGTGCGGCCGGGCCGAAATCTTGCGGCGATCCTCGAGCTTGCGGCAATGAACAACCGCGAGCGCAAAATGGGCTACAACGCCGCGCAGGTGCTCGTGGAGCGCCACGACCGGATGGTGGACGAGGGATGAGAAACGCCGAACTCCGTTCCTTTCTCCGGGAAGCGCGCTCCCGCTGCCCGGAGCTCACGATCCTCGAAAACGAGCCGATGAGCCGCCACTGCTCGTTCCGCATCGGCGGCCCATGCGACGCGATGCTGCTGCCGTCCTCCGTTTCGGAGGTCGAGACAGTCTGTGCCCTGCTTGCCGAAGCCGGAGAAAAGCCGCTTCTCATCGGCAACGGCACAAATCTTCTCGTAACCGATGCACCGCTGCACCGCATCGTGCTGCGGCTCGGCGAGGAGTTTTCCCGCATCGAGCCGGTCGGCGATACGGCTCTCCGTGCGGAGAGCGGCGTGACGCTCTCGCGTCTCGCCTCGTTTGCCGCGGCGCGCTCGCTCGCCGGGCTGGAATTTGCTCACGGCATCCCCGGCACGCTCGGCGGCGCGGTATCCATGAACGCAGGCGCCTACGGCGGGGAGATGAAGGATGTCATCACCTCCGTAACGTATCTCGACGAAGACCTTTCCGTCCGTGAGACGGACGACGCCGGTTTTTCTTACCGGCACAGCCGCTTTTCCGATACCGGCTGCATCGTTCTCGGCGCAGAAGTTTCGCTGCACGAGGACGATCCCGACGCCGTCCGTGAGCGGATGCGCTCGCTCGCCGAGCGGCGCAGAAGCTCGCAGCCGCTCGACATGCCGTCTGCCGGCAGCACGTTCAAGCGTCCCGCGGGCGGATACGCCGCCGCGCTCATTGACGAGGCCGGTCTCAAGGGCTGTGCTGTCGGCGGCGCGCAGGTGAGCGAAAAGCACGCGGGCTTCGTCGTCAACCGCGGCGGAGCAAGCTTTGACGATGTGCTCCGGCTCATTGAGCACATCCAAAACGAGGTATACCGCGTCTCCGGCATTGAGCTGGAGCCGGAGGTCAAGATCATCCGCGAATAAAAAGACTGCGGGGAAAGATATATTATACTATGGAATTTCTGATCGTCACCGGTCTTTCGGGCGCGGGCAAAACGCAGGCCGCGCACTTTCTGGAGGATCTGGGGTATTACTGCGTAGACAACATGCCCTCGGCGCTTTTGCAGCCTTTCGCGGAATTCTGCATCGCCTCGCAGGGACGCTTTACCAAAGTCGCCCTCGTCACGGACGTGCGCGCGCACGAGAGCTTTGAACAGCTCTTCCGCGCGCTCGATTCGCTGCGCGCGCTCGACTGCACGTTCCGCATCCTGTTTCTCGAAGCGCCGGAGAGCACGCTCGTCCGCCGCTACAAGGAAACGCGCCGCCGCCACCCGCTCGCGGAGCCGGGCAAAACGGTGCAGGCCGCGCTGCGGGAGGAGATCGCGCTCATGCAGCCGGTGCGCGACCGTGCCGACTACATTATAAATACGCAGAATCTCACGCTCGCGCAGCTGCACAAAAAGCTCTGCCGTCTGTTCACCGAGACCGGCGAGGCAAAGCTGCCGATCAACGTGGTCGCCTTCGGCTACAAATACGGCATCCCCATCGATGCCGATCTCGTGCTGGACGTGCGGTTTCTGCCGAACCCTTATTATATAGAGGAGCTGAAGGATCTCTCCGGGCTCGACCAGCCGGTGTACGACTTTGTCATGCAGCAGCCGGACACAGCAGAATACATGCGCCTGCTCACGGCGTTTATCGATTTTCAGCTCCCGCGCTTCCGGGAAGAGGGAAAGCCGGCGCTCACCGTGGCCGTCGGCTGCACCGGCGGGCGGCACCGGAGCATTTCCGTGGCGCGCGCGCTCACGGATCATCTGCTCGAGCGCGGGCAGAACGCGCGGCTCGTCTGCCGCGATCTTGCGAGGGTAAACGAACAATGAAAAAACGCATTTCCCGCCGTCCGGATATGAAAATCGCCGCCATCGGCGGCGGCACCGGACTTTCCACCATGCTGCGCGGCCTGAAGCGCATTTCACCGTCCATCACCGCCATCGTCACCGTGATGGACAACGGCGGCGGCAGCGGCGTGCTCCGGCAGGAGCTCGGCATGCTCCCGCCCGGCGACATCCGTAACTGTCTGCAGGCGCTTGCAAACACCGAGCCGACGATGGAGGCCCTGCTCGCCTATCGGTTTCAGGACGGCGCGCTGCGCGGCCAGAGCTTCGGCAATCTCTTTCTCGCCGCGCTCAACGGCATGTGCGACACGTTTGACGAGGCCGTCGCGCGCATGAGCGAGGTGCTCGCCATCACCGGGCGCGTGCTGCCGGTCACGAACGAGAACGTGCAGCTTCTCGCCGATTTTGACGACGGCGTGACCGTCACGGGCGAATCGCAGATCGCCGAATACAAAAAGGATCTCACGCGGCGCATCGTGCGGGCATATCTCTCGCCGGAGCATCCGGCGGCGCTGCCCGCCTGTCTTGACGCCATCCGGGAGGCCGATCTCATCGTGCTCGGCCCCGGCAGTCTTTATACGAGCGTCATTCCGAACCTTCTCGTCTCCGGCATCCGCGAGGCGATCCACGAGTCGGACGCCGTAAAGGTCTATGTTATGAATCTTATGACGCAAAGCGGCGAGACCGCGGGGTATACCGCCGTCGATCACGTCCGCGCGCTCTTCGACCACGGCGGCGAGGGACTGTTCAACTATACGCTTGTAAACGATCTTCCCATCCCGCCCGAAGCGCAGGAGGAATATCTCCGCGAAGGGGCCGTTCCCATCACGGCGGACGAGGAAGCGCTCACCGCGCTCGGTGTCACGGTCCGGTATGCGCCCGTGGCGCTCTGGCAAAAGACGCTCGTTCGCCACGATCCCGCCGCGCTCGCCGCGGCGCTGCGCGATCTTTACCGTGAAGCCTCCCCCACCCGCATTTACGGATAAACACACAAAGGGGTTTTTCCCATGTCCTTTTCGTCCGAAGCCAAAAACGAGCTGTGCCATGTTCCGCTCAACCGCACCTGCTGCGCGAGGGCCGAGGCCTACGGCGTGCTTTTATACTGCCACACGTTCGACCGGCGGGAGATCCGCATCATCACGGCGAACGACGCCTTTGCCCAGCGTCTGCCGAAGCTCTTCCGGCGCGCGTTCTCGCTCTCGTTCGACCATGTGCCGCCGGAGGGCGCGGCGGGCAAGCGCACATTCCTCATCACAGCGCCGGAAAAGATCCTCTCGATCCTGGAGGTTTTCGGGCAGGAGAGCGCCGTTTCCCACCACATCAACTACGGCATGCTCGAAACCGACTGCTGCCGGCAGAGCTTCTTCCGCGGGGCGTTTCTCGCCGGCGGCAGCGTGACCGATCCGGACAAGCGCTACCATCTCGAGCTGCTCACGAGCCACCCGAGCGTGAGCCGCGAGGCATTCAATCTCATGCTGGAAATGGGCTTTGCGCCCAAGGACGCCGTGCGCAGCGGCGGATACATCACGTATTTCAAGCAGTCCGAAGCCATTGAGGATGTGCTCACAACGATCGGCGCGCCGCTCGCCGCGATGGGCATCATGCAGGCAAAAATGCAGAAGGACATGCGCAACGCCGTCAACCGCCGCGTCAACTGCGACAGCGCGAACGCCGACAAGATCGTCCTCGCCGCGCAGGAGCAGCTCGACGCCATCCGCGAGCTGGACCGGAAATACGGGCTCGACACGCTCCCGGATATTTTGCAGGAAACGGCCATGCTGCGCATCGCCAATCCCGAGTCGAGCCTTGCCGATCTTGCGCGGCTCGCCAGCCCCCCGGTGTCCAAAAGCTGCATGAGCCACCGGTTAAAGAAGCTATTAGAGTACAAAGGAGACTGATATGGGCTTTGTCCATCTGCACGTGCATACGGAATACTCCCTGCTGGACGGCGCCTGCCGTGTCAAGGAGCTCGCGCGCCGCGCCAAGGAGCTGGGACAGACGGCGCTCGCCGTCACGGACCACGGCGTAATGTACGGCGCGGTCTCTTTTTACCGCGCATGTCTCGCCGAGGGCATCCGTCCGATCATCGGCTGCGAGGTATACGTTGCGCCGCGCTCCCGCTTTGACCGTGAGCACGGCATCGACAACGAGTATTCCCATCTCATCCTTCTGTGCAAAAACGACGTCGGCTACCGGAATCTCTGCTATCTTGTCTCCTGCGGCTTTACGGACGGGTTTTACATCAAGCCGCGCATCGACTGGGCGCTGCTGCATGAGCACGCCGAGGGGCTGATCTGTCTTTCCGGCTGTCTCGCGGGATATCTCTCCCGGCACATCGTCGCGGACGATTACGAGGGCGCAAAGAAAAAGGCGCTTGAGCTGCGCGATCTGTTCGGCGAGGACTTTTTCCTGGAAATTCAGGATCACGGCATCCCGGACGAGCGCAAGGCCGCGCTCGGACTGCGCCGTCTCTCGCGCGAAACGGGCATCCCGCTCGTCGTGACGAACGACGCGCATTATATTAATAAGGAAGACGCCCGAAATCAGGACGTCCTTCTCTGCATCCAGACCGGCAAGACTGTGGACGATCCCGACCGGATGAAGTTTTCCTCCCCCGAGCTTTATCTCAAAAGCGAGGAGGAGATGCGCGCGCTCTTCCCCGAAGAGCCGCAGGCCGCGGACGTCACCGAGGAGATCGCCGCGCGCTGCCATTACGATTTTGAGTTCGGTCACTACCACCTGCCGGAATATAAGCTCCCGGAGGGGGAAACGGACAGCTTTGCCTATCTCACGCGCCTCTGCCGCGAAGGGTACGTCCGGCGCTACGGCGAGACCGGCACGAGCGAGATGGAAGCGCAGCTCCGGTATGAGCTTGACATGATCCACCGCATGGGGTTCGTGGACTATTTCCTCATCGTCTGGGACTTTGTTCACTACGCGAAAAGCCACGGCATCCCCGTCGGCCCGGGGCGCGGCAGCGCCGCGGGCAGCATGGTCTCCTATACGCTCGGCATCACGGACGTGGACCCGATCCGGTATTCGCTCTTTTTCGAGCGGTTCTTAAACCCCGAGCGCGTGAGCATGCCCGATATCGATATGGACTTCTGCGTGCGCCGCCGCGGCGAGGTCATCGACTACGTTACGCGCAAATACGGCGCGGACCACGTCGCGCAGATCGTCACCTTCGGCACGATGGCCGCGCGCATGGCCATCCGCGACGTCGGCCGCGCGCTGAATCTCAGTTACGCGGAAACGGACGCCGTCGCCAAGCAGGTGCCGAGCGGCCCGGGCGCGCTCAACATGACGCTCGACGAAGCGCTCAAGCTCTCCAAGCCTCTGAAGGACATGTACGAGAGCGACGAGAAGGTCAAAAATCTCATCGACACCGCCCGCGCGCTCGAGGGCATGCCGCGCCACGCCTCGACCCACGCCGCCGGCGTTGTCATCACGCACCGGCCGGTGTACGAATATGTCCCGCTCGCCACGAACGACGGCAACCCCGTCACGCAGTATACGATGACGACGCTCGAGGAGCTGGGGCTGCTGAAAATGGACTTTCTCGGCCTTCGCAATCTCACGGTGCTCGAAGACGCGGCCAAGCTCGTCCGGCGCAGGGAACCGGATTTCTCCATCGACACCATCCCGATGGACGATCCGGCCGTGTTCGACATGCTCGCCGCGGGCAAGACCTCCGGCGTATTCCAGCTTGAATCGGCGGGCATCACGGGCGTATGCGCCGCGCTGCGGCCGAAATCTCTCGAAGATATCACCGCCGTTATCGCGCTCTACCGCCCCGGCCCGATGGACAGCATCCCGAAATTTCTCGAGTGCAGCCAGCACCCGGAAAAGATTCGCTACAAGCACCCGAAGCTCGAGCCGATCCTCGGCGTCACCTACGGCTGCATGGTCTATCAGGAGCAGGTGCAGCAGGTGTTCCGGGAGCTTGCCGGATACTCGCTCGGCCAGGCGGACGTCATCCGCCGAGCAATGAGCAAGAAAAAGCACGCCGTCATCGACGCCGAGCGCGTCGCCTTCATCCACGGCGACCCGGCGCGGAACATCCCCGGCTGCGTTGCGAACGGCGTGCCGGAGGACGTCGCGGGCAGCATCTACGACGAGATCGTCGATTTTGCCAACTACGCCTTCAACAAAGCGCATGCCGTTTCGTACGCCTTCGTCACCTACCGCACGGCATACATGAAATGCCACCACCCGCGCGAATATATGGCGGCGCTGCTCACGAGCGTGCTCGATAACAGCACGAAGGTCGCCGAGTATATCGCCGAGTGCCGCGACATGGGCATCAAGCTCCTGCCGCCGGACGTGAACGAGTCGGATGCCGACTTTACCGTCTCGGGCGAGAACATCCGTTTCGGTCTTGTCGCCATCAAGGGCATTGGCTGGGGCTTCATCGAAGAGCTCAAGGCCGAACGCGAGAGCGGCGGGCCGTTCCGCACGCTCGACGAGTTCTGCCGCCGGATGGTGCCGCGCGATCTGAACCGCCGCGCCGTGGAATCGCTCATCAAGGCCGGGGCGTTCGATTCGCTCGGCTTCAAGCGCCGGGCGCTGCTCACGGCCTCGGGGCCGATCATTGACAGCGTCACCGCCGACAGCCGCAAAAACATTGCCGGACAGCTCGACCTTTTCGGCATGGGCGGCGACGACTCCGAAAGCGAGAGCGTCCGCACCATCCCGCTGCCGGATGTGCCGGAATTCACCCGGCAGGAGCTTATGACGATGGAGCGCGAAACGACCGGGCTTTATCTCACCGGTCACCCGATGGACGACTACCGCGACCGGGCGCGCGACGTCGGCGCGGTCGCCATCGGCGCGATTTTGAACGACTTCGCCGAGGGGAACCCCCAGCGCTTCCGCGACGGGCAGGAGGTTTTGATCGCGGGCGTCGTGGCGAGCTATAAAACGCGCACGACGCGCAACAACACCCTTATGAGCTATATCCAGCTTGAGGACGACACCGGCTCGATGGAGCTTCTGGCGTTCCAGCGCGCGCTCGATTCCGGCGGGAGCTATGTGCAGGACGCCGCGCCCCTGCTCGTGCGCGGAAAGATCTCCCTGCGCGATGAGAAGGAGCCGCAGGTCATGGTAGACTCCATCCGCCCGCTCTCCGATCTGGACGTGCCGGGCCGCACCGCCGTTTCTCCCGCTCCTCCGGCGGCGAAGCCGGACGGGAAGCCGCGCACGCTCTATGTGCGCATCCCGAGCGCGGACCATCCGCTCTGCCGGCGGGTAAAGCTCCTTCTCACGATGTTCCCCGGGAACGAGAGGATCGTTCTTTATATGGAGGATACGAAAAAGCGCCTCGGCGCGCCGTGCCTCATCCACCCGGCGTTCGTCGCCGAGCTGGAAGAGCAGTGCGGAAAGGAAAACATCATCGTGAAGTGATTTTCCTATTTTAATAAAGTCTTAAACAAACCTCGCTTTATTTTTAAAGCGGGGTTTGTTACCATATTGTCACTGGCATAACCGAACCGAATCCGGTTTTGGTACGTCTTAGAAATAGCGTCGATTGGCAAGGGCACACGCGGTTCTGCCGGGCGGAAATGCCCTCATACTGCGTCAAAGCCCTTGAGAATACACAAAGTATTCTCTGCGGTCTTTTCCTTGTCTGCGAGCATTTCTGCTCCGGCAGAACTGCTTCGCATCGGACAGCCTTGGATTTTCGAGGGATTTTTGTTCTTTTGGACGCAGGCGGGCTGTCGCCCGCCAAGGAGAAAAGGGCAAAAAGCACCGAAAAGACTGGCTGTCCGACGTGCGTGCCCTTGTTAATCGACGCTACTATCCGGAAAAATCAAAGGACGATAGGAGACCAAACGTATGGATGAAAAGAAGGTAACGTCCGCCCCGGAGCAGTCCGGGGATCGGGACCAGGCGCTGTTCGCCTCGATCCGGCGCGAAAAGCAGCGCAAAAAGCGCCGCCGCATCATTGTGACGGTGTCGATCGTTGTGGTGCTCGCGCTCGCCATTTTCTTCGGCGTGCGCGCGGCAAAGAAAAAGGTCCGTGAGGCCGTCGGCAGCATGAAGGCCCCGACCGTGAGCGAAGCGATCGTCACGACCGGCAGCATCAGCACGACCGTTTCCGGCTCGGGCATGCTCACCGACGCGGACACGCAGCAGATCGTCCTGCCCAAGGGCGTGAAGCTCGAAAAGATCCTCGTCAAAGCGGGCGAGACCGTGAAGAAGGGCGACGCGCTCGCCACGGTGGAGCTCTCCTCCGTTATGGGCGCGATGAGCACTGTGCAGGCGGAGCTCAGTAAGCTCGACGAGCAGCTGCGCGCCGCGACCGGCGAAACGGTGCAGCCGTACATAACGACCGGCGTAAACGGCCGCGTGAAGATCGTCTACGCGCAGAAGGATGACGACGTCTCTGCCTGCATGATGGAGCACGGCGCTCTCGCGGTGCTCTCGCTTGACGGCTACATGGCCGTGGATATCGACGCCGGCTCTCTCGCCGCGGGCGACAAGGTCAGCGTGACCGTGGACGAAAAGACGTACCCCGGCACGGTGGACAAGCTCCAGAGCGGCAAGGCGACCGTCCTCCTCACCGACAACGGCCCGGCGGTCGATGCCGCAGCCAGCGTGCAGGATGCGGACGGCAATACCGTCGGCAGCGGCACGCTCTATATCCACAACCCGCTGCGCATCACCGGCTACGCGGGCGTTGTCTCCGCGGTAAACACCGCCGAGAACCGGCAGGTGTACGCGGGCAATTCCCTCTTCACGCTGCGCGACACGGCCTACAGCGCGAACTACGAATCCGTCCTCAAGAACCGCCGTGAGAAGGAAGAGGATCTCATGGCGCTGCTCGGCATGTACAGCGCCGGAGCGGTAACAGCGCCGTTTGACGGCTCTGTCTCCTCCATTGACTACAGCGACAAAACGACATCTTCCTCCGATAAAACGGACTCCCCCGCCGGCGGCGGAGGCATGGTGTACGGCGGCATGATGAATGCCTACACTTCCTACGGCTCAGACGGCTCGGATTCCTCCGGAGACGGCTCGTCCTCTTCCGGCAGCACGGCGGCAACCGGCGAAACGAAGCTCCTCACGCTCTCGTCGGATACGAGCATGAAGCTCACCGTGAGCGTGGACGAGACGGATATCCTCTCCGTGCAGAATGGGCAGAAGGCGCAGATCACCGTGAGCACGATCGGCGACGAGGTGTTCTCCGGCGTCGTAACGGCGGTGGAGCGCTCGGCAAAGAGCAGCTACGGCATCACGAGCTACAGCGTGGAGATCACGCTCGACAAAGACCCCCGCATGCTCCCCGGCATGACCGCCAAGGCGCTCATCCGCATTGAGGGCGTGGATAACGCTCTGCTCATCCCCGAAAAGGCGCTGCGCCAGACGCGCGACAGCTCGTTCGTCTATACGACGTATGACCCCGCCACCGGCACGCTCGGCGGTGAAACGGCGGTCATTCCCGGTCTTACCGGCGGCGGCATGGTGGAGATCACCGAGGGTCTCACCGAAGGACAGACCGTGTACTATCAGGAGGCCTACGACCCCTACGCCTATTATTACGGCACGGGCGGCAACGCGAGCGGCGGCGACGCGTGGATCGAGGACGCGAGCGGCGGCGACGCCGCTATCGCCGAGGACGACGGCGCCTACGCGGACAGCGAGCCGCTGGAAGGATAACGCTATGATCGATTTACATGACGTTTCCAAGGTCTACCAGATCGGCGAGGAGCGCGTCCACGCGCTCGACCATGTGACGCTGCACATTTTCCCGAAGGAGTTCGTGAGCGTCATCGGCCCCTCCGGCAGCGGCAAGTCCACGCTGATGAACATCATCGGCTGTCTGGACGTGGCGGACGCCGGGACCTACCGGCTCGACGGCATTCCCATCGAGGACTACAGCGAAAAGCAGCTCGCCCGCGTCCGCAATCAGAAGATCGGCTTCATTTTTCAGAACTTCAATCTGATCGCCAAGCTCTCCGCGGAGGAGAACGTGGAGCTTCCGCTCGTCTACCGCGGCGTAAGGCCGGCGGAGCGAGCCAGGCGCGTCGCCGCGGCGCTCGAGCGTGTGGGTCTCTCCAACCGCGCCAAGCACCTGCCGACGGAGCTCTCCGGCGGCCAGCAGCAGCGCGTGGCCATCGCCCGCGCGCTCGTAACGGAGCCCTCGCTCCTGCTCGCAGACGAGCCGACCGGCAACCTTGACTCCAAAACCAGCCGCGAGATCATGGACATTCTCCATGAGCTGCACGAGCAGGGAAACACCGTTGTGCTCATCACGCACGACAACGACATTGCCCGTCAGGCCAAGCGCAGCATCCACATTCTCGACGGACGCGTCACGGAGGTGCAGCTATGATATCATCCTTTAAAATGGCGCTGCGCAGCATCGGCTCAAATAAGATGCGCGCCGCGCTCACGATGCTCGGCATCATCATCGGCGTCATGGCGCTCGTCGTGCTCGTAAGTCTTGTTAACGGCGCCACGAACACCGTGACGGACGAGGTATCCAGCCTCGGCAGCAACTATGTGGACGCCTACGTCTGGCGGCAGGAGGTCGGAAGCTCGCTCACCATAAACGATCTCAGGAAATGGGCGCAGGAGAACGAGTATGTCGAGGCCGTCGCGCCGGTCAACAACGGCGACGCCAAGGGAAAGGCCGGCTCCTCAAGCGACAGCATCAGTCTTTACGGCACGATGCCGGCGTATGCCGACATCAACGGTCTCACGATCGAATACGGCCGTTTCCTCAAGAATACGGACGTGGATAACTCGAGCCGCGTATGCGTCCTCTCGAAGCAGGCCGCCGAGCAGATCGTCGGCTATGCCGACTGTGTGGGCGAGGATTTCTCCATCGACGGCATGCGCTATACGATCGTCGGCGTGCTCGGCGAGCGCACCTCGCTCGTCTACGGCGGCAGCCGCGTTCCCAGAGTCTATATTCCCTTTACCTCCTTCACGCGGCAGTACCCCCAGAACGGCAGCGCGATTTCCGAATTTTACGTCACCGCGCCGGAGGGCACGAAAATGGCCGACGCCGAGGCAGCCGTCAAAGAATTCCTCTATGACTTTTTCGGCAACGGCGACAGCTTCTACGTCTATTCCATGAGTGTCATGGAGGACACGATGGGGTCCGTGACGAACATTCTCAAGATCCTGCTCGGCGGCATCGCAAGCATATCGCTCATCGTCGGCGGCATCGGCATTATGAACATCATGCTCGTCACCGTCACGGAGCGCACGCGCGAGATCGGCATCCGCAAGGCCATCGGCGCGGACCGCGGCACCATACTGCTGCAATTTCTGATGGAAGCGGTCGTTCTCTGCATGCTCGGGTGCGTCATCGGAATTTTTCTTTCGTGGTGCATCCTGCGGCTTGCCTCGACCATCGCGGCGGACGCCGGTATGCAGTTTGCGCTCAGCGGCAGCGTTGTTGCGCTCGCGGCGATCTTCTGCTTTGCCATCGGCGTGATCTTCGGGCTGTATCCGGCAAACAAGGCCGCAAAGATGAAGCCCATCGACGCACTGCATTACGGAGGCTGACATGGAAGCAAAACGGAAAAGAACAAAAAATATCATCATCGCCGCGGTGCTCGTGGCCGTCGCCATTTTGATGGCGGCGCTTCCGGCGATGCTTTCCTCCGGTCAGAAGGAGGAGAACACGGGCACGGCGAAGTCTGTCGCCGTGCAGCGCGGCGACATTGACTCCACCGTTGCGGGCGCGGGCACGCTCTCCGGCGGGGACGGCGTGAAGATCACCGTGCCGCACGGCGTGGAGATCACGGAATATCTCGTGGCAAACGGCGATGTCGTCGCCGAAGGGCAGGCGCTCGCCGCCGTGGACAAGACCTCGGTCATGAACACGATTGCCACGGTGCAGAACAATCTCGAATACCTCGCCGGCCAGGTCCGCACCGCGGCCTCCGGCGCGACGAATGCCTATCTCGCCGCGCCCGCCGCGGGCCGCGTCAAGGCGATCTACGCCAATGCCGGCGACGACGTGCAGTCCGTCATCCGCGAGCACGGCGCTCTTATGGTCGTCTCGCTCGACGGGCGCATGGCCGTGGACGCGGAAACGGCGTCCGACGCCGCGACGCCCGGCAAGAGCGTCACCGTCCGCTGCGAGGACGGCACGGAATATGCGGGCCGCATCGAGATCCGCCGCGGCAATACCCTCACCGTAACGCTCACGGATAACGGCCCCGCGCTCGGCGCGAAGGCGGACATTCTGCTCGACGGTGAGACCGTCGGCACCGGCACGCTCTATGCGCACAGCGCCTGGAACGTGACCGCCGCCGCGGGCACGGTCGCGGGGGTCAACACCGCCGTGGAACGGCAGATCACGCAGGGCGCGACGGTGCTCACGCTGCGCGATGTGGACGCCGAGGGCGAATACCGCCGTCTCTCCCAGCTCCACCGCGACTATGAGGACACGATGCTCAAGCTCTTCCGGCTCTACCAGACCGGGACTGTCACGGCGTCTGCCGCCGGGCGCGTGTCTGATCTTGATACGGCGCATCTCGGCGTCATGCGGAATACCGGCTCCTATACGGCGGCTCTGCTCGCCAGCCCCTCCGAGGGCGTTCCGGAGGAATACACCGTCCGTCCGGCGCTTCTCTCCGAGGTCACGTTCGGCAGCATGACGTTCCTCGCCGCGCCCGCCGCGGCAGACGTCGATCTTACGGCGGAGCCCGTTGTGGATACGGAGAGCGCCGAGAGCATTCCCGTGACGAGCTTTGACGGCGTTTCCGTCTACGACTGGGACGCGGACGCCTCCGACTGGGCCGCATCGAATCCCAACCGGCTTGCCAAGGGCGATCTCGTCTATCTTGTGTATGACGAAAACGGTGTGCTGCTCTGGGTCGTGCGCCCGCAGAAGCCGGAGGAGCCGGAATTTCCGGACGACTCGATCATCTGGGGCGGCGGCGGAGGCGGCGGTGAAGCGCCCGCCTTTGAGATGTACGACCGCACCGAGACGGAGCTGATGCGTATCTCTCCCATGGACACGGTGAGCGTGCAGATGCTGGTGGACGAAATGGACATTCTCTCCGTTCACACCGGGCAGGAGGCGGAGATCACCGTTGATGCGCTGCCGGGGCGCGCTTTCACCGGCACCGTGACCGCCATCGACCCGAACGGGAAAAATAACGGCGGCAACAGCAAGTACACCGTCACCATCACCATGCCGCGCGCGGAGAACATGCTCGACGGCATGAACGCCATGGCGGTGCTCACCGTCGGCACGACGGAAAACGTCCTCTGGCTCCCCGCCGAGGCGCTCGCGGAGCAGGGCTTCAAAACGGTCGTATACACCGGCTTCGACGCCAAGACCGGCGAGCTGACCGGCCCCGTGGAGGTCGTGACCGGCGTATCGGACGGCGACAAGGTCGAGATCGTCTCCGGTCTCGAGGAAGGCCAGACCGTCTGGTACATCGCCTATGAGAGCGCAGAAGCCGCGCTCTTCTCCGGCGCCGCCGCACCGGAGAGCGCATGATTCCCCACAGACCACCCTCGGGCGGAGCAAAGCTCCGCCCCCGCAAACCTTTTTGACTTATCCCCGTAGGGGAGGGGCTCTGCTCCTCCCCTTCAGCCTGTCGAAAAAGCCTCGCAGAGTTTGCGCCCGCAGGCGCAAAGAGAGTCTAAATCATTTTCTCCGGCGACATGTGCGTCGGAGAAAATACTTCTCGGCTCGCAAACGTGCGAGCGTAAGCGAGTGCGCTGCGGCGAGCCGCAGCCTTTTCAAACGAGAGCCCAACGCAGTGGGTCTCGTTTGAGAGCTTGTCAAAAATACTTTTTTGACAAGCTCAGGGGAGGGGCTCTGCTCCTCCCCTTTAACATCCTATAAAGTCTTAGAGATTTCCTGCGTCTCTCCCTTGCAATCGTCCGTCTTCGCGGATACAATAGAAATACCCTCTCCGGAAAGGAATGACTTCATGCAGCCGAACGAACAAAGCAAACCGAAAAAAAATACCGCCCGTCCGCTGGGACGGCTGGGCGCGTTTCTCCTTGTTACGCTCGCGCTGCTGCTTATCACGCTTCTCGGCGTGATCTGGGTGCTGGAAAAGGGCCCCTCCCCGACCATAACGGAGAAATTCTGCCGCTCCATGCGCGAAACGAGTGCGATCCGGTGGATCCCGAACATCTTTCTCTCGCAGGAGGAGGTAGACGCCTTCAAGAGCGAGAGCACCGAAAACGACGAGACCGAAACGGTCAACACCTCTCTCATCCGCATCGCCCCCGCCGCGGAGCGCGGGACGGAAACGGCGGACGACGGCGTGGAGCTCATCGCCATCACGCGCGGCACAGCCAAGGGCAAGCTGCTTATCGTGCGCGATCCTTCGCGCGTCATTCTCGGCGTTTCGAGTGAGGAATTCAACGCGAAGACCCCCGGCTTGCAGCTCACGGAGCTTGTGGCCAAGTATGGCGGCGTTGCCGGAACGAACGCGGGCGGCTTCAACGACGAAAACGGCCGCGGCAACGGCGGCGTGCCGCAGGGGCTCGTGATCTCCGGCGGAGCGCTGCTCCACACCGCGCGCGAGGGCGAGCGGTACAACGTCGTCGGCTTTGACGCCGACCATATCCTCCACGTCGGCACCATGACGGCGGACGAGGCTCTCGCGCAGGGACTCACCGACGCGGTGAGCTTCCGCACGCACGATGGGCTCGCCTCCTCGCTCATCATCAACGGCGAGGTGCAGTCCAAAAACCTCGGCGGCGGCGTCAACCCGCGCACCGCCATCGGCCAGTGCGCCGACGGGAGCGTTCTCCTGCTCGTGCTCGACGGCCGCTCGATCAACACTCTCGGCGCCACGATGCAGGACGTGGCGGACATCATGCTCGAATACGGCGCGGTGAATGCCGGCAATCTCGACGGCGGTTCCTCGAGCGTCATGGTGTACGACGGCGAGATCATCAACAACTGCGCCTCCGTCACGGGACCGCGCAATATTCCCACGGCGTTTATCGTCCTGCCGGAGGGGGATTGAGTATGGAAGAAAAGAAAACGCAAGTCCCGTCCGGCACGCCGGAGAGCATCGCCGCGCCGGACGACGCGGCAAAGCGCTCCAGACGCCGCTGGCGGCGGTTCCTTGTCCTGTACGCTGTGGTGTGGCTGCTGTTCGCCTCGCTCGTGTGCGCGGCGTTTTATAAATATCTGCGCGTGTACGAGCAGGCGCTGCCGGAGCATGTGATGGACTCTCTCATGGAGACCACCGCGCCGGAAACGTGGCTCGGCTATGTGAAAGCCTCGATCGAGAGCGAGTCCGGTGAATTTGACGACGCCGCAGCGCTCTATGAGGAGTACGAGAGCGTTCTGCTCGCCGGGAAGAGCTTTTCCTACCGCCGCGCGCCGGAGAGCCGCGCGGATGCGCCCAAATTCATTGTCCGCTGCGGCGGTGTGGACGTGTGTACCGTGTCGCTCAGCGAAAAGCCGGACAGCGATCTCGGCTTCGGCAGGCATCTCTGGCAGGTCGGCGATATCGCGCCGTGCGAAGCGCTCGGCAATCTCCGCAGCACCGCCGTAGAGATCACGGCGCTCGCGGGCGGGGCGGTATATATCAACGGCATCCCGCTCACGGACGCGCAGATCGCCGAGACGGGTCTTGCGCTCCCGGACATGCCGGAGATCGAGAGCCGCTTCACGGCCGCCCCCGCTCTCACGCGCTACCGCGTGGAAAAAATGTACGGTTCGATCACCGTCACGGACGCCTCCGGCGCGGAGATCGCGCCCGAAGCGGATGCGGGCGACGGCGTTACGCGCTACGCGCTTCCCCTGCCGCGCTACAGCGTTTCAATCACCGCCCCGTCGGACGTCACGGTGACGCTCTGCGGCGCGGTTCTCACGCTCGACGACGCCGAAAGCTCCGACCGCGGCATATTGCGCGGGCTCGAGAACTACACCGGCGATCAGGCGTTCGACACCGTACGCTGGTCGTTTGACGGTCTCTACTCTCTGCCGGACGTGCAGGCCACCGCCGCCGACGGCACGGCGCTCTCCCCGCTCGTCGGAAAAAACGGGCAGCTCATGTTCTTCCATCCGAATAACGCCACGCTGCAAAGCGCCGTGGAAAACCGTGTGCGGTACTTCTTCAACCGATACATCGATTACAGCTCACGGTCGTTCCAGGGCAATCTCGCCCTGACGCGCGAGGATGTGGAAAACGACGAGATCGAGATGAACCCCGCAACGCGCGCCTCCATGCGGCGCTACTACAACCTGCTCGACTGCATTATGTGGACGACTGACCTGTACCGCTACATTCAGGAATCGACCGACGCGATGATCTGGGCCTCCGCGACGAGCGTGAGCTATGACGAGCTCACCTTCACGGACTTCTCGTTCGTCGGCGCGAACTGCTTTGTCTGCACCGTGCGCTACAAGGCGGACTTCACCGCAAACTCGTGGCAGGAGCAGAAGAACTACAACATGCAGAACGCCTACGAGCTGGCGTTCGTCTGTCCGAACGGCGGCGCGTGGTACGCCGCGGCGATGGACGCCGTGACCGAATAAATTGTAAAACCGGAGCCGATGCGATATGCGCATCGGCTCCGGTTTTTCGTATCGTTTTTTCGGTTCATTCCGCCGGTTCAACGGCGACCTTGACAACGACCTTCCGCACCGGCCGGCACTCGCCCGCGGCGATGCACGGCGCGTGCGCGTCCTGCGGAAAGAGGATCGCAAACCGCCCGCCGCCGAGCGGCAGCTTTGCCGTTTCGCCCTCATAGAACCATATGTCGCGCTCCGGCGCAGCCTCGGCCACCCGCTCCATCGAGGCGAGCGGCGCAACGCCGATCAGCTCCTCGCCCTCGATGAGGTACTGGATGTCGATATACTTCCGGTGCGCCTCGGGCCGGTCGTTTTCCGGCTTTGTTTCATAGCTCTGGAAGAGCGCGAACACCCGCTCGCCGTCGATCTCCACACGTCCGGCCTCCACCGTTTCCAGCTCCGTGCCGGTGAGATAATCGAGCGCCTTTGCGAGATTTCCGCTCAATCCGCGGTACTGCCCCGCGTGCTCCAACGTATCGTATATCATGGAAACACCCCTTTCGTTTTCTGCATTATAGTTCATAAAAATATCCCGCGCAACCGCGCGCAGAAAGCACCGGCGGCGATCATTGCGCCATACAGAACAGGCTTGCGGATTTTTTGGATATTGTACACAGGAACGCGTATTTTCCCATGTTATTTTTGTAGAAAATCAACTTACTTATTGCATGTTTTTTCGCCTGACGCTATAATTGTATCGTAATCAGAAATCCTGTTCTCTATCAGAGAACAATACAAAATTCAACCGACAGAAGGAAAATCATGAGCGAACCGATCGTCAGTTCCCTTGCCAAAGCGCTCCGCGTTCTGGAATGCTTCACGGTCAGCGAGCCGGAGCTCGGCGTCACTGAGATCTCCAAAAAGCTCGGGATCGGCAAGTCCAACGCGCACAATATCATATCGACATACTGCCAGATGGGCTATCTGCAGCAGCTTCCCAACCGGAAATACACGCTCGGCTACAAGCTGCTCGAGCACGCGTTCATCATCAACCAGCATCTCGGCTACCCGCACGCGGTGTACGATCTCCTGCTTGAGGCCGCCGAGCGCACCGGGCAGGTCGTCTACTTCGGCATCCCGTACGAAACGGACGTTCTGTATCTGTATGTCGCCCATCCGATCGCGCGGATGAAGGAGCTGCCGTACCGCGAGATCTGCGGCGAGCACGCCCCGCTGTGTACCACGGGCATCGGCAAGGCGATCCTCGCCAATCTCCCTCCGGAGGAATGGCTCTCCCGTCTGCCCGAGATCATTCCCGCGCACACCCCGCAGACGATCACCGATAAGGACAAGATCCTGCAGGAGCTGCAGCGTACCCGCGAGCGCGGCTTCGCCATCGACAACAGCGAGCACGAGCTGAACGTCCGCTGCGTCGGCGTGCCGGTCTATAACGCGAGAGGCGCTCTTGTCGCCGGCATCAGCTCCTCCGGCGCGGTGCAGGTCATGACCGACCGGAAGGTCATGGAATGCGCCGACATCCTGATGGGAATCACGCAGCGCATCAAGGAAAGGCTGTACGCCTGACACCCCAACGGGCACATCTGCGGGCGGAAAACCCCGCAGCTGCCATACACAAACCGTCTGTACAAATCAAAAGGAGGAAAAGAAATGAAGAAACTCATCGCCATGCTCCTCGCACTCGTCATGCTGCTTGCGCTCTGCGCCTGCGGTCAGACCGCCGCTCCGGCCGAGCAGTCCACCGCCGCTCCCGCCGAGAACCCCACGGCCGAGCCCGTCGAAGAACCGACCGATGACGTCGGCGAGCCGGTCAACCTCATTTTCTCCATCGCTGCCGTCCCCACCGACGCCCACGGCGCTGCTCAGAAGGTCTTCAAGGAGACCCTCGAGTCCATCTCCGGCGGCAACATGACCGTTGAGTGCTACGATTCCGGCACGCTGTACGGTCAGGACACCGAGCACGACGCGCTCAAGAACGGCGACGTCGACATGATCTACTCCTCCGCTTCCTGGCTGACCGACGGCTCCCCCTGGATCTCCATGTTCACCGCCGGCTACGTTTTCCAGAGCTATGACCACATGACCAAGGTCCTCAACGGCGACATCGGCAAGGATATGTTCCAGAAGGTCGCCGAAGAGCAGGGCATCCTCCCGCTCGGCGCGTTCTATCTCGGCACCCGCCAGATCTCCCTCTCTCAGGACAAGCAGATCAAGACCCCCGAGGATCTCAAGGGCATCAACCTCCGCATGCCGAACTCCGACGCGTGGGTGTTCCTCGGCAAGGCCATGGGCGCGAACCCGACCGCCGTTGGCTTCAACGATCTGTATCTCGCTCTCCAGACCGGCACCGTTGACGGCCAGGACAATCCCCTGCCCACCGTCAAGTCTGCCAAGTTCTACGAAGTGCAGAAATCCATCTCCCTGACCAACCACCTCGTTGACTCCGTGTGGCCGACCATCAACCTCAACACCTGGAACAAGCTGACCGACACCCAGAAGGGCTGGGTCATGGAAGCCGTTGAGGCCGCCCGCGTCGCCTGCGACGAGCAGAATATCAAGACCGAGAGCGAAGTTCAGGACTTCCTGCGTGAGCAGGGTCTGACGATCTACGAGGCCGACGTCGCTGCGTTCGCCGACCACGTTCTCGAAACCTACCTCGCCGATCCCATCTCCGACACCTGGGATAAGGATCTCCTTGCGCAGATCCAGGCGATGGCGTAACCCCTTTGACCCCGACCGGGGAGCCGAGGCAACCCGACTCCCCGGGTTTTTTATTTCCGCACGCGAAAGGAGAGATCTGCATTGGCTGTTAAAAAAGCGTTCGGCTTTGTCCGCAACTGCGTGGAGAAGTACATCCCGTCCATTGCGCTCGCGGCGCTGTTCATCATTTTCTGCTATCAGGTCTTTATGCGCTATGTTCTCCGCCAGCCGCAGGCCTGGGCGGGCGAAGTGGAGCAGAGCTGCTTTTTGTGGCTCGTTCTGCTCGGCGCCTGCTATGCGCAGCGCATGAAGGCACACGTTACATTCACGCTTCTGTACGATAAGCTCAGCATCAAAGGCAAGGCCGTCGTTGCCATGCTTGGTGACATCATCATCGCGTTCACGGCATTCTGCAACATTCTGCCCTCGCTCCATTACGTTCTGGGTCTGGCGGCGCGCCATCAGGTGACCACCATTCTCAAATGGCCCAAAACGATCGTGTATTTCCCGTACGTCGTCATGATCGCGATCCTCATGCTGTATGCGCTCGTGGAGATATATGAGTACATCATGGTACTTTGCGGCAATGCGTACTATATCGAAAAAATGAAAAACGAAGACAAGAGCGAGGCGGAGCACGCCATTGAAGAATCCCTCGCTCAGGAGAACATAGATCTTACAAGCATCGATTTCAGCTCCGGCCACAGCGGAAGCGCCCCCGCTCCGGATGACGGAAAGAACGATGTCAGCAAGACGGACGACGCCGGAAAGGAGGACAAGTAAATGCTGGAGCATCTGCCTCTTATCGTGTTTCTGGTCACATTCGTGCTCATATTCGTGCTGCGTATGCCGATCCCTGCGGGCATGATCGCCGCATGTACGCTGTACTTCCTGACCGACGGTCTTATCAAGGGCGTAGGCTTCGGCGCGCTCATCACCGGCGCGGGCGGCAGCCTGCATCTCGTGGCGCAGAAGACCATCGAAGCGATATTTACCAACGGCACCATCGTCGCGGTACCATTGTTTATCTTTGCCGCGAACGTAATGAACGCCGGTAAGATCACCGAGTACGTTTTCGGCACCTGCATGGGTCTCGTCGGCCGCTTCCGCGGCGGTCTGGCGCACGTCAACGTCCTCGCCTCTCTCGTTTTCTCCGGCATGACCGGCTCCGCCATCGCCGATGCCTCCGGTCTCGGCAAGCTTGAGATCGACGCCATGCGCAAAGAGGGCTACGATGACGGCTTCTCCTGCGCCATCACGGCGGCCAGTGCCACCATCGGCCCGATCTTCCCGCCGTCCATCCCCATGGTCGTTTACGCGATGCTCACCGGCGCCTCCGTCGGCGCGCTGTTCATGGCGGGCATGGTGCCCGGCGTGCTGCTCGCCGTCGCGCTGTGCGTTTATGTGTACTTCATCGCCAAAAAGAGAAACTACCCCCGCACCGCGCCCCCGAAGCTGCGTGACTATCTCCTGTATCTGACGAAGTCCATCTGGGCGATGCTCACCCCGGTCATCCTGCTCGTCGGCATCTATACCGGCATCATGACCCCGACCGAGGCCGGCGCCATCGCCGGGCTGTACGCGCTTCTCGTCTCCTTCCTGATCTACCGGCTCATGTCCTGGAGGACGCTCAAGCAGGTCCTCGTAGACACAATGAAGGGTACCGGCTCCGTTTCCATCATGATCGGCGCCGCCTCGGCCATTTCCTTCATCTTTGCCAAAGAGCAGATCGGCACGATCCTCGGCAACTGGCTGCTCAGCGTCACGGCCAACAAGTACGTCTTCCTGTTTGCCGTCAACATCATCATCCTGATCCTCGGCTGCCTGGTCGATACCTCGGTCATCCAGCTTGTCATGATCCCGATCCTATGGCCGGTCGCGGAGGCGATGGGCATCAACATCATCCATTTCGGCCTCATCATCTGCTTCAACATGATGGTCGGTCTGTCCACGCCGCCGTTCGGCATGTGCCTGTTCATCACCTCGGGCATATCCGGCACGCCGCTCAAGGATATCATTCGGGAGATCTGGTGGCCGATCATCGTCATGCTGATCGTGCTCGCCGTGATCACCTACATCCCCGACGTGGTGCTGTTCCTGCCAAAGCTCACCGGTATGATGGCCTGATATAAAAAGGAGGTCCAAACATGACTTTTGCGATCCATGAAGGCGTATGGCCGGTAATGATCACCCCGTGGAAAGAGGACAATACGCCGGACTTCAAAGCGCTCGAGGCGCTGACGAACTGGTATGTGGAAAAGGGCTGCGACGGCATCTTCGCCGTCTGCCAGTCGAGCGAGATGCATTATCTTTCGGCGCAGGAAAAGCTGGACATCGCGCGCTGCGTATCGGAAGCCGCCGCGGGCCGGCTGCAGATCGTCGCCTCCGGCAACACCGAATGCAGCCGCACCGAGCAGTACCGCCAGATCGAGGACATGATGAAGATCCCCGGCATCGGCGCGTATGTGCTCGTGTCCAACCGGATGGACATCAAAAACGAGGGTGAGGAAGCCTTCCGGAAGAACGTGGACGACGTGCTCGCCGCGTTCCCCGAGATCTCGTTCGGCATTTATGAATGCCCGATGCCGTGGAAGCGTCTCCTTACGCTGGACTTCATCCGCGACTACGCCCCCGGCGGCCGTCTCGTGTTCATCAAGGACACCTGCTGCGACTATGAGCTGATCCGCCGGCGGCTCGAAGCCGCCAAAGGCACGCCCATGAAGCTCTTCAACGCCAACTGCCAGTCGTGGTACGACAGCTACTGCCACGGCGCCGGCGGCTACAGCGGCATCATGGCAAACTTCCATCCCGATATTTACAAGTACTGCGTCACGCACAAGGACACCGACCCCGAAAAGGTGCAGCACGCGAACGATTTCCTGACCCTCGCGGGCATGATCGAGCGCACCTGCTACCCGGTGAGCTGCAAATACTATCATCAGCTCGTCGGCGTTCCCATGTCCACCTACTGCCGCAGCGCCGATCCGCACCGGCTGGACAACGCCGCGAAGGAAGAGGTCGAAGCGCTGATCCGCATGGAAAACCACATCCGCGAAGAGCTCGGCATCGGCTGAGCGCGCAAAAACCGCATAAAACCAGCCTCGGCCATAAGGCCGAGGCTGGTTTTGTTTCATGGGCACGTTTGTGTAATCCCCTGTCGCTGAGAGCTTGCCGGAGAGAAACTGCCAGTAATGCACGTCCTCGTTCACGGGGACGTAGCTCGTCCCCGCGGCGGTCGTGCCGTTATAGAGCGTTACCGCAATGCCCGCCCGGCGCGGGTAATCCGTCCGAGTCTCCATGGACGCGCTGTCCAGAGGAACGGTCGCCGCCTTCGCCCAGCCGCCGAACGTGAAGATGTCCCCCGCCGTGCCGGAGACCGATACCGTTTGCGTATACCGCTTCGAGACCGTTCCCCTGCCCGTCAGGTGCAGCGCGTTCGTATCCAGTCCGCCGCGGGTCTCCCCCGCGGCAGATCACATCGTCGACCACAATCTATTCTCTATTCCCAGAACTCTTTTACACTTTCAAATAAAATAAATCGCATAAGTCTGTCGCTGGAGATTTTGGAGCAATACCCGTACGTTTGTTTATTTTTTCTTGGGAACAAGAAAACTTTTATATGGCAGATTATCAGAAGAAGAAAAGACCGATTCTGTTGTTATTCCTATATGTTCGTTAATATAAAAGTCTATAGCCTTAAAATCTACCGGATGAGGTTGAGCAAACTCAAGCGCGCTGAAAATTAATTCATCCTTTTCTTTATCCCAATTCATATGGAAAATAACCTCTGATTTCTCTGGAATGTCCAAAAGCATATCTCCGTTTATATTTAGCAGTTCCCACAGAAGCTCATTTATGGCATTCCCTGAAATCTTAAAGCAACGGACCTCGTTTTTCCTCATTTTTCTCATTTTTTATTTCACTCCAGCTAGATTTTTTACAATTTCGATAGCTTTATCTATTGCAGATTGCATTTCATCTGATTTCGCAAGCACTTTTACAATTTTCTTTGGAATATCAAAGAAATGCTCTACCCCATTTTCTAATTTCCAAATACGGGTTTTGGAACGACCAATTTCATGATGCACATTACCATTTCCGTTACCATAATACTCATATTCTATTCTTTCGTTTTTTTCCTTATCATTATATGTAGTATGGCCATGGTAATCCGGACTAGCACTGTTATTTATAGCAGCGACTGTTAATGCACCGCCTGCAACAGCCATACCGGTTGCTGTAATGGCTGTCCCTGCAGCGGCTGCCGTTGCAGCGGTAACACCGACGGCAGCAAGAAGTGGACCACTGAAAGGAAGCGTTGCCAGAATCAATAGACCAACGCCAGCAACAACAAGTCCAAAAGTGGCTGCATCTCGCCAGTCTGTTCCTTCGGGGTCAAAGCGCGAAATGGGGTTGTTCTCACAATATGCAAACATATTCGCGCTGAGGAGCCCGTTTGCATCGGTGGAGGTATACCCGTCCGCATTAATGAATCTGCCAACGGCGGAATCATAGTAGCGGCTCTGGAGATAGTAGAGGCTTGTTTCGGTGTCGAAGTAATAGCCCCGGTAGC
>ERZ839823.1366-NODE-1366-length-25137-cov-8.701220_pt1 | contig 25137 bp, 1 predicted proteins | sample MGYA00519862_ERZ839823 | MGnify/ENA primary metagenome ERZ839823 (study PRJEB31850, sample SAMEA3708853) | human gut metagenome | biome: human gut; feature: human-associated habitat; material: faeces | place: China | collected 2014 ...
AACCAGTGATGATACAAGTAATGGAGGAGACTTTGGAGAATCATCAACATCGCCAGTGGTAAAACCAAGCGTAAATGCAGCAGTTGCTGGAGGAACAGCAGAAAGTAATGCAACACTAATGTCAACAAATGGAGAGAAAGTAGCAACAAGTGGATTCTTTGGAAATTCAAGTATACAAAGACAAAATATAGAAAATGTAACATTTACAGATACATTAGTGTATGAAACACCAACACATAGCTATGATGCATCAAAAAATACTGGGAGCAGTTACGATTCAGGTGCAACAACCTGGAAGGATTTAAAGGGGAACCTAAATGGTACATTAAAAGGGTCGCCAACATGGGGAACGGATTCAAATAATAGACAATATTTAAGTTTAGATGGAGTTAATGATTGGGTATCATTAGGAGTATATAATCCAAGAGAACAAGTAAAGATAGATATAGAATTCATACCAAGAGAAATAAAAACTGGTAAAGACCAAGAAGCAGATATAGTTTCAAACTTTGAAAATGGAGGATATGGTTTATATTTATCAGAGGGAAAGCCTACATTTGATATATTTAATGAAGATGTAGGACAATGGTTTTCTGCAAAATCATCAGATGTATTAGTAAAAGATCAAAAAGTACATGTAGTAGCAACATTTGATGGGAATAATATGTATTTATATGTAGATGGAGTACTTAAGTCAAAAGTTGAAACAGAAGGAAAGATAAAATTACCAGATAAAGATGCTTCAAAAAATCAGGATACAGTTCTAGCAATTGGTGAGAACCCTAAAGGAACAGAAGGACAAGGTAAAAAAGCTAAAATTGATGTTTATAGTTTAAAATTATATGACAAAGTTTATTATGCATGTAGCTATGATGCTAGTGAAGAATCAACAACATATAGTAATACAACAACAATATGGAAAGATCTAACTGGAAGATATGATGGTGTAGTATCAGGTGCAAAATGGGGAAAAAATTACATTACACTTGATGGTGTTGACGATTGGGTAAACTTTGGTGTAATGGACTTTTCAACTAGTGCAAGTTTAGAAGCCGTAATTTCACCTGAATCAATAAAATCAGGAGAGATGGATATTCTAAATAACTTTGAACACCGGAGGATTGGGATTACTTATAGTTGATGGAAAACCAGCGTTTTATATAATGGTTGAAGGACAATCGAGTTATGTGAAAGCAGTAGGAGCGACAACATTAACAAAAGGAACCAAATATAGTATGAAGGGAACATATGATGGAAAAACAGTCAAATTAACAGTAACAAATCTTAGTAATGGAAAAATAGAAACGGCAAGTGTTAATGCAACAGGAAATATACATGGACCTGACAAAGGTGGAAACTATGAAGAGACTGTAATGGCATTAGGATGTAACCCATATGGAAATGAACCACATTACGGACTTGAAAATGGTGCACGTTTTGCAAATGTAAGTGTATACTCTGCAAAAGTATATAGCGAGAAAGGATGTATAGCTAGTTATGAAGCAAGTAGAAACTTAGGAGCGTTAAAAGATTTAACTTCTAACAAAGATGGAACAGTACTAGCAGAAGATTGGGCAGATGACTATATTTTATTAGATGGAAAAGATGATTGGATAAATTTAGGTAGTATGAGTTTCAGAACAAACCAAGTAACATTGGATTTAACAATGGAATTGGTATCATATCCTGCATATTCAACGCTTATGGGAAATATTGAAGTTGGTGGTGTATCACTTGGACTTACAGATGAACATAAGCCATATATGCAAATAAATATAGGTGGAACATATTATAAGGCAACATCGCCAACGGCATTAGAAACAGGAAAAAAGGTGCATTTATTAGGATCATATGATGGAAACACAATAAGATTTTTTATTAATGGTCAATTAGTGGCGCAAACAGAGAAAGCAGGAATAATACAAGTTGCTAAAAGTCAAACAGTAATGTCAATAGGAAGTAATCCATCAGGAAATTCAGCAGGGATAGAATTTACCAATATGAAGGTATATACAGCACATGTTTACAACAAGGCATATTGGGATGTATCAGAAAAAGGTGATAACTCAATATTAGCATGGAATGAAAAAAGTAACAGCAATAATGCACAAAAAGTGTACATAGCAAGTAAAGGAAATATATATGCCAATGCAGATGCAAGCTATATGTTCTCATATTTAGGAAATAGTAGCATATGTACAGCAACAACAACAATAACAAAATTGAACTCATTAAATACATCTAAAACAACAAATATGCAAGGAATGTTCCAATATACAGGTTCAAATGCAATGACAAGTTTAAACTTAGGAAGCAACTTTAATACAAGTAAAGTAAAAGATATGTCAAAAATGTTTTTTGGAACAGGACGCAACAAAATGTCAACATTTAATCTAGGAACAAACTTTGATACTGTAGCAGTAACAAATATGAGCCAAATGTTCGAAGAGACTGGATATGCGGCGATGACAAGTCTAAACTTAGGAACTAAATTCAATACAGCAAAAGTAACAGATATGAGTACAATGTTTGCAGATACTGGATACAAAGCGATGAAAACCTTAACATTAGGAAGCAATTTTAATACATCAAAAGTAAATGATATGAGCGGTATGTTCTGGGAATGCGGACATGACCAATTAACATCATTAGACTTAGGAGACTTATTCTATACATCACAAGCAACAGACATGGAAGATATGTTCTATGATTTTGGTGCAACATCAATGACAGAATTAGACCTAGGACCTGCATTCAATAAAATGCCTACAGATACTGGTATAAAATCAGCAGGACAATCAGGGTGGTTAAAAATATATGCAACAGAACAAGTATATTCTGGAGAAAAAGCATTTAAAGTAAGCACATCAAATTCAGCAACAACAGCAATAACAAGAGGAACAATAGATCCAAGATATAGAGTAGAATGGATAATAGAACCAAACTCAGTATCAGTAGACAAAACAAACAAAAAGATGACAATAGGATTAAGAGCAAGAACAAATAATAATGCAACATCATATTATAAAAGCAATATTACAGGTTCATTAGGCACAGGAAATATTACAGTATATATGGATGGTGAAGAAGCATCAAGTGTTTCAAAATCGCTTAGTGGACCAACATCAGTAACAAATTCAACAACAGGATATAATGATGTAAAATACACACTTACATTAACAGGATTTGAGCAAAGTTCAAGAAAATCAGGGAAACTCTATAAAGAATGGAGTGGTAATGTTTCAATAGAAATAGCCCAAGGAACAGTAATAGACTCATATGGAAACCAAGATATGGCAGTTAAAGATGGTTCAAGAGTAAATCACTCATTTGATACAGAGCAAAAAGTAGACTTTATAAAACCAGAATTCACATATAAATATGCAAATACAGATATAGACAAAACAAACAAAAGATTAATAGTAGACTTTACAATAACAGATAAATTTTTCACATCATCAACAACACTGAAAAATGCCTCACAAGTAAAAGTAAAATTAATAGATGAAAACAAAGAAATTCCAGCGTCAAAAATAAGAAAAAGCATTGTATATATAGATGCAAATGGAAACGAAGTAGCGGAAAATAGTGATTCCAAAAATATTTATGAAACAAGAAAGGGAACTAAATATAAAATAGGAGAAAGATACAGATTAATAGTTACAGGATTAGAACAATCAGAATATGATGACCCATTTAGAAACTTTAGTGGAACAATGAGTGTAACATTTCCAGCAGGAACAGTAACAGATGGAAGCAATAACAAAAATGATGCACAAATAATAACAATAGGAATAAATGAGCCAGATAAATCTGGAAGTGCAGAGATAGTAGATGTTGTAGACCCAGTATGGAAAGCTTCAGACTTTACAGTAGACAGAGCAAACAAAAGAGCAACAGTCACATTAACAGCAAGTGATAAATATTTCAAGACAAGTACACTAAAAGAAAGCGATATAACAGTAAAATTAGATGGAGCAACAGCATCAAATATATCAAAATCACTAAGCACAGCAACAAAAGTTGCAAATGGAGTAAAATACACATTAACACTAACAAACTGGGAAGAAAGCACAAGACAGTCAGGAAAATACTACTATGAATGGAGTGGAAATGTAAGCTTAGTAATAGCAGCAAATACAATAGAAGATAATAGTAGAAACAAGAGCAAGCAACAAACATTAACATTAGGAAAAGCAGATGTATTAAAACCAAAAATAGATAATATAACAGTAGCACAAGACAAAAATAATAAGACAGTAACAGTAGGATTTGATATTTCTGATAAATACTTAAAAACTTCAACAAGATTTAATGAAAATAACATAAATGTATATATAGATGGAGTAAATGCAACAAGCATAACCAAAAGTTTATCACGTACAGATGCAGGTTCAAACACAGTAGATGGAAACACAGCAGTAGTAAGACATCATTATGTATTAACACTTTCAAATTTTGAACAATCAACATTCCAATCAGGAAAATCATACAAAAACTGGAGTGGTAAGCTAAGAGTTACAGTAGCAGGAGGAATAGTACAAGATACATCAGATAACTCTAATGATGAAACAGAATTAGTAAATGGAGAAGATGTAGACTTTATAAAACCATCAGTTACATATGTATACTCAAGTGGAAATATAGACCATACAACAAAAACTTTAACAGTAGATTTCACAGTAGCAGACAGATATTTTAGCTCATCAACAGCAACAACAGATACAGTAAAAAACAGTATAAAAGTTAAACTATTAGATAAAAACATAGATATAGCAGGTCTAACTAAAACAGTAGAAAAAATATCAGATTACAATGATACAATAAATGGTAGTACTGTAAAAGTAGGAGAAAAATACCGCTTAACGATAGGAAATCTTGAAAGGACAACAGAAACAGATGGTTTAAGAGATTACAGTGGTCCAATGAGCATAACATTCCCAGCTAATATGGTAATGGACAAAGCACAAAATGGTATCGCTGCAAAAGGAAATGATGCAAAAACAATCACAATAGGAATAAGTGACCCAGGTTCTGGAAGTCAAGAAATAGTCGATGTAGTATCACCAGTGTGGGAAATTAATAAAGATGAAACAAATTTAAAAACTGGAACAGTAAAAATAAGAGTAAAAGATAAATATTTAGCTGTAACAAATGGAAAAAAGGATGATTTAACATTAGACATAAGCAAAGTTCATGTACTTGTTGATAAAAAAGAATCAACAGCAATAACAAAAAGTATAACATCAGGACCAACGCTAATTACAAAAGGAACAAATGGATATGACACAGAATATGAATATACAATTCAATTATCAAACATAACACCAGCAGGAAAAAATTATATAGAATTTACACCAATAGAAACAGTAGTTGGAGGAAAAGCAAAATATAGAGACGAAAATGGTGGAGCTATTTCATTAAAAATAGAAGCAGAAGCTATTAAAGATGCATTTAAAAATACAAACGCTGAACAAGAATTAGAGGTTGGAAATATAGACAATACTGGACCAGAAGTATTTGATATTCAAAAAACAATAGCAGCAAATGGAGATGAAACATTTGTATTTAATATAACAGATAAAAATTATGACCCATCGAAAATAGTAGATATAAGTGAATTAAATATCACAATAGATGGTGTGCAATTAAGTAGTAATATTACCAAGAAACTAACATGTCAAACAACAATAACAGAACAAGGAACTAATATAGTTAGAGGACATCAATACACATTAACACTAACAGGAATGAAAGAATCAGTAGCCTCATTTGCAAGTGCGGTAACTTCAAATAAAAGATCTTACAGGGAAAATAGTGGTACAGTAAAAATTGCTATAAATGCAAATGCAGCAAGAGACTTAGGTGGAAATACCCTAAATACAGATACAACAACAATCACAAGTTTTAATGATAAAATAGCACCAGAAGTAGTATATAAATGGTCAGATTCAGTAATAAACAAAAATAATAAAACATTTACAATGGTATTTGGAATAACAGACAAATATTACGATGCAAGCAAATCAACAAAAATAAATGTAGGAGAATTAGGAATTACAATAGATGGAAAAAATCCAACAGGAACAACCAAAACATTATCAGATCCAGTACCATGGATAGAAAATGGAAAAACAATAGGGGTTAAATATACATTAGTAATTTCGAACTTACAGCAACTGCAAATAAAAGATGGAGACAAATATTTAGATTATAGTGGTGTTGTAACAGTAACAATACCAGCCAATAAAGTAAAGGATACTTCTAGCCAAGGAAATATAGTAAAAAACATAACTTCTGGAATTACGATTCCTGGTGAAACTGGTTCAGAAGAAATAGTGGACGTTGTAGACCCATTCTGGCAAGTAAGTGACATAAATATAAATAAAAGTACAAGCCAAGTAACAATGACTTTAAAGGGAACAGATAAATACTTTGAAAAGAGTACATTAACACCAAATGATATAGCAGTATGGATAGATGGAGAAGAAGCAACTAGCATATCAAGAAATTTAAGTCCTGCAACAGAGTTAAAAGACGGAAGTACTAAAATAGGAGTGCAATACACATTAACATTATCAAATTGGCAAGAAAGCTCAAAGCAATCAGGAAAAAGTTACTTAGAGTGGAGTGGTGATACCAAAATAAAAATTGCAGCAAGAAAATTGAAAGACACTAATGATAATTACAGCATAGCACAAGAATTTGAAATAGGGCAAGTAGATTTCATAAAACCAATGATAGAAAAAGTATCATCAACAAAAGGAACAAATACTGAAACAATAGTATTTGATGTAAATGACAAATATATAAGCACAAAGTTATCAGCAGCAAATATTACTACATTAATAAATGGAGAAGTAGCAGATGTAAAAACAACAATAACCTCAATTGCTGATATAAAAGGAACAGGAATACATAGTGCAAAAACAGTAGGACATAGATATACAGTAGTAATATCAGATTTTAACAAAGGTAGAAAAAATGGCAGAAAATACAGCGATTGGAGTGGAACAGTATCATTAAGAATTGCGGCAGATGCAGTACAAGATACATCACAAAACAAAAATAATGCAACCACAATAACAGGAGATTTCGTAGATTTTATAAAACCAGAAATAACATATATATACTCAAGTGGAAATATAGACCCTACAACTAAAACTTTAACAGTAGACTTTACAGTGGCAGACAGATATTTTTATTCATCAACAGTGACAACAGATGAAATCATAAAAAAGATAAAAGTAAAACTAAAAGAAAACGATAAAGAAATACCAAACTTAGCAGGAAAGATTACTATAACCAAATTATCTGATTACACAGATGGTTCAAGAGGAAAAGTTGGAGAAAATTATAGATTAACAATAGGAGGACTTCAACAAAACACAGAAAAAGATGGATTAAGAGATTATAGTGGGCCAATGAGTATAACATTCCCAGCAGATATGGTAAAAGACAAAGAACCAAATAGTAATGTGACGAAGGGTAATAATGCCAAAACAATAACAATAGGTATAAATGACCCAGGTTCTGGAAGTCAACAAATAGTCGACGTAGTATCACCAGTATGGTCAAAAGTAAGCTCAACTTTAAGACCAGGAACTGCAACAGCTACAATAAGAGTAAAAGATAAATATTTAGTAAAAACAGATGGAGATAAGTCAAAATTAACACTTAAGAGTAATGAATTACAAGTAAAAATAAATAACAAAGTATCTTCAAATGCAACAATAACAGTAAAAGATGGGCCAAAACTAGTAGCATCAGGAACAAATGGATATGATACAACATATGAATATACAATTCAAATCTCAAATTTAACTTCATCTACTGATAAAAAATATAAGGAATTCCAACCAATAGAAACAATAGTTGGAAGAACAGCAAAATATAGAGAAGAAGATGGTGGAGAAGTATATTTAGTAATAAATAAAGGGGCAATTCAAGATGTATTTGATAATACAAGTGATGCAGGTGAAATATATGTAGGAAACCTGGATAATATAGGACCAGAAGTATATGATGTTCAAAAAACAATAGCAGAAAATGGAGACGAAACTTTTGTATTTAACATAACAGATCAAAATTATGACACATCAAAAATAGTGGATATAAGTGAATTAAATATTACAATAGATGGTGTGCAATTAAGTAGTAATATTACCAAGAAACTAACATGTCAAACACCAATAACAGAAAAAGGAACAAATATAGTTAGAGGACATCAATATATACTAACACTAACGGGAATGAAAGAATCTGTTGCATCATTTGCAAATGCAGTAACTTCAAATAAAAGAGTTTACAGAGAATATAGTGGTACAATAAAAATTACTATAAATGCAGATGCAGCAAGAGATAAGAGTGGAAATACATTAAATACAGATACAACAACAATCACAAGTTTTAATGATAAATTAATACCAGAAGTAGTATATCAATGGTCAAATTCAGTAGTAGACAAAACAAATAAAACATTTACAATGATATTTGACATAACAGATAAATATTATGCTTCATCAAGCTTAAAATTTGAAGACTTAACAATAAAAATAGGTGGAAAAACACCAAACTGGACAGCTGAGGGAGTAGGACATTCATTTGGAGAATCAGATATACCAGGTTCATCAGGAAAAGGAAAGAGATATACTCTAACACTATCAAACTTACAAGCATTACAAATAAAAGATGGAGATAAATATTTAGATTATAGTGGTGTTGTAACAGTAGCAATACCAGCAAATAAAGTAAAAGACACATCAGGGCAAGGAAATGTGGCAACAACTTTAACTTCTGGAATAACAATTCCAGGTGGAAGTGGTTCAGAAAAAGAAGTAGACGTTGTAGAGCCATATGTTCAAAAAATGAGCAGTACAGTAAATGCACCAGCAAGAACTGCATCAATAACAATAAGAATATCAGATAGATATTTTAATAAGAGTACATTGACAATGGAAAATATAGAAGTTTATATAAATGGAACTAAAAATTCAGCTGTAAAATCAGGTTGGTCAACATTAGAAGAAACTGAGACTAGAACAGAAAAAGGTACAACTTCATCAGTTCACGTTGCAACAAATTATACTTTGAACTTGTCAAACTTTGCTTCAGATATTAATCAGATTAAAGTTGTAGTTCCAGCAAATGTAGTAAAAGATACTTCTGAAAATGGAAATAAACAGACAGAGTATATTATTTATAATGTGTTGAAAAAACAAGATGATACGGGAGAAGATGATACAGCACCATTCTTTGGAAATGCGACTGTACAAAGACAAAATATCGATAATGTAACATTTGTATCTAGTACAGCTGGAAAAAATTCAACTGCATGGGATGTTTCTGCACAAGGCGATGGCTCTATACTCGCATGGTATACTAAAAATTCAAATGGAACATTTAAAGTTTATGTAGGTAGTGATTATGAGATATTTGGTAACACCGATTCAAGTTACTTGTTTAGAAGTGTCGGAGTATCAGAGAACTGTACATCAACAGAAACTATTACGAATATCGATTTGTTAAATGTTAGCAATGTAACTAATATGTTTCGTATGTTTGAAAAGACAGGATGGACAGCGATGACAAAGTTGGATTTAGGAAATAATTTTGATACAAGTAATGTAATAACCATGGCAGCAATGTTTTCTGGCACAGGTACGGTTTCTATGAAGAGTTTAAATTTAGGACCTAATTTCAATACGTCAAGAGTAACAGATATGAACTATATGCTAAGTTGTACAGGATATTTATCAATGACAAGTTTAGATTTAGGAAACAACTTTGACACAAGCAATGTAACAAATATGAATCATATGTTTAATGGATGTGGATATGGAGCAATGACAAGCTTAAACTTAGAAAGTAAATTTAATACTGCTAAAGTAACAGATATGTCAAATATGTTCCGCGAATGTGGACATACAGCAATGACAAGTTTAGACCTAGGAAGCAATTTTGATACGAGTAGTGTAACCGTTATGAATGATATGTTTAATTCAGCAGGATTTACAGCAATGAAGAGCTTAAATTTAGGAAGTAAATTTAATACAAGTAATGTAACAAATATGTCAAATATGTTTAATAATTGTGGTAATAATGCATTAACAAGTTTAAACTTAGGTAGTAATTTTGACACAAGAAAAGTAACAACAATGCAATCAATGTTTGAAAATTGTGGTAGAATGAACCTAGAAAGCATAGAATTAGGAGATAAATTTGATACATCAAATGTAACAAACATGTCAGGTATGTTTGGGTGTTTAGGTACTACAAAGTTAACTAGTTTAAACTTAGGAACAAAATTTGATACAAGCAAAGTAACCAATATGAGTTGGATGTTTAACATGACAGGATATCAGTCAATAATAAACTTAGACTTAGGTGATAAGTTTAACACAGCAAATGTTTCTGATATGGATAATATGTTCTATAACTGTGGAACATATTTAATGACTTCATTAGACCTTGGACCAGCATTTACAAATATAGCAAGCAAAAATACAGACATGTTTACTTGGACAGGAAAAGAAGGTTCTGCAGTAATTTATGCCCCAGAATCAATCTTCCAAGACAAGAACAACTTCAAGCTAAACACAAATGCGAATACGGCAGATACAAATTCAATAATAAATTACACAAGAGGAACAATCAGTCCAAAATACAGAACGATATGGAAAAAAGAAGATGATAGTGCAGTAACAATAATAACTGATGATAGTAATCCAGCTAATAGTAAAGTACAAATAAAATTAAGAGGTACAACAAATCCAGGGGCAAAAGACTATGCAAGTACACTAACAAGCACATTAAAAGCAAGTGACATAAAGGTATTTATAGATGGAACAGAAGTAACTAAGGTAAATAAAACATTAAGTGGAGCAACAGTAATACAAAATTCAAATGACATTCAACAAACACTAACACTAACAAATATTGTACAAGGAAGAGTAACAGGAAAAGATTACAAAGAATATAGTGGAAATATTTCATTAGAAATTGCACAAGGAAACTTAACAGACAAATATGGAAACAGCAACATGGCAGTAACTTCTGCAGGAGCAAGAGCAAATCACACAGTAGCAGGTAAAAAAACAACAGATAAAAATAGTACAGATAAAGATACAATGTTTGCAGATATTATAAAACCAGAATTCACATATGTATATGCAGACTCTGATATCAACCATACAGATAAAACATTAACAGCAATATTCAAAGTAGCAGATAAATATAGAGCAAGCACAGCATTTGCCCAAAATACAGATGGAACATATGATGCAAGCTCAATAACAGTAGGAATAGATAGTTATGATAAAACAGCATTAAACAAGGCAATTACCAAAAAATTAACTCTTGAAAGTCAAACAACAGAAACAATAAGTGGACAAAGTAGAGTAACAGTTCAGACATATAAATTAGTAATTGGAAACTTAGAACAAAAAGGACAAGGAGGATTAAGTGATGGTTATACTTATAGTGGAATTTTAACATTAGGATTCCCAGAAGGAACAATCACAGATACATCAGGCCACAAGAGTCCAGCGACAACAATTACAATAGGCAAAAATGAACCAGGAGGAACAGGTACAGGAAAGCCAGTAGACGTAGTTGACCCAGTATGGTCAGTTGCAAGTGCAAATGTAAACTCAGGGATAGTAAAAATTAGAGTAAAAGATAAATATTTAACAAAAGATGCAGCAAAAACCCAGTTAACACTAGCATTAGATAAGATAGATGTACTTGTAAATAATGTAGTATCAAGTAAAGTTACTAAAAAAGTATCAGGACCAGTTGAAATAGTAAAAGACCAAGAATATGAGTACACTGTTACATTATCTAACATAACTCCAGAAGGTGGAGATTACAGAGAATTTACACCAAAGAATCCAATTGTTGGAGGAACTGCAAAATATAAAGAAGAAAACGGAGGAGATGTTTCACTTAGAATTAAGGCAGGAGCAGTAACAGATGCAAATGGAAACTCAACTAAACAGCAAGATTTGTATGTAGGAAATATAGATGCAACAGGACCAGAAATTTATTTTGTACAAAAGACACCTGATATATTGTGGTCAACAGAAACTATAGTTTTCAATGTTACAGATAAAAACTATGACCCAACAGATTTTATAACAGTAGATGAAATAAGTGTATTTGTAGATGGAATAAATATGGATGGTAAAATAAACAAAAGAATACTTGCTAACCCAACAGAGATAATTACAGATGTAGATAGCAAAGAAAATGTAGTAGTTGGACATCAATATACATTAGAATTGACAGGCTTCAAAGAAAGTGACAAAGACTACATAAAATCAGGAAGAAGCTATAGAGAATATAGTGGAAGCTTAAAAATTGTAATAAAAGAAGATGCAGCAAGAGATATGAAAGGAAACTTAATAAATTCAGCAACTACAACAATTAGTAAGAATACAGACCTTTTAAGACCTGAGGTAAAATACATATATTCAACATCAGACATAAATTATACAGACAAAACATTTAAAATGGTATTTGAAATGACAGATAAATATTATAAATCTTCATCATTAACACTAGAAAACTTAATAATTAAAATTGGAGACAAAATACCAGATTGGAATAATGAAAAAATATCTAGATCACTTAGCGTACAAGATAAAAATGCAACAGTAAACGGTGTAAATAAAGTGATTGGAAAAGTGTATACATTAACTATAACAGGATTAGACCAAGAAAAAATAAAAACAGGAGATAAATATGTATATTATAGTGGTGTAATTTCTGTTACTATACCAGAAGGTGCGATGACAGATAATTCTGGAAACACAAATGTTGTTACAACTATAAGTTCAGGAGTATCAACACCAAGTGGAGAAATAGGAGAAATAAAACTTCCAGAAGAAAATACAGTAATGGCAATGGGAGTAAATCCATATGGAAATGGTCAGCAAGGTGAATGGGCTGCGATGAAAGCATATTCATTGAAAATTTCTAATGAAAATGGAGTAATAAGTAGTTATGATGCAACAAACAATACAGGAAGCGGACATAGCAATTCAACAACAACATGGAAAGATTTAACAGGAAGCCATAATGGAACATTAAATGGTCCAACATGGGGAACTGATTACTTACAATTTGATGGCGTAGATGACTGGGTAAATTTTGGACAAATTAATTCCAAAAATCAAGTAACCTTAGAAACAACAATAATGATTGACGAAATAAAATCTGGTAACGCGGATGTACTAGGAAATTGGCAAATCGGAGGATTTGGAATATATTTATATAACGGAAAACCAGCATTTGAACTATATAGTAAACAGATGGATAAGTATATTTCTATAAATGCAACAGATGCACTAACACTAGGAAAAAAGACAAATATCAAAGGTGTATATGATGGAATAAATATGTATTTGTATGTTGATGGCAAATTAGTGGCACAAACATCAAATGCAGGAACATCTGCAACAGTAGTAGATGTAGTTGACCCATATATCCAAAAAGATAGTGCAACAGTAAATGCACCAGCTAAAACAGCAACAATTGATTTTTCAGTAACAGATAGATATTTGGATACTAGCACATTGACAAATTCGAATATAGAAGTTTGGATTAATGGAGCAAAGAATGATAGTGTTACAAAAGAATTAGCAGTAGGTGATTCTATAACTGAAACAAGAACAGAGGACAATAAAACAGATACATACAATATTGGTAGAAAATACAGTTTAAAGATTACAGGATTTGCGGCAGATGTAAATCAAATAAAAATCAAAATTCCTCAAGGACTTGTAACTGACAAATCAGGAAACACCAATAAAGAAACAGAATTGATGGTTTATAATGTGCTTAAAAAACAAGATGATAGAGACGAAGATGACTCAGCACCATTCTTTGGAAATACAACTTTAGAAAGACAGTTAATTGATAATGTAACTTTTGTAAATAGATACAATAATGTTCAGCCAGTAAGCAGTTTTGATGCTAAAAATAATACTGGAAGTGGTCACAATAATTCAGCAAATAGATGGATGGACATTTATGGCAATTACAATGGAACTGTCCATGGAGCTACATTCTCTGATGATTATTTACAATTTGATGGGGTTGACGACTATGTAGATTTTGGAAAAGTTAAAATTGGAAATAAAGTGACTTTGGATGTAGTACTAGCAATGGATGAAATTAAATCAGGACCAATTAATATTATAGGAAATACAGAAAGTGGAGGAGTAGAAATAGAACTAAAAAATGGAATTCCAGAAATGGCTGTATATGTAAAAGAAGCTAATTCTTACATATATGCCAAAGCAAGCCAACCTTTAACTGCAAATCAAAAAGTTAGATTAACAGGAACTTATGATGGTACAAATGTATGTTTATATATTGATGGAAAATTAATTTCTAAAACTACAAGTGCAGGAACTATTAAATTACCACAAGAAAATTCAGTAATGATGCTTGGTGCAGAACCAAGTTATAGTGGTAATCCATATGGATATTATGCAAAAGCTAAGATATATTCTGCAAGTATCTATAACCAAGCATTATCAGCAGATGAAATTGCAATTGAATCAACTAAATGGGATGTTTCAGCACAACAAGATAATTCTATTGTTTCTTGGTACAGAGATAATGGAAACGGAACATATAAAGTTTGGGTAGGAAGCAATAATGAGATGTTTGGTAACACAGATTCAAGCTACTTATTTAGAAGTGTTGGATATTCTGGACTTTGTACATCAACAGAAACTATTACTAATATTAATTTGTTGAATGTTAGTAGTGTAACTAATATGAGACGTATGTTTGAACTAACTGGTACCCAGGCAATGACAAAACTAGATTTAGGAAATAATTTTAATACAATTAATGTAACTAGTATGGCAGCAATGTTCTCTGGTACAGGTCAAAAAGCAATGACAACATTAAACTTAGGCCCAAACTTTAATACTTCAAAGGCAATTAATATGTCTTATATGTTTAATTGGACAGGACGAAATAAAATGACAAGTTTAAATTTAGGAAGTAATTTTGATACAAGCAATGTAAAAAGAATGGACTATATGTTCCATGCAACAGGATATTATTCAATGACAACATTAAATCTAGGAAGCAAGTTTAACACAAGTAAAGTAACGGATATGTCATATATGTTTTATGAATGTGGCTATAATGCACTAACTTCTTTAGACTTAGGAAGTAATTTTGATACAAGTAGTGTAACTAATATGGATTCAATGTTTCATAGTGTAGGATATACGGCAATGACAAGTTTAAATTTAGGAGATAAATTTGATACAAGTAATGTAACAAATATGAATGAAATGTTTATATACTGCGGAGGAAATGCAATGACTCAATTAAATTTAGGAACTAAATTTGATACAAGCAAAGTAACTACGATGGCATCTATGTTTGGAGCGACTGGTTCGATGGCAATGACAAGTTTGGATTTAGGAGACAAATTTGATACGAGTAATGTAGAGAATATGACTTGGATGTTCAGTGATTGTGGTAGAGAAGCGATGACAACTTTAAATTTGGGAAATAAATTTAATACAAGTAAAGTAAAAAGTATGCTGGGAATGTTTAATAGAACAGGAAATAAGCAAATGACCAAATTAGATTTAGGTGATTTATTCTATACAACAAACGTAGAAGATATGGCTATAATGTTTAGAGGAACAGGTGGTTATCAAATGACAGAACTAGATTTAGGACCAGCATTTACAAATATACCAAATGCAACTATTACTGGAGGCATACCAGAAGAAAACATTGGAAATACACATTCTGCAAATTATAAAATATTTGACTTAACAGGAAAAACAGGCTGTGTAATTTATGCACCAGAAGCAATCTATCAAGACAAAAACAACTTCAAGTTAAATACAAGTGCTACAACAAGTGCAATAAATTATACAAGAGGAACAATTAATGCAAAATACAGAACAGAGTGGGTAAAAGAAAGTGCAACATTTGATGCAACAAATAAAAATCTAAAAATAACATTAAGAGGAACAACAAATAGAACAACACCATCAGCTGAATACATAAGTGACTTAACAAGTGGTTTAGCAAAAGGAAATATTAAGGTATACATAGATGGAGTAAATGCAACAGACGCACTAAACAAATTAAATGCAATTTCACTAGGAAATGCAACACAAACAACAGAAAACTCAAGAACAGGAGCAAAAGATGTATTACAAGTTGTAACATTATCAAACTTAGAAGAAGCAGCAAGACAAAGTGGAAAGAGCTACAAAGAGTGGAGTGGTAACATCAGATTAGAGATAGACCAAAAAACATTAACAGACACAAAATATGGAAATAAAAACATGGCTGTAACATCAGCAGGTGCAAGAGCAAATAACACAGTAGCAGGTAAAAAAACAACAGATAAAAATAGCACAGATAAAGATACAATGTTTGCAGATATGATAAAACCAGAAATCACATACACATATGTAGACTCAGATATAAATCACACAAATAAAACACTAACAGCAGAATTTATACTAACTGATAAATATTACTCAGCAGCAGCATTTAATATAAAATCAGGAAATGAATATTATGCCAATACAATAACAGTAGGAATCGATAATTATGATAAAACAGCATTAAATAAAGCAATTACAAAAACACTAACCAAGATTGGGGATGTAACAGACACTGTAAATGGAGTGGCAAATGTAAAAGTTGGAGAAAAATATCGATTAGTAATTGGAAACTTAGAGCAAAAAGGCCAAGATGGAATGAGTGATGGATACACATACAGTGGTAGGATGTCACTATCATTCCCAGAAGGAACAGCAACAGATAAATCTGGTAATAAGAGTTCTGCAACAACAATTACAATAGGAAAAAATGAACCAGATGGAACAGGTAATGGACAAATAGTCGATGTAGTAGACCCAGTTTGGTCAATAGCAAGTGTAAATATAGGCTCAGGAGTTGTAAAACTAAGAGTAAAAGACAAATACTTGGTAAAAGCAAACAGTGAATTTAATTTATCAGCTGATAAAATAAAAGTAAATGTAAATGGAAAAGAATCAACAGCAATAAAGAAGACTTTATCAGGTCCAGTAGAAATAAAAGCGAATGAGGAATATGAGTATACATTAACATTATCAAATATAACACCAAGTGATACTGAATATGTAGAATTTACGCCAAAGAATCCAATAGTAGGAGGAACTGCTAAATACAAGTCAGAAAATGGTGGAGATATTTCAATAACAATTGATGCAGGAGCAGTAAAAGACGCATATAAAAACTCAACCAAACAACAAAATTTATATGTAGGAAGTATTGATGCAACAGGACCAGCAATTTATTATGTAGCAAAAAACAGTGACTATCTTGCTAATACAGAATCTATAATTTTCAATGTAACAGATAAAAACTATGACCCAACAGACTTAATAACAACAGATGAAATGACTGTAACAATTGATGGAAAGACTGTTGAAACAAAGAATTTATTAATTGACAAAGCAGTAGAAATAATTACAGATGTTGATGGTAATCAAGATGTAGTAGTTGGACATCAGTACACATTGAAGATATTAAATCTTAGAGAAACAGACCAAGAATTTATAAAATCAAATAGAAAATATAGAGAGTTAAGTGGTACTTTAATTGTTCATATTAATGAAGATGCTGCAAAAGACTTATCAGGAAATACTCTTGATACAAGTACAACAACTATAACTAAATATACAGATGTTATTAAGCCAGAAGTTATTTATAGATATTCAACTTCAGATATTAATTATGATGATAAAACATTTACAATGGTATTTGATATTGTAGATAAATATTATAAAGAAGGTGCAAGAGCACAGTTAACAGTAGACAAGTTATCAATAAAAATTGATGGGGTAGAACCTGATTGGACTAAGGTTAGCAGAAATTTTAGAGTAGAAGATATTACAGATACTGTAAATGGAAAGTCTAAAAAAATCGGAAGAAGATATACATTAACATTAGATGGTCTAGAACAAGGAAAGATTGCATCAGGGAAAAAATATTTAGACTATAGTGGTGTTGTTACAGTAGGAATTCCAGCAGGAGTTATGGCTGATGACACTAATAACGAAAATGTTGCAACAACTATAAGTTCGGGAGTATCTATACCAAATGGAAACATTGGAGAAATTGGAGCACCAGCAAATAATACAGTAATGGTTATGGGGGTTAACCCAGCTGGCAATAATGCTTCTAGTGATGGTTTTGCAAATATTAAATTATATTCTGCAAAAATATCTAATGAGAATGGAGTAATAAGTAGCTATGATGCAACAAATAATACAGGAAGTGGACATAGTAGCACAACTACAACTTGGAAAGACTTAACAGGAAGTCATAATGGAACGATAAAAGGAGCAACATGGGGAACTGATTATTTACAATTTGATGGTCTAGATGATTGGGTAAATCTAGGACAAATAAGTCTTACTAAACAAGCAACATTAGAAGCAACAATAACTGCTGATAAAATTCAAACAGGAGAAGCAATTATACTTACCAATTTCGAAGGTGGAGGAGTTGGAATTGCTTTATGGGATGGAAAACCAGGTCTACAAATTTATAGCAAAGAAATGGACAGATACATTGCAATAAGAGCAAATAACGCAGTAACGGTTGGACAAAAAACAAAGATTAAAGGTGTGTATGATGGAATAAATATGTACTTATATGTTGATGACAAATTAGTAGCACAAACATCAAATGCGGGAACATCAGCAACAGTAGTTGACGTAGTTGATCCATTAATTGAAAAAATAAGTGCAACAGTAAATGCACCAGCTAAAACAGCAACTCTTAATTTTAGAGTAACAGATAAATACTTAGACAAAGTCGATTTATCAAAAGCTGAAGTTTGGATTAATGGTGCAAAAAATGACACAGTAACTAAAACACTAATAACAGGAAATACAATATCTGAAACAAGAACAGAAAACAATGTAACTAGCACAGTAATAGTTGGCAGAGAATATAGTTTGAAAATTTCAAATTTTGCCACAGATGTAAACCAGATTAAAGTTAAATTCCCTCAGGGGGCTGCAACAGATAAATCAGGCAATACTAATAAAGAAACAGAATTAATGGTTTATAATGTCTTAAAGAATGTAGCAGAAGAATCTGATGAAACAACAGAATCAGAAGATAATAGTATATTTTTTGGAAATTCTAATGTGAAAAGGAGACAAATTAATAATATAACATTTGTTTCTAGTACATCTGGAAAAAATAGTACTGCTTGGGATGTATCAGCACAACAAGATAACTCAATACTTGCATGGTATACAACATCAAATGGAAGTTACAATGTCTATATTGGTAGTGAGTATGAGATGTTTGGAAATATAATTTCAGCTAGACTATTTCAATATGTAGGAGAAGATAGTGTATGTACAGCAACCCAAACTATTACTAACTTAAATTTGTTGAACGTAAGTAGCGTACAAAGCATGAACGCGATGTTTAGACACACAGGATATAATGCTATGACAGAATTGAATTTAGGAGATAATTTTGATACAAGTAATGTAACAGAGATGGGGTTTATGTTTGGAGAAACAGGATATAATGCTATGAAAACTTTGAATTTAGGTAACAAGTTTAACACATCAAATGTTACTAATATGAGCTGGATGTTTGCTAATACTGGATTTAGTGCTATGACAAAATTGGATTTAGGAACTAACTTTGATACAATCAATGTAACTTATATGTATCAAATGTTTAGAAGAACAGGATATACAGCAATGACAAGTTTGAACTTAGGTAATAAGTTTAACACAAGCAAAGTAACTGTTATGGCAAATATGTTCAATGAGTGTGGCTATAATGCAATGACTTTTTTGAATTTAGGAAGCAATTTTGATACAAGCAAAGTTACTAATATGTCAGATATGTTTAATAATTGTGGACATATTGCATTAAAGAGTTTGAACTTAGGAAGTAAGTTTAATACAAATAATGTAACAGATATGGGACGTATGTTTAGTCACTGTGGATTTGAAGCAATGACAAGCCTTAACCTAGGAGATAATTTTGATACAAGTAATGTAATAAATATGGAAGACATGTTCTGTGCAACAGGATTTAGAGCTATGACAAATTTGGATTTTGGAAATAAATTTAATACAATCAAAGTAACTAACATGAGACAAATGTTTTGTGCAACAGGAAGATTTGCTTTGAAAAATTTAAATTTAGGAGAAAATTTTGACACAAGTAATGTAACAAATATGAATTCAATGTTTTATGCTTGTGGTGCAGATTCACTAACTAGCTTGGATTTAGGAGACAAATTCTATACTAAAAATGTAAAAGATATGTATAGATTATTTACAAATCTTAGACAAATGACAAGCCTTGATTTAGGACCTGCATTTACAGTAATCCCTAACAATTATGTTACAGATGAATGGACAGATGTTGACGGTGAAAAAGTAACAGCACATTATGCATATGAAAAGATGTTTGAAAACAATGGAACACAAAACAATTTAACAGTTTATGCTTCAGAAGCAATCTTCCAAGACCAAAACAACTTCAAATTAAATACAAATGCAACAACAGGAACAATAAACTATACAAAAGGAACAATAAATCCAAAATATAGAACAGAATGGGTAAAAGAAGAAAATGGAGTAACAATAGATAAAACAAATAAAAACATCAAAATAACATTAAGAGGAACAACAAACACAGGAATAGCAGCAGACCAATATATAAGTGATGTAACAAGTAGCTTAACAAAAGCTAATATCAAAGTATATATAGATGGAATAGATGCAACAGAATCACTAAATAAACTAAATGCCATTTCAGTAGGAACAGCAACACAAACTGCGAATACTAGAACAGGAGCAAAAGATGTATTACAAGTTGTAACATTATCAAACTTAGAAGAAGCATCAAGACAAAGTGGAAAAAGTTACAAAGAGTGGAGTGGTAACATCAAATTAGAAATAGACCAAAAATCATTATCAGACACAAAATATGGTAACAAAAATATGGCTCTAACAGAAACAGGAACAAGAACAGAGAATACAGTTAAAGAAACCAAAGACGTAAGTCAAAATACAGATAAGACAATGTTTACAGACTATATCAAACCAGAAATCACATATACATATGCAGATTCAGATGTAGACCACACAAACAAAACATTAACGGTAGAATTCATATTAGCAGATAAATATTACTCAAATGCTACATTTACAAAAAATGCTGATGGAACATATAATGCAAGTTCAATAACAGTAGGAATGGATGATTACAATCAAACAGAATTAAATAAAGCAATTACCAAGACATTAACTAAAATTGGAGATGTAACAGATACTGTAAATGGAGTGCAAGGAGTAAAAATTGGAGAAAAATATAGACTAGTAATAGGAAACTTAGAGCAAAAAGGACAAGATGGAATAGGTGATGGATATACTTATAGTGGATACATGACATTGGCATTCTTAGAAGGATTAGCAGTTGATAAATCAGGAAATAAAAGTTCTGCAACGACAATTACAATAGGAAAAAATGAACCAGATGGAACGGGCGATGGAAAAGTAGTAGATGTAGTAGACCCTGTGTGGTCATTGGGAGAAGTTAATACAGATAGTGGAGAAATCAAACTAAGAGTAAAAGACAAATACCTAATAAAAGACAAGAGTACATTTGCATTAACAGAAAGCAAAATTACAGTATATGCAGATGGAGTAGTTTCAAGTACAATTCAGAAAAAAATATCAGGTCCAGTAGAAATAACGCCAGACGAAGAATATGAATATACTTTAACATTATTAAATATCAAACCAGACAAAGATGAATATGAAGAATTTACACCAAAGAATCCAATTGTAGGAGGAACAGCCAAATACAAGAAAGAAAATGGTGGAGAAATTACACTTGAAATTGCAGCAGGAGCAGTAACAGATGCATATAAAAACAAATCAAAAACTCAAAAATTGAATCCTGGAAGTATTGATGCAACAGGACCAGAGGTATATGACATTCAAAAAATTCAAGATGTAGCAGGAAACAAAGAAACATTCATATTTAATGTAACAGACAAAAATTATGACCCAACAGACCTTGTAACAATTGATGAATTAACAGTTTGGTTGGATGGAAAACAAGTTGATATTGATGGTGAAATTACAAAGAAATTTATCACAAATCCAGTTGCTAAGATAGATACACCTGTAGAAATCATAACAACTATAAATGGTCAAGAAAAAGTTGTAGGACATCAATATACTCTAGAAATTAGTAGTATTGTTGAAACAGATGCAGAATTTGTAGCCTCAGGACGCAAATACAGAGAATTAAGTGGAACTTTAGAAATTAAGATTGATAGAACTGCATCAAGAGATATGAAAGGAAACTTAATAAATTCAGATACTACAACAATAGCGGATTTCGTAGACATGATAAAACCAGAAGTAATTTACAAATATTCAACATCAAACATAGACAAAGACAATAAGACATTCAAAATGGAATTTGACCTAGTTGATAAATATTGTAATTCTATAAATGATATTAAAGCAGAAAACTTAACAATCAAGGTTGATGGAAAAGTGCCAGATTGGACTAAAGTAGATAGAAATCTAGAAGTTTCTGACATGATGGACGATGATGCTAATAGAGCTGATAAGCGTATTGGAAGACATTACATATTAACATTATCAAACTTAGAACAACTTCAAATTAAGTCAGGTGATAATTACTTAGATTATAGTGGTGTAATTACAGTAGTAATTCCAGCTAACCAAATGAAGGACACAACAGGCAACCAAAATGTAACAACAACACTTACATCAGGTGTAAGTATTCCTGGTGGAACGGGTTCAGATACAATTGTTGACGTGGTTGACCCATTAATCGAAAAGATTAGTACAACAGTTGATGTAACAAAACAACAAGCAACTCTAAACTTTAAAGTTACTGATAAATATTTTGCTTCAAGTGAATTATCAAAGAGTAACATTGAAATTTGGGTTAATGGAGCTAAGAATGATACTGTTTCTGCCAAAAATGTATTAACAGTAGTTAAGAATTTAACAGAACCAAGAACTGTTGACGGAAAGACTGTTCAAGTTCAATATGGTATCGAGTATTCATTAAAGATTTCAGGCTTTGCTGTTGATGCTAACCAAGTTAAGGTAAAATTCCCAGCAAACCTTGTTAAAGATAATCTTGTTGAAGGTAAGCAAAACGGAAATAAAGAAACTGATATTATAGTATATAATGTTCTAACAAGCGCAGAAACTGAATCAGAAGCAACTAGTGCATTCTTAGGAAGCAATAATAGTACAATTAACAATGTTAAAAATATTCAAAGACAGAATATTGATAAAGTAACATTTATGAATAATATACCAGAAACTGTTTTGAATAAATCAACAAAAGAATTTGAAACAAATGCAAATGCTTGGGATGTTTCAGCACAACAAGATAAGTCTATCGTTGCTTGGTATAACTCTAATGAAGTTTCAAATGGAACTTATAAAGTTTATATTGGTAGTGATTCAGAGATATTTGCTAACAGGGATTCAACGTGGTTATTCTCATATATAGGTTATTCAAACAACTGTACATCAACTGAAACAATAAAAAATCTTGAGTTAATGAATACAGCAAATGTAACTAAGATGTCAGCAATGTTTGCACAAACCGGATATAATGCTATGAATAAGTTAGACCTAGGAAATAATTTTATAACAAATAATGTAACACAAATGGATTGGATGTTTAGCAATTGTGGATATAACAATATGACAACATTTAGTTTAGGCAATAATTTCAATACAAATAATGTAAGTGAAATGAGAGGAATGTTTAATATGACAGGATACATGAAGCTTACAAGTTTGGAACTAACAGATAAATTTAATACAACTAATGTAACAAATATGTCAGTTATGTTCTATAAAACAGGATGTATTGCAATGAAACAACTAAACTTAGGAGCAAACTTTAACACAGCAAATGTAACTGATATGAATTCTATGTTCCAAGGAACAGGTTATACTGCAATGACAAGCCTTGATTTAGGAAGTAAATTTAATACAAGTAAGGTAGAAAACATGGAAAGCATGTTTAAAGAAACAGGCTATACAGAAATGACAACTTTAGACTTAGGCGAAAACTTCGACACAAGTTCAGTAATGAATATGATAAGTATGTTTGAAGAAACTGGACATGAAAAGATGACAACACTAAATCTAGGAGAAAGGTTCAACACGAGCCAAGTAATAAACATGTCAAACATGTTTAAGGAAACCGGCTATAAAGCAATGACAAGCTTAGATTTAGGAAATGTATTCTATACAACAAGTGTATCAAACACAAGTGGAATGTTTGATAATACTGGTGCAACAGCAATGACAATACTAGACTTAGGCCCAGTATTCAATAGAATTCCAGAAAATAATACCGATATGTTCAAAAACACAGGAACAAACGAACTTATAGTATATGCACCAGAGTCAATCTACTCAAATGTAACAACTTTTATAGCAAATAGGTATTAAAACCTAATTAAGCCTAATTAAGCGAGACGCAAAACTAAGCGCCTCGCTTTTTTGCATGCACCGATTATCTTGCTTTTTTCCGGTGCACTGCACCGATTATCTCACTTTTTTTTCGTGCAATTCTGCACCGATTATCTCGCTTTTTTTCTGTGCAATTCTGCACCGATTATCTCGCTTTTTTTCCGTGCACTGCACAGAAAAAAGTGTTTTTGGGTATGTGACTATAAAAACTAAAAAAACTCTTGCCAGATAGAGTTTTTTTATGTTATATTAGATATGTACTAAATTTGGAGTACAAAAGCAACTTAGCAATACAGAAATAAATTTTAAATTTTTGATTTTATTCAATAGTTTAATTCGCATGAAAAAATCAGTATTTAGAAAATATTATAAAAACGGAGAGTGATGCCTATGCGCCTTTATTAAACATGCTCTAAATAAAATACAAAAAAATAGCATAAATGATTGCTAAAAATACTAAAAAAAGATATAATGAAAGGAGCGATAGGATGAGTTTAAAAATACAAATAAATCCAGAACTAAAGATGAAAAGCGATATAATGTTTAAAGCATTTTATGG
>ERZ839823.1369-NODE-1369-length-25087-cov-3.169303_pt1 | contig 25087 bp, 44 predicted proteins | sample MGYA00519862_ERZ839823 | MGnify/ENA primary metagenome ERZ839823 (study PRJEB31850, sample SAMEA3708853) | human gut metagenome | biome: human gut; feature: human-associated habitat; material: faeces | place: China | collected 2014 ...
TGCCTGCCCAATGGCCGCGCTGATCTGCGGACCGGCGCTGGTTATAAAAGTTCCAATGGCTGACGGCAACCCCTTGAGGATATTCCCAACCGCCGGAAACAGATTTCCGAACAGGAAGGACGTTACCGTGTCTGCGAGACCGTTCAGGGCGGGCTGAATATCCTGCCCCAGGGTCAGCTCTGCAAGGACATTGGAAAACGCCGCCTTCACGGACGCCATCGAACCCGAAATGGTCGTTGCCGCCTCCTTGGCTGTGGTTCCCGTGAAACCCAGGTTGTCCTGGATTACCTGGATGGCGTCGATGATGGAGTTGAATGGCACGTCCTTGACAGTGTCGGCCGTGACTTTAACGCTGTCTCCGAGCACGCCGCTGTCATTGATCAGCCGGGCCATTTCCGCTTGGGTGCCGCCGTAACCAAGTTTGAGGTTGTCCAGCATCGTGTAGTTGTCTTTGGCGAAACCCTGGTATGCGTACTGGATGGCGGACATATCGGTGCCCATCTTGTTGGCGTTGTCCGACATCTGGATAATAGCCTGGTTGGCGTACTTGGCCGCCGCGGCGGTATTTCCGCCCAGGCCCTGTAGCAGAAAAGCTCGTCACCTGTTCCATATAGTCGTTGGCGCTGACGCCGGCTGTTTTATAGGCGACGGCTGCGTATTGCTTGATGGTATCCGCACTGTCCTTAAACAGCGTTTCAACGCCGCCGATGCTCTGCTCAAGCGCAGCGCCCTCGGTGACGGCCTTGGAAATGGCAGCCCCGATACCGGCCGCAGCGATTGCTTTTTTGAACGTACTGACAAGACGGCTGCCTAGGCTTTGCCCTGCGGATTCCCCAGTCTGCGCCGGGGCATCGCCCAGCGCTTCCTTGATTTTCCCGCTGATCCCCTTGGCGCTCGGGATGATCTGCACATACGCCTTGCCAAGTTCTGTACCCTCTGCCATGATCTCACTTCCCTTCATCAGCGGCCCGGATGGCCGCCCAAAATTCTTCCTCGCTGTTAAATGCCTGTACCGTGCTGCGCTTTTCTTTGCCGGTAAGCTTCTCTGCAACGCTCTGGGGGCGGTGCCGGTTTTTCTGCCCGTCCTTGGTCTGCATCCAGACCAGCAGGCTCAACCGGTCCACCATGGCTGCCTGCATCAGCAGTGAGGTCGTTATTTTAGCCCCCGCCATCTTCATGCGGATGCGCGAAGTTTCCGGCAGGCCGGCCGCCAGAGTGGCAGCCAGCCGTACCGGAAGCGCACGCCAGTCAAAGATGTGGTAGGTTTCGGCAAAATCGCAGATCAGCGCATCCTCATCGGCATGGACCATCGCAGCGAGGATCAGGAGTTTTTTGCGCCGGTCCCGTCATTGGAAAGAATGTCAGAAAACGCTTCCATCACAGCGTCGATCGGAACCTTCCCTTTGTCATTGCGCAGGTAGTCGTATAACTTTTCGCGCTGTTCTTCCCCCAGCAGCAGGCGCAGCGCCTTGCTGACTTTCAGCGGTTGGCCGTCCTCCGCTTCCGCCAGTGCATCCAGAAATTCCTGGTCTACATTCTCTTCTGCAATGGCATAGGCAAAGCCTCTTTTGGTTTTTCCCTCAATCATCACGATTCTCCTTTCGCCTTGATGTACTCGTAGTGCGTATTCCCGTCCGTGTCCGGCGTGGCAGTGATGGTGGTTTCATAGCCCACTGCATCCTCGTCAGAGTAGGTGATGTCGCCAACCTCGGTCACGGCGGCGGACGGGATGACAATGCGCTTGTGGGCACCATCGCGCATGACTTGCTCAATGACCCACGCGGCACTCTCCTGCGGGTCACTGTTCGCTTTCACGGTGATGCCGGTCGCCAGCGTGCCGGTCACGTTGTCATCGCCATAGACAGCTTTGAGTACATCGGGGTTCAGCGCTTCGATCAGAACAAAGGTGAAGGTATCGTCTTTCGAGCTCTGATAAGTGAGAACTGTATCCCCGCCCCACGCTTTGATGTTGTCGCTTTTCGGGCTGTTTGCGTTGGTCAGGCCATCCTCACCGCAGTAACCCAAGCAGACGAACTTTGCATTCAGCGCGGTGGTTGCATCGGTGGGCAGGGTAGTGCCCGCCGGGGCGCGGAAGATTGCACCGCCTTTTTGGGGCTTGCCGGTGGTAACATTGGATGCGTTTGCCATGTGAATCATCCTTTCTCAATAAAAAACCAGGTCGAAAACGGCCTGGTAACGGTAGTGTTTGGTTGTTGTATCGGTAAAATTGTAGTCGCTGTTCAGGCGGCAGGCGCTGACATCGTCAATGCCGGCCAGTTCATCCATCGCCGCCTTGACCCGTTCGTTCAGTTCGGCCGCTGCCAGCAAACTGCCAGCCCAGCTCTGCACGGCCAATGTGGCACGGTTGACCCGGTTGGTGCGGCTGCTGCCGGTTTTCTCCACCAGCACAAACGTGTTGGGCGGATTTTCCGGGATCTCCATGTACACCGGCACGGTAAGGGCGGTGCTCAGGTGATTTATTGCGATTTTCTCTATCATTTCAGCGCCTTCAAGATCGTGTTGTTTTTCAGGTTGTCCTGTTTGGCTTTGGCCGAAACCGCAGAAACACGGGCTACCACGCGGGTTGGCATGAGATAGTCGCCGGATGCGTAACCATTCCCGCACGCCTGCGCCGCTGCATCGGCTTTGCTTTTCAGGATTGCCTTCACCTCGTCCGAGCGCAGCAGAGCGCGGACGCCGGAACGGTTCAGCTCGAATTTGCATTTACTCATACCGTTCCACCTTCACCTTCTTGTTCCAGCACAGCGGGATCAGGTCATCAATGCCCTGCACCACATCGCCGTAAGTCCGGAATTTTTGCCCGAAGAACTCCACCGTCACGTTGTGCCAATCGTGTGCGTCGCCCTTGGGCAGGGCCAGCGTATAGGCCAGCCGCCTGCCGTAGAGCTGCAAATCGTTGACGATGTCCTCCGTGGCCGGTTCGCCCACCAGCACGTTGTGGACGGTCACGGGGGTCTCATCGTAAACGGGGGCGTGAAATTCATCCTCGCCGGTCTTGGTTTTGGTGTACAGGGTAATATCAATGCCGTTCAGCATGTCATGTCCTCCAGGGGACTGTGGGCACCAATGCGGTCGCCGACGCCCAGAAGCCGTTTTTCGAGCTTTGACAAGTACAACTCTCCGACCGAGCCGCCGGACACCGTCCAGCTCTGCTGGTAGCCCAGCGCCGATGCGGACGCCTGGGTGGCGCCCATCGGGTACATGGCGGCGCCCTGCCCGCCGGTGCCCGCGTCCAGTTGGCGGCGCACCATGCGGCAGGATACCAGCTGTTTGCGCTCAAACGGGGCGTCCTGGCTGTATGCGTCGATGACAATGCCGGCTTCGGCCAGCAGGGCGCTGCAGAGCGTCTTTTCGTCATCGCTCAGCGTGCGGAACCCGGCTTCGACCTCTTCCACGGTTGCATAGACCATTGCCATCACCTCATTTCCTGGCGGCGGCTTTCTTCTTCGGGGCCGGGGCGGCGGTCTGCTTGGCGGTGGGCTCTTCGGCGGTCTGCTCTTCGGCGGGCTCTTCAGCGGGCTCTTCGGCGGGCTGCCTGGCGGGGGCGGCCGCCGGGGCATCTACGCGGGTATGCCCTGCCGCCAGATATTCAGCTTCCCGCTCCGGGGCAACGGCCATCAGGGTGCCGGTCAAACGATTTTTGAATTCAATCATGATCAGGACCCCGTTTTGGCTGCGCCGGTCAGCTTGTTGAACACCGTGGTGTCGCAGCGGAAGCCGACTTCGATCTCGGCGCGCACGGCGAACATGTTCTGTTCAAACAGGTTGATGGTGGTGGAGCCGTCGGTCAGGGTGGCCTGGTCGGAAATGGCGATCTGCACGCCCTCCACGGTGCCGTACACCGCCTGCGTCCAGTCGCCCGCAAAGCCGACCACGGCGGCATCGCTGGCCGTGTTGGCCGTGTAGGCACCCTTGCTCTGGCGCACCTGCGCGCCCAGAATCATGGGCACTGCGCCTTCGGCCACGGAGTTGATGAACAGAGGACGCTTATTGTCGTCCACCGCGTTCAGCAGGATGGCCTTGCCCTGCGGGGCCAGCACCCAGCCGTTCAGAATGCCGTCATGGACGGCGATGTCCGCATCGGCGGCAACCAGACCGCCGTAGGCATTGGTCAGGATGCTCTGGGCCGTGCAGGCTTTCAGGGTGTCGAAGTTGGAGCCGGGGGCTTTCACCGCCCCGAACACGGTCTGGTCAAACTTTTTGGCCAGAGCGCCTGGCAGGTGCTGCACCAGCTGATCATACAGGGCGGGCACATCGCGGCGGAACTGGTTGGAAAACGGCACAATGACGGCCAGGGTATAGGGCGTCATCTGCTTGGTGGCCAGGGTGCCGCGCTTGACCGGCTTTTTCTCGGTCTCGCCGACCCAGCCCGCTTCGGGGTCGCCGGTGATAACGGGGATGGTTACGCCCAGGCCGGGCAGCGGAATCTGCCGGGCCAGTGCCATGACGGCGCTGGATTCCTGGGCTTTCTGCAAAATTTCGCTGGACACGCTGCCCGGCAGGGAAATAGTAGTCGTGCGGTTGATATCAATAGATGCCATACTTTTGCTCCTTTACTTCATGACTTCGTTGAACCACTCCGCGAACTGCTCGCGCGTGGAACCGGTTGGGGTTTTGTTCGGGTCGCCGCCGTCGCGGACGTTGGGGTATCCGCCGGGGGCGGCATCAAAGGCCCAGGCTTTTTCTTTGGTCAGGGCATCCAGCGCGGCCTGGATATCGCTGGTGCGGTCCTTGCTGGCTTTCAGTGCATCCACGTCCAACATACCGCGGATGGCCTTTACATCGCGCCCGTGGGCATCGCGGATGGCACCATCCAAAGCGGAATCAAAGGCAAAACTGTCGGCCTGATCGGTCAGCTGACCCTGAAGCTTGGTGATCTGGCCTTTCAGGTCGGCCACGTCCACGCCTTCAAAGGCTTTCAGGCTGTCTTTGGCGGTGTTCAGCTGGGTGGTCAGGCCGTTCACCTGGATCTGCAGGTTGGTGGCTTTGGTCTTTTCGGCGGTGATATCCCTGCCGTTTTCGCCCATCAGCCAGTCCAGCTGCTCATCGGTGATGCCGGGAATTTTGGCTTTGACTTCTTCACGTTTCATAGGTGTCCTTTCTGCCTGCGCTTTGTTTACGCGGGTCGCATCCGCTTTGGCTGTACAGTTTTACGCCATGCCGGGCATGTTTTGGGGAATAAATGGGTATAAAAAGTGCCCGCCCCGGCCTCGTGCGGCTGGGGTGGGCATAATAAAAGTGCCTTTGCAGTTGAGTGCAAAAGCACATGAAAAAATTCAGATGAAGATTTCTTCAATCTCCGCCCGAAGTTCCAGAATGTGAAGATACTCCCCCATAATGCGCTGCTGATCACGCAACAGGCGTGCGGGCGTACCATCCAGCTGGGGCTCGTCCGCGCTGGATGTGCAAATTACTTTTGCCTCCATTCTGGTGTTCAGCTTTTTGAGCTTCTCGTAACGGATTTTGGTCTGATGATACTCGGCTGCCATGCGCTCTTTGTAGTCGTCACTCATCATGCCTTTTACAGTGTCTTTCAGTTCCATGTCCTCCTCCTTGATCCTTTTCGTAAAAATGGGCATAAAAATACCACGGTGCAGAATTTGCTCCGTGGTTTCAACAATTTGTTGGTGTGCTGTTAAAATCTTGCATGTTTACCGGGGCATGGCAGGGGAGCTGCACCGTTACGGTTTTACCTCCACGCCGGGCAAAACGTCCGTGTGGAAATACAGCTTGTAGTGGTACGGGTCAGTATGCGTGCCGGTAATGTCCTCCACAACGTACATGGTGTATTGGTTCAGGTAGATGTAATTTACCTTGTACTGATCCGGCCCAATCTTTACCGTACACACCAGCTCATCGTTTGAATTGTTGCTTATGGACATGTAGCCCTCGGCTTCCATCACAATCGTGTCTGTTCGTGCGTTGTAAACGGTAATTTTGCGCTCGCTTTCAAAATAATCTGCCTGCTTGGCAATGTTATAACTGGCTTTTTCCGCTTCAGAGCAGCCGCACAGCATAACCAATGCGGTCAGCGCTGCCATCATCAAAGCAACAATCTTTTTCATCGTATCCTCCTAAAAATCTAAAAATGGGCATGAAAAAACCACGGTGCGTTTGCATCGTGGTTAAGGTTTTAGTTATTTAAGCGTCGGGCGTGGATTCATCCGGCGTGTAGGTTGAATGAACTTCCTGCATGTTGGCAAAAAGTTCCCGGTACTCTTCCAGTGTCAAATTGTCACCATCAAGCATATCATTCACTCCTTTCTACACCGTAATTATAACACTCCTTCAAAAAAATTTCAATGGCTCTGTCTTTGTTTCCAGAGCTTTTCGCAATCGCGCGGCTCATGGATTCTTTTGCAGCCGCAAAATCAAATTCTGCGGTTTTGCTTATGGTCCATACTTTGCCCTGGTTCGTTACAATCGACATAGTTCTAACGGCATCGTAGTGCATAAAGACAGAAATATCATTCATGGAAAAGTAACTCTGCCCAGGGTGATTATGGCACAGCATAACGCTGTTAGGGGGCCTTGTACGCAGCCAGTGATAAGATGCTGCATCCGCTTCAACATCGACAGAAACCTGGTCGCCTTTCACAAAATCCAGTTTTTCGCCGGTCGTCAGGTCCAGCAGGCAAGCTACCTCGTTGCTGTTGTTCTGCGTTTGGGCGAACCGCAGCAGCTCTTTGTGGGTTTCCTGTATAAAAAATGCCGTCTGGTGATCTGCTCCATTCGGAGCCACCAACGGCACTTTTTGTATTGCAATATCTGTGATGGAAACTTTCTTTCCGCGGTTCTTCTGTCGCAGTGCATACGCCGCCCTTTTCTTGGCGTTGATGCGCTCCTTGTTGGCGGCGTAGTTCACCCTGCGCATTTTGTTGATGTCTCCGCCTGCCGCATTGTACTGCGCAAGGTATTTTTCCGGATCATAGCCTGCCAAGGTGGTGCTGTGGTCAAACCGGATGGCAAACTCACAATCGCAGTTGGCGTGGATGTGGTTGGCGTGGCCGCCTTTCAGCACTTTGCTGCTGGCTTTCTGCCAGCCGTTGGACGCCAGCATAATGCAGAACGGGCAGGTATCCCCGTGGGGCACCCAGGCCCACTCCGCCCCATCGCGGACAGCGTTTTTCAGGGTGGTGTCGGCTCCGGCGCGCTTGACCAGGCGGCTGACGCCGTTGGGCAGGTTGGCAGGGTTCTGGTTCTTGGTGGCGTTCACCATGCGGGCAACCTCGCCGTAGTCTGCCGGTATGGCAGGCTCGGCGGCGGGCACCCCGGCGTTGGCCGCTTCGGCCAGTGCATCATACATCTGGCAGGCCAGCTCGGCGCTGCCCTCGCCGTATTTCGTCACAAGTCCGTAAGCGTAGGCAATCAGGTCGTCCGTGCTTTCGGTGCCGTGGGTGTCTACGTACTGCCGCATCAGCTGCCCGGCTTTCTGGTTCAGGCGGGACAATCGGGTGATGTACTCATTCCAGGCGTTGGCTGTTATCTGCATCGTTTTCCATCTCCATCAGCACCTGTTGGCCCCGCACCCGCTGTTCCTGCGCCTTAATGCGGCGGATATCGGCCTGGTCAAAGCCGATCATCTCCAAAAACGTGTCGGTGGCGGCAAACTCCTGCCGGGCGGAAGCAATCTTGATGGCGGCATCTGCGGTCACGGCCACACTGGGCATGGCGGGGTTCCGAAAGTGGGCCATCACGTCCCGCTCTTCCTCGGTCAGCTCATCCAGCGTTACTTTGCGGGCAATGGCCTGGGCCATCCGGGCAATGGTGCGTAGTGCATCCCCGTTGCCGGTGTTCAGCTGCTGGGCCATCAGCACCAGGGTCTGGCTCTGGGCCAGGATCGCATCGCTGCTGGTGGGATTGGCATCATTGATCACGCCCACATCGGTCACGGTCAGGCCGGTGGCGGCCGCAAACTGGGTGGCGGTCATCCGCATCTTTTCCACATGGGGCTGCAAGCTGCCCTGCGCCAGCTGCCCAAAGACCGGGTTTTCGCCGGTCTCCGGGTTGGAGGTGGCAGCGATGAGCGCACCGACATACTGCTTGAATTTATCGGATGTAATGGTATCGTACTGCTCATCGGTCACGCCGAGGATGTACTTCTGTGGCGTGGTGTCAAACTCCAGCGCGATGGTGGCGTTAGCCACGGTGCGCACATAGTCGTCGATGAGGGAACGGATGGCGCGCTTCAGGCGGCTGCGGCCAAAGGGCTTGTTGCTGGTGGCGTTCCAGATCAGCGGCTCCATCAGCGGACGACCCATCCGGTGGGGCATCCGCTGCGCCGCCCAGCTGCTGCCGTCAGAGCGCAGCACGATGACGGCGGTATCGGTGTAGAAGTTGACCAGTGCGGGTCGCCAGCTGCCTTTATTGTGCTCGTCCTGTACCGTGTCGATGATGGCAAGCCCGCAGTCGATGCGCCCCTTCTCGCCGCTCCAGAGCGCGGAGGCTGTGGCAGGGGAGTGAAAGCGGATGCGACAGCCGATGTCCGCATCTGCGGACAGTGTGGCGAACACGCATCCGTATTTCAGCTGATCCCGGCAGGCTTTGGCGTAGGCTGCAACCAGACGGTTGTCGGTCACCAGCTTTTGCAGCCCGTCCAGTGCGCCGCCGTTGCTCACAAAACCATCGAACATGCTGCGGGATGCCAGTGCGTCCACCGCCTTCTGTCCCCAGTTGCAGCCGACCTCCAGACCGCGCAGACCTTGCGGCAGCGCAAGACCAAGGTTCACGTCCTGCAAGGTGACGTGCCCCTCGTAATACTTGTCTTTGGTGGCGTTGCGGCTCTGATGATACATATACGTTTCGGCCAGGTCGCTAAGCTGCTGCTGTTCCGCGGCGGTCAGCCCGGCCACATGGCCAAAATTCAGGGTATTCGTCATGGTTCTCCTCTCATCCGATGCGCATTTTGCGTGTCGGGTCGCGTTTGCAGGTTTTCGCGCCCCACAGTGCCAGGGCACAGGCTTCCAGCGGCAGGCTGTTATCGCCGCCAAAGCCATACCCGCCGCTGATGGGACGCTTGGTGCTGGTAACGGCGCTTTCGGCAAGAGCCTGCTGCGGCTTGTACCAGGTCAGGCCACGCTCGTTCACGGTGGTGGTAAACAGCCCCACCGATGCGATTACGTCCCTGGCAGAGGGGCGGAGCACGGCGCTTTTGGCTTTCCAGGTGGGGCGGATGCGCTCCACCAGCACGTCCACCCCGTTGCGGCCATCAATCACCACACAGCTTGCGCGGTCATAGCGTTCGTTCAGCCAGTCCACCAGCCAGGCCAGGCCGCGGCCGGTGGGCTGCTGTTCGATCAGCGAGACGCGGGCCGGGCCATCTTTCGGGATCACCGCGCCGCACAGGCACACAGCGGAACCATCCGCGGCAAACTTGATGCCGTAGGCGGTCTTGCCGTCCGGCTTTTCCGCTTCGCTGGCACAGGCCGCCCAGGCCCGGGCATCCAGCGCCTTGTCGCTCTGCTCCGTCAGAACGGGGCTCCACCAGCCCAGGCGTTCTCTGGCAAAGCCGTCGGCGCTCATGCTCCGGCACTCCTCCGCCGCAAACTCCTCGCTGAGCCGGATGCCCATGGCCGGGTTAGTCTGATACCAGACCGCGTGATTTTCTAGGTCGATCTTGTCAACCTGTTCTCTCTCCACTGACCATTCGTGCCAGGCATCGTGCGCGCTCGGTGCGCCAAGACAGGCCGTCCGGCGGCGGCGGAATACGTCGCCAGGACAGCCCGGATAGGGCGGCGTGCCGGTATAGATCAGCTGTCTGGTGCCGGTGGCCGATGCGGCCAGCGTGGCCATGATTGCCTCCACCTGGTCGTCCGTCAGTTCCTGTGCCTCGTCATAGACCACCAGCGAGATGCCGTCAAAGCCGCGGGCCGCCTGCCGGGATCGGGCCGAGAACTCAATGCTCCCGCCGTTCAGAAGCTCGATGCACTCCTCGCCGTTGGTGTAGCGGATGTTTTTCACCAGTTCCAGCACCTCCGGGTGCCGCTTGTCGGTAAACATCCGGACCAGCCGGTTAAAGCTCTTTTTCGCCGTGCGCACCTGATGGGCGGTGTGCAGGATCTTCTCACCGTTGATGACCATTCCAAAAAACTCCCGCCCCTCCAGACACACGTTTTTCCCGTTCTGCCGGGGCACGGCCAGCCCGGCAGAGGTCACGGTGTACCGCCCGGATGCATCCCGGCCCAGCCAGCAGTCCAGCACCAGCTGCTGCCATTCATCCAGCGCATTGCCGTAGGCAGCCATCAGCGCTGCGGCGTCCGCACCGTCGGTCGTAACGCGCTCCGGCTCGATGCGGTATCTTGGAATCTGTGCGCCGGTCATGCGTCCTGTTTTCTCCGATTCTGCACCAGAGTGAGTACGCTTGTCGGCTTAATGTCGGATATTTGCTCTTGCGGCACCTCCACAGGTAGGAGCTTAATCAGCATATCCAATCCAGACAGGTACGTTTTCCACAATGCCTCATAAGCCCGGAAGGCCGGGTTCTCTCTCACGCCCGACTGCCCACCACCATTGTCATATTCCACCGTGATGCCTTCCTCACCGATGGTTTCCCTGGCATCGTCCAGCTTGGATTTCATCCACGAAACATTCAAAATCACCGGGTCAAGCGACTTGATTTTTTCGTCATTCAATCCGTTTTTGGCCAAAAATTTAGCCAGTTTTCTGCGCTCTGCGGCAGACCTTTTCGCGATCTCCGCGCGCGCGCGATTAGAAGTATCTGCTGCCACTTTTTGCTTCTCCTTCCTGTTTTGATACCACCCCCCATCAAATTATTTTTTGCGGGGGTAAATCGGCGCTGGACGGCTTGGGGTCGCCCGCCGGCCGGGGCGGGGGACCCTCCCCACCCCTCACCAGCTGCCGTCTGCAGGAGGCCTTTGTGTGCGGGTGTGCTGCGCCGAATTGGGTTTTGCGGGCGAAAGCTTGCAGCCTTTCTGCGCGTTGCACCAGTAATGCGCAGCCTGTAAGTTGTCCCAATCTTCAGCCGCAGCCCGCGGGGATGCGTACCCGAACTCGCGCCAACGGGGCGTATCTCATCCACCACAAAGCTGAGCGGGTGCGCGGCATCAGATGGTTCGTCGTAATGGATCGGGCCAAGGCGTCCGCCGCAGATTCCGCACGGCGCGCCCATGGCTTTCAGCCGCGCCCGGTGTTTCCTGCGCAGCGCTCCATTGGCATACCGGGGGTTAGTCATGAGGGTTGCCTTCCTGCGACAGCTTATGCCGGGGCCTTTTCAGTGGCCGCTGGAAAGTCCGCCGGGGCCAAGTTTATATTTTTGGCGTTTACACTGCGTAGGATTTACGCAACGCGGTAGGGAACAGATCACCCGTTCGCTGTTGCACATACGCCAAATGCAGTGCGTGCAGGGGGGTTCCTGCTGTTTGCAGGGCTTTTTATCTGCCATGTTACACTCCAAAACAAAAGAGGGCAGCCGGTGGGCTGTCCTCTTAATATTCTATGATATCAATTCTAGCACTAAAAAATCTTGCACAGTATCAACTTTTAGCCAATTCCTACGCGTTGCGCAACATTTTCCAAATATTTGCGGCGGCGGCGATAGAATTCTATCCGGCTAATTCCCGGCACTTCCAGGCGCTCGTATGTCCAGGTGCGGCAGTCCTTGCAGTTGAGTGCAATAGCCTTTTGCAGCGCGGCCCGTACCGTGGCGCTCTGGATGTCCGCCCCGATCTCATCCGCGGCGGCATCGATGGCTCGCATGATCTGCACATCCCGCTGTGTCTCAAGCTGCTGGATCGCCTCGGCCTTGTCGGCGGTGATGTCGTTGGAATTCCCGCCGGCGCGCGGCAGGTACACACGCACGGGCGCGCCGAAGCTGGTTGTGGTATCCACAAAATTTGTGCCGCTGCGCAGGATGATCTCATCCACCTGGCGCTTATACTCGGCCTTGCGCCTGGCCTGGCCACGTACCAGCTGCAGCGCAGCCAATACGATGTCATTCGGCAAGCGTTTGCTTTTCCCCACGTGTGTATACCTCCCTTGGTTCAGAATATGGCTATCTTTGCATTCAGGTGTCAGGATCACCGCCATGTGTGTGCGGCATGCAAATCTTTTGGTCTTCTGCGTCATCGTCCGCATGTGCAGCAGCTTTCCCGGCGGCTACCCCGGCGGTATAGGCTGCTGCCAGCAGCACAGACAGCACAAAAATGCCCACGGTGCAGGTCAGGATGGAAAGCAGTATCTGTATCATCATGTATCCCGCCTTTCACCGTGAGAACAGAAGTCATCCGGGTCAGCCTGCCCGCACAACGGGCACTGCGTTGTGCCATAGTGGCGGCATTGGCTGCACCGCGGCAGAGCCATCCGGTGCAGGCGCAAAGAATCGGCAAGGCGGCGGCCAATGTACGCACAAACGCACGTTATCACCGCACCGCAAAGCATTACAAAAGGCGCGACCACAAAAATCAGTATCAGGGCAGCGGCTATGCTATCAAAATTTGTCTCAACAACACTCACGCGCTTTGCCTCCCAAAACCTTATACGCCTTGCGCAGCACTGCACACCCGTGCAGGCTGCATCCGTGTTCCAGTCCGCAGCCAAGGCAAGCCTCCGGGGTGCGCTCAAATTGCAGCCGCCGCAGCTGCCTCATTTCCGCCGGGGTCATTGTCTGGGTCAGCCTGCATTCAGGGCGGGTATGCTCTTCTGTGTCAACGGTCCGGCACCGGCTGGTGTGAGCGTCAAATGTTGTCTTTTTCATTCGGTTTCCTCCGTCCAATAGTCCCATGCGCAAGCATCGCATTTCTTTCCAGAAATTTTTAGGTTCCATTTGTTCCTCCTCGGTATTTCATCAAAAAAAGTTTTATCTCCGACCGGAAAATCTGTTATCCCGCCGGGGAATGGATAACATTGCATTACCTGCGCTTTCTGCGCAGCTTGATGTATAGCCGCCATTCGGCCCGCTCCTCGTTATAGCTGGGCACAGCCCCCAAAAACCTGTAACCGGGGTAGCGCCGCTCCCAATAATCAGCATCGTCCACGCGCATGGTGCAGGCATCGGCCAGTTTGCGCGGGGTCCAGTGGGTATCATTGGGGCGGGGATAGGTGGGGCGCTTCAAACCGCGGCTGGCGTGCCAGCTTTTACGGCGGCGGGGGTATTTCAGCATGTATTTGGCCAGCCCTTCCAAGCTGTCATGTTCAGGCTGCAGGCGGTCGGCGTTTACGGTCCCCAGCGGCTCCCGGCTGCGGCCGGTGCACCACAGATCTTCCAGCGCGTCACGCAGGGCGGCGCGGTGTTCCGCGGTCAGGCCATCCACCTGCAGCACCATGTGGTGATGGTATCGCACTTCTTTCAGGCCGTTGGCCGGGTCGGCTTCCTGGTTTTCCGTCACGCACACCCACTTGATGGGGGTGGCATCCTGCCAGTTTTTGCGGGTCAGCCATCGGCGCACCCGTTTCAGGTAGTTGTATACGTCCTTCCAGGCGGCTTCATCGTCATCCGGCAGCCACGTGTCTTCATAGGTCAGGGTAAGGGCAAAGCCCCGTTGGTCAAAATTTGTGTTCAGCAGCTGTACCAGCAGCCGCGCCGATCGTTCCCGGTTACGCTTTTGCTGGGCCAGGCTGCTGGCAAACTTCTTCTTGCCGCGGGGACCCGCCCGGTGTTCCTGTTCTGTGATCCAGCAGAAGTCTACCTCGGCATAGCTATCACCGCAGATTGTTTTCTGCTCACGGATGTATTGCTTTCTGGTAGTTTTCATGCCGCTCACTTCTTTTCTTTCTTTTGGGGGAGAATGGACCTTGAAATAACCCCTATACAAGCCGCCCAAACGGCCCCCCCTCGGACCGTTTGGCGGCAGCTCGCTGCGGCTGCGCAGCCACATGCTCTATATAATAGGTAAGCTGTGCCCGGTTTTGCGAAAGCCGCCGCCCTGGTTTAAGGGCTGCGGCTTTGGTTCACGCTTGGGTTTCTTTTGCAGGGCCGCCCATCAGGCGGTCGTGGATGATTGCGGTTTTTGTTTCGATAATGCGGCGGCGGACAATGGCTAAAAGGCTGTCAAGCGCTGATACGCCGCAACCGGGCCCCGCTTCGCCCATCTCAAACAACAGGGCTACCAGCACTTCTTTGTTGCTTGGCTGCAATCCATCCCTTTTGTACAGTTCCTCTTGCATACACCGGAATACCATCTCAGCCCCACGCGGCTGCGGCAGCCCCATCGTTCCCATGATCATCTTGATGCACTTTTTCTTTGTCATTGATTTCATCCTTTCTGTTTTACTGTTGGCCGCCCACCCGCCGGGGCGCAAGGGTCTTTTTTAAGGCGGTGGCGGTTTGCGGCATGCTGTCCAGATACGCAAACTGTTTCTCATAGGCCCGGCGCTTGGCATCCTGGGCGCAGTCGGCCTTGTAGCACTCGCAGTTGGCATGGCAGCCCACGCGGCGCTGTTGGCAGTTTTTACAGCTTCGTTCCATCAGTCACCCCACCTTTCGCCGCGGCTGCAGAAATCATCCGGCGTGTTGCGGCCATACAGCGGGCACTGCACGGTGGCCCAGTAGCGGCAGCGCCCGCACCGCGGCAGGCCCAGCCGCCGCAGGTGCATGGCGCGGGTGATGTTCAGCCCGCACCACATCAGCAGGCAAATCAGCATTCCGCCGGCAAAGAGCACGCAGGGGGCCGCAACAAACACAAGGGCCAGGCACTTGATGGCATAAAGGCAGTTAGAATCAAAAATTGTCATTGGTATCATTCAACCTCCCATTCTTTGGCAGTGCGTCCCAGTGTTGATCCGGGCGGCATGGGTTGCTTGGGCCATGCCGGTGCTGCACACGCACCATAAAAACCCGCCTGCCCAGGCGCACCCGCGGCGCTTGGCAATCTGCACGCAGGGGCCTGGCACCCGGTGGAAAAAGCCGGGCTGAAAAGCTAACAGGCGGCCGCCGGGTACAAGCCGTGAGTAGTGGCCGGTGCCGGGCGTTGTGCATTACCTGCACAGTGGTGTTGCCGTACTTGCCCACGCAGCAACTGTGGGAGGATTCAGGGGACGCCGCGGCCTCATGCAGCTTTGGCGGCATATCTGCCCCGCCGGGGCGGGGTTATTGGATCTTGTAGTGCTCGGCCAGCTGTTTCAGCACAGCCGGGTGCAATAGGGATAGCTCAAACCGGGTGCGGCAGGCATCGCCGGGCGGACTTACCTCGCCCAGCTTGGCCAGGTACTGGTTGTACAGCCAGCCCATCACGGGGTGGGCAATGTTCGTCATGTACCAGGGCGGGCGCTTGGGGTTCTGCTCTGCGGCCTTGCGGCGCTCCTCAATAATCAGCGGGGCCAGCCGGTCAATCAGGGCTGCGCGTTCCTCCGCCGTCATTGGTGGCCGCCTTTGCCGGGGCGGAATACAGCATCATCATCGTGCAGCCGTTCCGCATCCCGCATGGCATTGCGGTAGCCCACATCCCGGCCACTGGTCCAGGTAGCCAGCAGCCCCAGGGCCACAACCCCGGCAGTAATAAGATAGTAAATCATTATTTCAGCACTTCCTTCACATCGTCCAGCAGATCGGCTGGTATCATCCCGGCCTGCATCATGTGGTGCAGGCTTTCCCGGTAAGCGTGCAGGCGGCCTGCCAGCTCTGCCGCCTGGCAGAGCAGCATGCCACGCGTGCCGGGGTTGTGTACGCCGTTGGTGCTGCGCAGTATAATGCAGTAGGTTTTGCGGGTGGCAGCGGTGTTTTCCAACAGCCAGGCCACGGCCTCCCGCGGCGTCATTGGTGCGTCCATGGCTTTTTCACCCTCCCCGTGTTCGGCATCTGCGCGGACAAAAACGCCGCCGCGCAGCGCTCGCAGAATTTTTCGTTGTTGACCGCCGGGCTTTTGCACTCAAATGCAAGCCCCAGCTGCGGCGCAAGGTATTCCGGGCAGGCCCAGTGCAGGTAGCTGGCGGCGGCCATCCTGGCGGTGCAGCGGCGCAGGCCCCGCAGGGTGTTGTCCACGCAGCCAACCTTGACGATCCGCTCTTCCTCTTCCAGTTCCTGCAGCCATTCCAGCACCGTCATGGCTGCACCGCCGTGTTCTGATTCTGCGGGGTAACAATCTCCATTTGACTCATTCCCTGGGCTTCATACCGCCAGCGGGCGGCTTCGTTCATCTCGTGAGTGCCAAAAGCAACCGCAAAGGTCAGTGCAATGCCCATGCCCACAGCGATCCAGCGCCACAGGCTTGCATTTTCCCGTGCTTGCCGCGCTGCCAGCTTGGCTTCTTCGGCGCGGCAGCGGGCCATCCAGGCATCGTCTTCGGCGTTCTGCTTTTCCCAATCCTTGCGGGCGGCGGCTCGCTCTGCCGTGTTGGCGCGGTATTCGGCGCGGATCACGCGCTGGGTCAGGTTCACCCAGCGCTCTGCGTTGCTGGGGTTGCCGTCATTGATGGACCGCAGCACGGCGGTCATGTCCTTTAATTCTCTGGCTTCCATCGTTCATGCCTCGCTTTTCTTATTGGTTTCCCGTGCCAGTGCCGCCGCAAACAGCTCCGCCAGCACGGGGGCAATGCAATGTATTGCTTCATCGGTCAGGCGTGCGCCCGGCAGCACCGGGGTGCCGTCCGGCAAAAAGCCTTCCGCAATTACAAATTCTTCATTTTCCATCTTGGTTCTCCCATCTGGGTGGGTAGTTCAGCACAGCGTCCATCATGCAGCCGCAGGCCACGGCGGCTTCCAGCGCGCTTGCCCAGTCCTGCTGCCGCCTGCCGCGCTTTGCCGCGGCGTACAGCAGCTCTTCCACCAGGTTCTGGGCGGTCGATCCGCGCACGGCCAGCGGGTGGCGGCGCATAATCAGCTTGCCCAACGGCTGGCGGATGTGCAGGTCGGATGTTCTTGTGCCAACTTCCTGCGCCGCGTCCAGCCGCATGACCACAAGCGGCCACATGTCAGACCGCACAAGGCGGGCGGTTTCATACGCCACGGCGTACAGGGCAGCTTCCAGCGCATAGGCGTCGGCGGCTTTCTGGGCCGCCGGGGTGCTGGCGGTCGAGACGTCAATGATCCGGCAGGCGCGCGCCAGCTTGTGAGTGCTCTCCATAATGCCGGCGCTGGTTACGTTCTGCGGCTTTTGGGCTGCTGCCAGGCGCAGGGCATCCGTGCCCATGTTGGCAACGGCATCCCCGCTTGCGCACAGGGCTGCAGCCCAGCTGCGTTCCAACGGGGTCATGCCGCGCCGCGGGGAAATATTTGGTTTGGCATTTTCCATTCAGGGGTCCTTTCTGCCGGTGTGGGGGTGTTCAAGCCCCAACCACCAGCGCCAGCAGCGCGTGGTGGATCGCCCACAGGCAAAGGTACCACGCCGCGCCGCAAAGGCAATAAAATAAAAACTTTTCCATCGGTTACTCCAGGTAATGTACTTTAAGCGCAGCCCACCCACCCAGCAGGCAGCCAGCCAGCCCGGCCAGGGCAGACGCTCCGCCGCCCTGGGCCAGGGCGGCCACGGCGCACAGTGCGCCCAGCCCGCAGGCCGTTAGCGTGAAATTGGCGAAAGCCTTGCAAATGGGGCTGATGTAGGGTAAAATACAGGTGATGAATTTTTTCGTCTGGCCGTCACGGTGTTGCAGCACCGGGGCGGCTGTTTTTGTTTGGGGCATGATGTACTCCTTTCAGTTTAGCCGCACGCCGCGGGCGCGTAGCTCGGCCTTTTTGCGTTCCAGTAGCTCCTTGGCATCGGGACGCTGCATAAAGCGGTGGTAAAAATCCAGCGTTGCCGCCGCCAGCCGCTCGGTAGCATAGGGATCCGGCTCCGCGGTGGTGGTGATTTTGATGGTGGCGGGGAGAGAGGAAGGGGTCAATAGGATACCTCCTTTTTAGCGATGCTGCATAAGCCAGCGTTCGATTTTTTCACAGATATGACAGGTATTGTCAAGAAAAGTGATTTTCTGCTCTGTAATGAGTATCTTTAACGTAAGGGCAAGTTTGTCCATAAAACCTCCTAAAAAATCCAGCCCTTCCGGTTCAAAGTCCGAACTATGGGACAGGGGTTGTGGTAGAATGGGTTTATGGGTTGGGGGATATAAGTCTCTTGAAAGCTTTATTGAACTCGGCTTCGGCCTTTTTGGGCGAATAGTGACCATTCAATACCTGGGAAACATACTTGGGGTTCTTTCCCATTTCGGCCGCCAACTGCTTTGCGGTAACGCCCGCGTTGTGCATTCGTCCAACAAGTTCGCCCGTCCATTGTGCAGGCATACAAATCTAACCTCTCTTTCTACTAAAACTTGACTTTGGTTAGATTTTGCGATAAGATAAAAGCGCCAACAAATATCAGCGCAAAAATCTTTCCAAAGCCAACAGACTGTGGGGCTTTCTATGCCTTACTAGATTCAATCTGTGTCACTATAATATCTGAATTTAGTTAGAAAGTCAAGCATAAAATCTGAATTTGGTTAGTTTTGAGCGCTCTGTACAAAAAGGAGCGTCGGAAATTGTGTTTTATGACATGTATGCTGCTCTTTGCAAAAGCAAAGGCATAAGTCTTAGCCGTGCGGCAGACGAAATTGGGCTGAGCAATTCAACTGTGACCAAGTGGAAAAAGACCGGGGCTACACCTTCGGGCGATACCCTTACCAAAGTAGCAGCGTATTTCGGGGTATCTGTGGACGATTTGATCAGTGATGCCCAGACAGAGGTTGGTATGCAGGACCAGCTGATTGCCTTTTATGGCAAGGTAAAAGACCATTTGACGGAAGATGACATTGACGACATTATGGCGTCCATGCGCGTGAAGGCAGAACGGAACAAACGAAAAGGAACCGGAGGTTAAACAGGATGAACACGTCTGTCGGTGCAATGTATAATGACCTGCAGGGGCTTGGCGTGGATGTGGCCGAATTGAAGCTCAAAGCCAACACAGCCATTGCTTTTATGGATAATTTTCTGGTCATTGACCGTTCGCGCTGTAAGACGACTGCTAAAGAGCGGACCGTGCTAGCTCATGAGGCGGGGCACTATCTGAGTGGGGCGTTCTACTTGGCGTACAGTCCATACGAGATCAAAGAACAGGCTGAAAACAGGGCGTTTGCGGCTTCGGTTGAAAAGTACCTGCCGGTGTCTGAGCTGCGCCAGGCTATGGCCCGTGGATTCACTGAGCCATGGCAGCTGGCGGAGTATTTCAGCTTTGACGAAGATTATATAAAAAAGGCCCTGCACTATTGGACAGAGTGCAGGGGAGTAGACTTTAATCAAACAATATAAAAAGGAGCCGTTTTTATGAATGCTTTAACGGGATGCCTGGGATTTTTCCTCATTCTTATACTGCTGGTTTATGCTTGGCCGTTATTGCTGATTCTGGCCTTGATTGTGCTTGTGTATCAAATCTACGCGGTGATCTATTTTAAGGGTGAAAAATTCAGTGCCATAAAAGAAAAAATTCAGAACCACATTAGGGACTGCAACGATCTGAACGACCATATTGAGGAACTGAAGAACACAGCCCTTGTGGTAAACCGTATCGACTACGGCGAGGCGGCCTATCACGACAACAGTCGCTGGAATGTCAAACGTGATGCACTGAAAAAGCGGGTCTATGCACCCTATATTTACGAGTGTTCCCGCACCGTTTGCGATAACGCACGGAAAGAACCTTTCAAGTACATCTGCAAATATTTCGGTATCAAGGCTGACGAGGAAACCCTTGGAAAATTTGAAACAGCTTTGAATGATTTCTCCGCAGCAGAAGATGGCAAGGTTGCCTTAAAAGCTGAGCGGGCGGCAATTCTGGAGAGCATTTCTGCAGATATTCCTTGGGCCATCAAAAAGTTCAGCCAGAAGAAGCTGGAAAAGAATCTCGGATTTGAGGAAGTAGACTTCAGCACCCTGTACTTTCCGAAATATGAGTTTAAGTATACCAGCGCGGGCGGAAATACGGGTACGACCTACGACATCGTTATGGATATTGACAATCTGAACCGCTTTGTTGTCTATTTGTCCGAGAAGATCAAGTTCAGCAAGAGCGTGGCCGGTCAGCGGGCGCTTATGACCAGCAAGCTGCGCCAACATATCAAGGAACGCGATCACTATACTTGCAGACACTGCGGCGTATCTACTGCGGACGAGCCGCACCTGTTGCTGGAAATCGACCACATTGTGCCGGTATCCAAGGGGGGCTTGACGACCGAGGACAATCTGCAAACGCTTTGTTGGCGATGCAACCGGAGTAAGAGTAATAAAACGGTATAAATAAAAAAAGCCCCCGGTGCGCCAACACCGAGAGCGTTTTCATAGATCAGCTTGCCCACAAAAGTGGATACAATCGACCCGACAATCGTATTGTACCACCTTGCGGGCAGGATTGCAAACCCAAAAGGTGATACCATGAAAAAGAAGCAACCAAATACCCGCCATGGCCGGGCTGCGATCTATGCGCGCTATTCTTCGCACAACCAGCGGGAAGCATCCATTGAACAGCAGGTCAAAGCCTGCCGGGCAACCTGGCAGGGCGGTGGGGATGCAATCAGCCAATGCATAGAAATATAAAATGTGAAATCTATGAAAGACCTTGCACTTTAATAACTTATAGGTTATATTATAGCAAAGGATGTGGTTCAAACTGGAACTTGTCAAAATGGACGGCTATGATAATATCTATGGCCCAGATATATTTGTAGATGAATTTTGCAAAAATGTTTTTGGCTTGCCAAAGGACCGCGTATTTTCACCGGAAGCACCAAAGCCAGTAAAACAATATGTAAAATGGCTACAGCGCAGTTTGAAAAGGCTTGATAAACAGGGAAAAGCAACAACACGCTTAAAAGAGTTCGAAAAGCTATCTGGTACAGATGATATCTATTCTGCCAGATATCCGAATACAAAGAAAAATCCAAGGATTCTTTATTTTTATATCAAAGATTCAAAGATTGTGCTGCTTTATCCGTTCCTTGAAAAGAACAAATCAGATTACCAACATGGAATTGGGATAGCCGAGACAAGAAAAACTACATTTGAAGCACAATGGCCATTAGATGAATAACGGAGGGAGTAAAATGAAGACGTCTAGCCAATTAAGTGCGCTGTTTTCAGCGGTGCTGACCCCTGCTGAAATAGCGGCGAATGACCAGTTGGCGCTTATTTCTGCTGCCATTGAGTTATGGCGCGTTGACCATCACATGACGCAGGCTGATTTTGCCAAGCATATGGGCGTTACCCAGGCAATGGTCTCCAAATGGGAAAGCGGGGAATATAATTTCTCTGTAAAAACGTTGGCGGAGATTAGTGCAAAGCTGGGGATATCGCTTGAGACACTATTTTGCGGAAATTTGGAGCCGCGCGTATATCGCACGCTTGACGTGGTAAGCAGCAAAACCAAAGTAAGGGCTTTTGACCAAAGAACCACAACATACGTAAAACAGACGCCAGCTTTTAATTGTGAAGTGATTCAAGGGGGTGCAGCATGATTCAAACACAAAACACAAATGCGCCGCTGGAAATGGAGCATAGCTATATTTCAGAGTGTGAGTTTAATAATAGAATTATCTCCATTGGGGCAGATGCAACCCTGACAAATCAGGCGGAAGTTGCCGTTAGTAATATCTACGCCAATGATACTGATACAAAGAAACTGGGCAGCATAAGAATCACCGTAAGCGGAAAATTGCAGGTGGAATCCAACAGCGAAGCGTATTGTGACTATAAAGTGGTGGTAGAGGGCGAATTCTCTGCAAGTAAAGAGAAAAGCAACGAAGAATTTGAAAAACTGCTGTGGTTTAACGGTGCTTCGGTGCTGTATAGTATTGCACGTGCAAAATTGGAAACCATCACAGCTATGATTTTTGCAAATGGTAAAATATCTCTTCCACTTGTCAATATGGTTGAGCTTGTAAAACAACAAAGCGCCGAAGCCCAAGAAGTCCAGAAGGGTAAAAATGATTGAAGCCGCCGGTAGGTTTGCGGCAAAATAAAAAAAGCCCCGCCGGGCAAACCCGGCAGGGCGGTGGAGATGCAATCAGCCGATATTCAGTTTTGTTTTCAGCGCCTCTTGTAACACGCCGGAAAAATTCACATGCGCTTCTTCGGCGGCTTCGTTCAGCCAGGCCGGAATGCTCAAAGTCTTTTTTACCGGTTTCTGCTTCTTCTTGTAGGCCGCTTCATCAAACGGAACCATGGCAACAAACTCGTTGGGTTCCAGGTGGATGTCCGCCGGGTTGCTCGGCTTGGGATACGTTTTGCAATCCTCCAGCATTAGCCCAATGGCATCCTGCGCCATGGCGACCGCTTCGCTCATATCATCGCCCTGGGTAAAGCATCCTTCAATATCCGGCACAGTGACGGAATAGCCGACTTCTTCCGGATGGAAAACAACAGGATAAAAAACCAAACGCATAAAATAGCCCCCTTTGGGGGCGGGGATTACTTTTGAATCCCCGCCTGTTTCAAAATGTTTTTTTCGGTTCCCGGTTTCAGGTCTTTGGCGTGGAACGGAACAATGGTGGTTTTGCCTGTAGCCGGGTTCCTGTACTTGCGGTGTGAGCCGTTGGAGCTGACACATTCAAAGCCATTGGCTTCCAGCAGCTTTATCATTTCTCTGGGCGTCATCGGCATTTTGCTTTCCCTCCGTTCTATATCTATTATATACGTGAAATACGTATTTGTCAATATGAATATACGTGTTTTACGTAATATAAATTCAAAGGGCGCAATAACCACAAAAAACGCCCCCGGTGCTACCAACACCGAGAGCGTTTCCGAATCAGATTGCCCCATAAGGTGATATGGTAACAACCGACCAACAGCCATATTGTACCACCTTGCGGGCAGGATTGCAAACCCAAAAGGTGATACCATGAAAAAGAAGCAACCAAATACCCGCCATGGCCGGGCTGCGATTTACGCCCGGTATTCGTCCCACAACCAGCGGGAAGCATCCATTGAACAGCAGGTCAAAGCCTGCCGGGAACTGGCCGTGCGGCTGGGGCTGGATGTGGTGGAAACTTACGAGGATAAAGCCATCAGCGGCAAATCCGACCGCCGCCCCAGCTTTCAGCGCCTGCTGCGGGATGCGGAAAAAGGTTATTTTGACTGCGTGCTGGCGTGGAAGTCCAACCGTATGGGCCGCAATATGCTGCAGGCCATGACCAATGAAGCCCGCCTGAAAGACTGGGGCGTAAGGACCTTTTACGCGGAGGAAGATTTTGACGATACCGCTGCCGGCCGCTTTGCGTTGCGCAATATGATGAACGTCAACCAGTTCTACAGCGAGAATATGGCAGAGGACATCACCCGCGGCATGATGGATAATGCCAGCAAGTGCCTGAGCAACGGCGCGCTGCCATTGGGGTACAAGGCAGGGGAGAACGGCCGCATTGTGCTGGATAAGGCGCAGGCTGCCGTGGTTCAGGAAATTTACACGCGGGTGGCCTGCCGGGAGCCTTTTGTGGATATTGCGGCGGATCTGAACCGGCGCGGCATCAAAACCAAGCGCGGCGGCCCGTGGACCAAAAGCAGCTTTTATACGATCTGCCGCAATGAGCGCTACCGCGGCATTTATATTTACGATGACGTCCGGGTGGAAGGCGGCGTTCCGCGTATTGTTTCGGACGGCCTGTTTTATCGTGTGCAGGAGGTGCTGAAAGTGAAAAAGACCCCACAATCCGCCCGGCATCATACCGGGGCAGAGGATTACCTGTTGACAGGCAAGCTGTTCTGCGGCAAATGCGGCAGGCCCATGACGGGCGTTTCCGGCACCAGCCGCTCCGGCGAAATGCACTACTATTACACCTGCCAAAAGCGCCGCCGGGAACACGCCTGTGATAAAAAGAACGTGATCCGCGAGCAGATCGAGAAGAGTGTGGCACAGGCCATCAAGCAGTATATGCTGACGGACGAGATGATCCAGCACATGGCCGATGCAACCATGGCCTACAATGCCCGCCAGGAAAAAGACCTGCACCTGCAGGACCTGCAAGGCCAGCTGGCCGCGGTCAAAACCTCCGCAGCCAACCTGCTCAAAGCCATTGAGATGGGGGTCATCACCGAAACCACCAAGGCCCGCATGGTGGAGCTGGAACAGGAACAGGGGCGGTTGAACGCCCAGATTGAAAACGCCCGCGCTGAACTGGTACCCATTACACGGGATAATTTTGTTTCACTGCTGCACATCTACCGGGATGGTGACATCAATGACAGCAAGTACCTGGCAAGCCTGTTTGAAACGTTCCTGGTGCGGGTAGATCTGTACGATGATCACTTCCTGATTTGGTTCAATCCCCTCGGCCAAAAGACCCCGGCTGATATCCCGATCACCAGCATAGAAAACGGGGACGTAGATGAATTTTTTGACGAATGTAGGAGTAAAAATGTGTTCGATTGGGGTGGGAAATGGTCCACCAAAATAAAACACCCGCCGTACCCCGGCGGGTGTTTTTGTTTTGGCGCTCTGTGAGCTGCTGAGGAGTCGAACAGGGCGGCAGTACCGCAGTACCAGCCCGATGGCCGATGCGGAACGCGGATGCCGTGCGTTCGTCATCCTCGGTGGGATCACTCTCATTATACCAGTGGTTTGCCCGGTGTTTGAATGCCCTGCGAACAGCCCGCCTGCCCCTCATACAGGGCAGGCATAAAAAAACACGGTGCGTGTGCATCGTGTTTTAGTTACTGATCCTGTTCCCAGGCCCAACTTTTGAATTTGTTGTATGCCGCCAAAGCTTCAGACGGAACGGCCGAGAGATTTTTGAAAGAATATCTTTGCAGTAAGGGTCGAACGCATCGACCAATTGCTGAATTTCCGGCGGATACCCTAAAATACACATCTTACGTTCGCCTACTTAATGACATAAATTCTGCTTCTACTTCATCGAAGCAGTCACCCAAATACATATCAGCTGCATATTTGCAAATTCCCCCCCCATGTTATCACTCGTAATGCCGAGATTGTCAATGAGCTTCTTGCATTTTTCACACAGTTGGGCAAAATATTCTGGGCGGCATAGCCTGCCTGCAGCTCGGCCACTTTGGCGTCCGCTGCTTTCTGGGCATCGGTGGCTTTCTGTTGCCAGTCGGGGTCGTAGCCTTTCAGCTTGGTGTTGGCTTCGTCCAGCTGGGTGCGCATGACGTCCCGCTCGGCTTTGGCGGTCTCGGCGGCCTGCTTTTCGCG
>ERZ839823.1408-NODE-1408-length-24525-cov-8.092603_pt1 | contig 24525 bp, 18 predicted proteins | sample MGYA00519862_ERZ839823 | MGnify/ENA primary metagenome ERZ839823 (study PRJEB31850, sample SAMEA3708853) | human gut metagenome | biome: human gut; feature: human-associated habitat; material: faeces | place: China | collected 2014 ...
TTTTCTCAATGTTCTTTTGCGTGTTCTCCATCCTATCGTCTCCCTCCACTGGCAGGCAGGAGAAGTATCATCATGGTTGGTATTATATATCACATGTGTGTTAATGTCAAGTGCAAAAATCCTGCGTCATAAGTTTTATGACGCAGGATGGATTAATTAACTATGAAATTAAAATCACATATTATTCCAACTTCAAAATCACTCAGCTACTTGATAATATCATTATTACTATTAGGTTCCTCTGTCGGTTCTGCCGTTGGTTCTGCCGTTGGTTCTGCCGTTGGTTCCATAGTTGACTCAGGTGTTGGGCTAGCAGTCGGTTCTGCTGTTGGTCGATTTGTTACGACAGGCTTTTTCGTTGATTTTGCCACTTTTTTCACCTTTACTGTAATAATTACTTTTTGTCCGTTACTCTTAACCAATGTAATTTTACAAGTTCCTGCCTTGTAAGCGACAATATAGGCTCCCTCATACTCGTCTATTTCAACATCGGCAACTGACGGTTTACTGGATTTACCATTAATCAGCACATCTGATTCATACAAGTATTCATCATCAACCTCCAATGTGATACTCTTATAAATTGTCTTGCGTTTTTTTACTGTAATTTTTATTTTTGACACTTTTTTACTAATACTAGGGGTTGCTTTAATATATGCAACACCAGCCTTCTTAGCTTTAACTACTCCATTGGAAGATACAGAAGCAACTGATTTTTTGGTTGATTTCCATTTGATTTTATTTCCATAACATACATATGGTTTCAATCGAACAGATTCACCAACATAAAGTTTACGTGATTTGGAACTCACTTTAAAACTTTTCTGTTTCTTTTTGTAAGCATTTTTTACTTTTCCTACAACATTGTTTTTGACCGCATTAACAACCGCTTTTTTGGCAACTGTTTTTACTGCTTTTTTCACCAGCCATCCTACAATAAAAGCTTCCGATGTTTGCGTATGTACACCAATTGAACAAATACACAATGCCACAGACATAACCAATGAAACTACCATCATTCTTAACTTTTTCATAAAATATTACCTCGTATTTTTTAGTAGTATTCTTTTTCAGCCCCTCTCCAGGGGACTCTTTGTATATTCCCTATATTTCTACATAAAATCACCTCCTAAAAAATTTAATATACATTCATATAACCAGTAACCAGTGACGACCAATCACTATATATTTTTTCGCCATTATGGTACTTGACTGCACGCACCCTTATTTGCACCATAAGAGGATCCGAAGCACTCGTAGCATAGCTTAAATCAACAGTTGTTCCGGTATTAACATCTGGTTGTAATTCTTCCCAAATTGTTCCATCTGCAAAGCATGGAGTTTCTTTAACCCAATATTCATATTCTGAAGCTCCTTGGCTACTTGTCCAATCTACGCCTATCGTTGTCTCTTCACCTTCCACCGTTGCATCATAAAATTCAGTTAGAATCGGTGTTTCTGGTGGCATTGAAGCTATTTTATTCTCTATCTTTTCCTTAAAACTTGCAGCCGGTTCATAATCCTCAATTTTATTTATTGTATCAAGGGCATCCTCATACAATCCCATTTTGTATTGTTTTTTTGCTTTCTTATAAAGCGCCTTTTCTTTTAATATTTTTTGTATTTCTTTAACTTGAGTACTGTAGCCAATTTTTTTATATATTTTAAGTGCTGCAGTATACTTTTTGTTTCCATAAAGTTCTTTGGCCTTTGCTGCAAGTGCAGCTGTTTTTCCTGCATCATCTTTTATTTCCTTATAAATTTTATAAGCCATGTTATACTCATTTCTTCTCAAATAAGAATCGGCCCATTTTTGTTTGCTGCTTCGAATATTATCTTTATCCTTTAACGTTTCAAAGATAGCAATTGCATCTACATATTTCTCTGTTTCTAATAATTTATAGGCCTTTTTTCTTAATGTATCATTTACCTTTCCTTTTTCCCCAATTCCTTCATAAATTGATATTGCACCATCAAAATCTTCGTTTTTTATATCAACCTCCGCCTGTTTAGACTTGGTATCATAAATCTTCTTTTTGTTGTTAATTTTTTGATAAATTTCCAACGCATCATTATACGAATTTCTTTTGAAACAAATATCTCCTATTTCTTCATAGGCTTTGCTCATTGAATCATCATACTCTATTTCTGACAATATTTTCCGTGCCTGTTGATATTTTCCATCCTGAACTAACTCTTTTGCCTTGGAAATTTTATAAGTGTTTGAATTAAAGTAAACAATAAGTACAATAATTCCAATAACAATAGCTGTAATTAGTGTAAGTCCAGAAAGCATTTTAAATTTTTTCTTCCTAGCCTCCTTACGCAAAATGGAATTGATTTTTTCATCAATCTGCGTAACTTTATCGTTTGAATCCAAAAAGCCATCTAAACCAAGCAACAGTTCTTTGGCATTATTCAAACATGTAATATCACCTTGTTCCATCAAATCCATTGCATTCAGATAGTCAATATGTTTTACACAATTTGTCATGTAGTCAGCTGAGTCTTTATAATCATGTATTTCCTGCAGCCGCTCAAGGATAACCTCATAGTCATGAAGCACATATGCACCATTAAATGCCTCTACTAATTTGTTATAATTTCTTTCCGTAATTTTTGCAATTTTTTCTTCGCACTGCCTAATTTGATCTTCGGAGTCTTCATATGCTTCAATACTTTCAAACTTCTTTTTTGCCGCCTGACATTCTTCCGCTGTATCTGCTTGTCTCAAAATCAGGATGGCTTCTTCATAAACAGGTTTGCTTTTTATGTTATAAAGCAGCTGCTCAATTTTATTTCTTTCCTCTTCGTCTGCATACTGAATATACTTTTTATAATTTTTATTATCCTCAAAACTTTCTTCCAGCATTGAAAACTGTTCCAGCTTTTGAACACGCAGTTCAACCATCAATTTACCTAAATAAGCATTGGCACACTTCGGATTCATATCCAAAATCCGCTCTGAATACCGGTCAGCTTTTTCCCAATTTCCATCTTCCAAAAACATAAACATACGAGTAGGTAATGGCTGTACATCATTCTTAACTTTATTATCGATATTTTGTTCAGATTTTCCTTTCTTTTCTCCACCTGTCAGTTTTTTAATTCCCCGAATCAAATCCTGCATAAAACCAAGTTTTGACATATCCTGCGCCTGCAAATGTGAAAATTCTTCCGGCAAATCATATGGGTCCATATCACGGTATGCCGGTATCAATATCTTTCTCTTTCCATCACGAATCAGGGCAAGGAAACGGCTCCATTCGTTCTTTACCCATACGGCATTAAAATATTCTTCTTTTGTTCCCAAAACGACCATCACCTTTGCGCTGTTTAACGCTGCAAATATGTACGGTTCATACGCCGTTCCCAGTTTGTCCTCCAAGGTAATCCTAGAGAAGAAAACCTTAAATCCTTCCTGCGTCAGCTGATGATATAAGTCGTTTGCAATAACCGAATCCTGTGTACGACGTCCACTGGCATCCGTTTCTTTATAACAAATAAAAACATCAAACGGTTCTTCCTTCTGGGAAATCGCAAGAATCCCCTTTTGGATTTCATTAATTTTCTCTGCCTCTTCCTCATACACCTTTTTCTGTTCTGCCGTTGCATACTGCAACGCTGACTTATAATCCGCATCATCATAAATGGATGTGTACTGTGCACGATTTACGGTTGGTACTCGTTTGTGACTGCGTGGGTCCTCCACGTATTCAATTCCATAGCGACAAAGAACAAGTGACCAATAACTTTCTGCATCTGTCCTGTCCTCATTTAATATCTGCTCATAAATCCCCATTGCCTTGTCAAATTCATTGGCACGACGATAGTGATTTGCTCTATCATACAGATTCATCCGGTGTTCATTATCCATCTTTGGCAAAGTCTGCAATGTACCGCAGCTGTCGCAAGTTGCTACGGTATCTCCTGATTTAAATTCCAGTGTTCCTCCACACATTTTACATTTGAATGCCGTCATTTTTTATCCTCTTTTCTATCTTTTTCAATCATCGTACACCCATACATATTAAAATCAATAAAAACAAAAAAACGAAACTGACTATCCCTACAACGAACTCTCTTGTATTCAATGCCCTTATTCTTTTGTCAACTTCATCTATTTTTGTTCTTGAATTCTCAAATCCATTTAGCTCCACAAAAATCTTTTTTGCCTTTTCCAAATTTGCTTTATTATCAAATGACATATATTCGATCGCTTTTAAATAGTTTATATTATTTTTACATCCATCCAAGTACACGGCAACGTCTTTATACTGTGCTAAAATTTTTATCTTAGAAATTATATTCTCATAATCCTCAATTTTACTTGCATAGTTATAATCCTCGATTATTTCCTGATAATTTCTATCTATTATATCATTAATAATGGCATCACACTCTTCAGCCTTTTCCTTGCAGTCTCGATACCCTAAAATACTCATATACTTCTCTTTTGCCAAATTGTAATCATCTAATGATCGAATATCATAAATAACATGTCCTGCAATTTCAAAAATTTCATTTGCCACTTCATAAATAGGCTTAATTTTTTCGCTCGCTTGAACAGAAGACAAAATTTCATTTATTTTATCCCTTTGTTCTTCACTTGCATACTTCATAAACCTTTTAAAAGAATCACTTACTGTAACCTCATCATAATACTCCATTAATTCGTCACTGGAATGTACTCTATACTCAGCCATCATCTTGTCCAAATAAGCTTGTGCACACTTTGGATTCATATCCAAAATCCGCTCTGCATATTCATCTGCTTTCTCCCAGTTTTCATCCTCTAAAAACATAGCGGTGCGAATCAGCAATGGTTCAATATCATTCTGTACATTTCCAGATGGCTCACCTTCTAATTCCACCTGCTGTTTCTTTTCCACTCCCACCAATTTCTTAATTCCGCGAATCAAATCCTGCATAAAACCGAGTTTTGACATGTCCTGCGCCTGTAAATGCGAAAATTCCTCCGGTAAATCATATGGGTCCATATCACGGTATGCCGGTATCAATATCTTTTTCTTTCCATCACGAATCAGGGCAAGGAAACGGCTCCATTCGTTCTTTACCCATACGGCATTAAAATATTCTTCTTTTGTTCCCAAAACGACCATCACCTTTGCGCTGTTTAACGCTGCAAATATGTACGGTTCATACGCCGTTCCCAGTTTGTCCTCCAAGGTAATCCTAGAGAAGAAAACCTTAAATCCTTCCTGCGTCAGCTGATGATATAAGTCGTTTGCAATAACCGAATCCTGTGTACGACGTCCACTGGCATCCGTTTCTTTATAACAAATAAAAACATCAAACGGTTCTTCCTTCTGGGAAATCGCAAGAATCCCCTTTTGGATTTCATTAATTTTCTCTGCCTCTTCCTCATACACCTTTTTCTGTTCTGCCGTTGCATACTGCAACGCTGACTTATAATCCGCATCATCATAAATGGATGTGTACTGTGCACGATTTACGGTTGGTACTCGTTTGTGACTGCGTGGGTCCTCCACGTATTCAATTCCATAGCGACAAAGAACAAGTGACCAATAACTTTCTGCATCTGTCCTGTCCTCATTTAATATCTGCTCATAAATCCCCATTGCCTTGTCAAACTCATTGGCACGACGATAATGGTTTGCCCTGTCATACAGATTCATCCGGTGTTCATCATCCATCTTTGGCAAAGTCTGCAATGTACCGCAGCTGTCGCAGGTTGCTACGGTATCTCCTGATTTAAATTCCAGTGTTCCTCCACACATTTTGCATTTGAAAACCATATTTTTATGCCTCCACAAAATCAATTCTTATTTCATAAGTTTACATTTTCGATTGCGTTCCTCAAGCAAATCGACTAACTCTTTTGCAAGCGAAGCTGTCTTTTCGTTATTCATTTCAACAGCCGCCGAATACTCTTCAAATGCAAGGCGAATCTGCGTCTCCAATTCCGATAACTGAGCATTGCTCATTAAATTACTGTAACGAACTGCCTCATAAACTTCTTTACTGATTTTCTTTGTATTGTCATCTTTTGATTTACGAACAACACCTTCTGCATCCGCAGTCAACTGTCTGATAAAATAAGTGTTTTCCTTGATTTTTTGTTCCGTATCACTCACCACATCTCCTGCCGTCTGTGCAGACACCACAGAGATTACCAAAAAACCAAGCGCAAGTACACAAACAATAATCGTTACCCATACCGGTATCATTGGGACAAACATACAGATCGTAGCTGCTGCTATTGTTACAATAAGCGCACGATAACTCGTTGTAATCAATGGAATGCGCAAAAAAATCTGTTCTAATTTTCTATATTTTCCGGCTGCAAGCACACACAAAAACTGACCGGCTAATGCAAGCCAGACAACGCCATATCCAACCCAAAAGTTTTGATTCAATTTTTCCCCGCTAAGCCACGGCTGCGGCACAAAAAAAATCACAACATGATACATAACAATTAACGTCAGCCATACAATGGCATATTTCTTTACATACTTATCCATACATTTCTCCTCCAAAATTATAATTTGTGACCACATTCCATACAGAACTTAGCATTTGGCACAAGCACTGCCCCACATTCACTGCAAACCGGTGGATTAACAGTTGTTTCCTGCTCATTCATATTTACAGGATTCATTACCTGATTTACACTGTCCCCTACAACACCACCTACGGCACCGCCAACACCTGCCATAGTGCCAAGACCAACACCAAGATTTGTAAGTTCTCCGACTGCCTCGTTTCTTGCGACTGCTTCTGCTACGTCAAAACTGCGCTCTTCTCGATAACTGTAACCTTCCTGTGCACGCTTGGTTGCCAACGCCTTTGATTCTAATATTGTTTTTTTTGCATCCGTCTCGGCCTGAATCAAATCGGTCTGCTGACGAAGTTTTGCTTCGGCTATATCTGCATACTGACGAAAATGCAGTTCTTTAAATTGCTCAAACTGTCTGTCTCCATCCGGCTTGACAATGGTATTTACAAAAAAACGTTCTAATGATACTCCATACTCAGCAAAGTCCGGAACTAACAGCTTATGTAATTCCTCTGAAAACATCGTAAGATTTTCATCAATCTCAAATATATTGATTGCACGCTCTTTAATAATCTGTGCAATATATGTTTTTACTTTTGTCATCAAAAAAGCCCGGAATACAGAAGTTAATTTTTCCTGCGTCAACATTCTTTCAGTACCAACTAATTTAAGTAACAGCCGTTTACTATTCTCTGCCCTAAGTGACATCTCACCCGAAGCACCGATTGAAATCGGAAATCCATAAGTTGGCTCAATATACTGAACTTTCGTATCCGTCCCCCATTTAATAGACATCTGTTCTGTTTTATTAATAAAATATACTTCACAGTGAAAAGGTGTCTTATCACCGGTCGTGCGATTTAAATATTTACCAAGTGCCGGTATATTCTGTGTCTCTAATGTATAGCGTCCCGGACCAAACAAGTCCAATGCCTGACCGTTCATCATAAAGATTGCTTCCTGCGATTCGTGAACAATCAGCTGCGTAAGACTATTAAAATCTTCACTTGGATGTTTCCACACAAATGTTTTGTTATCCCCTTCATATTTTATGATTTCTGCTATTGCCATCGCCGTCTTCCTCCTCATCTGTCATTTTCCTCATCTCTCACCTCAGCGATTAATTTCCGTATGTACCGCTCGCTGTAATCATACTCTTTAGCCAGTTCAGACACTGTCTTTTTTCCTTCAAATTTGCGAAGCATTTGCACGACATATTCTTTTGAATAAATCCGTTTTGGAAAATCAACCTTCAGACCACGATAACGATTGTATACTTTTCTCATATTGCTCTCGCCAATCAAATCCGAAAACTCCATATAAATTTCCGCATACTTCGTCTCTTCTTCAAATGAATCCGCACTCATCTTTTATCCTCCTTTATTTACTAATTCTAACACAATTAATTTCACAATACTTGTGTTGTTATCCGCGGTCATTATCCCCTTGAATTTCCTTTTTTTACCTAAACTAATGTTATTATAACCGAGCAAAAGAAAAATCAATTTCCGTTTTTTTATCCGGCAAATGTTCTCTTTTTGCATCAAAAAAAGAGCCCTAATCAAGCTGATTAACAGGCTCTTTTTAAATAAATTTATCCTAATCCATTTTCATCATTACCAGTTGTTCTGCCAGTTCTTCGTACAAATAGCAGTCATCTTCTTGAAAGCCAAGTAACAACAACGAATCGAGCTCATATTTTTCTGAGATAACAGCCATATTACAGGCGGTAAGAATCTGGTCGGCAAGAATGACAAATTGCTCTTTTGCTTTTTTTGCCTCATACTTTTTTCCGCAGGCACTGATTTCTTCCAAATAACGAAATACGGCAACGTACTGTATGAATGGAAGTAAATCTGCACGCTCAACTTGAACCATGCGTCTTTTGTGCTCCCGTTTGTTTTTTTCAATCTGTGACAACTGCTTTACCGCTTCCGGATTTTTCTCCATTGAATCCAAAAGTTCGTAACGCTTTCTTGTTAGCTCCATATCCTTTTCTTTCTGCTTCGCAATATTTAACAAATCGGACAAATGCTTTTGCGTCATTCCACATAAAAGGGTGTCGGACAAAAGGGAAATACGTGTATCCGGAAAAATTTCCGTGAGAACACGAACGTTATTATCTTCTTCAAAATAGACGAAAGAAACCATATCTAAAATTTCTTTGCGTCTCTCATCCGATAGTGACTTTTCTTTATATAAATATTGCCGAATCTGTTCTCCTTCGGATAATTTGTGGCGGTTTCTTTTCTTTTTCTTCCAAGTTTCAAAATCGGTGGAAGCCAGCGTATTTTCAAGCAGTATTTTCCATTCTTTCCGCATGTAGGAAACAACCAGTTTTTTCAATTTGAGCATGTAATTCAATGCTGTTTTCCCATATCCCTTGAAAACACCGGCAATCGAATCAAGCCAGTCCATAAAATCATCTTTTGACAGTTGTTTGTTGTTCTCAAAAGCATACAGTAATTCGGCGGTATTTGTTGCCTGCACAATGACTAGGTCAGAATTGATATGCCTCTCAAATTGTTCAATCATCACGCAACACTCTTCATAGGACAAATGATTTAATAAACCGAACCAGAAAATAATTTCCCGATAATCATTAATGCGGATTCCCGGCTCAAACATTCCATCCTTTAAAATCAAGTTTACATCCTGTGCCGAAAGAGAAAGGGCGAAAGCAATTTCAAAAATCTGCATACGGTCCGGCTTTGTTTTTCCGCCTAAACCAAACCACTTACGAATGGTCGGATAAGAAGCGATTTCTCTCTTATCTGTCTTCTCACGAAAAAGAGAACACGCTTGTTTCCTTTCCTCTTCCGTATAACAGTCTTTTGGAACGCCTAGCATGAATCCTGTAAAAAAGGTATCAAACCGGACAAAATCTGTTTTATTTAAAAAATCTTTTAATGCATTTTCAAGTGACATATCATGCTCCTTAATAAGTTATTACACCATCATATTTTTTCGGCTTTTTCGTTGGTTTTGTCGTCGGCTTTGGTGTTATGCTTTTGCATACTGTAAGTTTGATGCATGTTTTTTTTCGCTTTTTTGTTCCTGCTCTTACACTTTGCGACAGCACAACATACGCCTTGCCATTTAGCTTTTCCTTCCAAACAATTTTATAAGTAAATCCCTTGGATTTTATTTTCTTTTCTGCCTCTTTGTAGTTCATTCCCACAACAGATGGAACCATAACCTTTTTCACTCCCTTGCTTAACGTGAAGATTACATGAACTGTTTTTTCTTTCGAATATGATGCATCCACCGGAATACTTTGTGCAATTACAAACCCTTTTGGGAAATTTTCATCATAAGAACTCTTCCATGTCACAGTAACTGCCTTTTCCTTTAATCCGGGAAGTGTTTCTAAAATTTCCTGCTTTGTTTTTCCGATTCCTGAAATCATTTTATACATCTGTGGTGTCGGCTCCGGCGATTTCGTCACTGCTTCTGTTTTTTCCTTCGGATCAGTTGCCACTTTCTCTTTTGGGAAGTTGAAAAGAAATGTTCCAAGCAACCCGACAAGTATAATAACAGCCAAACCGACAAGCACCCTGCCCCTTTTCTTATCAACATAAAGAGCATTTTCCAATTCCTCCATCGTGGCAAAACGCTCTTTTGCTTTTAGGGAAATCCCCTTCATAACATTCCGGCGAAATTTCTTGGAAGAACGCACGCCCTTCATTTTCACCAAAGACTCTGTTTCATCTTCCAAAATCCGGTCAATTGCTTCATCCGGAGATTTTCCCGTAAGCATATAATAAATGGTTGCACAAACGGCATAAACATCGGTGTATGGACCCTGTTCCCCATGACTCCGGTAAAGTTCCGGTGCCGAATACCCACGTTTTATCATTACCGTCATGCTTTTATCTTCATCCAGATTAATCTGTCTGGCGGATCCAAAGTCCACAAGAATCACACGATTATCATCCGTAATCATAATATTATCGGCACTGATATCCCGGTGGATAATTCCCTGCTCATGGATTTTCGACAATGAGCTAAAAATCGGTTTGAGCATTTGTTTAACTTCATGCTCTGATACGGTTCCATTCTCCTGAATATAATCTCTTATACTGGTTCCCTCAATGTAATCCATCACAATATACGCCGTATGGTTCGCATAAAAGAAGTCACGAATAGACACAATTCCATCAATTTGATTCAGTTTTGAAAGTTTTCTCGCTTCTTCCAAATATTTTTCAAGAATCTGTTCATATTCCTTTTCCTGAAAAACATAAACTTCCGTCTCTCCCTTCGATACATCACGTCTTACGCGGCTGACCGGAAAAAATTCTTTGATTGCTACTTTACTTTCCAGCAGGCAGTCCCAGCCAATATAAGTAATACCGAAATTGCCCTCGCCGTTCACTTTAAGTATCTCATAGCGCTCCTGCAACTTTGTGTGTACAGGGAGAAATTGATTATTTATTTGGTTTTGCTGCTCCATTACCATCACCATTTACTTAATTTTTTTCTTCACAAATTTGCTGTACCTCTTTTTCTTCCCATGTCCCAGATACGTGCGGATATACAAATATACATTTTTCGCTTTAACTGCATACTGCAATCGCAGAGTTTTTTTGATTCTCTTGGATTTCAGTTTTACCGCTTTCATTTTTCGTCCCTTTTTCCCCACATATAAATCTATATATCTTCCCTCATACTTTTGAAAAGTAAGCGTCAAAATATGTTTACTTTTCCTTGTTCTGACTTTGGGTTTTCGTAAGAGTGTCCGTTTCGTTTTCACTGTATTGGAAAACGCACTCCATTCGCTTTTTCCGTTTATCTGATATAGGGCTCTCACTTTATAAAAATAGTATTTATTCCGCTTTGTCCTGCTATCCGGATAATGCGTCACCTGCCCTTGCAAAACGGCTATTTTTTTATAATTTCCGTTCTTTTTGCTGCTGCGATACACCTCAAACTGAGATGCCTGTGGCACCACTTTCCACGCAATAGCAGCTTCTCCTCCCTTTAACCGCCACGCACGAATTTGCTTTGGAATTGGTGCATTTGTTGGCTTTTCTGCACCCCGCACAGGTGTTGACGTCGGGGTCGGTGTTGGCGTTGGTACCGGAGTCGGCGTTGCCGTCGGTTCTGGTGTTGGCGTTGCCGTCGGTACCGGAGTCGGCGTTACCGTCGGTACCGGAGTCGGCGTTGCCGTCGGTTCTGGTGTTGGCGTTGCCGTCGGTACCGGAGTCGGCGTTGCCGTTGGTTCTGGGGTCGGCGTTGCCGTCGGTACCGGGGTCGGCGTTGCCGTCGGTACCGGGGTCGGCGTTGCCGTCGGTTCTGGTGTTGGCGTTGCCGTTTGGGTCGGGGTCGGCGTTGCTGTTGGTTTTACCGTTGGTGTTGCTGTCGCCGTTGGTTTAGGAGTTGGTGTCTCTGCTGGAATCTCGGTCGGTTCCGGCGTAATAATTGGCTCGCACATTTCATCGTACACTCGTACTTTACCTGCCCATTTCCAGAGACCGGATGAAAGATTTATATGAATCACAGGACGTATAACCGGCACTTTCTCATGCACGGAATAATGCGCTCTATCACCTGCACTGCTAGTACTACCAGTACTAAACACAATAGGAATTCTTTTAGTCGGTCCACCTTTTCGAAGCCACCATGTTCCATTTCCCCCAAATGCCTCAGCCGTTGATGTCCAGCCTCCACGATTTTTTGTAAACTGTGTATTTCTGGATTCTCTTTTTTTTATTTCTTCACCCTCTTCGCAATCAAATCCATAAGCTGGATTTTGAACTTCATCAAGTGATAAAAGATATACATAATCTTCCGTTGTGCAGGCTTTCTCAAAACCATATTCGGGCGGTGTATAAACACTTGTTAGGCGAATTGCATTCTGTTCCTCTGTAGAAAAGGCAGCATAGAGAAATGCATAATTTAACCATTCCCGTAAATAACAGGTTTCCCACGAAACATAGGATTCACTTGTATGATAAGCTTGGCTATCCAGATTTTTATCTGCCAACAAAAAAGCATCATCACCATCTACCGATAATACCCGCCATTTAATCGGCTGTTTGTCATCCTTTTGATCCGCAGTGCCATCCCGATTCGTATCGCTTTGCCAGTAATTACCAAAGTACACACAATCCCATGTGGTGTACCCGTCAGCTACAATAGGATTGTTCACCGTAGTCGGTGTTTCTGCTGGTTCTGCCGCCTCCACATCGACAAACTCATAACCATTCTCCAATGCATAAGTTTCCGCATAACTATCCTTATACCCAAATATCTTTATGATTTGTCCATCGCGAAAGGCAACCCGCGAAATAGTTGTCACCGATTTTGGTATATAAATTTCCTTCATTCCATATGTACAAAAAGAGCCCTGTTCAATGGTCTTTATTCGATTAGACAAATTAATCCGAGTAATGTTGTTACAATTATAAAATGCATCCTTTGCTATACTGGTAACTGAATTTGGGATTGTAACGGTTCCCTCAAAGTCTGTGCAATAAAAAGCAGCCTCACCAATACTTTTTAAATTGGGAGGAAGCACTAATGTTCCACTAAAACCTGAGCTTCGAAACGCCTCATAACCAATCTTTCTTAAATTACTTGGCAGCGTAAGGACTCCATCAAAACCTGCTCCCCAAAAAACCTGTGATTCTATTTCTGTTATACCATCCGGAATTACCAAATCTCCATTTAATGAGCTGCAAAATTCAAACGCTCTTTCACCCAAGCTTGTTAAATTTTTCGGCAAAACAAGAGGTCCTTCAAGATTTCTGCAATAGGAAAAACAATACTTTCCTATTTTTGTAATTGTATCAGGAAAAATCACCTTTGTAATATTATCATTTGAACTAAATGCAGAATTTACCAGTTGCGTTACCGGATATCCATCTATTTGATCCGGTATCGTAACCTCACTCCCAGCGCCTAAATACTTGTATATCGTTACCGAGCCGTTATTTATTTCATAACTCCATTCCTCATTACTTATAATCGATGCCTCCGACACGCTCCCCGGCACATAAGGAAACACAAATGAAATAATCAAACAGAAAATCCATATCCGCTGTCTTTTTTTGCTTTTCACTCTCATCTTATGTCTCCTTTCCATTTTCACTTTACGCCTTCGTCGTTTTCTTCTTTCTCGTGGTTCGCTTTTTCTTGTTTTCCCCTGCATGATGAGGCTGCACCGAACGATAAAAAGAATTCAGTTTTGCACGATAATCGCCGCCTTTTGCACGCTGTACCACCTGCTGCACAAAGGCTTCGAGTTTTTTCATGTAGTCACCCTCGCTGATTGAGCCGTCCGCCACGCCGGTTAAGCCCTTCTCCCAGCTTGCCGTCAAATTCGGCGAAATCATTTCCGGCATGGAACAAAATACAATGCCATAGACAAGTTCGCCCTTTAGCGTCGGTGTAATAATCTGATTCTTTTTGTTCAGATTCAGATATTCAATGGAAAACAACTTCTTCAAAATTTCCGCTCTCGTTGCACTTGTGCCAATGCCGCTTCCTTTAATCTGCTCTCGCAGTTCTTCATTTTCGATAAGCTGCCCGGCATTTTCCATTGCTAAAATCATAGAACCCGAATTATACCGTTTTGGCGGAGAAGTCTCCCCCTCTTTTACCGAACATTCGGTGAGAGAAACAGAGGTGCCTTTTTTTAAGAGATTAAGTACCTCTTTTAAGTCAAAACTCTCCTCTTTTTCCTCTTCTTTTTCTTCTGCCGATAGAACCTCTTCCGGATTCTTCTTTTTCGTAAAAGAATACTGGGTAACAGGCAAAAATCCTTCTTCCAAAAGAACTTTTGTTGATGTAAAAAAACGTTCCTCTCCGGCCTTTACCGTTACATTTAGCTTCTGATATACCGCAGGTGGGTAAAAGATACTAAGAAAACGGCGGACAATTACTTCATACATCTTTGTCTGTAACTCTCCCAGACGTGAAAGTGCACTTAATCCTTGACCGGTCGGAATAATTGCATAGTGGTCGGTAATCTGTTTGTCGTTTACATACCGTGTTTTCTCAAGTCCCTTATACGTCTGGTTTTGCGAAATATAAGGCAGGAAAGATGCCGTCATAGGATACCCCTGCAGTCCATTTAAGTTTTTCCCGATTTCTTTTGCCACCGCACTGGAAAGAACACGGGCATCGGTACGCGGATACGTTACTAACTTTTTCTCATAAAGTTCCTGAACAACCGAAAGTGTTTCATCAGGACTAATTTTAAAAAGTTTTGAGGCGGTGTTCTGAAGTTCCGCCAGATTAAATAAAAGAGGCGGATTCTTCTTTTCCTTCTTCTTTGCGACCTGCTCAATTTCCGATAAAACCGGCTCTGGCTGCATCAGAGAATCAATCAGAGCCAGCGCATTTTCCTTTTCTTTAAAACCATTTTCTTTGTAAAGAGCCGGTGACTGATAGTATTTCGAGCCTTCTACCGCCTTCCATTCTCCCTGAAATTTTTTGCCCTGTAACTCAAAATTGCCAATCACACGGTAAAATGGCGTTTTGACAAAATCACGAATCTGCATTTCACGCTTTACCACCATGCCAAGTACACAAGTCATCACACGTCCAACAGACACTGACGTCCACTTCTGCCCCTTTAACGTATCATTCAGCCAAAATCCGTATTTCAAAGACAAAACACGTGAAAAATTAATTCCCATCAAATAATCTTCTTTGGCGCGCAAATAAGCCGAACTGCTAATATTATCATATTCAGCCATCGGCTTTGCCTCGCGGATTCCGCGTAATATTTCTTCTTCCGTCTGGGAATCAATCCACACACGAAGTTTCTTTTTGTTAGCAGAAACCTGCGCCATCTGGTCTACCAAACGATAAATGTATTCACCCTCCCGCCCGGAGTCGGTACAGATGTAAATGGTATCCACATCCTCACGGTTCAAAAGATAACTGACCGTATCAAACTGCTTTTTCACACCGGGAATTACTTCATATAAAAACTTCTCCGGTAAAAAAGGAAGGGTGTCTAACGACCATTTTTTCAAAGCGGCGTCATAAACTTCCGGATAACTCATCGTCACCAAATGACCAACACACCAAGTCACAATCGTATCTTCCGACTCAAGATATCCGTCTCCCCGTCTTCCATTTACCTTTAATATGCGGGCAAACTCCTGCGCCACACTTGGTTTCTCTGCTATAAAAACTCGTTTTGCCATGCTCTCACTCTCTAGTATCCTAATTCTTCTCCAACCAAAATAACTTTAATTCGATTTTTCACTCCACTGCGCCTTGTCACTACAAACTGACTGCAGATACAGTCCTCACCGTAGCAGTTTCCACACATACCATTTACTGCACAAGGTGTTTTTTTGTTCAGTCGGACTGCATTTGGCGGGCAGGCAGTAAGACGAACCCGTTTCAGACCGGACTCCACGTCCGTTACCACTTTGTTCATACCTGCAATAACAATCACATTCTCCGGTCCGTAACAGAGAAAACTCACACGGTTTGCCCTGCCATCAATATTAATTAGCTCACCGTCTGTGGTAATCGCATTTGTACTCATAAGAAAATAATCGGAATTAATCATTCTTGCCTTAATTTCTTTTTCCTCTTCCGGCGTAGAAAATGCGGTGCGGTCGATTACATCGCAGGGACTTTCTTTCAGCCAGTCCATAATCCCGGTTTCCTGTAAGGTAACAGAGCCTCCATAACAAACCGATTTCCCCTGTGTAAGAAACTTTTCTTTCACAAGTGCTAATGCTTCTTCTTTTGTTTCTACATAAAATCCTTCCATCCGGCGTAACTTTAATTTCTCAATCATTTTCTCCGCCAGTATACGGTTTGCCGTCTTTTTTGCTTCCTGCATCGAATCACTCCTCGTAAATCATAAGTCTGGGCAGATACGCCCAGACTTACTGTTTTGTTCTATAAAAATATTGCACACGATTCTAGTACAATGGGTACTTATCCGTCAATTCCTTAACAATTGCCTTTGCTTTTTCTGTATTTGCTTCATGGTCATCAATCAGCATTGCAATTGCCTCAGCAATCTGATCCATATCATCCGGATTCATGCCACGGCTTGAAACCGCTGCTGTTCCCAGACGAATACCACTCGTTACAAATGGAGACTGTGGATCATTTGGAATTGTATTCTTATTTGCTGTGATATTAGCATCATCCAACCATTTTTCTACCTCTTTACCAGTCAGACCTTTGGCAGCCAAATCAACTAACATCAAGTGATTGTCCGTACCACCAGAAACAATATCAATGCCGCGTTTCTGCAATCCTTTGCAGAGAGCCTGTGCATTATCAATAATACGTTTTCCATACTCTTTAAAGCTTGGGTCTAATGCTTCTTTGAAGCAAAGTGCTTTAGCAGCAATCACATGCATCAAAGGACCACCCTGAATACCAGGGAAAATTGCTTTATTTAACTTATGCTCTGTGGCAAATTCTTCAGAAGAAAGAATCATACCGCCACGAGGTCCACGCAGTGTTTTGTGTGTTGTCGTTGTCGTTACATGAGCATATGGAATCGGGCTTTCATGATAACCGGAAGCAACCAGTCCAGCAATATGAGCCATATCTACCATCAGATAAGCACCAACTTCATCTGCGATTTCACGGAATCTCTTGAAATCAATCTTACGACAGTAAGCACTTGCACCGGCAATAATCATTTTCGGTTTGCATTCTTTGGCAATGCGCTCCACCTCGTCATAATCAATAAATCCTGCGTCATTCACACCATACGGTACAATGTGATAATAGGTTCCGGAAATATTTGCCGGGCTTCCATGAGAAAGATGTCCGCCGTGGTCAAGGTTCATTCCCATAACTGTCTCACCCGGTTTAACCAAAGCAAAGAATACAGCCATATTTGCCTGAGCACCGGAATGTGGCTGAACATTTGCATAAGTACATCCAAATAACTCCTTCGCGCGGTCTCTCGCTAAATCTTCTACAATATCCACATACTGGCATCCGCCATAATAACGTTTGCCCGGATAACCTTCTGCATATTTGTTTGTCAGTGTGCTTCCCATGGCAGCCATTACGGCTTTGCTGACAAAGTTTTCTGAAGCGATTAACTCAATGTGGTCATTCTGACGACCGGTTTCCTGTTCCATTGCTTTTGCCAATTCAGGATCGGCATTTTTTACCTCATCAAATGAATACATAAATTCTCTCCTTTTTTATTTATTGTAAAGCGTTTTACGCCTCATCAATTGCTTTTCCGATATCATGTCTCATATACTTATTTGAAAAATCAATCCAGTTTGTTGCTTCATAAGCATTCTTTCTTGCCTCTTTCAAATCTTTTCCCTTTGCCGTCACACCAAGTACGCGGCCTCCATTTGTCACGATGCCCTCATCCGTAAGTTTCGTGCCGGCATGGAATACATAATAACCATCTTTACCATCAAAGTTTTCAAAACCTGTGATTACTTTGCCTTTTTCGTAATGCTCCGGGTAACCATCGGAAGCAAGTACAACACAAACCGCTGCATTGTCCTCAAATTGAAGGTCAATCTCATCGAGTTTACCATCGATGCAGGCATTCATCACATCAATAATATCATTTTTCATACGCGGAAGAACGACCTGAGCCTCCGGGTCACCAAATCTGGCATTGTACTCTAATACTTTTGGTCCATCTTCCGTAAGCATCAATCCGACAAACAAAATCCCAACAAAATCTCTGCCTTCTTTTTTCATCGCATCCATCGTAGGCTGATATACTTTTTCTTCACAGAATTTCTGAACCTCATCCGTATAAAACGGACTTGGTGAAAAGGTACCCATTCCACCGGTGTTCAATCCCTTATCACCATCTTTGGCACGTTTGTGATCCTGTGCACTTGTCATTGGTTTGATATGTGTACCATCGCAATAACAAAGCACAGATACCTCACGTCCGGTCATAAACTCTTCAATTACAATTTCATTTCCGGCATCACCAAACTGCTTGTCTAACATCAATGTCTTAACACCGGCTTTTGCTTCTTCTAAGTTGTTGCAAATCAAAACACCTTTTCCAAGTGCAAGCCCGTCCGCCTTCAAAACAATTGGCATTTTTGCCGTCTCAAGATAAGCCAGTGCCTCATCCGGATTCGTAAAGTTCTCATAGGCTGCCGTAGGAATGTTGTATTTCTTCATCAAATCTTTTGAAAATGCCTTGGATCCTTCGATAATCGCTGCATTTTTTCTCGGTCCGAATACACGGAGTCCACGTGCCTCAAACACATCAACCACACCGCCTACCAATGGGTCATCCATACCGATAATCGTCAAATCAATCTGATTTTTTTCTGCAAAATCAGCCAGTTTGTCAAATTCCATTGCGGTAATATCAACACATTCTGCAATCTGTCCGATTCCGGCATTTCCCGGCGCACAATATATTTTTTCCACTTGATTACTTTTTGCTACACTTGCTGCAATGGCATGTTCACGGCCACCGCTTCCTACAATAAGAACTTTCACGAGATATCCTCCTAACTGTTATTTACGTTTTACAATTCCATCCACAATTTCTAATTTACCATTGGCAATTAAATCAATTGCTTCCGGAAGAATTTTCCATTCTGCCTGTTCCATCACACGCTTTTGCAATACTTCCGGCGTGTCATCATCAAGCACTTCTACTGCTTTTTGTAAAATAATCGGGCCACTGTCAGTTCCCTCATCAACAAAATGAACCGTTGCCCCCGTCACTTTATTTCCTCTTGCCAAAACACTTTCATGCACTTTGAGTCCATAATATCCGGCACCGCAATGCGACGGAATCAAAGACGGATGAATATTTATAATACGTCCCTCAAACGCTTTTACAAAATTCTCCGGCAAAATCACAAGATACCCGGCTAATACAACTAAATCAATCTGTTTGTCATTTAAACAACGAATCAGTGCTTCTCCAAAAGCGTTTCGATTCTCATAATCTTTGGGAACAAGGACTTCAGAAGAAATTCCTGCCTTTTTCGCACGCTCTAAGGCATATGCTCCCGGCTTATTACTGATAACAAGTGCAAGCTCCGTATTTGTAATCGTGCCCGCCGATACCGCATCAATAATCGCCTGAAGATTCGTTCCGCCACCGGATACACATACGGCTGCTCTTAGCATAACGTAATTCCTTTCTCGCCATCTACGATTTCACCCATGATATAAGGTGTCTCTCCGGCTGCTTTGATTGCCTCAACGGTTTTATCTACGTCCTGCTTATCTACTGCTGTAATCATACCAACACCCATGTTATATGTATTAAACATTGCCTCTTCAGCAATTGAGCCATCGGATGCAAGCATTTTAAAAATAGGCGGAATCACAAAACTATCTTTCTTAATTTTGGCATGAGTTCCCTCTTTTAACATTCTCGGAATATTTTCATAGAAACCGCCACCGGTAATATGACTGCATGCTTTAATTCGCACGCCTGCCTCTTTAATCTGACGGAGTGCTTTAACATAAATCTTTGTTGGAGTAAGAAGTGTCTCACCCAAAGTCAAGTCACTTTCAAGAGACTCATATCTCTGGTTTAATGTTTCTTCCTTCATGGAAAACACACTGCGGACCAGTGAATAACCATTACTGTGAATACCGGAAGAAGCCATACCTACTAATACATCACCGGCTTTCAAATCTTTGCCGGTAATCATATCTTTTTTATCTACGATACCAACAGAAAATCCTGCCAAATCATACTCGTCAATCGGATAAAAGCCAGGCATCTCAGCTGTCTCTCCACCAATCAGTGCGGAATCTGCCTGACGGCATCCGTCTGCTACACCACTTACAATTTTCGCAATTTTTTCCGGTTCATTTTTACCACATGCAATATAATCCAAGAAAAACAGCGGTTCACCACCGGCACATGCAATATCATTTACACACATTGCCACACAGTCAATACCAATTGTATCATGCTTATCCAAAATAAAAGCCAATTTAAGTTTTGTTCCTACACCATCTGTGCCGGAAACCAATGTTGGTTCTTCCATGCCAACAAACTTTTTCATCGAAAATGCACCTGAAAAACCACCGATATCCGTCAATACTTCCGGTCTCATAGTCGATGCAATGTGCTCTTTCATCAGCGATACTGCCTTATAACCTGCCTCAATGTCAACTCCTGCTTTTTTGTAATCCATCTTTGAAATTCCTCCTATATATTGTGCATATCAAAATTTATTGTACCATCTTTTGTACAATCGGTCAACGAATCTTAAATTTCATTTTTTTCGTACCGGAATAATTGCCAACACCTTTTATATAAAGAAGTGCCGTACCTTTTTTCTTGTTTTTCCGATAGGAAAGAATGTAATCTCTTTTTTTCTTTAACTTCTTTCCGCCAAGTTTCACCGTTACTTTCGGCTTAACAGCCTTACCGGTACGTGCATAAACTGCTTTCAAGCCGGTAACACTTGCTTTTTTCACAGAGGCACGGACAATCGTAAAGGAAGCCGTCAATGTACCGGAATAATTGCCTTTTCCAGTGACAACAATGCCGGCAGATCCACGTTTTTTATTGTTTTTATAAAGTAATGTATAATCGGTATTGTTCCTCAAAATCTTACCATTCCAAACAACCTGAATCAAAGGTTTCACCTGTTTTCCGGTATAGCTGTATTTTGCTTTACATCCAGTAATTACCGCACTTGCCATTGTCTCCGGACGAATGGTAAAGGTTTTCGTAAGTGAATTTGTATAAACACCTTTGCCACAAATCACTACTTTTGCAGTACCAACATTTTTGTTTGATAAGTAGGTTACGGAATAATCTAAATCCTGCACAAGCTTAACTCCATTTAATGAAACAGTAAACGAAGGGGTCAGAGCAGTTCCGCTGTAACGATAGTTTCCAAGGGAAGATACTGTCGCTTTCGCAATGGAGAACTCCAATTTTGAAAGCACCGTCTCCGCTGTTTCCAATGTAGTCAAATTTGCCACATACGCTTTCTGTGCCTCACTGAGCGCATCATATGCCTTTCTTGCACTCTCAATGCGGTCTTTTGCCTTTGCATTCACCGTACCAATCTGATTGATCAATGAGGATACACGGAGTGCTGCATTCATATTTTCTGCATCTAACTGCCTCTCAATAGCCTCTAACTGATTCAAATAAGAGCTTCCAAAATATCTCTTCTGACGATCCGTCATCTGCTCGTAGTCTGCGCGGAGTTTTTTTACCGTATCCTCATCTAACAGAGAATAACCGCCCTCTCCGCTCCGGAGCGTATCAACCTGAATACGCAGGGCACTTGCCACCTGTACATCGGCATTAATCTCACGAAGAGAATCAATATTATAAATAGCTGCCTGTTTGTCCTCATCCAAAGACGCATATGCATTTAAAAGACTCTCAATCTGCAATTTCTTCGAACACATTAAAGCATCTTCCGTCTCTTCAATCTGTCGAATACTTTTAAGCATTTCCAAACGGTCGGTTGCTTCATCCAGTGTTGACAGATTCGAAATCAAATCCGATATATCACAAATTCCGCTGTAAGAATTAACAAATAAACGATAGGATTTGTATGCCTGCTCATAACGTTTGGTGAAATCTTCAAATTCATCATCCGACGCTGCCGTACCAATATCTGTAATCTGTTTTTTTACTTCCTCACAGTTTGTATTTAACAATACGGCATTGTTCATCTTTTTCACAAGTTCAGGTGCCACCAAATCCTGCTCATCCGCAGTAAGTTCCTGATTGTAGTAGCGGTAAGCACGAAGTGCCGCGGTAAGTTCTGTTTTATTCTTCGGCGTTTCTGAGGTCAATGCAATCATTTCCTCAAAGGTCTCAATGTTGCGGTACTGAGTCAGCACATGCTGAATTGCCTCTCCACGGTAATAGTCGTAAACCGAAAGCGAAAAATTGCTGGCCGCACCGGCATCTACTGCATCCTGCAATACATCCAGTTTTTCTTTTACGGTATCGTCAAGAACATCATAGACACCTAAATCATCATACGCCTGCTCAACGTCTGCGATAATATTTGCTTTTTCATATTTCTCGTAATTTTCAAACAAGGAATTTTTCATTGCTTTGATTAAACAGTCTGCATATTTTGTATAACGGCGGAGTTCCGCAAATTTACTTTCATACAATCCATACGCTGTTTTGGCAGACTGAACATCTTCCAAAAACAAGGTATAATCACCGGCAGAAGCATCTGCCTTTAGCATTTCAATTCGTAAAAATGCGCGGTCAGCACTGTCTACCAGTTCCAAAAGTTCGCGAATCTGATTCAGTGCATTCACATCATCCGCATCCACTGCCGCTTTTATGTGAGCAGAAGCATTTGCATAACTCTCACTTGCCGTCTTATAATTTTCTCTTGTTAAAGGCCTTGCTAACATGGCATCTACTGCTGTATGAATCGGTGCTGCCAGTTCCTCTAATGCCGCATTCTGTGCATCGGCATAATCCTGATAGAATTTCTGCACGGACTGATAACGGGTAACGGTCTCTGTTGTTGTCTCATCCTCTCCCGGTACCTCCGATGTCGTCTTTGTGGCAACATACGCATCCAATGTGTCAATCTCAGATGTGCTAAGCCCCGTTTGAAGTAATTTCCCTAATTTATCCACTTCATCTGCCAGTTCTTCCGAAAATGTGTAATCTTCCGGCGCAGGTGCAGCAGTCAATATAGTATCAATACAAAGTTTTGCCTGCTCAAGTGCCGAAACTTCTTCTGCCGAAACCGGCATCACCGGCAGAATGCTTATCATCATCAATAGTGCACTCCATAAAGCAATCCATTTTTTCAATCTCATCATCCTCCATATTCCTATGCTTTCTCAACATCTGTTATTGGATGTTACAACAATATATTTTACCTTGTATTTGAAAAAATAGCAATAAGAAATCCTTTTCTTTCTATGAATTTTCTGATACAATAGGCAGGAAAGATAAAATTTCAAAGGAGGTACACGAAAATGTCAAAGAAAAGAGGTTCTTTGCTTTCTTATCGCCCGGATATTAAAGTGGTAGATGCTACTCTTCGGGATGGAGGACTTGTGAATGATTTCCGTTTTACGGAAGATTTTGTACGTGATTTATACGCTGCGAATGTTGCAGCTGGCATAGATTATATGGAATTTGGCTATAAAGCATCCAAAGATATTTTTGACCCGAAAGATTTCGGACCATGGAAATTCTGTGAAGAGGCTGACCTTCGCAACATCGTTGGTGACAACGATACGGATATGAAAATTGCTGTTATGGCAGACGTTGGCCGATGCAATTACAAACGTGACATTATCCCACGTGAGGAAAGTGTCATTGATCTGGTTCGTATTGCAACATACATCAATACCATTCCGGCAGCTCTTGATATGGTAAGACACTGCAAAAATATGGGCTACGAAACAACGATTAACATTATGGCGATTTCCAACGCAAAGGAATCAGAAATCACAGAAGCACTGCAGCTGATTGGAGAAAGCGAAGTCGATGGTATTTACTTAGTAGACAGTTACGGCTCTCTCTATATGGAGCAGATTGATGACTTATCTGACCAATATTTGGAGGCAGCTGAAAATACTGGTAAATTTACCGGTATACATGCACATAACAACCAGCAGTTAGCCTTTGCCAACACAATCACCGCTCTTACCAGGGGTGTCAGCTACTTAGACGCCACTGTAAACGGCATGGGCCGCGGTGCCGGAAACTGTGCCAGCGAGCAGTTGTTAGGATTTTTGAAAAATCCTAAGTATGATATTATTCCGCTTCTTAAGTTTTTGGAAAAACATATCGTGCCCTTAAAAGAGTCCGGTGTTGTCTGGGGATATAACATTCCCTATCTTTTGACCGGTCAGATGAACCGTCACCCGCGTTCTGCGATTGCGGCAACAAAGGAAAAACGCACTGACTTTCTTAACTTTTACTTAGAATTAGGTGATAAAGACTGATATCCGATTTCAAAAAGAGGCATATCCTTTGATATGCCCCTTTTTTTTGATTGTATTGGCAATAAAAATAAACCACCTGCTATGCAGGTGTGTTCCCAAACAGC
>ERZ839823.1412-NODE-1412-length-24468-cov-3.935117_pt1 | contig 24468 bp, 14 predicted proteins | sample MGYA00519862_ERZ839823 | MGnify/ENA primary metagenome ERZ839823 (study PRJEB31850, sample SAMEA3708853) | human gut metagenome | biome: human gut; feature: human-associated habitat; material: faeces | place: China | collected 2014 ...
TTTTATGTTAAAAACCCGGGCGGGCACGGCGCAGTTAAGCTTCGCCCCGGAACAAATAATCCGTGGACGTTTTTCCAGTGGACATATTGGGATTATTATAATATAAATACAGGCACATTTACCCGCAGTTACGGCGAAACCATAGTAGTGCCCGAAGGCTTTGAGGGCTATGTTATGCTGGATGTACGCCAGACGGTTGAGGGCAATCCGAACTCAAAATATCAAACGATATTTTCCGGAAATACCCTTTGGTTCCATGAGGGGCAGAAGCCGGAGGTAGGCGGACTTAAAATTTCATTGGGCAGCATTACCGTATGGACCGGTGATTACCAAAATGTAAAAAATGTATTTGCAGATAAATCTAATACACTTTCGGCTTCGATGAATTGGGGCTATGGAACACAGGGCGGAAACTCAAACCTGACCGATACTGTTGTTTCGGGCATTTCGTTTGACGGTGATGTGCGTAAATATGTAGTTGCAGAAGAACTGAGTAAATGGCACTCAATGTTCTTCCACATGGGACGCGGGTTAACCGGCACCTACCCGACAACATCTGAATTTATAGGAGATAGAGAGGCAGCGGTTATTTGGCTCAAAAATGCCGGTACAAATACTTTGATATTGAGTATGTCTCAAAATAACCCATGGTCTGATTTTGAAATTTCCTACCGCTTGTTTGATACAGAAAAGCTTACTATGAGCGAAAGCAAAACCGGCAATATGCAAATTCCGGCAGGCTTTACGGGTTATGCGGTTATTTCGCTTAACGAAACAAAGGTTACACAAGGCGGGGTTACAAAACCGTGGAAACAGCTTATTGCCGATGGCGGAAGCGTAACAGAACCGGCAATTAACGCCAATATTACCGGTCACCCGGTGGGCGACGCGTATTATATAGGCAGGCTTACCCTTGTGAAATCGCTTAATGAATTTATTGAAAGCCGTATAAAAGTAACCCTTGCGGGCGACGCAAATAAGGACGGTCTTGCCGATATACGCGATATGGTCCGCCTTAAAAAATATGCGGCGGGCATAGCTGAAACCTCGGTTTATATGCCGAATATAAGCTACGGCGGAAACAGCGACGCTGCCGCTGCCGCAACCCTTACGAGCCTTAAAAAGCAGCTTATGGGCGCGGCGAATGAAGATGTTTATGTATCTGACGCGGTGCGCACAGCGCTTATTGCCGAAGAACCCGAGGAGGAAGATATTCGCACAGCCGCGAACGATGAGGTAGGCAGCGCAATCTACCATATGTCGGTAGGCGATTGGGATAAGCTTTACGGCGAGAGCATAGCGGCGGAAACCGACTTTTTGAATTACTATGCAGGCGGCGATATTTCCGATGTACGCACTGTTAAGGAGCGTAACGGTGCCGCGTGGATATATGTAGCAGGCTCGGCACTTAAGGAAGACAGTGCTGCGAGAACTAACCTTGCAAAATATGTTGAAACCCTCAAAGCCGAAAAGCTTTGGAACACGGTTGCCGGCTTTGAATTTGAAGAAATTGCGGGAACCGAGGAAAAGGTTGCTGAATTTGCAAATTTAAGCGCGTGGTTAAACGAAAATTACCCCGAAAAACGCCAGTTTGCTGTTTTGGCGGTCGGTGATATAGCGGTTGCCACACCCGATTCTTATAAATATGTTACCGATATAGCGTTTGACTGGTACGCCCCCGAAACAACGGCTGTAATGCGTGAAAAGCTTGAAGAAATGAAGACTAACACAGGTCTTACAAACGCGAAATATTGGTTCCTGCCGGGTGTATACACAACATCACCCAGTGAGACGGCAGCAAACCATGCTTTAGCGCAACTTAATGTTTGCTATGAGCTTTTAGCCGAGCAAAAGCCCGAAAACCGCGGCGGACTTTACTACTATAATTGGAAGACCTTTACTAATGAGGACGGCACAAGCAGTGCATACGGTCTTGACCGGCTGCTGCAATATGATACCTTTAAGCCGGTCGCCGATAGAATTTTAGAGGTATCGAAAAAGCTGATAAACTTTGCCGGATTAACCGAAATAAGCAACGGAGAGGAAACCGGTACAACTTATGAATACGGTCATCGTTGGATTAAGTTTAACAGCACATGGGCAAATATGTCAGCAGACGACCGCAAGGCAATGACAGCCTTCAGCTACTATATTGAAAATAATACTGCCGGCGATATAAATGCATTTGCTTTTATTAACGGTGACTGGAAAAATGAATTAAAAGGAAATGCAACGGTATACAATATTGAAACCAGTGAAATTAAAACGTACAGCAGCGGCACGCGTTTCAAAGTTGAAAAAGGCTTTAAGGGCTATGTGGTTTATGATATTGCCAATTGCAAGGTAAACGACGGCTCAGCGGCAGATTTTATTGCCGAGCAAAACGGCTGTAATATTGCTACCGGTGAATACGGCAAGAATGAATTGATTGTTATTAAAAATATATGCATGAGCAATGAAAGCTTTGAAACGGTTGATGCTTACTTTAGGTCAAGGATTAAAAGTATACTTGTAAACGATGGAACTAACGGCAGCACCGGCAGCATTTGGACCCCGATAAAGGGAACAAGCAGCCATGGCTACAACTTTGTTACGGTGGACGGCATATCACCCGACGGCACCGCAATTAAGCTTGAATACACCGAGGAGGAGCTTGAAAGCCGTTCGCATAACGGCGACAGAGCTTCTGAGTGCGGCATAGGGCTTAATTTCACGCCCGATAAAGAGCTGCTTTCACAAATGCAGGTGCTCAGCTACTATGTAAACCTTGCCGAGGGCGACGCTACAAACCTTAAATTCAGCGGTTTAAAAAGCTATAATGGCTTTAATAATGCGCCGGCATACGCATATGATTTAAGAACAAAAACTCTTACAAAATATGATGGCAACATAAGCCTTACAAGCTTTGAGGGATATATTATTATCGACCTCAGAAACGCTACATTAACAAGCAGTGCCACACCGTGGGCTGATTACATTCTGGCTAACGGAATAAGCGGTTTCCAGTTTGATTTGGTGGCTAAAAGCTTTGTAAACCGTCCATTGGTTATAGACAGCGTTATCTTCTCAAGGGATTACACTGCAAGACTTGCCGAAATAATGGCAAAATAAACCAAAAAACAGTTCGTTTCCCGCCCGAAAGGGCGGGGGATGAACCGGTAAAAAATGGGTTGTTGAAAGGGCTTTAAACAGGTGTAAGGGTAAGAGAAAACAAGAATTTACAATCAGCTTTTTGCCCTGCATTTTCCGACAGCATATTTTTTAACGGTTCAACGATAATAGCATACAGGAGGAAAAGAAATGAAAATATTATCCGTTTCAAAACGCCTGAGCAAGGCGACAGCCGTGTTTTTATCGGCAGTGCTGCTTGTTACCGCCTGCGGAATAAACCTGCTTTGCAGGGCCGCCGCACCCGGAATTTACTACGGCTTTACCGGCGATAAGGGCTCGGTAAAGGCATGGGGCTGCAACATTTCAACCGCAGTGCTCGATAACATTTCGCCGGACGGTGCGGCGATTGCCTACACCCCGACGGATAACACGGCGGCATTTATACTTTCGGCTTATTTCGATGCAAACAGCGATTTTAAAAAGCTTACGCCCGAGCAGCTTAAAAAAATGGAGGCGTTTGTAACCTGGGTGAGCGCGCCTTCCTGCAATGTTTCGGTGGGTGCTCAGTTTTTCGGTGAACAGAGCAGCTTTAACGGGCATTACGCCACATACAACACCACCACTGGTGAATTTAACGAATATTTCAGCGGAACAGGTATTTATCAGCCGAACTTTGAGGGCTATGTTATATTTGACCTGAGAACGGCAACATTCTCAATTGATTGGGGCAATTCTTACCCGTATAGCTGGAGCGATGTGGTAGATATGAAGTGCCCGAACGGACAAAACGGTTTTGACGGCACCTGCTATTACAATCACCCGAATACAAAGGGCTACCGGATACTTTTGGACTCAATAGGCGTATCCGACAGCTACGAGGGCTTTATAGAATACCAGAAATCACGCCCGCTAAAAACCGCGGCGCCCGCGGCAAACTACGCCTCAGGCACGGTGAAGGAGGACACGCAGATAAAGCTTACCTGTGCCACCGAGGGCGCGGAAATTTACTACACGCTTGACGGCACCGACCCGACCGTAAGCCCGACAAGAGCAAAATATGCAGAGGATAAGGACGGTAATTCGCCGATAGTAATAACCGACACCACCTCTATACGTGCGGTTGCGATAAACGGCGGACGTTACAGCACGAGCGTGATTTTCAATTATAACGTTTTATCGCCCGATACGCCGAACACAACGGTTGTAAACGACGGCTCGGATATAAGCAAAACCTGGCACGACAGCAGCCAATCAAAGCTGACCGTAGTTGACGGAATGGGACCCAAGGGCAAGGCATATTGCGCCGAGGGTATAAAAAAAGACGCGGCGCAGATTTTATCCTTCCATTTTGACGATAACATTAAAAAGCTGGATAAAGCGCTGCTCGGTATTCACGAGACGTTTTCCTACTGGGTTTCCACAATGGACGGAAGTAAGCAAACCTTCGGCTTATGCTTTAATGCTGAGGGCGTGGGCTTTTACGGCGACCTTGTTACCTACAACACCATTACAGGTGAAATTAAGGAATATAACAATGTAAGCGGCGTTGATTTAAGTAATTTTGAAGGCTACCTGATTTTCAAGCTGCAGGGCTGCAAAATAACTACGGGCTGGGGCAAGAATACCTTTACCTGGGGCGAATATGTTTCAGCCAATAATTTAAACGGCTTTTTAAGCTACCGCAACAATGCGCTTTCCACAGGCAGAAAAATACTTTTTGATGAGTTTGCTTTTTCAATAAGCTATGATAAGCTTATTGAGGAGCTTAAAGCACAGCCGCTGCGCACAGCGCCGCCCGCGGCAGACCAGCCGAACGGCGCGCTTGCCGCAGGCACGCAGATAAAGCTTACATCTGCCACCGAGGGTGCGGAAATTTACTACACGCTTGACGGCACCGACCCACTTACAAGCGACACCAAAATTCTTTACAGGCCGATATTTATGGCAAGCGGGCTTTACGATTCGCCCATACGCATTACCAAAGCGTGGGACGATTTGGGAATAGCGCCCGACGCCGACGGAAATTACACCGTTAAGGCTTATGCCGTAGCTAAAAACAGCGCGGGCGAGGATGTTTACAGCGCGGTGCAGACCTTTATCTACTCACAGGAGCCGGTTTATGACGGCGCAAAGGACGTTATACTGAATAACGGCGACGGCACCGGCAAAAACAAAGTAGGCTGGCACAATACAGCTATGGTAGACGCGGAAAGCGGCGTTGAATATACCCGCGGGGACGACGGCAAGCCGGATTTGGGAATGAAGTTTAACATAAAGGAAAGTAACGTTGCGCACGTTTATTGGATGGGGCTTGATACATCAAACTGCAAGGACTCAACCGGCTATAACCAGTTCCACAATATACAAGCATTAAGCTACCGTGTTCAGATTTCGGGTATGGCGAATAATTCGCAGGTATTCAAGAGCGGCTTTGTACTGCAAAAAGAAGGCTGCGGAGTAAACTGCACAACCTATATTGTAAGTGATGATAAAAAGGTTTATAAAAACATGCAGGGCGCACTCAGCAACGGCTCGTACACCGTTATAATGCTGATTGACGATACCACCACCGTAAGCGGCTGGGCGGTTGCAACCCAGACATTCAGGCAGTTTACAAAGACTACCGATATAACAAGCATTGGATTTTATATTTCGCCGGTAGAATACAAGGACGGCAAAATGCCCACGATAATTTATGATGATTTCACGGCGCACTTTGACAGCAAGGAGCTTTTTGAAAGACTGGATATTGACGGTCTTTTAAAGGACTACGACTCAGGCACATATGAAAACAGCGCAATGATTGTTTGCAATGACGGCAGCGGCGCGAAGCTCAACGGCGGGCTTTCGTCCATAGGCGAGGGAATAAAGCTTGCCGAATCAAACCGTTCTAAGGATGAAAGATGCCTTGCGGTAACGCTGGGAAGCAAAAAGTCCTATGTATCATTCGGCAATTTCTGCACTGACCGGGACGCAATTCTTTGTGACGGAATATCATTTTGGGCGGATATACCAAAGGGCACCGGGGCTGTTACGCTTGATTTCAAAATGTCCGATTCCGACGGCGGCACAACTGAAAGCTTTAAGTACGCCGATACAAAGTGGCACTACCAAATTGACTCAGATGGCGGCGCTTCACGTGTTTACGGTAAAATTACCCTGGCGGACGGTTTCCGCGGCTGGGTTATAATTCCGGGGGATAATTTCCATTACATAAACGGCGAGGGCAGCTTTGTAAACGGCGAAATTGATTACGATAAGCTTTCGGAATTTACCGTAACGCTGGATGGCAGCGGCTCACTCAGCGGCAAAACAATTTATCTTGATGACATAAGCATTTTTGCAAGTCTTGAGGCGATTATAAAAGCGCACGCCAGCGTATGGAAAACTAAAATACGCTAGAGCCTGTGCAGGTCTCGCTTGCGGAAAAATCAGAATTTCAGCAGGGGGCGCCGATATTTAACTTTGTTAATGAGGCGCCCCCTGCGTTGTACCCGATAGTGATAAAACTGTGAAAGGAACGGAATAATGGGGAAGAAGACCTGCGGAAAAATTATTTCATTGCTTATGTGCGGTGCTATGCTTGCCGGAATACCCGCGAGCGCGGCGCCCACACTGGCACAGCGGCTTGATTACAAGGCGTATGATGATTTTTCGGATATAGCGTTTAATAATAATTATTACGGTGAATACCTTGAAAAATATGCTGATAAATACGCGCCTGCCGGCACGGAAATAAAGCTTGACGTGTTTAATTTTACGGCGGAGGGCGCGCGCCCCGAGGAACAGCAGGACGGCGAAAAGGGCAGAGTTATTTGCTGGCGGGAGAACACGGCGGCTTTAAGCTTTCGCTTTACCGCCGAAAGCGAGGGGCTTTACAGCCTTGCTTTCAGCTATTTTCCGATAGACGGCAACACCCTAGGCATTACAAGGGGCATAAGGCTGGACGGCGAATACCCGTTTGACGAGGCGGAAAACATTACGCTTGCGCGCAGGTTTACCGATAGCGAAAAGCCGCGCAAAAATAATTTGGGCGATGAGCTTATGCCGCAGCAAAATGAGGTAAAGGTGTGGCTTAGTGAAAGGGTATGGGATAATCAGGGCGTATACAGTACGCCGCTTGCCTTTTACCTGAGCGCGGGCGAGCACACGCTCACCCTTGAATACATAGAGCAGCCGGCGCTTATTTCCGAAATAAGCTTTGTCGCAGCCGAAAAAGCTGAGGCTTACAAAACCGTATTAAAGGGCTACAGCACAGAGGAAAAGGGCGAAACGCTGCGCTTTGAGGCAGAGGATAAGGATTATGTTCTCGGCAAGAGCTCATCCTCGGTGCTTATAGGCTCGGATTCTGATGAAACGCTTACCCCCAAGGCTACCGTTTCAAAGAAATATAACTATATCGGCGGGGCCTCGTGGGCAACGGGAGGCGACAGCATTTCATGGAAATTCAGCGTAAAAAAAGCGGGGCTTTATAAAATTGCGCTGCGCTCGGTGCAAAATGCAAACAGCGGCGTTCCCGTTTACAGAACAATAGAGCTGGACGGAAATATTCCCTTTGCCGAGGCTGCGGGATATGGGTTTCCCTATAATGCGCGCTGGAACACGCATATTATAGGGAAAAACGGCGAGCCGTATCTCTTTTACCTTACTGCCGGCGAGCATACGCTTAAAATGACCGCCGTAACGGGCGATAAAACACCCATTATTCAAAGCATAGAAAAAGCAAATTCAAAGCTGCAGGTTTGCTACCAGAATATAGTTATGGTAACGGGTCAGTCGCCCGACCTTAATTACGATTACGAGCTGGATAAATCAATCTCGGGGCTTGAAAACAGCCTTGGCGAAATAACGGATATTTTAGCCGATTGCATAAAGCAGCTTTCCGCAATTACCAATAAAACCTCAACGGTTGAAAACAGCATTAAGCAGGTAAAGGCTACAATAGAAAAGTACAAAAATGATACCGATTTAATACCCGGCGGGCTGGACGATTTTACCGCCGCAATGACTAATATGGGCGATTGGCTTACGACCCTCAAAACCTCATCGCTTGCGGTGGATTATATTGAGGCGGCAGCCCCAGATACCGAGCTTGCAAACCCAAAGCAATCGCTTTTAAACAGAATTGTAAACGCGGTGAGAAACCTTATACTTTCCTACACTAAGGATTATAACGCGATAGGCTCGGTGGGCAGCGAAAACAACGGCGCGGGCGAGCTTAACGTGTGGATCTCGCGCGGTAAGGAATGGGCGGAAACACTAAAGGAGCTGGCTGACAGTGAGTTTTCCGCAAAAAACAATGTAAACCTTAAATTTAACCTTTTGCCCGAGGGCGCGTTTTCGGGAACGGTGAATACCCTGCTTTTATCGGTAAATGCGGGCAAAATACCCGATGTGGTGCTTAATATGACCGCGAACAACACCGCCGAATACGCCGTAAGGGGTGTAATTCAGGATTTAAAGGAATACTCCGATTTTGAGGATTTCAGCGGCTATACGGTTAAAGAGCTTTTCAAGCCTATTTCATACGGCGGCGCGGTTTACGGGCTGCCTGAGTCTATGAATTTTACCGTTATGTTTTACAGAACGGATATGTTTGAGCGGCTGCATATGGGGGTGCCGAACACCTGGACGGACGTTTATAACACCCTGCTGCCGCGGCTTAACCAGTATAAGCTGAATATGTATATACCGCAAAATTACGAGCTTTTCCTTTACCAATACGGCGGCAGCTACTACTCGGCTGACGGAAAAACCACGGGGCTTTCGAGCGAGGCGGCGTACAATGCGTTTGAAAAATACATTAAAAACTACACCGAATACGGTTTTCCCTACAATATAAGCTTTTACAACCGTTTCAGAACGGGCGAAACAATTGTGGGAATAGGCGGACAGAGCGAATATATGCAAATAACCTACGCCGCGCCCGAGCTTAAGGGCAAATGGGCGGTGGCACCCGTGCCCGCAACCGTAGGGGAGGACGGGCAGCTGAACCGCGCTGTGGGCAGCGGGCTGCAAACGGTCTCCGTTATAATGAAGGACAGCAAAAATAAAGAAATAGCGTGGAAATTCCTTAAATGGTGGATGAGCGGCAGCGCCCAATCGGAATACGGCAGGCGGCTGGAATCGCGGCTTGGAATATCCTCACGCTGGGGCAGCGCAAACCTTGAGGCGTATACCTCGCTTGCGTGGTCTTCAAAGGATTTATCGGTAATAAAGAGCGCGCTTGAAAATATACATGAGGCGCCCTATGTACCGGGCGGGTATTTCACCGCACGGCACATAACCAATGCAACGGCAAGGTGCATAACCGGCGGGTACACGCCGCGCGATTCGCTTGAGGAAGCGGTTGAGCAGATAAATATTGAGCTTGAGCGCAAGCGCCGTGATTTCGGAATTGACAAATGAGGAGAAAAAAATGAAGGCTTTTACTAACAGAAAAAAGAACATAGGCAGCAAAGCCCTTGCAATAGCGTTTTTTCTTCCGTTTTTTATACTTTTCACGCTATTTGTGCTGGCGCCGGTGGTGCAGTCCGTTTTATACAGCTTTACAAACTTCGATTTGCTCAAACGTAACGATTTTGTGGGCTTTAATAACTACAAGCAGCTTTTTCTGAATGATGAAATATTTCTGCTTGCATTTAAAAACACAATGATATTTGCCTGCATTGCGGGACCGGTGAGCTATATACTTTCCTTTATTATGGCGTGGGTGCTTAACGATATGAAGGGCAGAACGCTTTTTGCGCTTGCGTTTTATGCGCCTTCAATAACCAGCGGAACGGCAATGGCGGTAATATGGACCTACTTTTTCTCATCCGACAGCTACGGGCTTATAAATAATTTCCTTTTGAATTTAGGGCTTATTTCATCGCCTATACTTTGGAACCAGAGCGTAAAGCTTATTTTGCCTGTTTGTATTTTTATTCAGATATGGATGGGAATGGGCACGGGCTTTCTCGTATTTATGGCGGGCTTGCAAAATGCCAACCAAGAGCTTTACGAGGCGGGCGCGATAGACGGAATAAAGGGCAGATTTGCCGAGCTGTTTTATATAACGCTGCCGCAAATGAAGCCGCAGCTGCTTTTCGGCGCAATAAACACTATTGCGGGCTCCTTCGGTGTTTTTGATATTATAGCCTCATTCGCGGGCTTTCCCACCGCAAACTATGCGGGGCACACGCTTGTGGCGCACGTGTTTGACTACGCCTTTGTGCGCTACGAAATGGGCTATGCCTCGGCAATATCCGTAATACTGTTTTTAATAACGTTCCTATTCGGCAAAGCGGTTATGTTCCTTTTGTCGAGCAAGGATGAATAAGGGGGAGGGGAAAATATGCGCGTAAGAAAAGGCTTACATATTCATATGGGGCGGTTCGGTTTTACCGTTTCCGTTTCAAGAATATTTGTTTATTTGTTTGTTATACTTCTGGTTTGCTTTACCTCGCTCCCGCTTATATATGTTATATCCACGGCGTTCAAGCCGCTTGATGAGCTGCTGCGCTTTCCGCCTGTTTTCTTTGTACGGAAGCCCACTATGGATAATTTCAGGGATTTGCTCTTTGCAACCTCATCGGGCAGCGTGCCGTTTCTCAGATATATAGTAAACAGCATATTTATTTCGGTTGTTACTGTGCTGCTTACAATATTGGTTTCATCTATTGCGGCGTACAGCCTTGTAAAGCTGGAGCTGCCGTTTAAAAGGGTTATTTTTAATATAATTGTTGCAACCCTTATGTTCCCCACCACGCTTGCAACCATACCTAACTATATGGTTATAAACAGGCTGGGGCTTATGAACAGCTACTTGGCGCTTATTCTGCCGAAAATAGCGGGCGCTTTCGGTTTTTTCTTTGTAAAGCAGTTCTGCGACCAGCTGCCCGACGCTTTTTTAGAGGCGGCAAGGCTTGACGGCGCAAATGAATGGCAGGTATTTTCAAAAATTGTTTTTCCGTTTATGAAGCCGGCGTGCAGCACGCTTGTGGTATTTACCTTTGTTTCAAGCTGGAACGACGCATTTTCACCGTTGGTTTACATAACACAGGACGCTATGCGCACTCTGCCGTTGGCGCTGCAATCAGTGGGCGGCTCAGGCTCACTGGCGCGCGCGGGCGCAATGGCTGCCGGAACGTTTATTTCGGTGCTGCCCACAGTGGTTATTTACACGCTTATGCAGCGCAGAGTTATAGAAACAATGGCGTATTCGGGCATAAAATAAGGGGGAGCGGAAAATGAAAAAAATCATAACCATTCTTAGCCTTGTTTTCTGCGCGGTAATGCTTTTGTCAACACCCGCAAGCGCGCTTACCGATGTAAGCGGCAGCTTTGTTATTGATGAAAACGGAAAGCATATCACCGTTCCGGTGCTGTACGAGGCGGAGAAATGTGTTTCAAAGCTGGTTATTGACGGTGTAAAAAGCAGTCTTAACGACCCGAAGGATATTTTTGCCGATAAAAACGGCTATTACATTGCAGACACAGGTAACAACAGAATAATTGTAACCGATACCGATTTTCGGGTATTAAAGGTATTATCTGGGGCGGATGGCACCGATTTTTCATCGCCGACAGGTGTTTCAACCGACACCGCGGGGGATATATACGTAGCCGATACCGGCAACAGCCGTGTGGTGCATTTCAGTCCGCAGGGCGAGTACATTGAAAGCTTTGTAAAGCCTGAATCGGATTTGCTTTATGATGTGGAGGTCTTTTCGCCCTCTAAGGTGGGGTTTGACCCGGTGAGCAATTTGCTTTACGTTATTCAGGGCAAGCAGTTTATGACTATCGACGCCGCCAATAAATTCAAGGGCTATGTGGGCGATAACAGGCTGGGCTTTGATTTATGGGATTATCTTTTCAGAAAATTTGCAACCGAAAAGCAAAAAATGCAGACCCAAAAGCGCGAGCCTGATTCATATACCAATTTCTGCCTGGGAAACGACGGCAAGCTTTACGCAGTGGGGCTTAATAATTCGCAGAGAATAAGCATTATAAACACAGTAGGCAATAACATTTACCCCTCTGGTAATTATGGGGAAAGCCGCTACGAAAGCGACGGCACCGAAATAACGCCGGTGTTTTCGGATATTGCGGTGAACAGCAAGGGAATAATTTTTGTTTCCGAGGAAAACACGGGCTGCATTTACCAGTATTCGGGCAACGGCGAGCTTATAGGCGTATTCGGCGGTAAGGGCAGCGGTTCTTCATCATTCAATGTTATAAGCTCTATTGTAATAAACAGTGAGGATAAGCTTGTAACGCTGGACTCAGCACTCGGGCGTATTCAGGTTTTCGGGGCAACCGAATTTTCAAATAATGTTCATACCGCACTTATGCTGAACGACGCGGGGCAGTACGAGCGCTCCTACGAAATATGGCAGAAGGTTAAGGAGCAGGCAAGCGGCTATACACTTGCCCGCAGTATGATAGGCAAAATTGAGTATAAAAACGGCAATTACTCCGTTGCCGAAAAGGAATTTAAAGAGGGCGAGGACCGCGCAAATTACAGCAAGGCGTTTTCAAAGCTGCGTTACGCGTTTTTCAGGGACCATTTTGAAATAATATGCATTTTAGTGCTGGCTGGTGTTGTTCTCATAATTGTAGGAATAAGATTTTTGCAAAAATATGTTCGGCGTTTGCGCGCCGAGCTTTGGAAAGAAGGGGGCGGCAGATAATGTGGTGGCTTAAATGCGCGTTTATGATGCTCTTTCACCCCATAGAAATGGTAACGCTTATAAAGCGCCGACGGAAAGAAATTCCGCTGCTTGCAATGCTGCTGCCATTTGCAATTTCGGCTGTTTTGCGTATTATTTCGGTTTACACGGTTAATTATACCGTGGCTGCGGTATCACCTAAAAATGCAAATGTGTGGCTTGAACTGGCGGTTGCGGTGGTGCCTGTGGCGCTTTGGGCTATTGCCTGCTACGGCTTTATGACCATAGTTGGCGGCGAGGCTACCTTTAAGGAAACCTTTGTTTTGAGCAGCTTCAGCCTTATGCCGGTTTTTGTGCTTCAGCCGATAGCAATTCTGCTTTCGCGTGTGCTTTCGGCAGACGAGGCGGGGTTCTACGGCGCGCTGCAGGGCCTTATGTGGATATGGGTTATAGTGCTTCTTTTTGTAACCTTTAAGGAATCAAATAATATTTCTTTCGGAAAAACCGTGGCATACTCGCTTGTAATTATAATTGTAATGCTGCTTATTGTAGGGGTGGTTATGCTGGCGTTTTCGCTCGACTGTCAGATTGTGCTTTTCATTCAGGAAGTGGCTTCCGAGCTGAACTTTTTCCTGAGGTAGCAAGGAGGAATTGAATTATGAAAAATAAAAAAACTCTTTGTATTACAGCAGTGCTGCTGACAGCGGTTATTGCCGTTTCCGCCGTTATGGTGCTTACAAGGGAAAAGGTGGATTATTCCTTGCTTACAGAATTTAACGAGGAAAAACCCGCCTATATAAATGGAAATTTTCCTGCGGAGGCTTACGTTACCCTTGGCACAGTGGGTGATTTAACTCTTGAATACGCGGCGGAGGATAACATTTTCTACATCAAAAACAGCAAAAACGGCGCTGCTTATTCAACCGGTGCCGCGGAGGATTATTACCCCGGCGAATTATCGCTCGGCGCGCGTTTTCCGCTTTGCCAGGTAAGCTATACCGATTTCGGCGGCAGCAACGATGTGTTTTCAAGCTCAGATACGCAAATGACCATAAACCGAAAGCCGCTTGAAAACGGCGCGGCGCTGGAGCTTTATTTTGAGGAATATAAAATCGGGTTTACGATTGAGGTGTGGCTGAACGGTTACGGTATTCGCGCGCGTATACCGTCAGACAGCATTAAGGAAGAAGGCGGCTGCGGCATAACAAGCGTTGCCCTGTTCCCAATGCTCGGCGCGGCAACCGACGGGGAAAGATCATATGCCGTTTATCCCGACGGCTGCGGCTCGCTTTGCAGGCTTACAAATGAGCAAAAGCCGGAAAGCCCGGTAATTACAAACGTCTATTTTGACCCGACCTTTGACCTTGATACCGCCGCGGAAAATTCCAGGCTCGGCAATTTAAACGCGCTGCTTCCGGTTTACGGTATATGCCGCGGCAGCAGTGCTGTGGCGGCGTATGTTACCGAGGGCGACCAGAACAGCTTTGTAACCCTTACGCCCTCTACCGAAACCTTCGGTCTTAACAGGCTTTATATGTCCTGCCGCTACAGAAAGCAGTATTCATATATTTCGCCGTCGGACGTTGAAATTAACGAAACCGAGCGCAAACGCTCGGCGGGGGATTTTTCGGTACAATACATTTTCATTGATAAAGACGGTGAAAATGGAATTACATACAGCAAAATTGCCGCCGAATTGCGCGGGTTTATGCAGAAAACCGACCGCCTAAACACGGCTGCGGTAAAAAATAAGGTCAACCTGCAGTTTATAATGGGCACAAGGCAAAATTCTTCTATGCAGGGCGGGTTTGTAGCCCTTACAACCTTTGAGCAGGTAAAAGAAATAACCGAAAGCCTTAATACCGAAAACGGCGAAGAGCTGCGGCTTTTCCTTTTGGGCTGGCAGAAAAACGGCTATGGGCTTAACCCCGCGGGCGATACGGTATCAGGCAAGCTCGGCGGCAAAAAGGGATTGAAAAGTCTAAATAAATGGGCTGAAGGTAAAGGGCTTGATACCTACCTTGCGGCGGATTATATTTACGCGCAAAAGGGCGGGAGCGGCTTTAATAAAAACGGTCAGGCGGTTTATAACGAGGCGGATCAGCCCATAACCAATTCAGATACAACGGAATTTCTTTTAAATCCGCTGTCAGGTCTTAAAAAGCTGCTTGATAAACGGTTGAAATATTTAGGGGAACTTAACGCTTACGGCGTTGCGTTTGATAAAATGGGTAATTTTATTTATGACGACTACCAAAGCGGCAAGGCTGTAAACCGAAAGCAATGCGCCGAGGCGTATGCTTCGATGCTTTCGGCGGTTAAGGAAAAGGGAATGGCAACAGCGGTGCAATCGGGTAACGCATATGTGCTTAAAGGCGCTGAGTTTATTTATGATTTACCCGAGCGCAATTCGGAATACAGCGGTCTGACGGAGGCAATACCGTTTTACCAGCTTATAGTCCACGGCAGCATAGGCTATTGCGGAACGGTGCCCGGCAATATGGCGCCCGACTATGAAACGGAAAAGCTTAAATGGATAGAATACGGCGCGCAGCCCTATTTTGTGCTGACATATGAATCCTCTGAGCTGCTGCGGGATACATATGTGACCTCGGCTTTTGCAACCGAATATTCCGCGCAGGAAAAAAGAATAAAGGAATGTATAGCCGAGTTCGGCGAAAAGCTCGGCTTTACCGCCGAAAACACAATGACCGAGCATAAACGGCTGAGTGATGATTTGGTACGCGTAGCCTATTCCGACGGACACATAATTTATATAAATTACGGCGAAAACGATGTAACGGCTGACGGCGTAACAGTAAAGGCTAAGAATTATACGGTAAGGGGGAGTGCAGAATGAAAATTAAGAGACCGGACGCCGCTAAAAGGCGCGAGGCAATAACAGGGCTTATGTTTGTTTCGCCCTGGATAATCGGGCTTTGCTTATTTTTTGCATTCCCTATTTTCCGCTCGTTTCAGCTTTGCTTTGTAAATGTTATAAATATGACCGACTACAAGGTAGAGTGGGCGGGTCTTGAGCATTTTAAGGAGATATTTGAGACCGACGCATGGTATGTAAAGCATTTTCTTACCAGTATGAAGGAAATGCTGTTTCAAATACCGCTTACAAATGTTTTTGCAATTTTTATTGCTATTCTCATAAACAAAAAGTTCCCCGGCAGAACGGCATACAGAACCGTATTTTTCCTGCCTGTAATTTTGGGCTCGGGCTTTGTGATGTCGCAGCTGCTGGGGCAGGGCGTCCAGGGAGAGGCAATGGAAACGGCTGAAAATCTGCTTTTGCCCGCGCAGGTCAGAATTTATTTAGGACCTAAGTTCACGGCGTTTATAACCGAATTTTTCTCGCTTATAACCTCGGTGCTGTGGAAGTGCGGCGTGCAGATAATTATTTATCTTTCGGGTCTGCAAAGCGTATCACCCTCGCTTTATGAGGCGGCAAGGGTTGACTCCGCTACCGAGTGGGAAATGTTCTGGCTTATAACAATGCCCATGCTGACGCCCATAATGCTTTTAAACCTTGTTTACTCATTGGTTGATTATTTCATAAATTCAGATAACGCGCTGTTTAAGCATATACAGAACATAGCGTTTGAGCTGAATGAATTTGAAAATTCCTCCGCAATGAGCTGGATGTTTTTCCTTTGGGCAATTTTGTTGGTCGGCGTGATTTTTGCAGTTATGCGGCCTTTTGTAAAAAAGGTAAGGGAGGGGTAAGCCGTGAAAAAAGAAAAACAAAAGAAAAGCTACGGCTCGGTAGTAATGCGAATAGCCGTTTATCTGTTTTTAACCGGACTTGCGTTCGTATTTCTTTATCCGTTCCTCACAATGCTGGTGGATTCGGTTAAAACCTATGCCGATATAAGCAATAACACTATAAAATGGATACCGCGGAATTTTACCCTTAACAATTATAAGCTTGCGTTCAGCGCACTGAATGCGTGGCGCACAGGCGCTAATTCACTTATTGTAACTGTGGCTGCAACCTTGGGGCATATGCTTTCCTGCTCGCTTGTGGCATACGGCTTTGCGCGCTATCGCTTTCCGCTGCGCAGCGCTATGTTCGCAATAGTGATATTATCCATTCTTATTCCCACGCAGACAATTATCATTCCGTCATATATAACCTACACCAATATGCATATAGTCGGCACACACCTGCCTATGATAATTCCTACGTTTTTCGGCTTCGGGCTGCGCGGCGGTATTTTCATATTCCTTTTCAGGCAGTATTTTTTGAAAATTCCCAAATCGCTTGAGGAGGCAGCCGCAATAGACGGCTGCGGCCCCCTGCGCACCTTTGCACAGGTGGTTTTACCCTCAACCGGAGCTACTATGATAGTCTGCCTTTTGCTTTCGGCAGTGTGGCATTTCAACGATTCGTACGAACCGTCCATATATCTCACCGATTACGATAAATTTCTGCTTCCGCAAATGCTTTCAATGCTTTCCTCAAACCTTTCAAGCGCACAGGGCGAAATTGCAAGCACAGCGCAGAATATTTCGAACGATATGCAGATAATGTATCACCGCGGGGTAGTTATGGCGGCGGTAACAATTTGTCTTGTGCCGCTTTTCGTGCTTTACGTTGCAATGCAAAGAAAGTTTGTTGAGGGCGTTGAACGCTCGGGACTTACGGGAGAATAAAAAACAGGGGTTTGAATTATGTCAATAAAGTATTTAGAAGAAAACCGCGTATTTTCACTTGAAACCGCAAACACATCTTATCAGATGAAAATAGGTGAGGAGGGCTATTTGCGGCATTTGTACTACGGAAAACGCTTTGCCGCGGGAGACGCCGATACCGGCGGGCTGGCAGAGTGTGCCGCTTATTTGCCGTGCCCATCCGACCATGGGGCGGCGCCGGGAGTTATTCCTATGGAATACAGCTTTTCGGGCTCGGGTGATTACAGAACACCCTGTGTTTCGGCACGGCTTGAAAACGGCGGAACAGCACTTGACCTGAGGTATGAAAGCCACAAAATATTTGCAGGAAAGCCAAAGCTTGCGGGGCTTCCCGCAACGTATTTTGAAAATGATGAGGCAGAAAGCCTTGAAATTGTTTTAAAGGACCGTTTTTCCGATTTCAGGGTGGCGCTTGCCTACACTGTGGCGGAAGAATACGACGCTGTAATGCGTTCGGCAAAAATAATAAATAATTCCGGCGGGAAGGCGGTGCTTTCCTCGGCGCTTACATTATGCCTTGATTACCCCGATTCGGATTATGATTTTATACGCTTTGAGGGTAAGCTTGCAATGGAGCGCGTTCCCGAAAGGGCACACCTTAAAAGCGGTAAAACCGTTTGCGACAGCTCACAGGGAATATCTGGACACAGCGCCAACCCGTTTGCAATAATATGCTCGCCCGGCGCGAATGAGGATTTCGGCGAGTGCTGCGGCTTTGCCCTTATTTACAGCGGCAATTTTGCCGTAACAGGCGAGGTTGACCCGCTGGGGCAGGCAAGGGTGACTATGGGTATAAATCCCGCAGGATTTTCATACACGCTTGAAAACGGCGAGGAGCTTCAACTGCCCGAGGCGGTTTTGAGCTACAGCGCCGAGGGCTTTCACAGAATGTCCGATAATTTTCACCGACTTTTCAGGCAGCACCTCTGCCGCGGGGTATATAAGGATAAGCGCCGCCCGATACTTGTGAACAGCTGGGAAGCATTTATTTATGATTTTGATACCGATAAGCTGGTAAAGCTGGCGGAGGATTCGGCAAAGTTGGGAATAGAAATGCTGGTTGTGGATGACGGCTGGTTTGGTGAAAGAACGGATGACGACCGCAGCCTGGGCGACTGGTACCCCAATGAGAAGAAACTTGGCAGCACGCTTAATGAGCTTGTAAAGCGGGTTAATGAAAAGGGGCTTAAATTCGGGCTTTGGATGGAGCCTGAAATGATTTCGGAAAACAGCGCGCTTTACAGAAAGCACCCCGATTGGTGCATAAGCTGCCCGGGAAGGGAGCCGTCTGTCTGCCGTAACCAATTGGTGCTGGATATGTCAAGGGTCGAGGTTGTAGACTATGTTTACAGCGTTATTGCAGCCTTGCTTGATAACGCGAATATAGAATACCTTAAATGGGATATGAACCGCCCGCTTTGTGATGTTTATTCGCCCTCGCTGCCTGCCGACAGGCAGGGCGAGGTGCCTCACCGATATATGCTTGGGGTATACGATTTACTTGAAAGACTGAATAAAAATTACCCCAACCTGCTCATTGAGGGGTGCGCATCAGGCGGCGGCAGGTTTGATGCCGGTATGCTGTACTACGAGCCGCAGATATGGTGCAGCGACAACAGCGACCCGAGCGAGCGCATATATATTCAGTACAATACCTCATTTGCTTATCCGCTTTCAACGGTTTCGGCGCATATTTCGCCCTCTCCGAATCATGCCAACGGCAGAGCTACACCCTTAAAGGCAAGGGCTACGGTTGCAATGACGGGCTCCTTCGGTTATGAGCTGGATGTCGGTGCGCTGAGCAATGAGGAAAAGCAGGAGATTAAAGCCCAGACGGAGTTTTATAAAAATCACTATGAGCTGTTCTCAAAGGGAGAATATTACAGGCTGAATGATCCTTATAAGGATAATTTTGCCGCATGGCAATATGTATCGCCTGATAAGAAAAAAGCCTTTGTAGGTGCTTTAAGAAAGCTTGCGCATAATAACAGCTTACCCTTTATAGTAAAGCTGCGCGGGCTTGACGCATCGCTTTTCTACCGCGTTATTATAAACGGTGAGGAGTATGAAAAGCCGCTTTCTGGCAGCGCCCTTATGTACGCAGGGCTGCGCTTTGCATACACCAAAAGCGATTACGAGGCGTTTTCGGTAGAAATTTATTCAATATAATAAATAAGGAGTGTTCTCAAATGCAGAAAACTAACAGTGACGGAACAATTTATGCCGCTGATAAGGTAGGCTTTGGTATTTACCACTTTGCCCAGGGTGGTATGGACGCGCGCAGGGTTGCTGATTCGGAAACCTTTGCGCTTGATGGCGACGACCGCGCCCAGTGCGACAGGCAGGAGCAGCTTGACTATATGAATTTTTACATATACAGGCTTGACAGAAGCTGCTATTCGCACCTTGCGCGCATTAAGGAAATGGGCTGCGGCACATGGGTATTTTACGAGCCGTTTGTTTCGGTTGAAATAAACGGACAAAGAAAGGTACACCTTCGCGCGGGCTGGCGCGAGGAAATAACAAAGCTGGTTGACGATGTAAAGAAGGCGGGACTGTGGGACGCGGTTATAGGCTTTCAGTACGATGAGCCGCTTTTAAAAGTTGAAACCGATGTTTTTGAGGAATTTACCGGTTTTATGGCGGGTTTTGGAAAACGTCAGCTTGCAATATTCTCACTTTATGAAATTGTTGAGGGAAGTAATCCCAAAGCGGGCGACCCGGAGTACGGCGCGCTGGTTCACCTTGTAACGCCTGAATCCTGCCGCTGGCTTACGGATGTAGGCTTTGACTGGTATGATAAGCCCAACCCCGAAAAATTCAGAAATATGAACGACGTTATGTTTAAAATGCTCGGGCGTGATAACCTTTACCTGTGGATGGTGCCTACCACCTGGACGCGCGGCGAAAATCCCGCATACACCGAGGATTTGTGCATTGAAAGTCTTGAAATGTGTAAGAATATATTGCTTGAAAGCAAATATCCCGGCGGGCTGTTCTGCTACACCTGGCGCTCGTGGGGAATACATAACGAAGCGCTTGACTACCATTTCCACACCGCAAACCGCAACAGGTGGGAAAGGCTTGAAAACAAAATGATTGAAACAGGCAGAGAATTGCGCGAAATTACCTTAAAGCCGCTGCCGGAAAAACCGTAAACGGAGAGTAAAATGCAATACAGTAAATATCATAACTGCCTGCGCCTACCCATAACAAACGACGAAATGCAGGACATAAGAATAAACGACCTTGCCGAACACTGCATAAAATACGGCTTTGATAACGTTATGCTTATGATAAATCAAGAGGAGTTTAACCTGGGGCATATACCGCTTGATAAAGCAAGACCGTGGATTGCGGTTATAAAAAAGGCGGCTGAGCGGCTCAGGGAAAAGGGCATATCGGTAAGTGTTAATAACTGGATAGAAATAGGTCATGCAGACAGGGGCAGAACGCTGGCTCCCGGGCAGAATTTCCGCCTTATGACAGACAGAAACGGCAAAATGGCAACTATGCAGGTCTGCCCGCTTTGCGATAACTGGTGGGAGTATTATAAAGAATATATCAGCCTTTTGGTAAGCGAGGTAAAGCCCGATACCTTTTGGATAGAGGATGATTTTCGGCTGCACAACCATTCGCCGCTTGAGGGCATAGGCTGCTTTTGCGAGGAGCATATGGCGCTGTATAACAAAAAGCTGAATACCGCCTACAGCCGCGAGGAATTTGTTAAAAGAGTGTTTGCACCCGGAAAATGTACCCCCGAGCGCCGCGCGTGGCTTGATGTGAGCCGCGAGACTATGCTTACACTGGCCGAACGCATAACCGCCGCCGTAAAGCAGGCAAACCGCGATACAGATGTAGGGCTTATGAGCTCAGCACCGCAAATGCATTGCCTTGAAGCGCGCGATTGGGACGCCCTTTACAATATTATAGGAAAAGGCGGAAACAAAATAAACCGCATACACCTGTATTACGGCGAGGGCTCGGGTAAGGATACGCTTTATTACCTTAATTCGGTAAGTATGGCAATACGCGCCATGGCGGATGACAGCGTTATTGTAATGCCAGAGACCGAAAACGGCTGCGCTTCATCGGTGTATTACAGAAACCCGCGTTTTTTGCGGTTTACGCTTGAAAGCGCAATACCGCTGGTGCTTTCGGGTATGACATATTCGCTTTACGGCTTTATAGGCAGCGGCGTGCGTGAGCAAGCCGGCTATGCCGCCGAGGTGCGTGCGCTCACACCCTTTATGCAGGCAATAGAAAACCTGAATTTAAGGTTTTCCACCCTTTTGGGGGTAGTTATTCCCACAGACTCCGACGCGTGCTATTACGGCAAGATTGAAACGGATTATACTGACCTTGAGCCCAATGAATACCAAATTGCGGCGCATCTTTCGGGTATGGGCGTGCCGTACCGTTACAGCAGGGAAAAGGTATTTAACGGGGAGGCCGTGTTTATTTGCGGCACCTCCGCCGCAGCATTTTCCGATGAGGAGCTAAAGCAGCTTTTCAGGGATAATTATGTAATAATTGACGGCGGCGGTGTGCTGGAGCTTAAAAAGCGCGGGCTTTTAAACCTTATAAACGCCGAAGGCGCCGAACGTATTCCGTGGGAAAACGGCTGCTGCCGATATGAGGAATGTGCCGACGGAGAAACGGAAATTTACGGGGTTCGCAGGCTTCGCGCCGGCTGCGGCAGCTACACGGGGGATTTTGTTAATATTGAATACAGCGGCTCGGTAGATGTGAAAACCCAGGCGCGTAATCAGTATATGGAGGTTAAGGGTCCTGCGCTTACCTGCGGCAACGGCTTTTTCGTTGTGCCGTATTGCATAAATAAAAGGCTTTACGGGCTTTTCTGTGAGCTGCGCCGATATTTTATTCTGAAAGCCGTAAGGGATAATACACCGATATATGCGTGCTGCGATACAGACGGCATAAGCCCGTATCTTTACCGCCGCGAGCAGGATTATGTGCTTGTGCTTGTAAACGGAAATGTGCAAGGCTATACGGAAATACCGCTTGAGGTGAAGGGTATATGCTTTGATAAAATTTACAGGCTTAACCGAAAAGGTGAAGCGGAGCCGGTGGATTATATTAAAAACGGTTCTTCGGTTGTTTTAAAGCAGGAAATTGAGTATCTTTCAGCAACAGCTTTAATTTTTATCTAAGGAGAGGAAAATTATGAAAATAAACAGCAATATTCCGGCAGATAAAGCAGTGGGCTTTGAAATTTATCATTTTGCATTTGATGACGGCAAAAAGCCCGAGCTGATAAAAAAATATCTTGAAATGGGCTTTATGAACTCATTTCAGAACGCCGGGAACGACCTTGAAAGAAAGCACGAAATAGTCAAGGCGGGCGGAAAATTCTGGATGTATGCGCAGGGTATAGGCTTTTATACCAATAACAAAGACGGCAAGCTGACCTACGGAATAAAGGATGGCTGGCAGGATAAAATAGCCGCGACCGTTGAGCGCCTTAAGGCGGAGGGCTTGTGGGATGCGGTTATAGGCTTTGATTACGACGAGCCTATGCTGCAAAGCGATAACGACATTGTTGAAATGGTGGCTGAGGAATACGCCAAATACGGCAAGCGCCAGCGTGCAATCTTTTCGTATTATGAGCTTATTGAGGGCTCTCACCCGCGTTCAAACGACCCTGAGTTCGGCAAAGAGGGGCATTTAATAAACCCGAAAAGCTGTCGGTTTTTTACAGATGTCGGCTTTGATTACTACGGTCCTACCGATTATGACGAGCATTTAAGGGTGCTTAACGAGATGAAACGGCGCGTCGGCAGAGATGATGTTAATATATGGCTTGTGCCATGCACCTGGTCGATTGACAACCGTTTCGGGCAGGAGCACGCTATAAATCACCTTGAAATGTGCTACAGGCTTTTAAAGGAGCAGGAGCACCCGGGCGGGCTTACCTGCTACAACTGGTATTCATTCGGTAAAAAGGGCGAAAGCCTTGACTGGCTGCTGGATGAAAACAACGAAAGCCGCTGGACTAATCTTGAAAAACGTATGATAGAAATTGCAAACGAAGTAATAAATATGCCGCTTAAATAATGTCTACTGAATAAACCGCAAAACCTCTTCGCCTTGCTTTAGGTGCCTGTATGATTCAGGCAGAATACGGTTATTCCGATGAGGAAATCACATTACAGATACAGGAGAATGCCTATCTTCAATACTTCTGCGGATATGAAGCTTATGATGACAGCAAACCTCCGTTTGATTCATCAAGCTTGTAACCGGAATCAAAGAGAAAACAAATAAGGTTTTCGGAATAGATACCGGTAGATTCAAGACCGATGATCAATTGCTCTTTCTGGAAAGAAGCAATTTTAGAAATGAACTTCGCAAATCCCGGTGCGCCGCATATAAAAAGCTTGTCTTTGAGGTGAGCGTAAATAATTTAGAAAGGGTATGATGTAGCCTTAACTATATCATACAAGTTTTTATGAATATTTTAGCAATAGGCTGTCATCCCGATGATATTGAAATTGCATGTTCGGGAACATTGGCAAAGTGTGTAAAACGCGGCGATAAGGTTATTGTGTGCCATGTGTCAAACGGCAATCTCGGACATGTTATTATTCCGCCGGATGAGTTGGCGGTAATACGCAAAAACGAGGCAAAAAAGCCGGAAGTCTTGCAGGCATTGAGGTTATTTGCGCGGACTTTGAGTACTTGAATATATATGACAACAATAAAGAGGCGAGGGAGAGAATAATTGACGTTATCAGATATGCGAATCCCGATGTTATAATCACGCATAACCCCGATGACTATACAGGCGAAAAATATCAGCTTATGAACGGGTACTAAATACAAAATGCTCGGTTTGGAATATTCTTTATAATGTCGGAAATAGCGAGCAGACAATACAATCAGTGTGCAATTTTTCGGGTTGTCTTTAGCGGAAGTTATTTAATGCTTTTCATTTTAAATATTGCTTTTTCCGAAAGCAGCATTACCGCCGATGTAT
>ERZ839823.1448-NODE-1448-length-23888-cov-3.147820_pt1 | contig 23888 bp, 14 predicted proteins | sample MGYA00519862_ERZ839823 | MGnify/ENA primary metagenome ERZ839823 (study PRJEB31850, sample SAMEA3708853) | human gut metagenome | biome: human gut; feature: human-associated habitat; material: faeces | place: China | collected 2014 ...
CTTGCATGTGTTAGGCACGCCGCCAGCGTTCATCCTGAGCCAGGATCAAACTCTCAAATAAAATGTTTAAGATGTCAGATCAAGGTCCAGAACCACTGGTTCTTTTCCTGTCATTACTGTTTATTTAGGTTTTGAACTTTCGTTCTGTTCCATGGACTTTCCTGCAGACATCACTCTCAGGAAAACCCGAATGAAATTTGAATTAACGTTCAAGGTTGTTTTGTTATTCAGTTATCAAGGTTTTTAGCTTTCTCTTACGAAAGCTTTTATATTTTATCACATCACTTTATTCTTGTCAAGAACTTTTTTAAAAAACTTTTTTCATCTTCTTTCGAAGATTTTTGCTTTTGCGATGCTAACTTTTATATATTATCACATGATTTTTAATCTGTCAAGAAGTTTTTTCATTTTCTTTTAAGATTCTTGTCATTTTTCTTTTAAAAATGAGTTTCTCATGTGCAACGCATATTATATTATCATAATAGCAGAGTTGCGTCAAGCATTTTTTGGAGATTTTTTTATTTTCTCAGAAAGTACTAGATATTGTACTCTTTTGTATTTTTCCACTTATAATACACATTTCCTTTGCTATATTGATATATTTTTATCATTCTTTTTTTAATATCTTTTGTATTTATTATTTCTTTTCAAAATAACTTCAAATACTTTATTAATGTACACTTCTGATAATCCATTATGCATATTATATCCTGAATCAAAATAATCTTTTTGCAATTCATAATCTTTAATTACAAATTTCCCCTTTTCTCTTTTAATCCCTATTTTTTCACAAATCTTTGTGTACTTGTTAATTAATCGTTCTCTCTTCATCGGCAGCCTGTCATAAGTAAATTTTCTTGCCATAAATGGCATAAATAAATCATCACCTCTTGATACAGGAGAAACATTTGACAAAAACAATTCATATCCATAATGTTGTCCCTTTTCGTTAAATTTCAAAAAGGGTTGAATAACATTTAATTCTTCTATATCTTTATACAAAACCCTTTCATTCTTTATATCAAATTCCATTATACCATTATAGCAAAATACACGCCGTTCTAACTGATGAATATTCCATCCCTTTATATAACGCCTTCCATTTAAATCAATCCTATCATAAGCCCCTTTATGATAAAATAATATTTTTAAATCTAAATATTCGTACGGTATCGACATAATAATTTTCCTCCCCAGGTTTACAAATTTATATTAAATCAATTAAAACTTTTCCCTCTCGTAACGCCTTTTGTAGCAACTTTTCAATTTTTGCTTTTTCTGCTGGAAGCACTAAGATCTTTATTGTTTTTCTGATTCCCTCGAAAGTTGCTGGATACACTTTTCGCAGATTTCTTCCGGCAAAATAAATCTCTCTCAAATGCTCATTTTCTGCAAATGCTTTTTTCCCTATGGAATGAAGCTTTATATCATCATCTTTTCCTAAAACAATTTTTTCCAATCGTTTACAATTCATAAATGCTCCATCACTTATTATACGGACACAGTTGGGCAAGATAAGCGTTCTCATTTTAACACAATTACAAAACGCCTGGATTGCGATTTCTTCTATAAAATAATAGTAATCTCCTATCTGCACTCGTTCTGGAATCTGTATCTGGCTGGCATCTTGTGTATAAGACAACAGACGGACTCTTCCATTCGTTATTGATGGATTTAAAATCTGATAACTGTTTCCATCTACTTCAAAAACTTTTCCGACAGGATTGGAAAAATCCCAGCTTGCGTAGATTTTTTCGTTTTGTGTTACTGTTTCCGGATGGATATTCCACTGTAAAGTGTACCCTTTTTTTCTTAGTACAGGATAGTCTATTATGTCTCCATAATGATAGATTTTTTCTTCTACCAGGCGTTCTTTTAGCTGTTCATAAATGCTCACCTTATATTCATTATAAACAGAAGAAAATACAGCATGAACCTCTGTGTTTTCTTTAATATGATCAAATGTATTGTCCCAGCCATTAAATATATAATGATATACTTCATCTTGCTGTTTTGCCGGAACTTCTGGCTCTTGTGCTGCCTGTCCATACAGAACATTTTCTTCTTTCAAAAGGGTTCCGTTCTCATGAAAAAAGCGTACCACAAAAGAACGCTGCCGCTCCTCAAAGATGGCCTTTGCCATCGTGTCTTTTTCTATATGGGAAAGGTCATTATTCCATCCTTTAAATATGTAATAGTACTCCTCTGTCTGCGGTTTTTGCGGGCGATAGGGCTGTGTTGCCGCCTGCCTGTAAGGAACTGTCTCTGTTCCAAGCATCTTGCCATTTTCATGGAAATACATGACCAGATATTCTTTCGGTACTTCCTTATAGACTGCCTTTACTACAAGGTTTTCTTTTACACTGGAAATGTCTTTATCCCATCCCTGAAACTTTATCTCATGATGCACAGACTCCCCCCGTTTTTCAGGCATTTCCGGAGGAAGAGCCGCCTCTTCGTGAGAAACAAAGGAAGTCTTTAAGACATTGCCCTCTTCATCCTGAAATACAACAATATGCTTTTTTGCTTTCTTTGTTTCTGCCAACGTCATTTCCTCCTGCAAAATATCCTATTCTTTATAATTTACTTTTTAGTATACAATAATATCGTAAGATTTCTCAAAAACTTCCCCAGCTTTCAATGCATTAATACCTGGTTTTTCAGAAAGTTCGCCCTCAAATCCTCTGTTATCACAGCGGCCGCACCACGGCTCTAAGCACACATATGGCGCACCTGGTTTTGACCAGATTCCGAAGTTCGGAAATTCTTTGCTTTCTAATGCAATATATGGTTTTCCATCAGGAAGTGCAAGTGCCGCCCACTCAATCTGTCCATTGTCAAATACGAGAGCGTCTTTATCAAACATATCTTTTTTTAATGCATACTTACTGTTTGTTAATTTTAATTCATAAGTTTTATCTGCGATTGCCGTTCCACTTTCTGTGTCTAAAAGAACATAGGAAAGGCTCTCTGTTCCTTCCTTAAAAGCAAGAGAATAATCTTCAAAATCAGTATCTGGCAATACATTTACGTTAAATGCAGGATGTCCGCCGATTGTAAAATACATTTCTTTATCACCTGTATTTGTTACTTTCCATTCTACAGACAAACGACCGCCCTGTAATCTATGTGTGATTTCTAACTTAAAATCAAATGGATATTCTTTTTTTGTTGTCTCATTCGAACTTAAACGATAAGTCACAAAATCTTCTCCTGCCGCTACCTCCTCAAATTCTGTATCTCTCGCGAATCCATGCTGACCCATTGGATATTCTTTGCCATTATAAGTAAAATATCCGCCATAATACTTTCCTACATTTGGGAAAAGTACGGGTGCATGACGGTTCCAGAATGTCGGGTCTGCCTGCCATACAAGTTCTCTGTCATTCTCCTTGTCATAGATACTGCTCAGTTCTGCCCCATGAGCAGCAATTGTTACGGATAACTTTTCGTTTTCAATTGTGTAAGTTGCCATTCTGTTTCCCCTTTTCATCAGTTTTTATTTGTAATTGACATAAAAAAGCCCGGCAGACCTGTTAATCTGCCGGGTCTATTTAAAGTATATCACATATGCCAGACTAATCCAAATCAAAAAGCTGTCTTGGCTTTAAGCTTATTGAAGCCCAGGTTTCTTTGTCGGCTTTTGAGCCGTACAGGATGACTGTACTTTTTATTTTGGCGAAAATACGGCATTCTTTTTTATAGTTTCCATTTGGAATGCCATTTGAATTTTCCTCTTTTAGATAACTTTCCATGTCATCAAGGGTAAATTGGAAGGTATCGTTACCCGGCAGTTTGAATGTTCCATCGTCTTGAACTTTAATCGTCTGTCCATCCGAATATTTTTTCAGAGTAGCTACCTTATCTGAGGCAGAGATTTTCTTTACCATCACTTTTTTTCCACCAACAGTTATCTTAGTATCTCCATTTTCATCCTCAATGTAAAGCTCCATTGTAAGCGAACTAGTATTGTTATTTTCATCTTTATTGCTATTATTTTTATAATTTAAGTTCGATGCAACCATGTTATAGTCACGGATACGGATATTAAAAGTATTATCTCCATCCAAAATATTTGATGTGCCACTTACTGCGGAAGCTTTCAAACGGTCTGGCATATAGTAGCGATATTCCTCCTGATTCGATACCGGATCAAATTCATCAAGAAATGTGGCTTCCGGCTCTACTGCACTAACATTAGCAGCCGCAACAATTGCATTTACAAAAAGTTCTTTTTCCTTTTTTGTAATCTCTCCAGTATTTGCATCTGCTTTTCCAGAATGTCCTACTCCTGTGTAAATTACATTCCCTTTACTGTAAAAATAGTAATTATTACGCACATCATTCGGACTTGACTGATATGACCAGTCTCCTCCGCCTTCACCAGAAAGACAATACCAGACAACAATATCATTCGTGCCGTCCTGATCGGAGTCTTCTTCCATAGCAAGCTGGTAATACTGAGAATGTGTTCGTGATGTAGGAACCAAATCAGCAATATAATTTGGATACTGTGTAATTGCCCCCTCATTTACTTTACTAACATTATAGGCATAATGGTTATTGTTATCCAAAACATTATTTGAAAATCCCTGTGTCATTAGACTGGATTTTTTCTTATTTCCAAATACATATGCCATATCAGAGACTTTTTCCTTAACCGCTTCGTAAATTCCTGTTCCATCTTCCTTTTCCAGATCATTTCCTTTTTTTAATTCCTTACTAACTGTTGATGAATTATTTTTTATATTAATTGCTTCATCCGAAGTAATTCCGTATCTGTCCATACCAACCTTCGCACGCAAAAATGTATTCAAAGAATATCCCCAGTTCCAAGCAGCCGGCATAGAATCAAGGGTAGGCCATGTGTACGGATTATATAAAGAAGGTGTATTATTAGAGCCTACCGCATCAGGTCTTAACACATCCTCTGTTGTATTAACAAATGAGGTCGTATCGTGGGAAAAAAGAACGCTTTTTCCATCTTCAATAAAATCTCGGATCGCATCAACAGCACCATCTGTATTATCAATGTTTTCCATACCAAAACCATCAGCAAAACCAATAATAAGCATTTGATATTCGTCTAACACATGCTCCTTCTCTTCCTTTGTTTTATTTTTAAATTTGTTTTCATATTCTCCAGTATTACACAGTACAATATCAATACTAAAATCACCTACCGCTTCAAGCATCTCATTAAACTCCGAATCGTGTTCTTTATCAAGATACCATGTTACTGCACCGTCTTTATTCTTCATATCTGTTTCTGGATAAATCTGCAATACATTAATATGCTGCTGCTTTCCTGCTTCTCTTTTTGTAAATCCCATTCTAGATGTTCGAATAGAAGAGTTATTATTATTACTGATCTGAATCTTCCATGTAATCACCTTATAGTAGTCCTTCGGAATCTTTCTCGTTAATGTATATTTCTTCCCAATCTTTAAATGATATTTATTATTTTCTTTCTTAACAACATTTCCCTTATCATCCTGAATCTGCATGTATTCTGACTGCTCTTCCTTAGCCGATAAATTACCATCAAAATTCAAATCAATAAACAGCTCACAATTATAAGTCGCATTTGCTGTAGAAATTTCAGAATCATTCTCTATTGTAAACTCATATGTAAGACCATCTTCGCTCTGCGGCAACGCCTTTAGTTCCGCTTCTTCATTATATTTATATGTTTCATTGTTCAGGCGTTTCGGTTCAGGCGGCATTTTTGTAAAATTAATTTTCGGTTTTGCCATGTAGAAAAAGAAATTCAAATTCTGTTTTTGATCCGCTTCTGCCTTTGACATAACATTTACTCTATCTTTTTCTTTATCAATCGCACTATTTAAAAACTCATATATATACGAAGAAGAGTCTACAACATCTGTATTTACCTCTGTACCATCATTATTTAAAAGCTTATTCCCTATAATCACAGGATAACCGCTCGATACAAAATCTTTCAATTCCCTTAACTGCTGTTTCGTAATATCATTTCCAGAGCCTCTCATCTTTCCGATTTTCTCGCCGATTTCTCCTGGTGTATTATTAGGACTACGAAGGAGCTTTAAATTCGAGGAAGGCTGTCGAATAAATTCTCCTGAATCATCTTTGGCATAATCAATATCTAAAAGCCCCATCAGACGAGAAGCAACCCAGCGATTATGTTTGATTCCTTCCAGCCAATTACCGTTCTCCTTATAACTTCTGTCATAAATCCCACCAAAAACTCCACCTGAATGAGAGTATAAACTAACCTTATTTCCCTGTGAGTTTTCATTAACTTCAACTGTTACATCTCCATTTCTTCGGAAATCCCAGTTACTATAACTGTCTCCAAAATAAATAGCATCGTATTCTGTGTTAATATCATCAATATGTCCGACAAATTCAGAACTTGTCATATGCGTAATATTGATTTTTGTATTCTGAGAAGTATTTTTTTCATATAATGTACTAAACTCTGCACAGGTTGCAAAATCTGCTGACTTAAATTCATTCGCCGCCCCTGCAGGGTTTGAATATGTTTTTGAAAAAATCACTCGAATATAATCTACCTTTTTTATCGGATGAGTAAGATAATAATCCTGCTCAGAATTTGTCCATTTCTTTAATTCATCTGCATTCTCAGAAAGATGTGCTGTTTCTGTAATAACCGTCCCATTTGTTTTGTGAATCTCCAGCTGTAATTCATATGGTCTTCCGTTAAAATCTCCGCCCCAGCTTCCCTTTTTGGCAACAAAATGAATTCCTGTTAATGTTCTTTTTCTGTCCTGGCTGCTTAATTTATACTCAAACCAATGTGGCTTTTCTTTATTCGCATTTTCATTTATATCTTTAGAATACAAAGAATGCCAGTAGGTAGCTGCATCTCCATCTATAATCTTGTCCACACCACCATTGGTTTTTTCACCGGCATCCCCACCACTGCTGCTTCCATTTGCTTTTCTTTCCTGACAACAATAATCCCTGATAGTTCCTCTCTGGATTTCTCCCATACTACTATTACTTTCATTTTGCCCAAGCCATTTCTTTACCGTATCTTCCGTCAGACTCGCTGTCACACTCGCCGGCTCTATATCCAGTACATTTACTGTACTTTTATACGCTTTTTGTCGTTTATACTGATAATTAATAATATACTCAACCACTCTCGCCTGTGAAATATTTGTGTCTAACGGAGCTGTCTTCTTACCATTCTCACCACTTTCTACAACCTCACGGTAATTATTCTCACTCTTAATATAATCCACAATTTCAGAAAACGCATCTGAATCTAACTGAGTAGCTGTAAAGTTTGTGTGAAACTTCAGATTACAAAGATCGCTATCTGTAAAATAAATTCTTTCGGAAACACAGGAGTTATCTACATATTCCTCATCTACATACGCTGCAAAAGCATCCTCAATCACTTTCTTGTCTGCTGTCGTCCCCATCGCTTTCGCCTGATTAATAATCGCTGGAAGTTTGATTGTTGCTGCAATGTTAACTGCCTGTGATGAAGATAATCTTCCATTAATATAGATAAGGTCATATTGGTCTAAATCCGATTTCGACAGTTCACCTGCATCCGTTCCTGTTTCCTTTGTATTAATGACCCTTGTATCCACCTTTATAGAAAGGTTTTTAAATTGTTTCTGAATTGTCTCATCCTTGCTGTTCGGGTCAAGATGGAATATATAATGTTTAAACCAGTCATGGTTTGTATAACCGCCCTGATAGAAAAGGTGGTCTATTTCTACAGATTGTTTTGTGTCCTTTGTACTTGTACCTTCCACAAAGTCATAGCTGCCTTTTCCCGGTGTGAGGTTATACTGTGCTTCGGAAATGTAATGAGTTGCCTTTGTATTCCAGTTGCTTATATCTGTTTCTTCGGAAGCATTTTCCGCATCATCTGCCACTTTGATATAGATATCTTCATTTGATGGATGAGAGGCATAGTACCAGCCATAATAAGTGTAAGCTTCCGATTCTGTCTCTTTTCCTTTTTCAGAAAGTTTGCTGCAATATTTTATACTGCGTACTTTGTAATAGTAATTATAAGTAAAGTCTTCTGGAATTGCTTTTACCTGATTCTCAGATACTGCCTGACGGCCGGTCACAATGTAAAGAGCCTCTTTTTTCATTATGGTATCATTACCAATATTATCACCTGTTGCCGCCTGTGCGGATATACTTTTTTCAGAATCTGCATTATCTGTGTCCGATGAATCAGCGGACTGTTTAGAATCTCCACTTGTATTGGCATCAGATATTTTTGCGGATTGTGTATCCATGCCGGAATCATCACCATTATCCGTGCTTTCTTCTGTCCAGTACCAATACTGTCCATCCTCCAGTGTAATATCTCCATCTTTACGGTTGGAAATATTTTTATTCTTCTCCGCCTCTTCTTTTACATAGTTTAAATCGCCAACTAACGTATATTTATAATAGGGATGTTCGTCGATATTTTCCCCTCGGTAAATCTTAGGATTCACCTGTGTTCCTGCTGTCGTCACATCATTTTGTGTGGCAGTTCCATCATCTTCACCACCAGTTAGATCATCAGATGCAGAATCTGTTACCGTTGGATTCTCACCAGGGAAAGTGTACTTCTTCTCTGCAATATTTTCCGCAATCATGGAAGTAAGTTCTCCGTAGACGTTTTCGTAATAGCCAAAACCACCCTTACTGTAATCGTAAGCATCTGCGATTGTTGTATCGTTATCATCGTTTAATGCATTATTTACATCGCTATTTTCTACTCCTTCAAAAGAAAGCTGATATGGTGCGGAGGGTTCCGTATCGTCAGAATAGAAGAAACTTTTTATATTCTCACGGTATTTTTGCGTAGTGCTTCCATCACTGTCCACATCTTCACGGATTGGGTAATATTTCTGTTCTTCTTTTGTGTAATCTCCTTTCCCAGTAGAGTTTTCTTCATAATGACCGGTCAATGTTTCCCTGCGTTTTTCCTTAAGATCCACACGGTTCCACTTTGTGGCATCATCCGTTTTAGAAAGAAAATATTTCTCTGCATAAGATTTAAAAGACAGTGGATAATCTACTTCATTGGTTGTTCCTGGTTTATCCGCATTCCAGGAAAAATTAAGCGGATTTTTTATCTGATTCGAATCTGAAGCTTCCACAAATTTTTGTCGTTCTTCCTTTGTAGGTAAAATAGAAAGCCCCTCGTCTACGGAAGAAAATGTCTGTGTCTCTCCTTTGGTGCCGTCTTCTTTTGCTGGTGTATATTTATATTGGGTAAGATATGGTTCCTGCCCGGAAATATAGTAGCCGATTTCCGCATCCGCAGAATCATTAACCAGTTCAAGAATGCGAAACGGAGTCTCATTTGATTTATCAGCAAGAATCTGTTCAATACCAGGCATCATTTCCGTTGATGCCTGTACATTTAACATACTTAATAATATAGCCCCGACACCTAGACCGAGGACTAATACGACTGCACTGACAGGATATAAAACTTTTTTTATATCTCTTTCTTTTGTACCTGCTTTCTTTAAATTTTTCATAACAATGATGCCTCCGTTTACTACTATCTAAAGCGTGTCTGATTACTTCCAGGAATGGATTGCTCTTCTTCTATTCTCGATTTTAAGAATAAATTACTCTGTTCCCGGTAGTGCAATTACAATATCATTTCGTAAAGTTACCGTTTCTGTCTTTTCTACTTTTCTCCCATTTACTTCGGTCACCAACTTGAAACAAACGGTATGCGCCTCTGCCACATCATGAATATCCGCTGCAAACTGTGTGACATTCTCTGCAATGACTTCTGCGGTTCCCAGAGAACCTGTGCCCGTACCTTTCTTGATTCCCGTTTTGAAAAATGTTAATTTACCATTATCTGTGTTCCATATAACAACCGAATATACTGACTCACCCGTTTCTTCTTTACTTCCCATAAAAAGTGTTTTCGTCTGATTTAAAGGACTGGCAATATCACTGTCATTTTCTATCTTGTCATTTGCATTTACAGTTGTTGTCGTTTTTTCTCCTTTTGCATAAAACATACTTAAGTTTGTATTCATTGCCAGATTCTCAAGCTGATCAAGTGCATCCTGCATCTCCATCTGTGACTGTGCACCTCCCGAAGTCCGGCGGTAACTTTTGGCGGCCCCGGCCACGAAAGTAAGGATTACACCAGAAAATATCATAGCAATTGCCACCGTAATAATCAATTCGATAAGAGTAAGCCCTCTATTATCTTTCTTCATTTATGTATCCTTTCTTATTTATTCCTTCACCATCCAAAATCATATTACATCGTGGTTGTCATAGTGGCTTTCCCTGTCCCCTGGTCAAGTTTAATGATACTCTTCTTAACTCTTCCACTGACTCTGATATAGTAACAGGCTGCCTCCATTCCATTTGACGTTTCATCATGATAAGCAAGATTTATATTATCTTTAAGAAGAGCTTCTATCTCTGCTGATGTGACCACTTCTTCCTGCAGGGCACGAAAGCCACCTTTACTTCGGTCTATCGTAAATAATAAAGATTTTCCCTGTTTTAACTCCTGATAATTTTTCCCATCTATTTCGTCTTTCTTATATAAGTCACCAAGCTTATACTCTATCTTTGTCTTTGCCGGAGCGATTTTCTTCGCATCTGTCCAGACCATTTCGTATTTTGTTCCTTCTTCTGTTTTCTTTTTTCCTTTATAAATGTAGTAGCTTATGTAATAGCCGTCACTCTTTTTTTCAAGCTTCATTTCCGCTACAAGCCGGCTTTCCGCCTCAGTCCTGAGCCGTTCAAAATCTGTCGTTATCGACCTTGCCGCCCGTGTTGCCCGGTAATCAATAAGACTATTCAACGAAGGGATGAGAATGCCAAGCAAAATTACAAGAATGCTTGATACAGCAATCATCTCTACTAAAGTAAAACCTTTATTTTTTGTCCCTGACATACTCTCACTCCTTTCTTCTACTTTCTCTCCCAATTCTTATAAGTTATATAATCTTCCACATGATACACACCCGAATCTTTATCACTGTTTGTATTATCGCTGGATGTCTGGCTGTTTCCAAGCACATATTTATCTCCCTCCCAGAAGAAGTCCTTCGGTGAAGTTCCCTCACTACTGTTAATCTGTGACTGGAATGCCTTTGCAGCATCAAGTGGAGAAGAATAAAGTTTTGCTCCCGGCTCTAAAATAATCGTTCCCTTTGCCATGATAATTCCATGGAAAGTAACGTCTGCTTTGATCCGCACATCACCAGTGCAGACTACCAGCCGGAGTTTTTTCGCCCGAACTGCATCAATCACCAGCTCTTTACCAGTACCTTCCACCGTCTTCTTTTTTGTCGCTGCTTTTGTACTTCCTGCCGGTGCTGATGCACTTTCATCCTTTACCAGATATGTACTACTTACTCCATTATGTGCCATAATTGACTGCAATCCACCATTTTCCTGAGAATCAGTAAATGTACATGACTTTTCAGATTTGTCATAAATGATACTCTTATTAGCAGCTTGGTGAGAAGCAGCAGACTCAATGAACTCCACTAAATCCTTTTCATTTACCAGATTATCAAATACATTCCTGTCCACGGCGGTCTCGTCGTGAGCAATACCGTCTTTATCCTTGACTTCTTTCTTTAAAAGGTCATAACTTCCAATCATTTTTCGCTTTAATGCGTACCACATATTCTGGTAACTGGTCTCTTCCTCCGTCACTGCGGAAGACGTTTCTTCCGTTGTCCGCCCGTCAAGCTTACCGGACTTCGTACTGCCATTATAAGATAAAATATTACCTCCCACAATATAGCGGGTATAGGCATCGGGATTTTTTACATAAATACCAGAAGTACTGTTTGCAAGAGAATCCCCTGTAAAATAGAAAGACAAATAGGTATCCATTGCCTTTTTTAAGGAAGTGTGGTTATTATAATAATCCTGCAAAAAGTCAGAAGCTTTTTTCTCGTCAGTAAAGTTCAGATAAAAATAAACATAGCCCCCACTTCCATCATTATAAAAAACAGTCTGCACCGGTTCATCTTTATCCACACCAATCTCGGAAAGAGATTTATTCCCCAGTGTTTTCACTGTCTTTGTTGTACTAATCTTCGTGTTTGCAAATTCCTTTATCTTCTGTTTTACCGTTGCCGCACTATCCGTTGATTTAAAATCTGCTGCGTTCTCAGCCGCATAATCGCTATAAGTCATCGGATTATGATAACCTCCGATAAACAGAGAATCCGGCACCAGGTAAGCAAGCTGTGTTCCCTTGACGGTAATACTTTCTCCTGTCAGTACATCATCACTATTCTCTTTGCTGTCCGTTCCACTTCCCAATGCCCCGGAAGTAGATAACGCTTTACTTGCAATATAGTTTCTTCCTGCAAGTAAGAGGCGGTCTAATCCCGACATATCTAATGTCGTACTCTTTCCGTTAATCGTGATGGCACTTGAAAGTGCAGATGTGGCCTTTTTTTTATAATTTTTCGTTGTCTGTGTGGAATCTGTACTCTTTGGATAGCCATACTCTATACGGTTTTCGGACTCTTTTGCCGATTTCACATCCCCGTAACCATAATATTCTCCAGAAAGCCTGACATAACTTCCGGTTCCTGGCTTTACGGTAAGATCATCGGAAAGATATGTCTTTCCAAGAAGCTGAACTGTGGAAGAAGAAACATTAACTCCCTGCGCCCATAGTGTTGTCTCTGCCGCACTGGTAAATGTCCCCTGACTGCCAACCGTCACTTCTCCTGCACTGACTGTCCGCTCTCCTTTAGATATATTTAATGCTCTTCCCGGTGCAATGTAAATACTCGTATCCAATGTCGCATCCACTGTCTGCTTGTTCTTCGGTAAAATACCTGCATAGACACTTCCCTCAATCTCATTGTCTTTATTCGCAGTCCCATTATCTTTATCCGTAATTACTGAATTATCTGATGTCTCTCCTTCACAGTAAATACCCTGTCCAGCAACAACAATCATGTTCATAAGATCTGGGAGTGTGGACGGTGTCGGAAACTGAATCTGTGGTACACTAAGCTGGATGTCTGTTTGGATAATCGCTGCATAGCCTCTCTCATCTACATAAATCACTTTCAGATTCTTTAATGTAACCTTTTTATTCGTATAATCTACATCTAATACCTCATTCTTATCTTTAGAAATCGTTGTTACAACAAGAGATTCTTTCTCCTCATCAAAGGAATTCTCTTTATTAAGATCCACATAATTACGAAGCTTCCCTATATTGTATTCTGTTTTGCTCGTCTCACTTTTTTCCAGACGTGTATGCAAAGTACTTAAAAACTGCTTCTCATATGCCGCCTGCCTCTGTACATCCATTGCAACATCTGTATTACTGTTACTTCTGCTGTAACTTTCCATTACACTTGTGTATGCTTCGGACATTGCCTCAGCCACATCCTCTTGCAGTCCGGTACGAATTTCCTCTAACGCACGCTCCGCTGTGTAAAAGCCATCCTTTCCCTTTAATCCGGACATTTTCATATGGAAGTTTGCAATAACCATATAGGCAACAAGCATCACCAGAATTCCGACAAGACCTACGGTAAGAATGACCGTAATCAAGGAAAAACCTTTATTTGATTTTGTTGATAAATCTTCTTTTCTTCCCATTATATTGTCTCCACCTGTTTTTACGACTGCCTCTCCTTAAAGTGAGTCATTCTGGCAGTCTGCATGCTCTAATCACTGTATTCTAGAGCGTATTTGAAAAATTCTTTAGTTCTCTTTGGAACCGTCTAACGTTAGAATCTTATCCTTATCTGGGAAATCCTCCCTGGCAGCCCCTGCTTTATAAATTGTTACCTTTGCAGTATAAATCCTGTCGTACGCTTCCTTATCATCAAGTGAATTAAAATCCAGTACTGTCTGTGCTGCATTTCCCGTTGCCCGCTTCACAAGAGTGCCGTTTACCTCTTTATAAGTCAATGCCATCTGATTAAGCTTCGGACGACTGTTCTGTGTCAGATTACTGATATCATAATTTAAATTACTTCGAAGCTTTACCTGTGCCCGGTACAAACTCAGATTTGTATTCCAGTTTGCATTGTCTCTTGCTGACGGATTCTCCTCAATCGTGAGAGACATGCGGTAATTCCCTTCCTGTGTGGAAGTCGGCGGATTCTTCACCAGATCTGTACTACTGTCTGCCCCGCCCGTACCGTCTGCACTACTCTTTTCCGTTGTTGGAATCTGCTTTGTCACATACAAATTAAACTTTAGGTTCGCCGTATTATCTACCACGATCTCATCTAATGGATTAACACCACTCGTTGAGTTGTAATTCGGATAGTAGAAAATATAAATTCCTTCCAGATTGTTACCTGCTTCTGAACTATAAAATGCCGTATACGCACTTACATAGGTACAAAAACACCCCGTTACCCAGCCGGGATCCGACTGATCTTTACCAAAGTTCTCTCCGTTACATGGGCAAAGAGACATCGTATCGTACTTGCTGCTTGCCTTCTTATAATTATATGTATACATCGTGTATCTTGCCTTCGCAGTTACAACTCCCGCTTCTTTTGTCACTTTTACTTCCAGGACACGCTTTGTATGTGCATACACATCCTCATACTCCAGATCTGATGGTGCATCTGCTTCTGTAGCTTTACCTGCCGCCAGATCAGCCAGATACTGGTTCTCCGCCGTTGTCTTCTGTGTTGCGATCATACTTTCCATCGCACTTTTATCCCAGTCTTTGTCCATAATCAAAAAGGCATTCTTATCCGTATCAAGCTTTGAAATGTTCGGCATCAGATAATCGTTTTTGCCTGTCTTTTTACTGGACGCACTTTTTTTATAACCAGAACTTTTGCTTCCGTCAAACTCTATCAGTGCATCAAAAGTATTATTCTGGTTTTTTAGTCCCTCCATTGAGAAATAGTACTTCGAAGCATTTGTTCCCTTTGTTCTGGGGAGGAATGTATAAGTTTTTCCTTTATCTGTAGAGAGAATCGAAGCAGTCACCTTATCGGCATCATTTCCGGCTTCTTCATAGCGCTTTACTTTCTTATAGGTGTTATCTGTTTTTAACAGTTCTGATGTTGCTACCGTTGAAGCCTCACTGTCCGCAGTATCTGTATCTGAAATATCCTGCTGTTCCTGTAAAAAGCTAAAACGATTCTGACTCGTCGCCGGATTGACTGGATAATTAAAGGCAAGTGCCGTCTGTGCGAACGTCTTTGCCTTAATCTTTTCCATAATATTTTGTGCTATTGTTGTTGCAGAAAGGTACGTTCCCGACTTCTTATTCAGCCGTGAGGAACTGATAAATCCACGAAAAAGAACAAGCGCGAGAACCATAAAAATGCTGACTGCAACAACTAACTCAAGTAAACTCATACCTGCGTTATCCTGTCTCAATGTTTTTTTGTCCATTGCAGCCACTTCCTTTCTCGCGCTTTTTCCATTATGTACTCTTATCTCAATACATCTGTTTTTGCCAGAGTTTTTAAGAGTTCATAGAGCGTGTCTGAAAAACGCTCTAGGTTTATTTAGTTTATTTTTTAAGTTTCGGAATACTTTTTCCTACTTTGTTTATTAATTCTTACTTACTCTTCTTCTCCAAAGTTCCAAACAGATTCTTCTTACCATACGCTGATGTTCCGGCATCCGGTTCACTGTACTGATTGCCAATTCCGCTCATAGAATAAATATTTACCGTGATTGTTCCGGCAAGTCCGCCGGTTCCGGGATCAAAGGACATCGTAATGTTATCTACTGTCATTCTTCCCGTCTGCCCGTTAATATACGTTACCGCTTTCTTCAGGTTCTCATAACTTCCGGTAAAATTTAACGTATCCTGTGTCCGGTACAATGTCGGACTATCCTCTATGAGAGCATCATCTGTCTGCTTCTTCGTCTCGGCAGCCGCCTCGGTATTTCCCTCAATCTGATCTACCTGCTTCTTCGTTGCTTCATTATCCTGCTCACTCAATGTCTGCTGCTCAGAATCATCTTCCTCATTGACCGTACCGTCCTCAGACACCATCAGGCGGACGCCTGTCCCTACAGTATCAATCGCAATTCCCGATGCTTTCTCGATATTCTGCGCGAGAACAATGCCGTCCTCTTCCTTAATATCTGCCGGAAACTGCTCACAGTACTTGTCAATCTGATCCTGCATATTCTGTGTTTCTCTCTGATAATAGTCCTTCTTCGCCGCCATTCCAAGCAGTTCATTCAATCTGTCATTCAGACTGTCATTTTGCATGGCAACTTCCGAAGCCGCATCCATCTGCGGACTAAATACGGCAACATAACTTACTACCAGTAAAAGGACACCAAAAAACATCAATAATATTCTTTTTTCTCTATTCGATATATTTGATAAACTTGATAAATCCAGTTTCATGTGCGCCTCCTACTGCTCTGTCGTTGCCATCGCCGCCGGCTGTGCATAGTTTGCACTCACTGACATCGTTACGATACCGCTGTCATCTTCTGACGTTCCCGTTGTTGCCACAGAGGTTAACGACTCAAACTTTCGAAGCTGCATCAATGTATTCGCCGCCTCTTTCTTATTCGCCACCTCAACTGTGAAAGAAACACCGGTACCTGTGGATGAAAAGCTGTCGATCACAAGTGTTGATGGCATCTTTTGTTCCAATTCCTGTAAAAACGCAACCAGACTCTCATTCGGTGTATTTGTAAAGTTATACATCTGCTCATACTGGTTGTACTTTTCTTTCATTGATCTATATTCATTATAAATGGTCTCTGCTGACTCATTCTTTGTGATTTCTACATTCAGTTTCTTCTGCCTCTGTGTCTGGTAAAGACGATTTCCAAGAGAAAAAACAACTAAAACAACGGATGCGACCGCTCCAATAACAAATACAATGACTGCCCCCCGGATATCTTCTCCATCTTTTTTCTTTCTGCCGCCTCGCTTTCCCCTTTCCATCAGGTTTGCACTACTGGCATCCACACCAAATAATGCGATATAAATCGCTTCGGTATTCTCTAATTCTTCACTTTTGGCAAATTTATGTCCCTCGATTGGCTGTAATGGTGTAACCTTCTGTGCAAGTTCATGCGATAAAAGCTTCGTCACACCAAGCACTGCTGCACCGATTCCACAACACTCTATCGAGTCAAATCCATTTCCCGGATTTCTCGCCAGATAGTAGTCCATAATTCGGGAAATATTTCCCACAAGATACCGGAGATTCTGTGAAACCTCGGTTCTTGCTTCCTTGATTTCTTCTGTCTCATCCTCTGGCTCCGCGATATCAGAATCAGGATTTAAGGTACGTTTGACACAGTTTCGCTTCAGCATAAGTTCGAGTGCTTCCTCATACGAAAGATGCTCTCCAAACACCGGAAACATCTGTACCGCCTCAACCGCACCATTAACACCATAGTTAATATTTCTCTGCATTCGCAGTTCACCGTCACGAATCACGGAAACAATCATGGCATCTTCTTCAATCTTAATCAGCATATGCGTTCCTTTTGCAAAAGCAGAACGCACTGCCATATACACACTGTCTCCGATATGTGCAAGGCAGGATAGCATAAGCCCTGCTTCCTCCGCAAGCTGGTTATAGGACTCTGCCACATCTTTCGGACAGGCATAAACCATCAAATGGTACTTTTTCTCTTTTTCCTTCCCCTCGCCTTCTTCTTCCACATCAATAATCCGGTAAGAGAGAATATACTCTGCCGGGTCAATTGGAAAATAATCCGCTGCATTCGTCTCAATTAAATCCTGAATTCGGTTCTTTTTAATAAATGGGATTCTTACTTCCCTGCTTGCAATTCGACTCGATGCCACGATGAAACGAACTTTCCTTGCGGAAATCTTTCTCGAAAGCAATTCATTTTTCAACTGTTCTCCCAGTGTGGCGGCATCCTGAACGAAACCGTCCTCTACTAATCCCCGTGGTACTGCAAAACGAAAGCACCGGCGTATACTGCTGCCTTTTTTATCATCTCGCATCTCGGCTACACGAATTTCTGTCGAGCCGACTTCTATTGTTAATATGTTCGCCATTTTTGCTTTCCTCCAACATGTACTTTACACTTTGCATTTCAAAATTTTTATAGCAATACAGGTTTTTCAATGATATCCTTGATATTATGCTTATCATCAATCAAAACCTTTCGCATCGCAGCATTTTTCCAATATAAAAATACAGGCTTTTTCGAGTTTTTCTTCTGTATTCCAAAATCTTTTTCATATTTCAAGAATGCCCCGGCATTCTTGCTGCGAGATGAGAGTCATCTCACATCTGATATAATAAATATTTCCACCAATAGATTACAGATATTTATGCCATATCTTTTAAAAACTGCAGTTGTCTCTAAATACTATTCTGTAACGCTCTGCAGTTCCTGTACTTTTATACAGAAAAAATGTTTCCTTACTTGTATGAATGATTTTTCAAACATGTTCTAACACATTAAATAAATATTAATGCGCCAGTACATCTGCATATGTCTGAAAAATCATTTTCATACATATAAAAATCCGAGATTTCGTTATCTCAGATTCCAAGCAAGGAGAGGTACCAGCCAATCCACTGCTGTCCGAAAAGTGCTGCAAGAAAAATTCCTGCCGCAAGATAAGGTCCCATCGCTAAGACACGGCCTTCTCCACTAAGCTTCATACGAAGCAGATGGATGACGGAACCACAAATACAGCCCAGTAAAAATGCCAGAATAATTCTCTGCCAGCCAAGGATTAATCCACAGGCCGCCATCAATTTGATATCTCCTCCCCCAATTGCTTTCCCCTGAGAAAGAAGATATAAGATAAGCAGAAAACCACTGACACACACTGCACCGATTATGTGGCTTAGCCATTCCTCTCTGTTAAGAATGACCGCCACAACTCCTAAAATCCCCAAGAACACGTTCATTCCAAATGGAATCTCAAAAGTCCTCCAGTCAATGACAGAAAGAGCAAGTAACGCCGATGTCATAAGACAGTAGACGATACTCATCCCATTCATGCCATTTACGATAAATACAAATACCCAAAGGACACCATTTAAGGCTTCTACAATTGGGTACTGTACAGAGATTGCCGCCTTACAGCGACGGCACTTGCCCCGCAGAAACAGCCAGCTGAACAGCGGAACAAGGTCAAACCATCGAAGCTGTGCCCCACAGCTCATGCAGTGGGACGGAACTTTCACGATGGATTCTCCCTCCGGCAGCCGGCAGATGCAGACATTTAAGAAGCTGCCTACGACAATGCCGAAGAGAAAAATAGTTACATATGGTATTAATTCTAATAAAAGAAGCATAGGAAAATCTTTCTTTATGTAGTGGGGTTAACGGGTTGCGAAAAATCTCTATAAAAGATTCTACTAGTTACTCTGATTATTAATGAAAGTCTTTAACTTTGCTGGTGAATAAGTAACCTTTGTTCCACCTTCTTTAGTTACTTCAATAGCGGCTGAAATGTTTATATTATCTTTATCGTCTCCCCATTTACTAGATTTTAATTTAGTATTGGCATAATCAGGAGCTGTTTCAGCAATTGCATCTTTTATTGCTTTAAGACCTGCTGCTGTACCACCTGTAATTGTTGTTTTACTCTTTGTAATAGTGATTGTATAAGTTCCTGCTGGAAGACTACTTTCAGCATCTGCAGCATAAATCTGTACTGCATTTACCATCTCTGATAAGTTACTAGCATCCGCAGATTTTCTTGATTTCTCTACATATTTAATATACTGTGGTGCTAACAGACCAACTAAGATAGCCATAATAGCAACTACAATGATTAACTCTACAAGAGAGAAACCTTTGTTGTCTTTTTTCTTGTTGTTAAGCCATTTTAACATGTTCATTTCTCCTTTTCCTCTTTTATGTGTGCCCGGTCTTCTTATCCCCGCTTTAAAAGCTGATTTCCCCCCAGACACAGCATAATCTTATCTGTTACTTAAATTTTGATCTATGATGATTGCCGCCTCCCTATGCCAAGACTGCATTTCATCCAAATTATTTTTGATATGCTCCCCAAGTCTCTTTGCAAAATCAAATACAAAACAATAGATAAAAAAAACATATCATAGGACTTTTCTTATTATAAAATTTATAAATTATCAAGTCCCTCATACATTGCAGCTATCGGCAGGATAGATGCAATAACTAATGAACCAACTACTACTGCCATAAATATGATAATCAATGGCTCCATCGCGGCGAGGATGGTCTGTGTGGTTATCTCCACTTCCTCGTCATAATAGTCGGCAAGCTTATTTAACATCTGTTCTATATTACCGGTTTCCTCACCGATACCAACCATATGGTATACCATTGGCGGAAAGATTCCGGCATCTCTCAAAGGCTCCGATAAAGGAATTCCTTTCATAACTTCTTCTCTGGCATTCTGGATTGCCATTGAGTAATGGACATTATTTACGATTCTTGAAACAATATCCAGGCAATCAATCATTGGCACACCTGCCGCAAGTAAGGTACTCGCTGTCCTTGCAAATCTGGAACAGTTCGACTTTACGACAAGCTGTCCAAACAGCGGCATTTTCATCTTTATCTTATCAATGACTTTCCGCCCGTTTGGTGTCCTGTAATATGCCTGATAAGCGGCAAATACTGCAAGAACAACTGCCACGATAATGTACACATGGGTTCCTGCCCACTCACTGATACCCATGACGAACATCGTAAACTTCGGCATGTCGATATCAATCTCTTTAAACATATCTATGAAAATAGGAATAACATACAAAAGCATAACGGCGACTACGCCAATAGCGGCAATGATAAGGACAATCGGGTAAACGGTTGCCTTTCTTACAGTTGCCTTTAACTTTGCTTCTTTTTCAAACTGCTCTGCCATTCGGGAGAATGCCATCTCTAAGTTACCGGAACTCTCTCCGGCTTCGACCATGTTGATAAGCATGGGCGGGAATACATCACTTTCTCCACGCATCGCATCCGCCAGTGTATTTCCCTTTTCGATATTGGTCAGTACTTCCGCAATCGACTTTTTCAATGTTTTATTTTCTGTCTGTTCCTCGAGCATCGCAAGTGCTTCCTTCATCGGAACACCGGCCTCTAAGATGCTGACGAACTGTCGGCAGAACACGGAAAGGTCACGCGGCTTCATCTTTTTACCGATAGTAAAATTAAAGTCTAACTGCTGGCTCTGTTCTTCTAGAGAAAGAATCACATAACCGTCTTTTTTTAACAGTTCTTTGGCGAAATCCTTATTGCTGGCTTCCACTTTTCCACGCTTTTCTTTTCCCGATTGATCTGCCACGATATAGAAATAACCTGGCATCGTCTATTCCTTTCTAACTTTTACATAAAGTTCACTTTTTTATTCATTCCGACAGGGTCCTGTGCGTAACTGATCGCTGTCTCCCCGTCAATCATGCGCTGCATATATAAATCATACAGTGCATCATCCATCATCTGCATTCCGAGGCGCTTGCTTGTCTGAATAATTGAAGCAATCTGGAATGTCTTCCCTTCACGGATTAAGTTTCTTACCGCATTATTGGCAAATAATACTTCCAGGGCAGCGACTCGGCCGTTTCCATCAGAACGCTTTAATAACTGCTGTGATACGACACATTCTAGTACGGCGGCAAGCTGGATTCTTACCTGCTGCTGCTGATCTGGAGGAAATACGTCGATAATTCGGTCAATAGTCTTATCCGCTCCAATTGTATGTAAAGTTGATAACACAAGATGTCCTGTCTCAGCAGCAGTGATAGCGGTTGAAATTGTTTCCAAATCCCGCATCTCTCCTACTAAGATAACATCAGGGTCTTCCCTTAATGCTGCTCGAAGTGCCTTCGCATAATTTTCCGTATCACTTCCGATTTCCCGTTGATTTACAATAGACTTCTCGTGTCTGTGTAAATACTCAATCGGATCCTCCAGTGTAATGATATGATCCGCTCTTGTCCGGTTGATAACCTGAATCAAAGAAGCAAGGGTCGTTGACTTACCACTTCCGGTCGGCCCTGTTACAAGGACAAGTCCTCTCTTTTTCTCCGTTACCGCAACGACCTCTGGCGGAATTCCCAGCTTTTCCGGCTCTGGAATCTCAAATGGAAGTGTTCTCATAACACAGGCAAGCGTTCCTCTTTGCTTAAATACATTCACACGGAAACGTCCCACACCAGGAATGGCGTGTGCAAAGTCAGTCTGTCCTGTTTTTTCTAATTCTTCTGCATGCCTTTCATCAAGTAAAGGCGTAATCAAATTCTTTATATCATTCGGCATCAGCTTTTCTTCGCCTTCGGTATACAGGATACCGTCAATACGATAGTTTGGTGCCCGGCCGACCGAAAGATGAATATCCGAAGCCCTACATTCTACCGAATGAATCAGAATTTCATTCAAATCGTACATATATTTCCCTTTCACTCTACATTACTCATACGAAGCCTTCTGCATCTCCTCAATGGAAGTGATGCCATCTAACACATCACGGATACCATTCTCACGAAGGGTTCTCATTCCATTTCTCCTTGCGGCATCAATCAGTTCTTTTGAACCCTTGCCTTCTGCGATGAGTTTATGAATCTCCTCGTTCACTTCCATAATCTCAAAAATACCCTTTCTTCCATAATAGCCGGTATCATTACAGAGATTACAGCCGCCTGGCTCATAAATCTCTACATCCTGTGCTTCTGGAAGACGCATAAGCTTCTTCTCTTCTACTGTCGCAAGACGCTTCTTCCTGCAATGCGGACAAAGCTTTCTTACAAGTCGCTGTGCGATAACGCCGACTACAGAATCGGCGAGCATATACCTTTCTACACCCATATCCACCATTCGGTCAAGAGTTCCTGTCGCACTGTTTGTATGCAATGTCGATACTACCAAATGTCCGGTGATAGATGCCTGTACCGCAATAGATGCCGTCTCGCTGTCTCGAATCTCACCAATCATTATAATATCCGGATCCTGACGAAGAATCGAGCGAAGTGCTGCCGCAAAGGTAAGGTTCACCTTAGTATTTACCTGAATCTGGTTAATACCCTCTAAGGCTGCCTCTACCGGGTCTTCTACGGTAACGATATTCACCTCATCACTATTAAGCTCGGAAAGTGCCGTATAGAGTGTTGTGGACTTACCACTTCCTGTCGGTCCCGTAACGAAAATAATTCCGTGAGGATGCGCCATCATATGGTCAAATATCGCTAATTCATCCGGCGCGAGTCCTAATTCCTTCTTATCTTTTGTCAGATTGACCTTAGAAGAAACTCGCATAACAATCTTCTCTCCATATACAGTCGGTACGGAGGAAATACGGATATCGTACTCCTGCCCGTCTACAACGAGAGACATTCGTCCATCCTGCGGCTTTCTCTTCTCTGCGATATCCATGCCGCCCATAATCTTAATTCGTGTGGAAATGGCTGGAAGTAAGCTGTTATCATACTCCATTTTCGAACATAGGGCACCATCAATACGGTAACGTACACGAACCTTTGTCTCTAATGCTTCAATATGTACATCACTGGCTCTTTGTCTTATCGCCTGCTCTAATATAGAACGGACAAGCTGTACGATCGGCGCATCATTAATCTCACTGTCATCAGCAGTTGCCGCTACATTCCCTCGAAGCTGCGCTCTCTCACGCGCAAAACGGTTGACTGCATCAATAGTTTCTGCATCACCGTAGTTTCTGTCAATAGCATTTGTTACATCTCTTCTCGTTGCAATATATGGCTCAATCTGCATATTCGTTACAATCGCAATATCGTCAATCGCCTCGAAGTCCAGCGGATCTGCCATCGCAAGATGTAAAATATTCGCATTATAAGGATCTAATTCAAAAGGAAAAACACTGTATCTTTTCAGTAACTTGACATCAACAAGATCCTTTACCTCTTTTGGTACCGTAAGCCCACGAAGCTGTACCGTCTTAAGTCCCATCTGCGCCTCTA
>ERZ839823.1454-NODE-1454-length-23773-cov-3.190994_pt1 | contig 23773 bp, 9 predicted proteins | sample MGYA00519862_ERZ839823 | MGnify/ENA primary metagenome ERZ839823 (study PRJEB31850, sample SAMEA3708853) | human gut metagenome | biome: human gut; feature: human-associated habitat; material: faeces | place: China | collected 2014 ...
CAAATGCAAAAATTTTAAGCATAAGTTTAAACGGTACTCCAGTTAATGAAATCGATTGGATGGTTGATAATGATGTCGATATTATTAACATGAGTTATTGTGAAGCTAATCCAACAGGGGTTTATTCATCAGAATCAGCATATGTTGATTACATTGCTTATACAGAAAAAGTTGTAATGATTGCGGCTGCAGGTAACGGTAGCGAAAATGGGGGGAATGGCTATATAGGAAATCCTGCTTTAGCACTAAATGCAATAACAGTTGGAAGTACCAATTACTTTAATAATTTGGTAGCAAATTTTTCATCGCATGTTGTAGTCGACCGCTCATCAGACAAACCAACACTTTGTGTTGTTGGTCAAGGGGTATTAATACCTGATGCGGGTGGGAGAACCATGAGTGGTACTAGTGCTAGTGCTGCAGTCGTTTCTGGAATTAGTGCACTTCTCCTAGAACAAACACCGGGGTTTAAATTGTATCCAGCAAGACTTAGAGCATATTTAGTAGCTCATTGTAAAAGACTTGATGGATACGAATATACACCATCTAGACCTATTAATGAATATCTTGGTGCAGGTACATTGGATTTATTATTTAAAAATAGTCATAGAAAAGTTCATTGTACTGAAACATATTGTAGACCTGAAGATACAGATGAATATTTTTTCAATTTTCATGTATCTTTAAATAAAGGGGAAAAACTTAGATTTGCCGTAAGTTGGTTAGCAAAAGCAACAGGTAATGTAGGAGAAACCGTATACGGCGACTATGATTTGAAATTGGTAAGAGAAGGCACAATAGTTGAAACATCTAATTCGGTAAGGTCTAATGTTGAAGTCCTTGAATGGGTCGCTCCTAGTAGCAAATACTATTATTTGAGGATAATAAAATACGGGGATTGGATATATAATGAGCCTTATTTAATGGCTGATGAATTATCTTATTGCTTCTGGATTGATAGCGCAGAAAGTTAAAAAATGATTTTGGATTCGAAAATGAACACTAATGTAAAGACTGAAATATTAAATTATAAATAAAAATTTTCCAGCAAAAACTGAAGTGTTTGAAAAGACTGTCGATAGACAGCCTTTTTCTTTTGTGCTTAAAGTTAATTATTTTTTCAATAATTGAAAAATATGTTAAAATAATGTTAAGAACATTTTTAGAAAGCAAACAAAAAAGCCAAAGTTTTACTTTAGCCTTTTTTTAACGATTATTTTGTACCTTTTAATATACTTTCTCCCGCAATTCCAGATGAAGTAATATCACGGTTGTTCAGTATTTCATCGATTAAACTATTTGATAATAGGCCTTTTTCTAATACAATTTCTTTAATAGTTTTATTTTCTTTCATTGCCTCATTAACAATACTACAAGCAGTATCATATCCAATATGAGGAGTAAGAGCAGTAATTAGGAAAACACTATTATCAATGTGATATTTTAAGTTAGGATTTACTTTTAAATCGGTTATAGCAAGATTATTGAATGTTCTTGCGGCACGACGTAAAGTAGTTATCTCTTCAAATAAAGACATTAAAATTAATGGTTCAAAGACATTTAGTTCTAATTGACCAGCTTCAATTGCTTTTGTGACAGTAACATCTAATCCCATGACGTAGAAGCATACTTGGTTAACAACTTCAGGTATTACTGGATTAAATTTACCAGGCATAATAGAAGAGCCAGGTTGAACGTTAGGTAAAATAATCTCATTAAAGCCATTTGGACCACTACTTGCCATAAGTCTTAAGTCACTTGCAGTTTTTGATAGATCAATAGCAAGTAATTTTAGCATACTACTTGCATAGCCGAATGCATCTAAATTTCTTGTAGCATCTATTAGGTTTTTAGCGATTCTTACATCTTCACCTGAAAATTTAGAAAGGTGTAAGATAACTTTTTTACAATATTTTTCATTAGCATTTAAGCCAGTACCAATGGCAGTACCACCTAAATTTACTTCTAATAAAGCATCAATTGCTGTATCAATTCTTTTGATGTCTCGATTTAAAGCACTAGCATAAGCATAGAATTCTTGACCTAAAGTAATTGGTAATGCTTCTTGTAAATGGGTTCTACCAGTTTTAATAACATTTTTAAATTCTTCGGCTTTATCTAAATATGAATTATATAATTTTTTTAATTCAACTTGTAATTTCTTTAATTGTTTTACCACCGCAATTTTTCCGGCTGTTTGAATTACATCACTAGTAGATTGACCAAAATTAACATGATCATTAGGGTGAACAAAATCATAGTCACCTTTTCTACCACCAAGAAGTTCGTTTGCACGATTAGCAATGACTTCATTAGCATTCATGTTAATACTAGTTCCAGCTCCACCTTGGATTAGATCAGTTACAAACTGGCCATGTAAGCGTCCATTAAGTATTTCATCACAAGCTAGCATAATTGCTTTACCAACTTTTTCACTGATGTTCCCCGCATCAATATTAGCTTTTGCGGCAGCCTTTTTTACTATGGCTAGAGCCTTAATTAATTGTCTACATATACCACGTTTAGTTATTTCAAAATTTTCTTTTCCTCTTAGGGTTTCTATACCATAGTATGCTTCAGCTGGTACTTGGCGTTCACCTAAAGAGTCTCTTTCTATTCGGTATCTCATATATATTCTCCTCAGTAATATGTTATATTAGCGATAATTCATTTTAATATTTGCTACATATATAATATCACACTTTGCAAAAAATAGCAATTATATTTTACTATAAAATTAAATGATATATTTTTACGCTTTTTGCATAAGTTGTATTAAGGTGATAAATGTGAAATTACAAGTAAAACATTGTGATAGATTAAAAGGAAATATCAAAGTAAGTGGTTCAAAAAATGCAAGTTTAGCCTTAATGGCATGTTGTCTTTTAACTAATGAAGAAATTGAATTAGAAAATTTCCCTAATATTTTAGATACTAAAAATATGTTGAAGATTTTAAAAGAAATAGGTGTAAAGTCAAAATACAATGTCTTTAAAAAAACACTAAAACTCAAGACTATCGAAATAATACCTAATCTTATTACTAAAAATATGAAAAAGCTTAGAGCTTCTTATTATGTTATGGGAGGCCTTGTTTCAAATAGATTAAATTTTGAAAGTTTGTATCCTGGTGGATGTTCTTTTATGAATCGGCCAATAGATTATCATTTAAATGCATTTGAAAAACTAGGATATGAAATAGAAAAAAGTGAAGAGTGTATAAAATTCAAAACATCGGATATTAGTGATTTCCCCATAGAAATAAAACTAGAAAAACCATCGATTGGTGCTACTATTAATATTTTAATTGCAAGCGTTAAAAGATTTAACAAAACAATAATATATAATCCTGCTCTAGAACCTGAAGTAATACAAGTAATAAAATTACTAAATAAAATGGGGGCATTTATAAAATATGACAATCAGAAGATAATTATTAAAGGGGTTGAAAGATTACATGGTACAAAGTTTAAAATAATGCCAGATAGAATTGAAGCAGGTAGTTACTTGTTGCTAGGGCTTGCTCATCCAACTTCCAAAATAACTTTAACTAATGTTGAAAGCAAATATTTAGAAGAGGTCTTAACTGTTATAAGAAAGATTGGAGGATTAATAAATATTAAAAATCAAAGTATAGAACTAATTAGTCCAACTAAACTTAATGCAATTGATGTAGTAATAGATATATATCCTTCTTTTCCAACTGATTTACAACAAATATTAACTGTTGTATGTACAAAAGCAGAAGAAACTTCAACAATCACTGATAATATATATGTTGGACGTTTTTCACAAGTAAAGGAATTAAAAAAAGCAGGCTGTACAATTGATACACTGGACAATAAAATAGTAATTAATCCAACTAATTTAAGTGGAACAACTCTTGAGGCTCAAGATTTAAGGTGTGGATTTGCTTGTATAGTAATTGGTAGCATTGCAAATAATGTAACAGTAATTGAAAAAAGTGAAAATATTTTTAGGGGTTATGAAAAAATATTAACAAAGCTTAGAAAAATTGGTGTTCCTATCAAAAAAATTGAATAAAAGTAATTTATATGGTATAATAAACACAATTAAAGAAAGAGGGAATAAAGATGAATGAGGCTATAAAATTTATTTTCATAGGTATAGATGTATTAACACTTATATGCATGATTTTTTATCTGATAAGAGGATTTAAAAAAGGAACTTTAAAATCAATAGCAGATATAGTTATTAAGTTAATATTGCTTATCTTATCTTTTGTTATTGCAAAACCTCTCGCAACAAAATTAGTTGGTTCAAAAATCAGTTTCATAACAGGAGATCAAACAGTTAATGAATTTGTTAAAACTCAAGTAGCAAATTCAATGTTTGATGGAAACACTGAGCAAATGACTTCAACTGGATTAGATGTAATGACCGAAGATATCTTGATATCAGTGGTTCAACTTCTTATTACTGTGATTCTATCATTCTTTTTATTAGTTGTTGTTGGCAACATCATAAGAATGATAGTTTCGGGTATTATTGGTAAAAAGTTTGACGCAAAACCTAGCTTAACTAGTAGATTATGTGGAATGTTAATAAGTTTTTGTGGCTTTCTAGTATTCTTTTATTTCTTATTATTACCACTATATGGAATAGAAGAAATTGCTCAAAAAACTTTAAATGAAGTATCTTCTGTTAGTACCGAATATTCAGCACCATCAGCTGCAATAAATGATGCTTCTTCTTCATCGATAATTTATAAAGTAACTACTTCAATTGGAAAATCAAAAGATGGTTATTTTGCCCTCCCTGCAAAACGTTTTGGTAGTTCTACTAAAATTAAAATAGGCGATGGCGAAATAAACGTAATTAAGGATTTAGATCCAATTATGCCTAATTTGGGTAGATTTGTTCAAATAAAAGAGGATTTAGATAACGCTAGTGATAAAAATGAAAAAGTAGATGCATTTAAGAAAAGCGATATTGAAATAATGATTAATTGTCTCAGCAATAGTACAATAATATCAACTTTATATAAACCAGTTATTGGAATGCTTGAAAGTAACCAAGGTAATGAAATTATTAAAAGATATAACTTTGATTTTGAAAAACTAAAAAATATCAATATAAATGAAGATATCAAAAAAACTAAAAACTTTTTTGAAACTGTATATGACTTATTACAAGCAATGGATTTAGAAAAAATTGATGATGTTCAAACACTATTGAACGACGAAGAAGTAACTAACAAGTTATCAGAGGCCTTAAAACTTTCAAATGATTCTCAATTATTTAAGGAGTGCTTTCCTAAAATTGTATATTATCACTTACAAGAATCTTTAACTGATTCTGATTATGCCTTCTTAAAAGATGTTATAACTTTAGAATATGTTGAAAATTATTTGCCACTTGATATTGCTACACTATGTGAAATATATAATCTTATCAACCAATCAAAGATTTTTGATAAAGATGAAGAAGGTAATTACGTTTTAATCGATGTTAACGTTCCTGGCAATCGTGAAAAAGTAGAAAATTTTATCGACAAATGTTTAGGCCTTAAAATTATTGAAGGTAATGAAGGAATAATATTTAAAGCAATAGTTAACATTACCGATTTAAGCAAATACATCGAATATGAAGATAGCACTACACAAATTGATTTTGAAAAAGAAAAACCATTACTAAAAAATGTAATACTAGATATTTTCGTAATTGGTAACGAAATTAAAGACATTACTGTTGATATTAGTAGTTTAAGTGACTATGAAGAAATTTCAAAAAAATTTGCAATGTTATTAGATGACATGCAAAAATGTGAAATAACTAAACCATATGTTTTTACGATTGTTGATGCAATCATAAAAAATGCAGGATATGAACTATCATTTACTGAAAATGAAAAAAATCAAATAATCAGTAACACTTTCACAGCTGAATTTGCAACATTGTTTAATATTATTAAAGAAGCAGAAACTATTTTTGGTAGTGATCCTTTAGAAAATAATATTGACGTAAGTAAATTAGAAGGAAGTCAAGTTTCAGCATTAATGAAAAAAGCAAGCACTTCAGTTATTTCTTCAAGAATAGTTGGAACTATTCTTACTAAGGCTTTAGGCCCTGATGGATTAGATATAAATCCAGTTGATGAAAATGGTAATGTAAAATATGATTTTTCAACTAGTGAAAATATCTACAAATATTCTGATACAGTTGGAAATATGATAGATGTAGCAAATGCCCTAGAAAAAGTTAACAGTACATTAAATAGTGTTGAAGATATTGATATAAATGAATTAGCCTCTTCTCTTGAAAAATTAGATGAAGTATCAAACAATACTGAGTTGTTAAATGATATGGTTCATACAATTTGCAATAATAATGATTTAATCATTGATGAAAATGTTGACTGGAAGAAAGAGTCTGAAGTTGTAAAAGAAATATTAAATGATTACAAAAACTCTGAAGATAAAGAAAACTATAGCATTAGTGATAATACTGAGTTGTTAGTGAAATTACAAGATACAGAAGTTGCGGTAGACATATTAAAATATTTTGGTATAACTAAATGAAAAACGAGTAGAAATACTCGTTTTTTGACATTGTCTTATATTTTTACATAAAAAAACAAAAAAACAACGTGTTAGACATTGTTATACAATAAAATACAAATTATTTGTGATAAAAATGAGCTAATTTGTATTTTATTAAAAATAGAATTGACACAGTAAAAAAATTAATATATAATCAAAGTGGGTTTAAAATAAATGAACCCATATTAGTACACTATATCATATGAGGGAGGGGAATAAAGTATGAAAAGTGTTAAAAAACTTATGCTTGCAATTGTATTTGCAATGATTATCAGTTTGGGGATATTTTCTAGCACATTGAGTGCAAAAGCTGAATCTGCTAATGCAATTGAACAAATGACACCTTGGATTTTGACTTTTGATAACGGACAGATAGTACATATAAAAAAAGAAAACCAACAATACATTGAGGTTGCATCTAATAGTATATCTGTAACATATATGGATACTACAGGTGAAACATCTGGTGGTTATTTTGAAATTTGGGTTCCAGATATTGGTGTAGTTCCAGAAAGACCAATTAGTGATACAATATATCTTGAAAACGGCCAAACTCAAACATTTGATTTAGGCGGCACTGTTACTTTTAGATATAAAACAGGCGATGATACAAGTTATTCTGGTGGATTTACTTCAGTAAGTATGTATATATCTCGTTCTATTATAACATCAGATAGAATCAGCACTAATTATGTTGAAGGTCAATATGTATATGAAAGAGTAGACTTCTGTGAATGGGATACTTTCAGATATGGTGACCAATATCTATATAGCATCTTAAGAAATTTAAGAACAGGTGAAGTTAAAACTCAAAGTGATTTCTGTTTCTGGTATGTAGAAGAACCTGGAGAATATGAATTAGAAATTCAAAATAAATTTAGAAATGAATCAAGAACTTGGTATTTTATTATTGAAAAGAATTCTTCATTTATCACATTAGAGAATTGGAATAATCAAGTTATAACACCATTAAATAATTGTGACTATACTTGGGCAGGCGTAAAAGTAAGCTATCCTACTAATTTAGGAATATCTAATATTAGTTATGAATATCAAGCATTTGATTCAGCTTATGTTGAAAAAGGAACTGTAGATAATGAATTTATATTCTGGAGAAAAGGCCAATACAAAGTTACAGTAACAACAAGTGATGGAAAAGTTTGTAGCAAATTCTTCACTATAACTAATTTTGATATTTTATGTGATCCACAAGGTGCATCTACATATGGTACAGAAGTATTACAAAACGGTGGTGAATATGGTGGAACAACTCTTTCTGTAGGTTATACAAGATGCTTATTCTTAGATGGCAATGCACCAAGTCAATCAAGACTTAAATATAACTTTACATCTAGTAACAACGATATAGCAACAGTTAGTGAATATGGAACTGTTACTGCAAAACAAGCGGGTGTTGTTATCATTACTTGTACATTAAAGAGTAATCCAACAATTGTTTCAAAAATTGTTTTAATAGTTAGACCATAAAGTAATAATACAAGGTATGAACTTGATAAAGGTTCATGCCTTTTTTTGACATTACGGAATAAATATTTAATATTATTCATATGCTTTTTATGGCAAGTATTTATATTTTTTATGGTTAATGAAATTTTCCTATTTATATTAGCAATAAATAAACAAAAATAGCTTTTGTTTATCGACTATTTTTTCAAATATTTGCCAAATTATCAGTTCATAGTTAAAAACGCTTGCAAAAAAATTAGATTTTTGGTAAAATAAGTAAGTAAAGTCATGAAAAAAAGAGGTGAAAAATGATGGATTTTAATCAAATTTTACTATTCGCTGGTTTGGGATTACTAGTGTTAGTAATTTTGTTCGCACTTTGGGGCTTTCTTGGAGGCTTAAAGAGAGAACTTAAGTGTATCGCCGTTTTCATTGTTTTACTAGTTTTATTTTGGTTAGTATTCGGAGATGAGGCAACGTTATTAAACGCTAAATATGGCCAATCTATTGCGAAAGCAATGAATATTAACGATAATTCTATTACAACTGTTTGGGATGCAATTTTAGCATATGCTAGATTGAACATTCCTAATGGTAAAGTATTACTAGTTGAAGGAAAGGAAACGTACACGCTTTTCTATGCTGTGGTTTCTTGCTTAGCACGTGCTATCGGTTTGATAGTAGGTACTATTGCGGTAGTGGTTATTTGCCCAATAATAAGATTAATTACACATATTATTGGCTTAATCATTAATGGTTCAAAGAAACGTAAAGCATTAGCAAAAGCTGCTGCTGGAAGTGAAACTGAAGCTGGAGTTGAAGAAACAGAAGAAAAAGACTCAGAACAAGTTGTAGTGACTAGCAGTGAAAAAGGTGTTGATGAAGCGGTAATCGTAAAAGAAGCAAACGAAATACCACAAAAGCCAAAAGGTAAGAGACGTTGGTGGGGTGCTTTCGCTGCAACCTTAAAGGGTATTTTCTTAATTATCGTATTGTTTACACCAATTTCTGGTTTATGTAATGTTCTTAACACTGCAACACCTGAGACACAAGCTATGCTTGATGATTTAGCAAGTGGTAAAGATAACAAAAAGAACACTGCAAATTCTGATAGTGCTATTGATATGTTATTTGAATTTTCAAAAGCATATGAAAATAGTGGTATTGGAAAATTTGTTGAAGGTTCAAGTTATTTCTTTGGTAAATCATTTAGCGAAAGCATGTTCAATAATATAACAAGAATAGAAACAAAGAACCAAATATTAAATTTAGGAGATGAACTAAGTACATTAGTAAAAGCCACTAATGAATTAAACGGAAAGACTGATGTAGAATCATTAACTGATGAAGAAGTAGCGCGAGTTATGGATGCATTAAAGAATTCTAAATTATTAGTTGAAGTTATGCCTGTTGCTGTAGAATATGCATACGAAATTGATGATATTAAGAAACTTATTAGTGATGCTAATCAAGCTGCCGCATTCTTAGATTTACGTTACAATAATTGGAAATCAGACTTATCAATTATTTTAGACACTGTAAAAGAAGCATACAAGTTAGATATATTCCCACTAAAAGACTTCAATTACTTAACAATGGATTCAGATCAATTAAGAAAAGCATTAAATGTTTTCTCTAGCGCTGAAGTATCTGGAAAAGCTTTAGAAATCGCATCTAATGTTGCAACTGAACTTGACGTTGTTAAAGAAAAAGTTGGAGATATAACTATCAGTAACTTACTTACAATTGACTGGGCAAAAGAAATCAATACACTTGTAGATGCTTATGAATTATTCCAAAAATTCGGTATTGATACATTCAAAGATTTTGATTTTAATGCGTTCATTAAAGAAGTTCTTAATACTGAAACTGAGAAAAACACTGCATTTGAATTAGTAGATAAAGTTCTTGATTTACAAATTCTTGAAACTGCTCTAGTTCCTACTGCTGTTAGATTCTTATCAAAACAAGAAAAATTTAGTGAGATTTTAGCAGACACTAATCAAACAAATGAATTTGCTGAATTAGGTAAGGTAGTTTCAATTAATGATATTAGAACATTAGTACATTCCGCAAAACTTGCAACTAATGCAGTTGATTTCACTGATTATCCAAATATTAGTGTTGATTACTTTGCAATCGATGAAACTGTATTACGTGATACAGTAAACGAATTAGCAAGAATTGCATCATTAAATCAAATCGCTCAAGTAGGTTCAAAGATAGCTTTATCAATTGAAAAAGTTAAAGAATATACAGGTAACCTAAATGAAACAATTGATTTAACAAATGTTAACTGGGCAACTGATTTCAATAGTATTGTTGATATGTATGCTGAATTTAAAAAATTAGGCTATAAATCAATGGATGATTTCAAAGCTAAAGAATGGAACAAACAATTAGAAACAATTCTAAATGATGAACAAAAATATGAAAATGTAAAAGTTGTTCTAACAAAATTAGTTGGATTAGATTTATATAATGCTGCAGGTGGCGAAGCTATTCAAAACGTTTTGAATAAAATGTTCTCAAAAAATGCTCCAAAATTTGAAAACATTTTAGAGTTAACTGGTTTAACCGCTGATCAATGGCAAGAAGATATCAATAGCATTTTAGAAATTGCAAAAGCTGCAAGCGATATAAATGCTTTAGAATCATTTAATCCATTTGATTATAAGAATCTTGATTTAGTTAGTGATGAAGCAGTTGAAAAATTAAAATTAATTGTTGATAGAGCTTTAGCATTAAATATTTTAGGAAATGATGAAATCAAAAATAATTTATTAGCTGCTGCTATTAATCAATATCAATTATTAATTGGTATCACAAGTGATAAATTTGCTGGAACTGATTGGAAAAACGAAAGCAATTTAATTCTTGAAGTAATTGATGCATATGCTAAACTTAACAAAGTAAAAGGCTTTGATATATATGATATTCAAAATATTAAATGGCAAGAATTACTTGAATCAGATGACTTCATTGATGCAGTAGTAGATGCTCTAGAAGCTTTAGTTGATTCAAATATCTTAATAAAATTAATGCCTAACTTACTTGATGAACATCTAATGCCAATGTTAGACAAAATCGAAGGTATGGATGATTCAAGATTATTCCAAGACATTTTCGATAAAGTTGGTTCAGAAGAACTAGTTAAAGAAGTTACTAAATTAATTAATCTAGTTAAAGACATCAATAAATTAAATGTATTAAATGCTGGTAAAGATGGCGCTGGTGCAATTGATTTAACACAAACTGAAGCATTAAAGAACATAATCGCTGGTATATTTGATTCAAAATTAATTAGTGGATATGAAGGAAGAGTAATTCGTATAATCTTAAAACTTACTAAAGTATTAGATATTCCAAAAGACTCATTAACATATCAAGAATTAATTAGTATCGATTACACTGGTGAAAAAGAAAAGCTTATTGACTTTGTTGATGCAATAACTCCAGTATTACAAGATGAAACATTTAAGTTAGTTGATGAAGAAGGTAAATTCAAATTAGATCCTAAATTCTGGGCTGAAAATAAAAACGCTCAAACATTACTTGAAGGCATTAAGAAGTTGTTCGGTACTTATGGAACTGAAGACGAAGGTTCAAAATTAATTGCCGCATTATTACCAGACATTTATGATAAATATATTGAAGAACCAAATCGAATCCCAGAAGATTTCGTTGAAATCGTCGATATATTAGATGTAACTAATGCAAGTGGTGGAGTATTAACACACGATTTACGTTGCTTAATATATGTATTAGAACAATTAGTTTCTGTTAATGCTCAATCATTCTTAGATGATGGAAATATTGAAATTAACGAAAACTTAAAAGTTGTATTAGCTAATGTTATTGATGCTTTACATGAAATTGAATTAATCCATGGTAGTGAATCAGAAACATTAACTTGGGGTGTTAACTATGTAGCAAAACTTGTTAAAGTCGATGTAACTGCTTCAAAATATGATTTTGAAGGTATCGATTGGCAAGCAGAAAAAGCTAATTACAAAGACATCATCAACGATATCGTTGATTTAGCAATTGCAAATAATATCAAAGATTACAAACAATTAGTAGAAGTAATTGATGGAATTATCAAAGTTACTGATACTACATATGTTACAGATGCTAATGCAAATGAATTATTAAATATCTTAGATAAGATTGTTGATGTAAAAGTAATCGATGCTATAATACCTCTAGCTGTAAAATTCGGAGTAAAAACACTTGGTGAAAAAGGATATACAGTTGATTATATTAATTCATTAACAAATGAAGAATTAGTTGAAGACTTCCATTCAATCGTTAATATTGCTCACATCGCAGTTGATGATTTAGAAATAGTTAAATACTATAACAAGAAATTCGCAAATGATTTAGAATTACCTAATGAAGATGCAGTAAAATCTTTAGTAAAACCAATTCTTGAATTAAATATCATAAGTAAAGCAGAAGGTAAATTAGCTACAATGCTTTATAACAAGTTAATGGAACAATTAACTAAGAATTCAGAAGAAGATAAAGAATTCTTCTTAACTGTAGAAGACTTTAAGTTTGAAACTATTGATTGGGTTAATGAAGAGACAACTATCATAGCTATTATTGATGCTATATATGATGCAGCAAGAATTAACTCTCTTGATACATTAGGTAGCATTAGTGATTTCATTAAGAATCAAGGATATAAAGAAGCTAAATATCACAATGATAGAACTGGTAGAGTATTAACTGCTTTATTAAGAAACATCAAAGATTCACAAATTATCGCTAATATCATTGAAAAATGTTATAAGTTTGGTTTATCATTAGCTGAATCTTCAGGTGTAGTTCCATTCTCAATTAATGGTATGGCTGATTTAAGCAAAGAATTATTAATAGCTGATATTGATGTACTTGCTGATATTTTAGATGAAGCAATTGAATTCGGCGCATTACAATATATTGATGATAAAGACATCGTAGGTATTGATGCTACTATAGCTGGTAAGATTGTTAAACATTTATATCAATTGAATGTTGTTAAAGAAAATATTGAATTATTAGCTTATCGTGCAATGAATTATTATCTTGGTTTATTCAATGATAAGAATGGTACAAACATTACAGTTCATTATAGTGAAATTCAATCTGTAGATTTCGCAAATGAATTTGAAGTAATCGGAAATGCTGTAAGTGCTTTAGACGTTTTATTAAAAGAAAAATCTTTAACTTCAATTTCTTCAATCAAAAAGTTATTTGAAAATAAAGGTTATAATAATGCAGACTTCTTCACTGTTGTAACTGGCGAAGCATTATCTTCAGTACTTAACTCATTAGCAGATTCTCAATTATTAGAACTTGTAATTGTTGACTTTGCAAACTTTGGTATTGATAAACTAAAAGATAAAGCAGATCTTACACCATTAAAAGATGCATTTACTGCTGAAGAATTAGTAGCTGATATTAAAGCAATATCTGGTGCTATAGTTCCTGCAATCCAAGCTAATTTAGTTGGTTTAGCATTCAAAGCTCCAGTAGAAGAATTAGTAATTAACCTAGAAGCATATAGACAAATCGTAAATGAAATTCAATCATTGAATGTAATTAATAAGAAATACGATGTATTAGCATCAATCTTAGGTAATAAGTTATTAGAAGCTCTAAAATCTAATGATACATTCAACGAAAATGATTTCACAGGTATGAGTTTTGCAGAAGATGCAAGCGCGATAATGGAAGCTCTTGATTACTTAAGAGTTGCTCTTGAAAGCACAGATTTAACTACAGTTTCAGATATAACTAATTTATTCAAAGATAATAAATATAAATTATATGCATACGAAAATATTGTAAATCCACTAGCTTCTGCTATTGAATCATTATTAGGTGCTAAGACAGTATCTGTATTCTTGAAACCAATGGCAAGAATTGGCTTAGATAAAGTTTCTGAAAAATTACCTGAATTAGAATTAGACTTCTTATTAAATCATGTAGATAAAGAAGAATTAGTAAGTGATGGTAGATTATTAGTTGCTTATGTAAGAGATGCTATGGATTTAGGCGTATTAGAATTAGTAAGAACAAATGATATCGCTAATTTTGATGTATTGAAACTTGCTGATATGGTTGAAGGATTATATGGATTTAATATTCTTCACGAAAATATGCCAAGATTATTAGAAAACGTATTGAAGTATTTAGATAAGAAAGTTAAGATTGATTTAGTATTTGAAGCTAACGATTTTGCTGGAATTAACTATCAAGAAGAATTTGGTAAACTTGCTGATATAATTCGTGAAGTTAAACCATTAATGGAAAGCGTAAATTACAAACCACTTAGCAACTTAACTAATTGCATTAAAAATAAAGATTACACAGTTAAAAACTTCTTCAATCAAACTGCTTATAACGCATTAATTAATATGATTGATAAAGTAGCCGATGTTGAAACTATAGTAATAATTTCACCTAGATTAGTAGATTATGCTGTAAATGAAGTCTATAAGAAAGATATCGATATTAGATTTATTCAAGATGGCTCTTATGCTAAAGAATTAATTGCACAAGATGTTCATACTATCGCTAATGTTGCAAGAATTGCATATAGCTTTGGTATTATTGATTTATTATTTGATAACGAGTTAGCAAATATTGATGAAGTTGCTATTAACCAAATGATTGGCGAATTAGCTAACTTAAATGTTCTAAACCTTTACTATTCTAAGTTTGTTATGGTAGGTCTTGATTATCTAGAAACTAAAGTATTATCAAAGAATGATACTAAAGCTGGAGAACAATTAACTAAGGCTATCAAGAACATTAAAGAAGAAGACTTCGTAGGTATTAATTTAGCAGATGATTTTGCTGGATTACAAAATGTAGTAACTGCTGTTAAGAAATTAATGAATGCTAAGAACATCGTTTCTTATACTGATGTAATGTTATTCTTAGATGCAAAAGATTACAATAAGAAAGAATTCTACAATGTTGAAACTGGTGAAATACTTGCAGAAGTTATTAGAAGTGCTTCAGATATTAAGACAATTGCTGCAATCGTAAAAGCAGGTTCAGAAGGCATTTTAGGTGAATACGAAGTAACATCAACACTTACTCGTGATGAAGTTGCATTAGATATTCGTGCTATTGCTGACTTAATCGTTCCTGCAATTAAATCTGATTTAATTGGATTAGCATTTAAAGAATCATATAAAGAATTAGAATTACACATTGATGAATATAAACAAATGTTAGCCGCATTAGAAGATACATATATTTTAAATAAAGCATATGATAAAGTTGCTAATGATGTTATGACACTTGTATTAAAGAAACTTAACGCAAAACAAAAGGTTGCTATTTCTGACTTCGAAGGAATCACATATAAAGCTGAATTACCTCATTTATTAAGTGCTCTTGATGAATTCAAATCATTAATAACTAATACAAATATTAAGACTGTTAATGAATTATTAGACTTCATGAAAGACAAATCTTATAAGACTGAAGAATATGCAACTCGCGAAAATGCTGATTTAGTATTAAATATGGTTAATGCTATAGTTGATACTAGAACACTTCAAGTATTATTACCTGTATTAACACAACATATTTCTAACTATCTAAATGCTAAGAAGAATTTAGATGTTCGCTATTTATTTGAATATGCTACAAGTGAAGAATTAACTGCTGATGTTAAGGCAATTATTAATTGCGCTTATGAATTAGTTGATGACAATATGATAGCATTTGCATTGTTTAAAGGTGAAATTGATCTTACTGATTTCTCTTCAATCAATAATGCTATTGATACTATTCATTCATTAAATATCTTGAAGTATAACAAGGGCGAATTAGTTAATACAATTCTTGAAAAACTTAAGATTACAGAAACTCCAATTGATCTAAGTGATGTTGATTGGGATACTGAAAATGCAAACATCCATGTATTAGTAGATAATGTACAAAGATTATTATCTGTATATGGTGCTAACACATTACCTTTAATTAAAGCTATGGATTTAAGCAAGTTTGTTAAGATTGGCAAAAATTCAAATGAATATTTCGATATTCTTGCTAATATCACAAACGTATTATCTAATAGTAAATTATTTGAAAAGACAGCTCTAATAGTTGCTCCTAAATACTTAAAAGCAGATAGCAAATATGCAGCATTAACTAACATTCACACAATTTATGCAAATGGTGTTGAATTAACTACAGATTTAGCTAACTTATCAACTGTTTTAGGTATCGTTAGAGACTTAGACTTAAATGGATTCTTACGTAACGGAAATGACTATCCATTTAATAAAGTAGATGAAATTACTACTTTAATTAACCTTGTTTGCAACACATATTATTTGAACAATGAAAATCGTCTTTCTGAAATCATTGCTTGTGTTGATAAACTTGTAAAACAAGATTTAAGTGTAGTTGACGTAGCAGGTATCGATCTTGCAAGCGATGCGCCTAAATTTGTAGAAATGTATGAATTCTTTGTTGAAATTACTAATAACAAGTATTGGACATTAGTAAATTCTTCAAGTAAATTTGATGCAAAATTATTAGTACAAGCTAAAGTTATGGAAAGTGCTTTAGACATTGTTAATAAATTTATGGAAACTACAATTTATGATAAGGCTGGCTTCTCACCAATTATCTTATTGTTACCATTAATTGAAAAGAAACTTCCTGCATATTATGAAGCATTAGACTTAGACAATTTAACTAAAGCTACTGTTGAACATGATGCTACATATATTCAAAACATTATAAAGACATTAAATGATTTAGATATAGTAGATCTTGCTAAATCACAAGATTACTACTCTTCTGATGTACATGATGCAATTAGAAGCATACTTGATGATATATATTCATTAGAAATCTTAAAAGGTCACAGTAATGCATTATTTAACTTACTTGCTGATGATTTATTCAATAACAAGAAGTTAGATGGAATTGGTATTCCTAGTAATACATTAAGATTCAATGAAACTGATTTCGTTGCTGATAAAGCTTATATCGAAACTATCATTGATGAATTATATCAATTATTTGCTCGTGAAAATATTCATAGTAAATCAGATTTAACTGACTTTATCAATTCATTAAAGAATAAAGCTGGATTAGAATCATTCTTTGCTCAACAAGCTAATGTAGATACATTAGAAAATATTATGGCTGCTTTAGCAAAATTAACATTAGTTAAAGAAAATGCATTTAATATTATGAATGAGGTAGTATATCCTCAAGTTGAAAATAAGAAACCAAATTACGCTAAATACTTCGACTTCAGTATGAGCACTGAACAAGAATTATTAGATGATATCCAAACTAGCGCAACAATTATTAGAATATTAAATCAATTAGGTGTTGCAAGAATTCTTAATGATGAATTAATCCCTTATGATAATGAAATACTTATTAAAGAATTATTAACTGCTTTAGGACAACTTAACTATGTTGACGCTCATAAAGATGCTGTTGTTGATTTAATTGCTAAGTTCAATTTACCTATTAGTTTAGATGCATTACGTAGTGATGAATTCAACTTCAAAGCTGATATGGCAGTATTAGCACAAGCATATCCTAAGTTAGTAGAATACTTAACAAGTGCTGAAAATAAGATTGTTAGATATTCTGATATTAAGAAATTTGTAAAAGGTGAAATTAAAGTTGACCGCAAGTTATTAGGTGGAATGAAAGAACATGCTCGCTCATTAGTTGAAGCATATAAAGACTTAATTAACTTAACTTCATTAACATTATTAGTTCCTGAATTGGTTGACTATGCTACTCCAAAAGTTCCTGAAAAATATCGTGGTATAATCGAAGCAATGTCATTTGATACATTAACATTTGAACAAATTCATTCAGATTTAGCTATGTCTGTAATGTTAATTGAAAATGGACTTGATTTAAGATTATATAATGCTTACAAGAATAAGAATTTAACTCTTACTGGTTATGTTAACTCTGCATATTTCGGTACAGTAGTAACAAGAGCTGAATTAATCGAAGCTACAGTTACAGCTATCGAAGATATGTATTGCTTCAATGATTATGCAAGCTTGTTAATGGAAGTAATTGACATTATGGGTGTTGATACTACAAATGTTGATTTAAGTTCTGTTAATTGGGATGTTGAATTTGATAATTTAAGAACTTTAATTATTGAAGGTATTTCTGTATTAGATAATATGAATCTAAATGATGTATCTGAAATTAAAGCATACTTAAAGAACTTGAATAAGAAGAACATCAAAGATGAAGCAAAATCATTTGCTAAGAAAGTTAACTTTGAAAATCTAGAAACTATTATGAATGCATTAGATAATTCTGAAGTATTCAACCAATTATTTAAACCTCTTTATAATAAATATATATCATCTAAAGTTCCTGCTAGACTTGCTGAAATTGGTGATTTAACTAATTACGAAATTAGCGACTTAGATGAAGATATGCATCGTCTTGCTTTAATCGTTTCAGCCTTAAAAGAAATTAAAGCTGTTCCAGGAAGCATTAAAGACAATGCACAATCTGATGAATGTGTAATCCCAGCACAAGTAGTCATTGAACAATTCTTTGCTCTTAACTTCTTAGAACTTAAGAAACAAGCAATCGTTCGCTTAGTTGACTCATATGTTTCATTCATGGATTTAAGTACATTAGATTTATCTGGTGTAGATCTTGCTAGTGATGGCGTAATCTTAAAACAATATGCTAAAGAAATTTTAACTGTTGTTGTAGAAAGCAAATTAAATCCTAGCGTAAGACAATTAGGTAACCAATTATTAATGAAGTATGCTATTTCATTATATAATGGTTCAATGGACACTCAATTATTCAAGACTGTTCTATATTGGGGCTATGATAAATATGTTGCTCCAAGAGTTGCCAATAGACACTATGTAAGTAAGTATACAACTAATGAAGAAACTGCCGATCAAATTGCCATTGAAATAGGTAATATGTTACAAGGATTATTAGAAATGGGCTTCTTCAGTAATGACGGCGTTGATTTCACTAACAAGGCTGCAACTGATAAGTTATTCGGAATCTTTGAAAATGTATATAACTTCTCTGGTAAGAAAATGAATGCAATTCTTAAATTAAAAGATAATATGGATGTACTTGGTATAATTCCACTTGATTATAGTTCATTAAATACCGCACAAGAAAAAGCTGCAATCAAAGAAACATTGAAGGTTGCTCGTAAATTATTTGCTCGTTTAGGTGAATTAACAGCTGATCCTGTTGCTACATTAGCTAAGAAAGATGTTCAAAATGAAATTACTGATTTATTCACTAATATGTTTGCTTCATCTATCGCTGAACAATTAGCAATGCCTGTCGCAAGAGGTATCGTTACAATCTTTACAAGAGGAATTCAAGAAATAACTATTTTAGAAAATGTAACTTGTGATCAATTTGTAAATGTAGTATTACCAGATGTATTTGAACTTGTTGAAAAAGCTCAAGTAGTATTAGGTGGCAGCAAGAAGATTGATTATACTAACACAGTTGCAATTAGCAGTGTTGTTGAAGTTCTTGTTCATCGTACTACATTCTACAATAATGTTGAAGAATTAATGAAATACGCATTCTACATCTTAGGTGTAGATGTAAGAAGTGAAGACTTCTCAGATGTTGATTGGAATAGTGAATATGTTGCTTTAGATAAAGCTTTAGTAGCAATGAAAGATGTAATGGTTAATGTTGATATTCATAATTCTGCTACATATAAGAATAATGATTTCTTAACCGCATTAAGTGTTGCATTACCTCACTTCAATAACTCTAAAGTTCTTCCAAAAGTTGCAAGACAATTAGCTGAAAAAGTTGCTTCAAGAAAAGGTACTAGATTCGATAGTTATATTAACCACTTATATAGATCAGATTATACAAATGATTTATTAATGGCTGATTATCGTTTATTACCACAATTGATTCAAGCAGTTGTAGAATTGAATTACTTTGGAACTGGTATAGACTATAGTAACTTTGATTCTGCAGAAACTATCCTTGACATATTCTTCAAACTTCATTACTTCAAAGGTATTGAAGCAGAAGTATTAACTAAACTTGCAAAACGTGTAGATTTAGTTAAGGATTATGAAATTGATTTCTATGCTGTAACAGATTGGTCTGTTGAAGGTCCTGAACTTGTAAAAGTAGCTTCAGAACTTGCTAAATTAGGCCATTTAGTAGATGTTAAGAATTTATCAGAAGATGATTTCTCAAGAGCAGAAGTACAAAATCAATTTGTTATCCTTGTTGACGCAATGAGTAAATCAATAATTGGACGTCAAATCTTACCTAAGTATTATGAAAATGAAATCGAAACTAAGTTAGGTTCAAGCGAATATACTGGTATAATTGATTTTAGCCTTCCTGAATTTACTCCAGATAAATGGGCCGCTGAATTCGAAAAATTATTCAACGCTTATAATATCTTGAAAAAATGTGGATATGGTACTTCAACTGGTAAAATGAGTATTGCCGATGCACGTGATGTTTTAGGAACAAGAGCGGACAAATCACTTGGTGTTTTAGCTGCAACAACTAATCCTAAACTTTGGGTAACTCGTCTATATAACAATAATGTTATTGTAGTTCCTAACAATGCAACAATTGATTTATCTAGTGATCGTGATTGGGAAGAAGAACCATACGCTTTAATTGATGCTTTAGAACAAATGATTAACTTCACTGATTCAGAAGGTAACTTCTCATATGCTAATGTATATGCATGTGATGATGAAAATAAGTTAAATTCATTCTTTAATGCAATAGTTAACTGTGATGGTGTTAAAGCTGCAATGATGCCAATGATCGTAAATGCAATGGCAAGCGACACTAACATCAAAGATTCAGTTGTTGCTGCTGGATTAATAGATGAAGACTTCAAAGCTGAATATGATGCATATATGGCAAACGGTTCATTTGATGAAAACTATTGGACTACATCAAAACTAGAAGCATTTGCTAATGCAATTGCTCAAGCTAACAAATAATCAATAGATTATTCATTAAGGTGATAGATTATATCTATCGCCTTTTTTGTATATGATAAAATATTAAGAATTAACTTAAAAGTTCCTAAAATGGCCAAAATTGACTTCATAATTGAAAATGGAATAAATAATACAAATCATATATGTGAATATAATAATATAAAAAACCAAATATATTATTGTAAAATAAATACACCATTAAAATATAATTTCTACAGATACTTGCATTTTTTTACATATTATGGTATTATCTAAATTGCAGATATTATGATATAGATACATTGAGATTTATAACAATGGATGATGTTGATTATCTTGGTGCAAGTGGTAGCGTTTTAAGTTATAATCTTTATAGCTATTGTGAAAATAATCCTATTAACAATGTCGATCCAGCTGGAAATAGTTTGATATCTCTTTAATGGACTACAGTTGCAGTATATATGTGGTCAGCAAAAAATGCTTTTGCTGCTATTGTAGCAACAATGCTTGCTACATACGCTATTGGAAATAGAATGCTTAAAGAAGTTACTAAAGCAATTTCAGAAGGTAGGCAACATATAAAAGGAAAGCATACAGTTTATGTTCTAATTGCAAACGGTGGAAAAATAGGTAGTGGTGTATTTTATGTTGGTAGAACTAAAAATTTTAGTGCTAGATATTCTGCTCATAGATCGAATCTCGAAAAAAAGTTAGCTGGAGGGAACTTTATAATGGTTCCTGTATATACTGGATTAGATGCAATATCTGCAAAATCTTTAGAGCAAGGATTAATGACAGCATTTGGGGCGCATATACTTATTAATAAAATTAGAGGGATTTCAAGAAATAAAATTAAATCAATACATTGGACTTCAGCAGTTTTAAGTTATGTTGGGGATATTGCAGAAAATGAGTGGTTATATTGGTTAGGAAAGTAGGTAAAATATGGGTACATGGAATACAGGAATTTTTCAAAATGATATTGCTTTAGATGTCATGGAAGAATATCTCAATTATTTAAAAGATGGCTGTTCAGATAGTGATGCAGATAGAAAGATTATAGATAATAATTTAGATATTATAAATCAAGGCGGAAACGATGCTTGTGAATTTTGGCTAGCACTTGCAATGATTGAATGGAAATATGGTAGATTACAAGTATCAACAAAAAATAATGCTCTTAAAATGGCATTAGATCCACAATATTTAAAAATTTGGAAAGATGAAGAAAAACTTTATAATAAAAGAATATCTGTATTAAATGAATTTGTTAACCAAATTCAAAATATTCAACCAACTAAAAAGAAAGTTAAAGTTAATATTCCATTTAAATGTGTATGGAAATTAGGAGATATATTCGCCTATCAATTGGTTTCTAAAAAAAGTGAAGATTTTGGAGTTTTTAACAAATATCTAATTTTTCAAAAGGTAGGAGAAAGCGAAGTATATCCAAAAAAAATTATTCCAATAATAAGAGTTTCAAAAAGAATTTATGATGATATTCCTAATATAGAAGACTATTTAAGTTCTAGTAAAATGATATGGTTTGGCTCACCTAAGGAATATGAAAAAAATAACCTTATTATATACAGTGATACTTTTCTGTATGATAAGAAAATGTATGTAGAATCATTAAAATCATACCCTAAAAATATAATATATTTGGGGAATAGCTTGCCTATAAAAAAAGAATATAAAGAAGGCAAAATAATAGGTGAAAACTATTCAAAATGGAAAGAGTTTGAAGAATCATTTTTTGAATTTTATGAACTTTGGACAAATGTGGACGAGACTAAATATATTTAATTATTTTACAATATTGTAGAATGAATAAATTTGATTATTTGTAAATAATTAAAAAATTAGTACTCACTATCTTGAGAAATACTTTATTTCTTTGTCACATTCATAGAAATATTAACTTTTGATAATGTTTCTATTTTATTTATAACTTTATTACTTTTAGAATATGTTATGGTCTATCGAATATTACTATGATGCATATGGTAGAATAATTAATAAAGTAGATACTTCAGGAATTAATTTAAGTGAAATTAATCCATTTAGATATCGAAGTTATTATCAAGATAATGAAACAGGATGGTACTATCTAAATAGTAGATATTATGATATAGATACATTGAGATTTATAACAATGGATGATATTTGTTATCTTGGTGCAAACGGCAGTGGACTTAGTCATAACCTTTATAGCTATTGTGAAAATAACCCAGTTAATAATATCGATTCCAATGGTAATTATGCTAGTTCATTGATATTAGCTAGTGCAGTATTAGCTAAATTCTCAACTGCCTTTTCAGGAATAATTGCAAGTATTACTGCTTAATTGTCAAGCATTAAAACAGCAATTGCGACAGCATGGCTTCCTGTTTTAGCAATGGCTTTAGTAGGGGGCATCAATAATTGGTTTAGTTTATGCTATTAGGGCTATTGCGTCAATAGTAGTTGATTCTGCAAGAGTAAGAGCTCAAGTACGTACGGCAATAAATAAAGGTGGTATAGACCCAAATAATACATATAATCACACTGTATATGTTATTGTAGGTAGGCAAGATCAAGAAGTTTATTATGTAGGTAGAACAAATAAATTTACTCGTAGAAGTAATGAGCATGCTTGTGGTAAATATCCGAAAAATAAATATGAAATAATAGCTATAGCAACTGGAATGTCGTATAGACAAGCTCGTGCAACGAAACAAATATTATTAAAGAAAGGAGACAACCCTAGCTCTAGTGGGGT
>ERZ839823.1458-NODE-1458-length-23731-cov-8.626457_pt1 | contig 23731 bp, 13 predicted proteins | sample MGYA00519862_ERZ839823 | MGnify/ENA primary metagenome ERZ839823 (study PRJEB31850, sample SAMEA3708853) | human gut metagenome | biome: human gut; feature: human-associated habitat; material: faeces | place: China | collected 2014 ...
ACCGCAAAGCCCCTATATGCAATCGACGGCAAGGCCGGAGGCCTTGACCGGCGAACCCCCAGACCTCCCTCCTTGAGGGAGGGGAACCGCCGCAGCGGTGGAAGGAGTTTCCATCATTTTCGCTGATTTCCTGTTTTCTGTGAGAAGACAGTTGAATCTTGTTTCTGTTTTTTGCCCGACGGGGGAGAGGAGGATATGGGCAGCCATCGGTTACGCTCCGCGGCGCAGAGGATCGACAGGCCGCAGGGCGAACGAATCCGAACATACGAGGGAGGAATTATTTTATGACCGGTATTCCGTTGATTATCGCCTTTTTCATCATGATCGTCGTGATGATCGTCGCCATTTCGAAATTTAAGATTCACCCGTTCCTGTCCATCATGGGCGTGTCGCTGATTCTGGCGCTGCTGGCGCTGCCGCTGGCCAAGGTGCCGGGCACCATCGGCGCGGGCTTCTCGGGCACGTTCTCCTCGCTGGGCATCGTCATCATCCTGGGCGCGATGATCGGCTTCTTCCTTGAAAAGACCGGCGCCGCGCTCACCATGGCCGACTGGGTCATCCGCCGCGTGGGCGACAAGCACCCGGAATTGGCCATCCTGCTGATGGGCTGGATCGTCTCCATTCCCGTGTTCTGCGACTCCGGCTACGTCATCCTCAATCCGATTCGCAAGGCCATCGTCAAGAAGACCGGCGTTTCCGCCGTCGCGATGGCGGTCGCGCTGAGCGCCGGCCTGTACACCTCGCACGTGTTCATCCCGCCGACGCCGGGCCCGATCGCCGCGGCGCAGTCGCTGGGGCTTGAAAGCCACATGCTGATGGTCATTCTGGTGGGCTTCCTGGTTTCCATCCCGTCTCTGGCGGCGGGCTACTTCTACGCACGCTACATCGGCAAGAAGGTTCACGCGGCCGATGAGGACAGCAACGAGACGACCAAGAGCTATGACGAGCTGAAGGCCGAGTTCGGCCGGCTTCCGGGCGCGGGCATCTCCTTTGCGCCGATCGTCATGCCGATCATCCTGATGGCCGTCAAGTCCATCGTGGATATGGCCAAGTGGACGGGGCTCTTCGCGCAGATTCTCCAGTTCCTGGGCACGCCGATGATCGCGCTGACCGTCGGTCTGATCATCTCCGTCGCGACGCTGTTCTCGGCGGGCAAGGGCAAGGAATTCTACGCGCTGGCGGATGAGACGCTGCGCACCGTCGGCCCGATCCTGTTCGTCACCGCCGCGGGCGGCGTGCTGGGCAAGGTCATCTCCGAGGCGGGCATCGTCACCTACATCACCGAGCACGCGTCCTTCCTGTCCAACGTCGGCATCTTCTTCCCGTTCATCATCGCGGCCATCCTCAAGACGGCGCAGGGCTCGTCCACCGTGGCCATCACGACGACGGCGGGTATTCTGGGCCTGTACTCGGCGGAAGGCTCCCTGATGAGCGCGCTGGGGCTGACCTCTCCGTTCGCCGCCGCGCTGACCGTCATGGCCATCGGCGCGGGCGCGATGACCGTTTCCCACGCCAACGATTCCTATTTCTGGGTTGTCACCAACTTCGGCGGCATGAAGGCCGAGGACGGCTACAAGACCCAGACGATGTGCACCCTGCTGATGGGTATCGCCAGCATCGTGTTCATCTGGATCATCTCGCTGTTCTTCCACTAAAAACGCTTCTATCTGCAACATGAGGCGGGATGGGATGCTGTCCATCCCGCCTTTTCATCCTGCTTTCAACCCAAAACAAGGAGGTCGTCATGCATATGACGGAAGATGCAAAACGCATCATTGACGATTCGATTCGGGCGGTTCTGCCCGACGCCGCCGTTTACCGCGCGCTGGAAGGGCGGCGTTTTGACCGCCCCGTTACCGTGATCGCCATCGGAAAGGCCGCGTGGCGCATGGCGAACGCGGCGGCAAAGGCGCTGGGGGAGAACCTCCGCGAGGGCATTGTCATCACCAAATACGGCCACAGCGAGGGCGACATCCCGCGCATGACCATCTACGAGGCCGCCCACCCGATTCCGGACGAGGCCGGCGTGGCGGCGACGCGGGCGGCGCTGGCGCTGGCGGATCGCATGACCGCGCAGGACGAGGTGATTTTCCTGGTCTCCGGCGGCGGCTCGGCGCTCTTTGAGCAGCCGCTTGAAGGCGTGACGCTGGACGACTGCGCGGAGATCACGCGGCAGCTTCTGGCCTGCGGCGCGGACATCGTGCAGATCAACACCATCCGCAAGCATCTTTCCGCCGTCAAGGGCGGCCGCTTTGCCCAGCGCTGCGCGCCCGCGCATGTGCTGGCCATCGTGCTCAGCGATGTGCTCGGCGATTCGCTGGATTCCATCGCTTCCGGGCCGTGCTATCCGGATCGCTCCACCTGCCGGGACGTCGAGCAGCTCGTCGAGCGCTATCATCTGGTCATCCCGCCGCATGTCCTGCCCGCGCTGCAAACGGAAACGCCCAAGCAGCTTCATAACGTGGAGACGCAGATCACCGGCAACGTCCGCGCCCTCTGCGACGCGGCGAAGGCCTCGGCGGAGGCGCTGGGCTATCGCACGCTGACGCTGACGACGACGCTCAACTGCGAGGCGCGGGAAGCGGGCGCGATGCTCGCGTCCGTCGCGCGGGAAATCTGCCAGAGCGGCCAGCCGCTCGGCGCGCCCTGCGCCGTGATCCTCGGCGGCGAAACCGTCGTCCATCTGCGCGGCAAGGGCAAGGGCGGGCGCAATCAGGAGCTGGCGGTCGCCGCCGCCGTGGGGATTGACGGCCTGCCGAACACCCTGATTTTCTCCGTCGGCTCGGACGGTACGGACGGCCCGACCGACGCGGCGGGCGGCCTTGTGACCGGCGAATTCGCCGCGCGCTGCCGCGAAAAGGGGCTTTCCATCGAAAAGACGCTGGCCGATAACGACGCTTACAACCTTCTGCGCCAAACGGACGGCCTGATCGTCACCGGCCCCACGGGCACCAACGTGTGCGACCTGACCATGCTGCTGGTGAAGTGACGGGCGCGGAAAGCGGCTGAAACCGCGAGAAAACAGAAAAAAACAGCAAGACTTCGTGAAACGTGAATTTCGCGAAGTCTTGCTTGTTTTGTGGCGTTGGGGTGGCGGGGCGGTGATATTCCCCTGTTCTTCGCAGTTCTTCGTCCTGCGGCGGCGCATCTTTCTGCGGAAAGACGCTGCGCCCGTTATTCAGCTTTCGGAAGCGTATGTGATGGAGAGGACGATATCCTGTTCGAAATCGCCGAATTTTTTTCCGAATATATTGAAACCGCCCGGGTATTCCGCATCCGGCTTATTTCCAATGCGTATGGTAATGGGCGTGTTGGCGGAAAAGTGAAATTGATGAATCGTCAGATTCGGGACGGGCGTTCCGTTCAGAAGGCAGCCCGTTTCCGACAGTTCGAGAATGAGGAGTTTTCCATATTGCGTGCAGCCGCTGCTCCACCATTCCGGATTTAACCGCCCGCGCCGGGCGCCATAATCGCTCGGGCAGCGCCATGTTCCACACTCTGTTCCGTTGATCCAAATGGTGATATCGCTTGGCCAGTCTTCGTTGTAATTATAAAATTCGGAACAGACTTCAAAGGAGAGCTGAAGCCCCTTTGGCTTATCCTTCGGCGTAAGCAAATAAGGAAATTGATATTCGACAAAGCCGGTCTTTGACCAGATGAGCTGCGCAAAGACGTGATTCGGCATGAAAAACATTTCGGGTCGATCATCTGGCGCCAGATATCCGGCTTCGGAAACAATGCCGCATCCGGGCACAATTTCGCATTTTGTGTAGCAGCCGATCGGCATGGAAATCGTTGAAACCTTATCGACGCTGTCATCCGTTTTATTGAGCCGTATGCTGATGGCATTGTGGTTCCTGCTGCATATTTTTTTTGCCCCGCGGCTGCCCTGCAGGGTTTTTGTTTTGATGAGCCCAACGTTCTCCAGCGACTTTACATATAAAGACGCGCTGGAATACGGGATATTCAGTTTTTCTGCGATTTCTCCGACGCTGTAACTGTTAAAATAAAGAAGTTTGAGCGTCTGTATGCGCGCCGGACTGCTCAGTGAAGCCGCCAATTCACAAAGAAGGTCTTCGTCTTCCAGGCTCAGGCTGAGTATTTTGGGCATTCTATTCCGAACCTCCCTCTCCTTTTTGCCTATTTTACCAAAATTCATGGAGAAAAACAACCGAAATCCCGCCGGACAGGAAAAGATATTGTAATTATTGACATTATATGCGTCGATTTATTATACTAATAGTACAGAAAAGGACGTAGCGGGTGGCCACCGACTTCCTTTCAACAGAACGAACAGCATAAATGAAAAGGAGAGAATAAAAATGACGAAACGCCTGATTTCATGTTTGCTTTGTTTGTGCACGCTGATCGGCTTTGCGGCCGTCGCTTATGCCGATGATCCCGTCGAGGTCGTCTTCTGGAACGGGTATACGGGCTCTGATCAGCCGACACTGGAAGCGATTGTCGAAACCTATAACAATTCGCAGGATAAAGTCCATATTAAAATGGAAATCATGCCGTGGGACACCCTGTATCAGAAGCTGATGCCTGCCTTTATTGCGGGCAACGCGCCTGACATTATGGGCATCTCCGTCGCGAGGTACATGGAGTACGCGATGGCGGGCAAGCTGGCGCCGCTGGATGCGTTCATCGCCTCCTCCGAAACGATTACGATGGATAATCTGGTTCAGGGTCTGTTCAAGGCCGGCAATTATGACGGCAAACAGTATACCCTTCCGATGGCCTGCGCCGCGATGGTGATGTACTACAACAAGGATATGTTCCGCGAAGCCGGGCTGGATGCCGAAAATCCGCCGGCCACGATGGAAGAGCTCTATGCCGCGTGGGACAAGCTGATTCAGAAGGACGGAAACGGCAACGTCACGCAGTATGCGCAGGCCATCGGCGTTAAATCGACCGTGGCGATGATGCCGGTATTCATGTGGGCGTATGGCGCCGATTACATCAAGGACGGCAAGAGCGTGCTGGATTCGGACGAAGCCACAGCGGCCATGACGATGATTGCGGACGCTTATGCCAAGGGCGTCAGCCCGGTCGGCCTGACGGGTCAGGAAGCGGACGATCTCTTTGCCGCGGGCAAGGCTGCGATCGAGTTTAACGGTCAGTGGGCCGCGCCGGGCTTCCGCGCCGCGGGCATTGATCTGGGCATTGCCGAGGTTCCGGCCGGCATGGATGGCCGCGACCGCAAAACCTGGGGCGGCGACAGCATTATGTGCATGAGCGCGGATTCCAAGGTAAAGGAAGCCGCTTGGGACTTCATGGAGTACTGGAACGGAAAGGAAGCGCAGAAGACGTGGGCGCTGAACGTCGGCTTCATTCCTTCCCGACTGGATATGGCGGACGACGAGGAAATTTTGACCGGCAACCCCGATCTGGCGATCTTTATGAAGGCCTCCACGTATGCCCAGATGTTCATGGCCGATCAGCCTATGAGCGGACGGATCGACGAAGAAGTTCTCGTTCCGCTGTATGAATCGGTTTCCAGAGGCACGGCAGCCCCCGCCGATGCGCTGAAAAAAGCATCCAAGGCTCTGGACGCCATTCTGGCCGAGTAAAAAGGCGGAGGGATTACGGAGGGGCGTCTCCGTAATCCCTTTTTTAAGCGCATCCTTCCCACAAAGAAAGAACACAAAGAACATCGCGTTTTTTGAGGTTACGACAATGAAAGCATTCAAGAAGAAAAACGGAATTGAAAGCAGGTTGGCGCAGGCCGGAATTCGAATGGTTCTGCCCTCTATGCTGATTATTGCCGTGTTTACGATTTACCCCATCTTCCAATCGCTCATTATGAGCTTCACAAACTGGAATATTCTGAAAAACACCAGAAAATTCGTCGGCCTCAACAACTATATCAGGATGTTTGCCGATGAACGCTTTCTGAACGCGCTGAAAAATACGGTGGAGTACACGCTGCTTTATGTTCCGCTTCTGCTGCTTTTATGCATCCTGTTTGCCGCGCTGATCAATTTCAGGTTCAAAGGCGCTTCGTTTTACAAGAGCGTGATGTTTGTACCGGCCGTCACCTCCATGGCGATTATAGCCATCATCTTTCGGTATATTCTGGATGGCAATATCGGCATCATTCCGCTTTGGCTGAAAAAATTCGGCGTGATCGCTCCGGATTTTCTTCGGGATGAGCATACGGCAATGGGCGCGGTCATCTTTACCAGCCTGTGGCGATGGACAGGGTTCAACATGGTCATCATCCTGGCCGGAATCAACGCCATTCCGGAAAGCCTCTATGAGGCGTCTGCCCTAGACGGGGCGGGAAACGTGAAGCAGTTTTTCTCGGTGACGCTGCCGTTGATTGCGCCATCCGTCAGCTTTGTGTTGATTACCAATATCATCAGTTCTTTTCAGGTGTTCGACCAAGTCTACGTCATGACGAAGGGCGGGCCGATGTTCCGCACGGAAGTTCTTGTCTATTACATTTACTATCAGGGATTCACCGTGTACAACATGGGATACGCCTCGGCAATGGCTTTTTTCCTTTTCCTGATCGTTCTATTCTTCACCGTCTTCCAGCTGAAGGGCTTCAGCCGAGCGGAATCCAATTTGGAGGGATAAGCCATGAAAAGCAAATTATCCAAGGGCTGGAGTATTTTCTGGTGCATCGTGTTTGCCGTCGTCAGCGTGGTTTTTATGCTTCCGCTGATTTGGATGCTCCTGTCTTCCTTTAAGCCGGAAGGCTTGATTATGGGCAGGCCGGAATGGCTGATTCCCCGGCAATGGACGCTCGAAGGCTATTCCACGCTGCTTAAAAAAATCCCGTTTTTTCGTTTTTTGCTCAACTCGCTTATTTTTGCGGGCGGAACAACGGTTTCAATGCTGTTTTTGGATTCGATGGCGGGCTATGCGTTTGCCAAATTAAAATTTAGAGGCAGTCATGTTTTGTTTGTCGTGGTTCTGATCTCCATGATGATCCCGTTTCAAATCACCATGATTCCGACATACCTGCTCCTAAACGATCTGCACATTTTGAACACATACGCGGGATTGATGATTCCGCGCATGACCAACGCATTCGGCATCTATTTCATGCGTCAGGCGTTTCTCGGCGTGCCGAACGACCTGCTGGATGCGGGGCGGATTGACGGCCTGACGGAATTCGGCATTTATCGAAAAGTCGCCATTCCTGTCGTCGGCGCTTCCATCGCGACGCTCGCCGTCTTTCATTTCATGGCAGGATGGAATGATTTCATGTGGCCGATGCTGATGACGAATTCGCAGACGATGCAGACGCTGCCCGTCGGCCTGGCCTTGTTTCAGGGAGAGCACACCAGCGAACACGGCCCCATGTTCGCCGGCGCGGTTCTCTCCATTCTTCCGATTTTCATCGCGTTCTTGTGCGCACAGAAAACGTTTATTCAGGGCATCGCGCTTAGCGGAATCAAGGGCTGACCAGAAGGGAGAAGGTTTATGTTTCAAGACCGTTTTCACTGGGGATTTGGAATTGAAGATACATTCATCGGCGATCCCCACCCCGTCACCGGCAAGGTGCTGGACGAATACGAACTGACGGATCACTATCGGCTGTGGAAAGAGGACTTTGACCGGATCGAAACCATCGGCTTGGATTCCGTTCGATGGGGAATACCGTGGTACCGCGTCCAACCGGAGAAAAACAAGTGGGACTGGTCGTTTACCGATCAGGTGATCCCCTACATCGTTCAGCAGAAAAAGCTGCATCTTGTCTTGGATCTGATGCACTACGGCGTGCCGACATGGATGAAACAGGCGTATCTGGACCCCGATTATCCGCAATACGTCGAAGAATATACGGCGCGCGTCATCGAGCGCTACGGGCAGTATCTCCGTTTCGCAACGCCCTACAATGAACCGCACACGGCGTGCGAATTCTGCGGGAATCGGGGCGAATGGCCGCCCTATTTAAGCGGATATCAGGGATATTTCGACGTGTTGAAGGGCGTTGTCCGCGGCACGCAGCGCCAAACGAAGCTGCTGCAAAAAGCAGGGATTCAGTGCGTTCAGGTGGAGTGTTCTGGCGGATCGTTGACCCGCGATCCATCGCTTTCGGAGCTGGCCGATTTTGAATGTGCGCAGCAGGAGATGTTTTTTAATTTCCTGACGGGGGATTTCGCCGGATTGGAAAAGTGGTTTCCCCTTTTCGAGCGTTACGGGCTGACGGAAAGCGATTTGAAAGCCTTTGAGGCGCAGCGCTGCACGATTGATATCATGGGCATCAACTTCTATCCGCAGTTTTCGTATCAAAATCTGAGCGCCCAGCCGGACGGAAAGCCCGTCCATACCAACTGTCAGCTTTGGACAGAGGATCTGAAACAAAAGATTCTGAATCGCTACGCCCGCTTCCACTGCCCGATGATGATTACCGAAACCAGCGTGCGCGACGATGAGGAAATGAAAAAACGCTGGCTTCAGGAGGCGTCCCGCACTGTATTCGAGCTGTATCAAAACCAGATTCCCGTCTACGGATTCTTCTGGTTCCCCATCATTGATATGTATGACTGGGAATATCGGATTCACGAGGGACCCAAGGAGGATTTCAAAGCGCGCTTTGGTTTTTATAATCAGCAGCGTCAGGCGAATCCATGCGTGGAAATCTATCGTTCGATTGTAAAAGAGGTGGGCAGATGAGCCGGAGAGCTTGCTATCCGCGGCCGGATTTTAGGCGGGAAACCTGGATGAGTCTGAACGGCGCTTGGCGCTTTTCATTCGGAGACGAGGAAAAGGACAGGAGGGGTCAGCCGCCGACGCTGTCTCAAATGCCGCTGACGATTGAAGTTCCCTATGTCTATCAATGCGAATTATCGGGCATTGGCCAAACGGAATCCCACGACGTCGTCTGGTATGGAAAAACCTTCCGCCTGCCGGATTGTTTTGACGAGCGGACACACTTGATCTTTGGCGCGGTCGATTGGCATTGCGATCTATTTGTGAACGGCCGTTACGCCGGAAGCCATGACGGCGGATATACCCCATTCCGAACGGATATCACGCCTTTTCTGCGCGCAGACGGCGAACAGGAATTGATTCTTCGCGTTGAGGACACCCTTCGATGCGACCAGCTTCGTGGAAAACAATCGTGGGAAAAAGAACCTTCGCGATGCTGGTATACGCCGTCCACAGGCATTTGGCAATCCGTATGGCTTGAGCGTGTGCCCGATAACCCCATTCAATCCATCCATATCACGCCCAATCTGCCCCAATCCGAAATTCGGTGTGAAATCTCGTTGAACAAGCCGCCAAAAAAGGACGGCCAATTCATAATTGACGTACAGTATCAGGGGCATCCCGTCGCCGCGCTGACTTACAAAACCAAACAGATGAACGTGGATTTAAGCGTTCCGATTCAGCCGGAAGACTATATCGACGAGATTCATTATTGGACGCCGGAGCATCCGAATCTCTACGATGTAACCGTATCCTATGCGTCGGACGGACAGACGGATCAGGTGTTCACGTATTTCGGCTTTCGAGACGTCTGTACGCGCGACGGAAAAACCCTTCTGAACCATCGGCCGATTTATCAGCGGCTCATTCTGCATCAGGGGTATTACGACGGCGGTTTGTTGACGGCGGACACGGACGAACGATACCGAACCGATCTTCAAACCATCAAAGATATGGGCTTTAACGGGGTTCGGATGCACCAGAAAATCGAGGACCCGCTTTTCTACTATTGGGCGGATAAACTCGGGCTCCTCGTCTGGGGAGAATTGCCAAGCTGCTACGAGTTTTCCGAACTTGCCATGCGTCGCAGTTTCGAATCCATGCGCGAATTCATACAGAGAGATTATAATCATCCATCCATTGTGTGCTGGGTTCCGCTGAATGAATCATGGGGCGTTCGCAATATCGAGCAAAACGCCGCACAGCAGCGTTACGCCGTCAGCTTGTATCATTTCATCAAGGCGTTGGATTCAACGCGCTGGGTATCGACCAACGACGGCTGGGAACAGGTGACAACCGATTTCTGTACCCTCCACGATTATTCGTTTGACGGCAAAGCCCTTTCTTCCCGTTGGGATGATCTGGATGCCCTGCTTCAATCGGCCGCGCAGGATCGAATGATCTTTGCCTCCGGTTATCAATATACGGGGCAGCCCATCCTGCTGACGGAATTCGGCGGCGTTGCTTTCAAGACCAATCAATCCGAAAAGGATTGGGGCTATTGTGCGATCGAAAAAAATGAAGCGTCGTATATCCGCCGATTAACGAGCCTGTTTGGCTATATCAAAACCAATCGCCGGATTCAAGGGTATTGCTACACGCAATTTACAGACGTCATGCAGGAGACAAACGGCCTGCTGTCCATCCGTCGCGAACCTAAAATCGCCATAGACGCGATTCGATCCATTCTTTTCGGAACCGACGATTCGGAACCCCTTTCCCCCGTTCCCTGATCGTGAATGCCTTCCACCGTTCACGGACTCCTTCCACCGCCTGCGGCGGTCCCCCTCCCTCGATGAGGGAGGTCTGGGGATGGGGAAATCGAGCGACAACAAAAAGACGGCGGATGCGTCCGCCGTCTTTCACTTTATTCCGCTGTCTGCGTCAGCGTTGCGCCGACGATGGCCTGCGTCCACGTCTGGTTTTCCGTCACGCGGTAGTTTTGCAGGCGGGTCGTGTAGAAATCAAAGTACACGTTGGAGTAAACCGGGATCGCGGGCAGAACCTCCGTCCAGCGCTCCTGGAAGGCGACCCACTTCTGGCAGTAGCTCAGCACGTCGCCCGGCTCCGTCTTGCGCATATCCACGGCGAGCTGGTAGAGCTTCGAGTCGCGAATCCCCGTGCGGTTGACGGTCTTCACGTAGGCCGCGTCCGTCGAGTACGTCGTGCTCGGGTCGAAGACGGTGCCGAAGTTCGTCGCCAGATAGATCATGTCGCAGTCGCGCGCCGCGCGGCGGTAGTAGATATCCAGCAGCTCGTTCATCGGAACGGCTTTGACCGTCAGGCGGACGCCGATGGCCGCGAGGTTTTCCGTCAGCGTCGCGTTCAGCGCGTCGCCCACGGCGTTCCCCTCCGGATAAATCAGCGTCAGGTCGAGCGCGACGGTCTTGCCGTCGATCTTCTTGGCGCGCAGGCCGTCCTTGCCGAGCCGCCATCCGTCCTGATCCAGCAGCTTGGCCGCCTGATCGAGGTCGAGCGGGTAATCCTTGAGCTTGTCGAGGGACAGCGCGTCCCACTGGGCGACGGTCTTCTCGTAGGCCGCGGTCTCCTTGGCGGTCGCGTTGGCCGGGAGATCGGCGACGGGCGGCTGAATCGTGCCCGCGGTGAGCTGATACATCCACTGGCCGATGCCGAAATAGCCGTTGGCCTTCAGACCGAAGTTGCCCGTGTAGGCCTTCACCAGCGCGTCGCGGTCAAAGCAGCGCGCAATCGCCTGACGAACCGCCTTGCTGGAGACCGTCTGGCGCTCGCAGCTGAAGCTGATCATGCTCAGGCCGCTGCGCGGGTAGTTCGCCACGGAGAACGGCTGATCCGCGATGGATTGAATCCCCTTGCTGACCGTATCGGCGGCGACCATCTTGTTGAGCAGATCGACCTCGCCGCTGAGCAGCAGGTCGATGGCCTCGTCGTTGGCGACCGAGCGATAGACGATGGTTTTAATGCTCGGCTTTTCGCCGTCCTCGTTGCCCTTGTAATACGGGTTGATGGCAAAGCTGGCCGTGCCGCTCTGCGCGTCGTAGCTCGTCAGGGTGTACGGGCCGCTGACGACGGACGGGTGGCTCATGTAGCCGGTGGCCGCGTCCAGAATCGTCTTTTGAAGCAGGTCGGCGGTGAACATCGCGTCGCCCGTGCCGCTGGCATTGACAATGCCCACGCCCTTTTCGGTATCGACCACCTTGCAGCCCGGCGCAAGGACGCTGATGGGATACGGGCTGTAATCAAACAGCGCCATCTCGTAGAAATACGGCTCGTAGGCCTTGCTGATCGTGATGGACATCTGCGTGTCGCTCAGCAGGCGCACGCCGCGCAGGACGGACGATTTGCCGGACTGGTACGATTCCATCCCCAGAATCGCGCCGGCGGCGGCGGACTGCCCGCCCAGCTTCGCCAGCTCCGGCGAGGCCGTCAGCAGGATGGAAAACGCATAATCCTTCGCGGTGATCGCGCTCCCGTCGGAGAACTTCAAATCGCCGTAGAGGTCGAACGTGTACACGCGGTTGTTCTGCGCGTCCTTGGAGACGGCCATGCCCGCGACCACGCTGTCGTTGATTTGGTATGTGCCGGTTTCGTGATCCCAGCTCATCAGGTTATAGCCGTGCAGCAGCGCCCGAACATCCATATCCGCTGTGTTGCTGCCGAACAAATCGGTAAAGAACGCGCCGCTCATCGCCGTTGTGCTGCCGACAACCAGTTGATTTTCTGCCGCCATCGCGACGCAGCCCGTCAACATCCACAGAGCGAGCAACAAGGTGAGGATTTTTTTCATGGCCTTTTTCCTCCTGTTGTTGTAGTACGGAGAGGCCGCATCCGGCGGGAACAGCGCGCGCCGGATGCGGTGAAAGGGTTACTCGAAGCAGTCGCCCACGTTCATGGTGATGTTGCCCAGGCCGAGCGGCACGCCGTAGTCATCCAGATTCACGCCGTCGGCGGTGTAGATGACCGTCACCTTGATATCGCGGTTGTCAATCGTGCCGCTGACCACGGTTTCGGAGGCCGTGTAGCCCGCGATGACCGGGGACGTGATATCAAACGTTTCGCCGTTCTTCAGGCCGCCGCGGTTGTAGGAAGCCGCCGCGCGCTTGCCGTTCTGATAGACGTAGTTGACCGTCAGGTTGAACGTGCGCCGCGGTTCCGGCTCCGGCTTCGCGGTCACGGTCAGCGTGCCCACGGACAGCGCAATGCTGTAGTTAGCCGGGTTGAACGCGCCGGTCGTCGTATACTGGATGGCGTTCGGGGTGCTGCCCACGTTGGTGATGGAACCGGTTGCCTCCACCTTCGCCAGCTCGCCCGGAACGAAGCCGTCGCCGGTGATCGTCACGGCCGGGCGGGTCAGCGCCGAGCCGTCATACGTCTTGGTCGCGGACTGCGAGGTAATGAGCACGCTGCGCTTGGCGATGGTCAGGGTGCCTTCGTTCTTGGTAATCGCGTAGTTGCTTTCCTTGAAGGTTTCCTTGTCCGGCGTGAAGGTGATCGTGTTGGCCACGCTGCCCGCGTTGGTCACGCTGCCCGTCGCCTTGATCTCCTTCACCTGACCCTCCACAAAGCCGTCGCCGCCGACCGTCACAACGGGCTTCTCCAGCGCCGTGCCGTCGTAGGTCTTGCCAGCCGTTTCGGAGGTCAGCGTCACCGCGCGCGGGGTGATCTTCACATAGCCGTCCGTCACAACAAACGTCACGTTCGTGAAGTTGTTGCTCTTGTTCGTGAAGTCCTCAGCGGTCAGCTTCATGGGGTACGTGCCCGCGTCGGTGCCCTTTGCGGTCATGTCTACGTCAGTGCCGTTAAACTGCATATCCTCTTTCGGGTTATACAGCGCGTTGCTGGGCGTCACATCATAGCCAAAGACGCTATGCTCCTTGCCGTCATAGGTCTGCGTGTCCTTGTGTCCCGTGATCGTTACCTTGATTCCGTCAATCGGAGTGACCACCAGATCGCCCTCGACTTGATAAATCGTGTAGTTATCCTTGTTCGTGCCCTCGTTCCACGCATAGGTGAACATGTTCTTGCTGGAACCGGCGTTCGTCTGGCTTCCCTTAAAGGTATACGTCACGCCTTCGCCGTCCGGGAAAGCATCTTCTGTGCCAAATTCTTCCTTTACCGGTGTATCGCCGTTCTTCAGCGGGGTTCCGTCGTAGACCTTTATCAAGTTAGCGGAGGTCAGCATCACCGGGCGCTTGGTGATTTCGAGCTGGCCGTCAGCAACCACAAACTCAACGTTCGTGAAGTTGTTGCTCGTGTTCGCGAAGTCCGCAGCTTTCAGCCCCATCTTGTAGAGGTCCGCGTTCTTGCCCTTCGCTTCCGCAGTGCCGCTGAACGTGAAGTTGGCTTCCTTGTACAGCGGGTTGCTGATGTCGGCAACCTTATAGCCCGAAACCGTATGCTCCTCGCCGTTATACGTCACGCTGCTCTTGCCGCCCTTGATCGTCACCGTCACTTTGTCCGTGACAGGCGTGACTTCCAGCATGCCGAACTCCGTCGTGATAGCGTAGTTCGTCAGCTTCGTGTTCGTGCCCTCTTCCGCCTTGTAGGTGAACGTGTTCTCGCTCTTGCCAACGTCCGTCTGGCTTCCCGTAAAGTCATACGTCGCGCCTTCGCCGTCAGCAAAGCCGTCGCCGCCAACCGTTACCGGGGTATCGCCGTTCGTCAGCACCGTGCCGTCGTAGACCTTTGTCAGGTCGGCGGAGGTCAGCGTCACCGGGCGCTTGCTGATCGTCAAGCTGCCGTCGGTCACAACCTCAAACCTTACGTTCTTAAAGTTCGTATTCGTGTTTTCGAACTGAGTTTCCGCCAGATTCATCGGGTAGGTCGCCGCGTCAGTGCCTTCCGCTTTCGCAACGCCGTTGTACGTGAAGTCATTTGCCGTGTACAGCGAGTTGCTGATAGAAGAAGCGTCGTAGCCATCGACCTTGTGCAGCTGGCCGTCATAGGTCACGCTGGCCGTGTTGCCCTTGATTTCAACAAGCACTTCGTCCGTGACCGGGGTGATCGTCAACGTACCCGGAATGCATTGGATGTTGTAATTGTTGGGGATCTTGCCCTGCTTTAGCTCATACGTGACGCTGCTTGCGCTGCTTCCAACCATCGTCTGGCTGCCGTCTACGCTTATTGATTTAAAATCATTCGCAAGGTCTGTGTTTCCATCATACCCGTAGCCATAATCCTTCGCTTTCAGCGGCGTTCCGTCGTAAGTCTTGCTCGCGCTGGGCGCTCGCAGCGTGATCGGGGCAGGCGTGATCGTCAGCGTGCCCGGCTGAACCTTTTTCACATAATACAGGCCGTTGTTCTCTCCGAGAGAACCCTCTTTGAACGTAACTTCATGGTCGCCTGCGTCCGTTCCGCTGCCGAAAGCGCCGACAAACTCAAAGGTCAACGGCTCGCCCGTCCACGGCACATATTCCACGGTGCCGTCTTCCTGCACTTCCGCGACTGCGCTGGTGTAGCCGGAAACGCTCTTCGGCTTTCCATCATAAGTCTTCTCGTCGCTGTTCGCTATCAGCTTGACGTTCTTATAATAGTAGAGGTTGAGCACGTTCTCGCCAGTGCCAATCGTGAGCGACGTTTCTTGACCCGGCATAAGCGTGTAGCCCGAAACATCCGTTTTCGGATTCACGATTTGGCCATAAGTCGCGGTTCCGGACTCGGACTTAATCGGATTCTGGTGATTCCCGTTCCAGTAGTAGTTCACCGTGTAGCTCAGGTTGGTTCTCGGCTTGAATATCGCTCTGAACTCTGTCTTCTCATACAGACCATTCTTCTGATTCAGATTCGGTCTGGCCTTTTCATCCGTCAGAGTAGAACCCGCGCCTTCAATCGTCTTTTTGGGGGAAACCCTGATCCAGCGATCAAATTCATATCCTTCTTTCGGGTCGGTCGGTACGGGCTCCAGTTTATCGACAAAGGCATTATTTAGCCAAACCTTGCCCGTTGCGATATTCACATTATATGTGATGGATCCGATAACTGGACCGCCCCAAAGTATGCCGTTTTCGTCCGTCGTGTAAATAACCGGAACCGTCTGGTTTTCATCCGGCACGAACCGCGCAATGAACGTCGTGGCCGCGTACAGATTGCCGTCCTTGTTCAGGTTTTTCTTGGCCGTTTCAGCGTTCAGTTTTTCGGCAGGGTCAAGACCGCTGATGAGGTGCTTGTCGCCGTTCTTATCGACCGCATACCAGCCATCGAACTTGTATCCCTTGTTCGGCGTGGCCGCCGTTACGTCGGTCAGGCCGTCGCCCGTCACGATCTGCGCTTCCTGAGAGGTTGTTCCCTCAAGCGTTCCGTTTTCGGCCTCATAGGTAACGGGAACCTTCGCTCCCGCATCCGGCTCAAACCACGCTTTAAAAACCGTGTTCTGATACAGGCCTGTCTTCTCGTCCCTGTTCAGTTTAGACTCGGCCAATTCCGATTTGAGCTCCGGGTCGTCGGTTACCTTTTCATAGGTATCCTCTCCGATTACCTTATACCAGCAAACGAACTTGTACCCCTTGTTCGCCGTGGCCGTCGAGCCGGAAACAGAACCGCCGCCGTCCAGCTTTCCGGTCGCCTGCAAAATGGTTTGATATATGGATGGATAAACAGTGCCGTAGCCTATCTGCTTCTCGTCAATCGTGCAGAGAACAGTGGCCGTCTTGGTTTTGTCCGGCACGAACTTCGCCGTGAACGTCGTGTCCGCATACAGATCATTGACCCTGTGCAGCTTGCCCTTGGCTGTCGCCGCTTCCAGCGTAGAACCTTCTGCTATCCTATCGGTGTGCAGATACCAGCCGTCAAAGGTATAGCCTTCGATCGGGTTGGCGGTTACGTTTTCCAAGGGTTCGCCGTCAATGACGCTGATCGTCTGGATGGAGATGGGGGTCTCATCCTGAACGCCGTCTTTTTCGATGATATATTTGACCTCAGATGTCATCGGCGCATACTTCGCGGTAAACGTCGTGGCCGTGTACAGGTCGTTGCCGTCCTTGTTCAGATTGGCCTCAGCCGTTTCTTTGGACAGTTCTACTTTCATTTCAAGCGGGTTCGGGTCATCGCCCTTGAACCAACCGATAAACGCATACCCCTCTTTCGACTTATCCGGGGCGTTTACGGCTTTCAATTTCTCCGCAGAGAAAGCGGTGATCGTCTGGGTAGACAACGATTCTGTCGTACCGCCGTATTCGGCCTCGTAGTTAACCGCAACATCTTTCTCTTTCCACTGCGCGACATACGTCGCGTTTTTCGTCACCGTCTTCGCAACCTCAGGCTCCCAGCCCGCAAACGTCCAGCCCGGTTCGCCTGTTGTTTCGCCGTCAAACGCGGGGGTGTTATCGCCATATTTCGCGTTGTATTCTTTGTCCTCAAAAGCACCGTAATCGCCCGGTACATACGTTACCTTGTAGCCAATTTTCTTGTAATAGACCTTAATAACGTTCTTGCTTTCATCCGCTTGAATCGTCAGCGGGAGCTTTGTCGTCTTAGTCTTATCAAGCTCATAACCGACTTTCGGCTTGGGCGTGTACGTGTTGATCTTCGTTCCGCACAGCTGGCTTTCGCCGGTTACGGTTTCATTTTTTACGTCGTCGTAGTAATATTCAACCGTATACCCATACGGGCGGCGATAATAGATATTGAACGTATTTTCGGGGCTTACCAGCGTAAACGTCTGGTTTGGCTCCCCTTGGCGCGTATAATCTTTCCCATTATAAGCAACCGTGTCCGGCGCATTATGAGAGATCGTAGAGCCCAGCTTGCCCTTTCCGATCGCCGCCGTCTGCAATACAATTCCCGTATCCTGATCGACATAGCGGACAGTGTATTCAGCCTGAACATCCTCAACGTTTACATAGCCGTCCAGATGCCACGTGTATTTGCTAGCATTAGGATAGTCTGTCGCACCACTGTCAACGCGAATAAAACCGAAGGACTGGTCGCCAACGGTTCCCGTCCATTTCACCTTGTCCAGCGGAATGGTCTTATTCCTTTCATGGTTAATGCCACTAACGGAACTCGCGTAAATTTTGTTCGAAAACCATTCTGTTGACCAAACATAATCTACATGTTCGCCATAGCTGGAATAGCCATAGTTGCTGGGGTTAGGCATATTTTTTATAGAAACAGTTCCGATGGTATACCATCCGTCCTTATTCAGAACCAGCCCGTCTGTATTGCCCGTAACCTTCACATAGACATACACAATCCCATTATAATTGGCAACCGTCTCCGGCTTATACCCGATACTGGTAATTCCATCCGCCAGCGCCCCCACCGGCAGCAGATTGACGAGCATCAGCGCCGTCATCAGAATGGATATAAAGCGTTTTACTTTATCCCTCATTGTCTTATCCTCCTGTTTCATCAGAAAGCGGCATTACCCATGCTTCCAGAACGATCAAAGCGAATCTGCGGCAAACGGTGCGCCGCCTCAAGAAAAAGATTTCGGAAAAACGGGCGCGTCACGCCTGCGCGCCGGTTTCCGCCGTGTCGGCGACGTCGAGCGGCTGCTCGGTCTGGACAACGGGGGGATTCTTCCAACTGATGTTATCGACGGACACGCGCCAGAAGTAATCGCGGTTTTCCTCGTTCATCTGCACGCGCAGCGTGGAGCCGGTCGCGCCGTCCACGTCCGCCCAGTTCGCGTTATCCGTGGAGAACTGCCACTGGAGCGTGTAGTTGAGGTCTTCAAACCCGGTGAGCACGGCGGTCAGCACCATGTCCCCGCCCAGCTCCACCACGTCGCTCTCGGCGGAAATGGCCACGCTCAGCGTGCTGAAATCAATCTCAGGGATTTCGGGTTCAGCGTCTTCTTCGGGCAGCTCGCCCTCTTCGGGGAGGACGAAGTCCTCGTCAAGCTCGCCGTCTTCCTCGATCTTGTCGGCGTTGGCTTCCTCGCCCTCAACGGGTTCTTCGGCGGTTTCGCCCATGTCGATCACGGTGCCGTCTTCCGTCTCGGTGACGGTCGGGCCGTCGCCGTCCGGAAGCTCGCCTTGTTCGCCGTCCATCTGATCGTCGATGAGGGTCTCGTCCTCCGCGACGGGCTGCTCGTCAATGACGGGTTCTTCTTCCGCGACGGGCTTTGCGGTGCAGGTGTAGGTCACGGTCAGGCCGCGAACGTCCTTGTCGTAATCGGTCACATCGTCCGCGTCAACGGAATAGTAGATGACTTCCGCGCCGCGCTGGGTCGTCAGGTCGGCGAAGGTGTGCTGCCAGCCGTCCTTTTCGGAGAGGGTCGCGGAATAGGTCTGGCCGTCGGAGCCGTTCAGGGTGACGGCGCGGGTCTGCGGGCGCAGGCCGAGGGCGTTGTCCTCGTCTTCCCACTCGATGCGCACGGTGATGTTTTCCTTCACCACCACGTCGTCAGCGGCGGGCGCGTCCTCGACCGGCGGTTCGACCTTGGTGGCGGCGGGAACGGTCGGCTGCTCGGCGGGCTTTTCTTCCTTGGATTCCTCTTTGGATTCTTCGGCCTTCGGCTCTTCGGTCTTGGATTCTTCCTTGGATTCTTCGATCTGCGTCTCGGCCTTGATTTCTTCTTCCTTCTTGGTTTCGTCGGCCTTGATGTCTTCCTTCTTCTGCTCGGCCGATTCCTCGATCTTCTGCTCCGGCACTTCGGCCTTTTCGTCGAGCTTCTCTTCGGTCTGCTGGTCGGCCTTGGTTTCTTCTTCCTTCTTCGGTTCTTCGGCCTTCGGCGCTTCCGGCTCCTTCACGGGTTCCGGCTCGGCCTTCGGTTCCTCGGCCTTCGGCGCTTCCGGCTCGTTCTTCGGCTCCTCGGCCTTCGGCGCGGGTTCCGGTTCCTTCACAGGTTCTGGCTCCTGCACGGGCGCAGGGTCAGGCTCTTTTACGGGTTCCGGCTCTTGCACCGGCGCGGGTTCCGGCGCCTGCACGGGTTCCGGCGCGGGCGCTTCCTCCTTCGGAGGTTCTTCCTGATTCTGCGCCTCGACCACCTCGACGATTTCGGTGTTCTCGTCCGTCTGGATGTCCTCGGAGAAGCCGGTCACGCCGCAAGAGACGCACAGCGCCGCCGCGATCATCATCGCCACAACCTTTTTCCAACTGTTTTTCATCTTGAAAAACCTCCTTCAGTTTGGTTTGTATCTATCTTCTAACGTTTTGCGCGCCTTTCCGGGCGGCGCTTTATCGTCATGGGGAAACGAAATTGTTTCGCGCCCGTCACATTTGCGTGATCCGGCGGCGCGGCCTCCGTCCGTCCCTTTCCTCCGTTTGATGGGGACAATCAGGGCGGAATATGGTGTTTTTCGCTTGAAAAAGCGCGCATCCGCGCGGCTTCCCGCGAAAATCGTTCGGTTTTTCAGTTACACAGGATGCGCCGTTATTTTACGTTTTCGCGCCCGCTTTCCGGGTTTTCGTCACATTTCTGTAACACTCATTTTCGGGACACATGGTTCTCCTCCCCGCCACTTTTTTCCAATTATAGCACAGGATTTCGAATTTGTGAATCCTCGAAATACCATTCAAAACAGTTTTTTTATTCCAGTTTCACCCTTTTTAGCAAAATCCGGAAACTAACCGTTTTTTCGCGTAACCCTCGCACCCCGATTATACCACAATCTGTCCGTCTGTGGATTGGCGCGGACAGGTCATTCGTGCCGAAAAACCGCCTTTCGTGCCGTTGTCCCGCCGCCCGGCCTGTTCGCCCTGCCCGGAATTTTCCGGAAACAAAAAAAATCATATGCCCGGCGCACGCGGCGCATGTCGGGCATATGATTGGGGGTTTGGTTCAATCTTTTCCCCGCGAACTCCTTCCACCGCAAACTCCTTCCACCGCTGCGGCGGTCCCCCTCCCTCGAGGAGGGAGGTCTGGGGGCTTCGCCGGTCAAGGCCTCCGGCCTTGCCGTCGATTGGATATAGGGGCTTTGCGGTCGCCCCTATCACCCTTCGCGCGCCCTCTCGAAGGGTTGTTATAACATCGGGGATAAACGGGCGCAATGCGCGCCCCTACGGTGTACAGCGGTTCAACCAACGGTTGCAAATACATCTAACCGTTGCAAGGATGCAACCCAGCGTTGCAAACACATCTCACAGCTGCAATTTTCCGCAACGTTGTAGGGGCGCGCATCGCGCGCCCGCCGACATTCTGCAAACTCTCACTTCTCCCTCCCCTCAGACCTCCCTCATCGAGGGAGGGGGACCGCCCGCAGGCGGTGGAAGGAGTTAGCGCATCGCGCGCCCGCCGACATTCTGCTTCCTCTCGAAGCCTTTTATACAACTCCGGGTGCAGGGTCGCAACCCTGCTCGTTTCAATGGGGGTTATGGGGTTCCTAGGGGATTTAAGGGAGGATCGAAGCCGAGTGCGCCCTGTGGGCGGCTCAGCGAGGCGGAGCATCCCAAGCGAAAGGGAGCAACCCTGTTGCGACCTTTGAGCGCGGTAAATCGAAATCTTCCGGGAAACTCGCATAGTCGCGCAAGCGCTCCTTGCGATTTCCGATTTCCGCCATGCTTTTTCCCGCGCTGCGGGCGCATGGCTTCAATCCCCCTAATCCCCTAGGCCTAGCGGAGCGCCCATCCACGAACGCCTACGTTCTTTGAACCCCCCCCCACAACTTTTTTGGTGGTTTATCTCCTTTTCGGCATACATGCGCTGGTCGGCCAGGATGCGGATGTCCGCCGCCGCAGCGCTGTCTTCGGGATAGTGGGCATAGCCGCAGCTCGCGCCGATTTGCAGGCGCTTTTCGTCGATCTCATAGGGGCGCGTCAGCGTGTCCACGATGAGCGCCTGCTTTTCCCGGCGCTGCGCCTCGGTCAGGTCGGCGCGGTAGACGACGGCGAACTCGTCCCCGCCGATGCGGAACGCGAAGTCGTGGCTGCGGATGCAGGTTTGCAGGCGCTTGGCGACGGCCTTGAGCAGCTTGTCGCCCATGTCGTGCCCATACGTGTCGTTGATGGGCTTGAAAAAATCCAGATCGAGGTAATACAGCGCGAACGGCAGCTTCCTCTTCTCCTGATCGGCGAGCACATGGCTGAAATAGCGCTCGTTGAACAGGCCGGTCAGGCCGTCCGTGTTGGCCAGATTCTCCAGTTCGACCTTCTGGCCGATGTCCTGCCCGATCATCATCACCTGCGTCGGCAGGCCGTCGCCGTCAAACGCGATGGGAATGATGTTCAGCAGCGCATAGACGTTTTTCTCCCGGATGCAGTATTCGAATTTGAGGATATCCGTCTCCTTGCGCAGCACGCGGCGCAGATAGTCCGGGTCGAGGGTCTGGTCGATCTTCATCCCCTCCGCCCTGCCGAGCACCAGATACCGGCGGCTCATCAGCTCGACCAAATCGCGGTATCGCCCCGTTTCGGGGTAGAGCGGCTTGGAGAGCACGTTTTCGTGATACTCGTATCGGTCGCGCACGAGGTCGCAGACGGTGTAGCGATCCACAATCCGCCCCATGCCGGTGAACAGCCGGTCGGAAAGCGCCTTCTGCCGGGCAAGCGTCTGCTGTTCCATCTTCCGGTATTCGGCTTCGGCGTTCATGTTGCCCAGAATCAGCCACGAAACGCCCAGCATCGTCAGCGAGGCGATGAGCGTCGCCAGCGAGATGGTGTCGGCCTGCATCTTCCGCGCGCCCGCCTCGACGACGGAGGCGCGCACCACGCCGACGATGGACCAGTCCTCCATCCCGGCGGGCTGATAGACGATGTAGTATTCTTCCCCGGCCAGCCGCCCGACGAGGCTGCCGCTCTGCCCCTCGGCGATATCCACGCGCATCCCGGCCTTTTCGCTCCGGCTCACGGCCAGCGCGCCGTCCACAAAGTCGAGCATGTTGTCATGGAGCCCGTCAAACTCGGTCTGCGATTCCAGCGAGAGCACCACCGTACCGTCGCTTTTCACCATATAGCAGTCGCTCGCCCCGTCGTAGAGCGAGACGGAAATCGTCTGTTCCAGCGCGTCGTTTCGATAGGTGACGGCCAGCCCGGTGTATGTCGCGCCCTCCATCAGCACGGGCTTGCGGATCGGCTTGGCGAAGACGACCTTGCGCGCCCCGTCCGGGGATCGATACGACGTGAGAACCGGCTGATTCTCGCGGTATATATCCAGAAACGCGCTTTTCCCGTCCGACGAAATGCCGTGCTGCCCGCTGACGCTGCTGTATTCGCCGTTCTGGTTGAACATGTACAGGTCATTGTACTGCCAGCGCGCCGCCTTGTCCCTGATGATCGACCACGCCTCCTCCGACGTGAGGTCGTAGAGCTGGTTGGGCAGGTCGGTGTCCCACTCGTCCAGCAGCTTCCAGTTTCGCTCCGCGAACAGGGCGAACGTGCGCGCCACCTGCGCGTAGCTCGACTGCAAATGGGAGACGTTTTCCTGACGCATCAAGCCCCGGTTGACGTAGCTGTACCGCGCGATTTCAACAAAAATCAGGACGAACGCGCCGAGGATGGCCAAATATAGGGGTGTGCGCTTTTTCACACTGCCACGTCCTTTCAGATAATGGATGGGCGCAGGGACGGCGCTTGGCTGTCCATTTCTGACATTATAGTATAACAGACTGGATGTTTTTTTACAATCCTTGCGGTTGAAAAAGGGGTTTACTCCTTCCACCGCCTGCGTTTACTCCTTCCACCGCTGCGGCGGTCCCCCTCCCTCGAAGAGGGAGGTCTGGGGGGAGCTGCGCGTCCTCTCGAAGATTCTTATACAACTCCGGGTGCAGGGTCGCAACCCTGCTCGTTTCAAAGGGGGTTATGGGGTTCCTAGGGGATTTAAGGGGGAAAAATCGAAATTTCCCCCTAATCCCCTAGGCCTAGCGGAGCGCGTCCCATCGTCCGCAGACGATGATTCCTCGTTCTCTAAACAGCAGCAACACAACCAACAGTTGCAAACACATCTTACAGTTGCAATTCCAGAATTCCTAAAAAAACGCCGTCTTTCCGAAAAATCTTCTTCATATGCTTCATATGCTTCATGTGCTTCATATGTCCGGTGTGTGTCGGAAGAAAAAGATATTCAGTGTAAAAGCAACGGGGTCGAACTCCTTCCACCGCCTGCGGGCGGTCCCCCTCCCTCGAGGAGGGAGGTTTTTGGGGTTTCGCCGGTCAAGGCCTACGGCCTTGCCGTCGATTGGATATAGGGGCTTTGCGGTCG
>ERZ839823.1469-NODE-1469-length-23627-cov-3.568641_pt1 | contig 23627 bp, 19 predicted proteins | sample MGYA00519862_ERZ839823 | MGnify/ENA primary metagenome ERZ839823 (study PRJEB31850, sample SAMEA3708853) | human gut metagenome | biome: human gut; feature: human-associated habitat; material: faeces | place: China | collected 2014 ...
AGCTATGTCTTCTTTTATGCGATTTTCAATTTGCGCAACTTATTTTACCTTATCATGAAGCCACCTGACAAAAGAAACAGGACATTCTTATGAATGTCCTGTTTCTTTTCTTTATGGTGCTTTTGGAAGTGAAATGACAGTCTTGGCAGCTCACGCTTACTGAGCGATCTTGCTTTCCGCGCCGCCGACTACCATTTTGGTCAGGGCGAACAGGGCGATGACGTTGGGAATGACCATGAGGTTGTTGAACATATCCGTCAGCTCCCACACCAGATCGTTGCTCATCATGGTGCCCATCAGGATGAACACCAGAGCGATGAGGGTGTAGACCACAGTGCAGGCCTTGGGATTCTTCTTGCCGAAAAGCCAGATGGCGTTGATCTTACCGAACAGGTTCCAGCTCAAAACCGTGGAGAAAGCGAAGAAGAACAGGCAGATAGCCACGAATTTGGCACCGAGGCTGGCTCCCATCACCGAGCCGAAAGCGGTCTGGGCCAGATTGGTCTTGCTGAGCACGGAGGTCACATCCCCCACATAGCCGTTTGCCAGAGGGCCATCGGCGGTGTAGAGGGTGCAGATGATGACCAGTGCGTTGAGGGTCAGCACCACGAAGGTGTCGATGAACACACCGATCATCGCCACAACGCCCTGCTCGTGAGGATCCTTCACGTTGGCTTGAGCGTGGGCATGGGGGGTAGAGCCCATACCGGCCTCGTTGGAGAACAGACCACGCTTGGCGCCCTGAGAGACGGCCTGCTTGATGGCGTAGCCGAAAGAACCGCCCACGATGGCCTGAGGCTCAAAGGCGTACTTGAAGATCATGCCGAAGGTGGCGGGGACGTACCGGATGCGGAAGATCAGGATGACCAGACCGCCCAGCAGGAAGATTGCCGCCATAATGGGGACGATTTTTTCCGTAACAGCGGCCAGCCGCTGAACGCCGCCCAGGAAAATCACAGCACAGATCACCACCAGCACCACGCCCACGATCCAGGAGGGGATGCCGAAAGCGGTCTGGAAGCACTCACCGATGGAGTTGGACTGCACCATGCAGCCCATGAAGCCCAGAGCCAGAATGATGGCCACGGCGAAGAAGGTGGCCAGGAACTTGCCGAAGCCGCCCTTGAAAGCGGTGGTGATGTAATAGACGGGGCCGCCGTGGATGGTGCCGTCTGCTACCTTGATCCGGGTCTTGATGGCCAGCGTAGCTTCAGCATAGATGGTGGCCATGCCGAAGAAAGCGATGACCCACATCCAGAAGATGGCGCCGGGGCCGCCGGTCAGAATAGCGCCGGATGCGCCCACGATGTTGCCGGTGCCTACCTGAGCGGCAATGGCAGTGGCCAAGGCTTGGAAGGAGCTCATGCCGCTGTCATGCTTTTTGCCGTTGAGGGTCAGATTGCCGAACACTCTGCGCATACCCTCACCGAAGCAGCGGACCTGAACAAAGCGGGTCTTGATGCTGTACCACAGGCCGACAGCCACCAGCAGAAAGACCAGAATGTAGTTGGACAGGTACGTGTTGACGCGGCATACAGCGGGATAAAGCGCAGCGTCCAGTTTTGCGACGATCGATTCCATAGTTTTTTCCTCCTACACACGGTTTCACCGACGGCGGGATCTTTGCCGCGGTGATAAAAAAACGGAGCGGCTGGCAATGCAGCCGCTCCGAAGAACGCAGTACAGGAGATCGACGCAGCCCCGCCGCAAACGGTGAAGCCTGCGGCCTGCCTGACGGATCTCTCCGTCTCGCCTGCCGCTGCGTCAGATCACTCTGTCCTTTTACCTGAGAGATTCAGCGGTCATGCCGCCTTTCACCTTCGGTACCCGGTGAGCCGGGATTCTCCAGAGCCGCATCCACCCATAGTCCTGTCCGCACGGCGGACACCTGAGAGTTTTACTCCTTCGGTAGACTTACGTCGTTTTCCTATGGGCTTCCATTGCCGGTATTCCGTTGTTGAAGATAGCCGTATCCTATCATATGCGCCGCGGAATGTCAACTGTCCGCGCGTGACGGAATATCTGAAATATTTAAGGTTTTCCAAAGAAATTTGTGCATACGGGAGAAAAAACGGCCCCTCTTTTCGGAAGGACCGCTTTTCGGTATGCGGTTGATCAGAAATCTGCGCTGCCCACAGTGCGGGGATGCAGCTCCACGTCACGGATGTTGTTCACACCGGTGAGATACATCACCATCCGCTCGAAGCCCAGGCCATAGCCTGCGTGACGGCAGGAGCCGTAGCGCCGCAGGTCGCAGTAATACTTGTAATCCTCCGGATTCATGCCCAGCTCCTTGATGCGGGCTTCCAGCACATCCAGACGCTCCTCGCGCTGGCTACCGCCGATGATCTCGCCAATGCCAGGCACCAGGCAGTCCGCCGCGGCCACGGTCTTGCCGTCATCGTTCAGGCGCATATAGAAAGCCTTAATGTCCTTGGGATAGTCGGTGACGAATACGGGCCGCTTGAAGATGTGCTCCGTCAGGTAGCGCTCATGCTCGGTCTGCAGGTCGATACCCCACTCCACGGGATAGTCGAACTTCTCGCCGCTCTTTTTCAGCAGGTCCACCGCTTCCGTGTAGCTCACCCGGCCGAAGTCGGAGGAGGCCACATGCTCCAGACGCTCCCGCAGGCCCTTATCCACGAACTGGTTGAAGAAGTCCATCTCCTGAGGGCACTGCTCCATCACATAGCGGATGATATACTTGATCATGTCCTCGGCGGTATCCATATAGCCGTTCAGATCGGTGAAGGCCATCTCCGGCTCCACCATCCAGAACTCAGCGGCGTGGCGCTGGGTGTTGGAATTCTCCGCACGGAAGGTAGGGCCAAAGGTGTAGACATTGCCGAAGGCCATGGCGAAGTTCTCGGCGTTCAGCTGGCCGGACACCGTCAGGCTGGTCTTCTTGCCGAAGAAGTCCTGGCTGTAATCCACCTGACCGTCCTCCGTCTTGGGGACGTTGTTCAGGTCCAGGGTGGTCACCTGGAACATCTCGCCGGCGCCCTCGCAGTCGCTGGCGGTGATAATGGGGGTCTGTGCGTAGACAAAGCCGCGATCCTGGAAGAACTTGTGGATGGCGTAGGCCGCCGCGCTCCGCACCCGGAAGGTGGCGGAGAACAGGTTTGTCCGGGGACGCAGGTGCTGGATAGTCCGCAGGAACTCTACGCTGTGGCGCTTTTTCTGCAGGGGATAGTCCGGAGTGGAGATGCCCTCCACGGCGATCTCGGTGGCCTTCAACTCCAGAGGCTGCTTGGCATCCGGTGTCAGGGTCACAACGCCGGTGACGATCAGGGCCGCGCCTACGTTCTGGGCGGCGATGTCCTTATAGTTAGAGAGGGCCTCTGCCTCCATCACCACCTGAAGATTGCGGAAGCAGGAGCCGTCATTCAGCTCGATGAAGCCGAAGCCCTTCAGATCCCGGATGGTGCGGACCCAGCCGCCCACGGAAACGGTCTGGCCGGAGAGCGCTTCGCTGTCTGCAAAAATTTTCGCGATTTTTGTGTAACTCATAGTTTGATCCGTCCTTTGTGTTGTTGGTACAATTATAAGCATAATACTCCTATTTTTCGTTCTTTACAAGAGGGAACCGCCATTCTTCCAGCAGAATCAGGGATTTTACGGCGAAAACATAAATTCCTCTTGAATTTTGGCCATTCATCCGATATAATGAACAACGTTAATGCCGGTGTGATGGAATTGGTAGACGTGACGGACTCAAAATCCGTTGGTAGCGATACCGTGTGGGTTCGAGTCCCACCACCGGCACCAAATAGAAACACCATCCGTCAGGGTGGTGTTCCTTTTTTGCTATGCAAAAGTGTAGCAAAATAAGAAATGTGCCACTTCCTCGCCCCTGCGGGGCAACCGGAAATGGTGCACGAAAACTTCATGCACATTTCGTTTGCGGTATGCGCTGTCCATATGCGGCAGACCTTATGGAAAACGGGAGGAACCCGCAGCGGTCAAGGTGGCCCATGGAATTCTGTATAGATATTTTTCGCCAATATGTGTATAGTATAAAGACATATGATGCGCTCTGTTCTGCATCGCAGAATGGACGAACACAGGAAAGGTAACGTAATTTATGAATCGGAACAAACATCTGTTAGCGATCCTTGCGGCTGTCAGCTTCATCCTTGCCACCCTTACCGGCTGCGGCGGCAAAACAGAGCCGGACATCCCACAGCCGACGCAGGAACCTGTCGAATACGCCAATCTGACGGACGAGGATTCCCGTGCTCTGCTCTCCCGGCTGCTTGAGAACGCGGGCATAGACGAGACCCGGATCCGTGGCCTTTTTGACCAGGTGGACCAGTTCAACGCCAGCGTCAAGAGTGAATGGCTGACGAACGGCTTTGAGCGCGCTGTCCCCACCGACACCAAGTACGATCCCTATGAGATGCAGGATCTGTGGGCGGAGAAAAACGGTGACTTCCCCGGCTATAACTGCCGCATTACGGCATTCAGCCTGTTCGGTGGGTTCGTCACCGCCGGAGCGGATCAGCCGAAGACTCAGGGAGAGGATACGCTTTTTCTGGATTTGGAAACGCTAACCGAAGATCCCGCCGTTCTCTGCGGAGACAGCACTGCCAAATTCTGCGCGCTGTTTGCGCTGGTGCCCGCCGCAGACAGTACGGATGTGAATGAGCAGGCCCAGACGCTTCAGGCGGGCTGGGCCGCCCGGGGCGTCGCGTTTTCAGACAGCCCCGCCCGGCTGATCTCCGTTGTCCTGCATGACAGGTTCTCGGACACGGAGAATACGCTGTTTGTGGGGCATGTTGGGGTGCTGCTGCCTGTGGAGGACGGGAGTTTCTGTCTGGTCGAGAAGGTTGCCTTCCAGGAACCGTACCGGCTGGTAAAGTTACAAAATCGGGCGGAACTGCGCGATTATCTGATGGCAAAGTACGATACCTCCTGGGGACAGGATACCACCCGGCCCTTTATCATGGAAAATGACAGCCTGATGGCGGAGTGAGCGGCGGCACGGGACTGCGGATACCGTATCAGCAATCATACAGTAAAAATAATTGGTTTCCTTGAAAAACCGGCAGACGTGCGGAGCGTCTGCCGGTTTTTGTGTGCCGAACGTTGCACCGGGGCACATGTTTCTGTTGATGGCCGCATAGATTGGACAAGCAAAGGAGGAATCGCTATGCAGCTTTGGAAAAATACGGCTTTGACCTCGGTGGCGGCGCTGCTGGGGCTGTTTCTGCTGCCCTTGGCCGTAGCCCGGGAACCGGCGGAGGTGCCGGAGTATACGGAATTACCCCGGACGGAGCAGACGGCTCCGGTCCAGCCTGCGGTAAAGGCAGTTTATGACGCGGACCGGACCCTGCGGGTGCTGGACGGAGAGACCGTGCGGGAAATGACGCTGGCGGACTATCTGGTGGGCGTCACGGCGGCGGAGATGCCGGCGTCCTTTGCAGAGGAGGCGCTGAAGGCTCAGGCGGTGGCAGCCCGTACCTATACCCTTTACAAGCTGACAGCCGGCAGCAACCACGGGGACACGGCGGACATCTGCACGGACTCCACCTGCTGCCAGGCGTATATCGCCATGGAGCAGGCCCGGGCCAACTGGGGGGCACAGGCGGACGCTTATGAGAAAAAGGTCCGTGATGCAGTGACGTCTACCGATGGGGAGGCCATCCTTTACGGCGGCATTCCGATTCTGGCGGTGTTCCATTCCAGCTCCGCAGGGCTGACCCGAGCTGCGGGACAGGTGTGGCAGAACGATCTGCCCTACCTGAAGCCGGTGGATTCCCCCGAAGCCAAGGAGACCATCCCCAATTATTACAGCCGCGTAGACTTTACCCCGGCGGCGCTGAAGGAAAAGCTGCTGGCGAAGATCCCCTCTGCCGATCTCTCCGGGGACAAGAAAAGCTGGCTGAAAGATCCTATCCGGGACAGCGCCGGCAGCGTGGAGACGGTGGAGGTGGGGGGCGTGACGGTCCGGGGCGGTACGGTGCGCGCCGCGCTGGGGCTGCGTTCCGCCTGCTTTGAATGGGAATTGCAGGACGGCAATTTTGTGTTTTACGTCACCGGCTACGGCCACGGCGTGGGCCTCAGTCAATACGGCGCGGACGCCATGGCGGAGAGCGGCGCGGACTATCAGACCATCCTGACCCACTACTATACCGGCGTGACGGTGGAGGTCTTCAACGGCTGAGTCACGGACTTTACAAGACAGAAGCAAATGTGGTAAAATATTTTATTAAAAAACTGCCGCGAAGGGGGAACTGCTGATGAAAAAGCGATGGGCTATGGGGCTGCTGTGCTGCCTGCTGTTGTGTCAGCTGGCGTTTCCGGCCAAAGCGGCGGGCAGTGTGTATTTCGTGGCGGCAGAGGAAAGCGTTCTGCCGGTGACAGATGCCACCATGCCCTTCTGGGCCAACGGCTATCTGTATGTACCGGCCTCTGTATTCACCAATCTGGGGATCTCTGTCATCAACAATACCGCAAAAAAGATGACGGTGCTGGAAAAGGACCGCCGGGCCATGCTGTTTGACTGGGCCAAGGGTACGGCGCAGGACAGCAGCGGCAGCCTGTTCACCCCCGGCGTCATTCAGTCCGGCGGACTGGTGTTTGTCCCGGCGTCTACCGTCGCAAACTTTTTCGGCCTGCAATATTCCGTGACAGATGTGACCAACGGCTATCTGGTGTGGCTGCGGTCTCCGGATTTCGGCATGAGCGCCAAGGATTTTGCCAATGCGGCGACCTACAATATGGAAGAGCGCTACAACGCGTATAACAGGGATGCCACGTCCAGTACCACGCCCAATGTACCGGTTACACCCTCCGCACCGACGCGGGGGGCCAGAATCCATCTGTGTCTGGAAGCGGATCAGCGGACCTCCGGGCTGCTGGACGCCTTGGACCGTGCTAACGGCTGGGCCACCTTCTACTGTACGCCGGACTTCCTGGAATCCAACGGCGAACTGCTGCGGCGGATGGCTGCCTCCGGTCATGCGGTGGGCATACTGGCGGAGAGCGGCGAGGACACGGCGGAGCAGCTGCGGCGGGGCAATGAAGCCCTGTACCGGGCCACTCTGGGAAAGTCCCGGCTGGCCTATGTGCCGGATGCGGAGAAGACGGAGCTGCAAGCCTTGGAGGAGGTCGGCTGGCGGTGCCTGACGCCCTCAATGGACCGGTCGGATTACAAGCTGGAAAGCAGCTCCAACGCCTCCGCGCTGATGAAGCGGGTGTCGGCCCGGCGGGGGGACGTGTCTGTCTGGCTGGGGACCACTGCCTCTGCCGCGGGCCTGCGGGAATTTGTGATCTCCGCTCAGGGAGCGGGCCACTACTGCCGGGCGATGACGGAAATCGGCTGACCGGCGGCTGAAATGGCGCAAGATTTACAAAACGTTCAACACCCTGACGAAGTTTAGGGTAATATAAAGTAGAGAAGAACATAAGAAACGGGACCGGAAGGCCCTGCAGAACGGAGGAGACCCTATGGGACGCAACATTCTGGTTGTAGAAGACGATAAGAATATCTCCGACCTGATCCACATGTATCTGGTAAAGGAAGGCTTTGACGTCCGCATTGCCGGGGACGGCGGCAAAGCACTGGAGGAGTTCCAGAAGAAGGAGCCGGACCTGATCCTGCTGGACATCATGCTGCCTGTGATGGATGGCTGGGCGGTCTGTGCCAAGGTCCGGGAGACCAGCAAGGTGCCCATCATCATGCTGACGGCCAAGAGCGAGGTCTTTGACCGGATCCAGGGCTTGGAAATGGGGGCGGACGATTACATCGTCAAGCCCTTTGAGATGAAGGAGCTGATCGCCCGGATCAACGCCGTTCTGCGGCGGACGGAGATCCCCAATGACACCAGCAAGAAACTCCATTTCGACAAGCTGACCATTGATCTGGATTCCTATGAGCTGATCGTGGACGGCAAAAAGATCGACACGCCCCCCAAGGAGCTGGAACTGCTGTACCATCTGGCCTCCACCCCCAACCGGGTCTACACCCGCAACCAGCTTTTGGACGAGGTGTGGGGCTTCGACTATTTTGGCGACAGCCGCACCGTGGACGTGCATATCAAGCGCCTGCGAGAAAAGGTAGAGGGCGTCAGCGACCAGTGGGCGCTGAAAACCGTCTGGGGCGTGGGCTATAAGTTCGAGACCGTCGGCGGCCAGACGGCAGACAAGGCGAAGTAATATGAAGGATTGGTTCCGCGAGCGGTTTCACGGGCTCTATTGGCGGCAGATGGCCGTCACCGTGGGCATGGTGTTCCTGACGCTGGTGCTGTTGGGCGTGTCCTTTTTTTCCCTGAGCTATTCCTATGCCCGGGGGCAGAAAACCGATGAGCTGATGGTCCGGGCGATGGCGGTGAGCAAGCTGTCCGTGCGGTATCTGGAGACCGGCCGCTATCTCTCTATGGAGGAATTGCAGAAGGACGAGCAGTTCCGTCAGCTGGCGGCCACTGCCGCCGTGATCTCCGAAATGGATATTCTGGTGTGCGATATGGATGGCCATGTCCTCCTGTCCACGGATGCCACTATGGAGGGCCGGCCCGTCACCATTCCGTCATCGGTGATGGACAAGGTCTCCGCAGACGGCACCTGGGCCGGGCGGAGCCGTCTGGACCAGATTTATTCCAGCAAGCAGTTTGTGGGCGGCGTGTCCGTGGTGAACCCGACCACCGGGGAGGTCCTGGGGGCGGTGTTCACCGTCTGCGCCTCGGATTCCGTTGATAATCTGTGGCGGGCCTTCGCGGGACTGCTGATGATGACGGGCTTCGTGGTGCTGATGATCTCCTTTATGGCGTCCTCCATCACCACCATGCGGCAGATCAAGCCCATCCGGGAGATGGCCGCCGCCACCCGGCAGTATGCCGACGGTGATTTTGACGTTCGCATGAATGACTACGGCCGGGAGGACGAGATCGGCGAGCTGGCGGCTTCCTTTAATAATATGGCAGAGTCCTTGCAGCAGACGGAGCGTCAGCGCCGGGAGTTCATCGCCAACATCTCCCACGAGCTGAAAACCCCTATGACCACCATCGCCGGGTATACGGACGGCATTTTGGACGGTACCATCCCGCCTGAGAATGAAAAGCAGTATCTGCGGATCATCGCCAACGAGAGCCGCCGTCTCAGCCGCCTGGTGCGGCGGATGCTGGACGTCAGCCAGCTGCAGGCCATCGATCCCCTGCGCAACGGCAATCATTTCGACGTGTGCGAGTCTATGCGCCGGGTGCTGATCTCCATGGAGAAGAAGATCAATGACCGGCATCTGGATGTGGAAGCGGATATTCCCGATGAGCCAATTTTGGTGCTGGGCGACAACGATATGATCACCCAGGTTATTTACAATCTGCTGGAAAACGCTGCCAAATTCGCGCGGGAAGGCTCCACCCTCTACCTGGGTGTGGCCATGATGGACGGCAAGGCCCGGATCACTGTCCGGAACGTGGGCGAGACCATCCCGGCGGAGGAGCTGCCGCTGCTGTTTGAGCGGTTCCACAAAAGCGACAAGTCCCGCAGCGAGGATAAGGACGGCTATGGCTTGGGCCTGTATATCGTCAAGACCATTTTGCAGCAGCACAAGGAAGAAATCAATGTCACCAGCGAGAACGGCGTGACCACCTTCACGTTTTCTCTGCGGGTGGAGTAAAGAGGTACTATGAGCGAGCGCAGGACCCTGCAGACGCGGGGAGAAGTCATCGAGGAATACAGCAGAGATTTCCCCGCGGAGATCGTGGAGACCTATTCCCGGCCTTTGCCGGGGGCCGTGGAGCCTGTACCCACAGAGCCAACGCCCAGATCTCGGAGGAAAAAGCGCCGGGTGTGGAAGGGGCTGTTGATCCTTCTGGCCATAGCGGCGGTAATCGCTCTGCTGGCGGCGGGGGTGCAATGGCTGATATGGGAACTGCAAATGCCCGATGACTGGGGCGAGGATGATTATTACTACTACGACCAGGATCAGGAGGATGAGGATGCCCCCATTACCATTCCCACTGTGGAACCGGATGCAGACGCCCGTCTGGATCTGGCGAAGGACCGCAGTCATGCGCTTTCGGCTCAGGAGGTTTACCGGAAGGTAAGCGGCGCCGTGGTCACGGTGGCGGTGGACCTGGACGGCGGCCGGATGTCTGTGGGTACCGGCGTGATCTTCCGGGAGGATGGCTATATCCTCACCAACCACCATGTAGTGGCCGGGGGCAAGACCTGCACGGTGCTGCTGCCCGGAGGACGGCCCTATGCGGCGAAGTATATCGCCAGCGACGCCGGGTACGATCTGGCGGTGCTGAAGATCAATGCGGAGGAGGCTCTTCCCTTTGCGGAATTCGGAAATTCCAACGCTTTGTCCGTAGGCGACCCTGTGTACGCCATCGGTACGCCCCTGGACATTGAGATGGGCGGCACCTTCACGGATGGTATCGTTTCCTCCGTCAACCGGGAGATCCAGCTTACCAGCCGGACCTCCATGCCGCTGATCCAGACCAATGCGGCGCTGAACAACGGCAACTCCGGCGGCCCGCTCATCGACAGTTACGGGCAGGTAGTGGGTATCAACTTTATGAAGCTGTATGCCCGATATTCCACGGTGGAGGGTCTTGGCTTTGCCATTCCCTCCGTGCAGGCGGAGCGGGTGGTCAATGATCTGCTGATCTACGGCGAGCCTCAGCCGGAGCCGCTGCTGGGCGTTTCCGTTCTGCAAGTGCCGGACCAGCTGGCGGAGCACCTGTGGGGCATTCAGGTGAAGGAGGTCACGGCGGGCGGCGCGGCGGACCGGGCCGGCGTCCGGGCCGGGGATTATCTTCTGGCGGCGGACGGCAAGGAGACCCTCAGCAGTGCGGATCTGCTGCGGGCCCGGTGGCAGCATCATGTGGGCGACGAGATGACGTTGACCCTCTGGCGCCGCGGCGAGATCCTGACGGTGACGCTGGAACTGACCGAGGCCGTGGAAAAATGATCCCCTCTAAATGAAACGAATGACCCCCGGCGGCTGTACTCAGCCGCCGGGGGGTTTATGATCCTTTTGGGGGAAAATCAGCGAAAGACCAGAGAGCAGCAGGTAGATACCGAAGGGGCGGCGCAGCAGGTCCACATCCACCGCTGTGGCGATCCATGCCCCTGCAAGTGCCGCCGGGACAGCCACGGGGACGGCGGCCTTCCATGTGGGCACATCCAGATATCCCTCCCGCCAGTGGCACAGCAGGGCGGAAATGGCTGTGGGCAGGAAGAACAGCAGATTGATGCCCTGGGCCGTTCGCTGGTCCACGCCTAAAAACAGTGTCATCACCAACAGCAGCAGCGTTCCGCCGCCCACGCCCCACGCGGAGATCACCGCGGCCCCCAGCCCGCAGAGAAAGGGGAGCAGCCAGTCCGTCACAGCAGATACCTCACCCCCGCGTAAAAGAGAAAGGCGGCGAAGATCCACTTCAAAACTTTGGTGGACACTCTGCCGTAGAACTTTCCGCCCAGCCAGCCCCCCAGCAGCCCACCCGCCAGATAGGGCAGGGCGGAGGCCCAATTCATCCCGCCCCGCCAGAGGTACATGGCGGCGGACACGGCGCACACCGGGAAAATGACCGCCACACAGGTGGCATAGAGCTGCCGGGACTTCAGATTGCCCCAACGGGAGAGAATGGGGAGAAATACCATACCGCCGCCCCCGCCGAACAGACCGTTGGCAAGACCAGCTGCACCGCCGGCGATCCGGGCGGGCCATTTTGAAGCCATCACGCCACCTTCCTTTCTCGTATGTACGGACCTCCGCCGGTGGGTCAAAGGATTTTTGGCCCGGCGGCGGAGGGGAGGGAGCCGTTATTTCAGTTCAAAGCTCTGGCAGTCGGTGCACTTGATCTCGGTGGGGTTAGCCTCGTGAGTGCCGACCCGAATGGAGGTCAGGCCGCAGTAATTGGAGTCCTGGCAGTGGTGCGCGCAGTTGTTGACGGTGCAGCTGATGCTCTGATTGGGGGTGCACTGGCAGCCGCCGTTGGTGCAGTCCTTCATGATTCGTTCCTCCTGCATGAGAAAAATTTTGGCTTACGCCGTCAGGTAGTATGTCCCCGGTCTTGAGCTTTATGCGGCTGCGAACATAAAAAAAACAGGCGTTCCCAAAGGGAACGCCTGCGAGGCTGTCGATAAAGTGATAAATTTTCCGCGACGGTAAGGAAGGGTGTGCGCGGGAAACCCAAGAAGGGTGTCCCGCGCCATTAAAATCCTAAGTTTTCAGAACTTTTATGAAGTTCTGAAAACTTGCTCAGCGGGGAGAAAAGACTTTTTCGACACGCTGACAGGCGTTCCCGGAGGGAACGCCTGTCAAATATTGGCTCATTTTTCCAAGAGCTTCCGCAGGGAGTCAAAGGCTTCACCCAGTTCCGCCTTAGCCTTGGCGGAGGGGTTGGCCCGGAGGACCCGCAAAGCGGTTTCATAGCGCTGGATGGAGCGGGTGCGGACCTGCGCTTCTCTCTGGCGGACGGCAGCGATGAGGGCGTCCAGCTCCTCCCGATGCTTGGCAAGCTCCTGCTCGCCGGGTTCGTCGATGCCATCGTCCAGCGCGGCGCGGGTCTTTTCCAAAGCCTGGGCGATATTGGCCAGGATTTCCAGCTTGGATTCCACCCGGCGGCGGAAGGCGTTTTCCAGAGCCGCCCGGCGGCGCTGCTTCCGGACCTGCTTGGCGGTGCGGTGGGCTTCCAGTTCGTCAGCCAGATAGGACTGCAGCAGGTATCTGTCCAGAGAGGTCTTTTCCCGGAAAGCCTGCAGTTCCTCGGCAGTGCGGGCCTGGGCGGCCTCGGCCTTTTTGGCCAGCCGCCGCAGCTCTGCGTTTTCCTCGGTAAGCTTGGTAAGGACCTCCCGCAGGTCGATGGCGGCCTTGGTGGACTTTACCGTATCCATGATGAACAGCACGGCGATCACTGCGGCCAGAGGATTCACCAGCAGGGCCGGGAGCTTATGGAGCAGCTTGTCGATGGGGGGATGGATGACATAGATCAGCAGATCGGAGAAAAAGCCCCAGGCGATCGAACTGGTCAGGCAGATGTAGCCGTGGAGGTTAAAGGGCTGCTTGGTGTAATCCCAGTAGCGGACCTTGAAAAGCTGCTCCATTACGGCGCCTACCACATATTCCAGCGCCGTAGCGGCCAGCATACCCAGAAAATAGACCAGCCAGAAGTTGTCCGCCACCGGCAGGGTGGCAAACAGAATGATGATGGCCCCGGAGCCATAGATCGGCAGCAGCGGCCCATGGAGAAAGCCCCGGTTCACCCAATGACGCTGCTTGGCGGAGACATAACAGGATTCCCAGACCCAGCCGCAGAAGCAATAGAAGAAGAACAGCAGGGCCCACTGCCCCGGCGTGTAAACGTACATAGAAAATCATCCTTTCATAGGATCGGCAGTGCCGTTTGGCTGCGGGTCAGTCCAGATTGACCCGGAAATCGCCCCGGGCCGCCGCGTCTGCCCGGCGCTGCTTTTCCGCCGCCTGAGCATCCAGCAGTCCACCGATGATCTGGTTGGACACCAGGAAGCCCTTAGGCGTCAGATGCCAGCGGCCATCCTCCTCCACGGCGTAGCCCGCCGCCTCACACTTTTGCAGAAACGGCAGGAAAATGGGATCGAACCGGCGGCGGAAGCGGTTCTCATACTCCTTGGGGTCCAGGCCGTACACCGTCCGGCTCCCCAGCATCACCCACTCCACGTCCCGGTCTCTGGGAGGGATGACGGTGTTTTCGGAAAAGCGGAACTGTCCGCCGTGTGCGGCGGCGATGTAGGCGTCCAAGTCTTTTTCGTAGGCATACCGGACGCCGCCGAAATCGCTGTGGGCGCCGGGGCCGAAGCCGGCGTATTCCTGAAGCTTCCAATATTTCAGGTTATGCCGGGATTCCCGGCCCGGCTTGGCGAAGTTGGAAATTTCGTACTGCTCATAGCCGTACTGCTTCAAAAATTCCACGGTTTGCAGGTACATATCCGCCTGTTCCTCGTCTCCCGGCAGACCGGCGGTGTCCTTCATGGCAAAGAGAGGCGTCCCTTCCTCTACCTTCAGGCCGTAGCAGCTCAGATGCTCCGGGTTCAGAGCTACGGCAGCGGCGAGATTTTCCATCCATCGCTCCTGTGTCTGGTGGGGCAGACCATAAATGAGGTCCAGCGACAGATTTTGAATCTTGGCTTTCCGGGCAGCCTCCACCGCCTGTTGGACCTGCTCCATGGTGTGGACCCGGCCGATGGTTCGCAGTTCCTCGTCGCAGGCGGACTGCATCCCCAAGGAGATCCGGTTGAAGCCGCAGCGCCGCAGGGCGCGGAGAGCTTTCCAATCCCCGGCGGAGTCCGGGTTGGCCTCCAGAGTGATCTCCGCGTCGCGGGCCACTTGATAACGCTTTTCAATGACCTTTAAAATTTTGCACAGGCGCTTTTCTCCTAAATAGCTGGGAGTGCCGCCGCCGAAGTATACGGTATCCACTGTGTGAGACGCGGCCAGCGGCGCGGCTTCTGTCAAATGGGCGCAGAGGGCGTCGGTATAGGCGTCCATGCGGTCCTCGCCATGGGGCAGGGAGTAGAAGTCGCAGTAGACGCATTTGGCCTTGCAGAAGGGGATGTGGATGTACAGCCCCAGCGGCCGGACGGTTTTCATAAAAATGCCCTCCTTTTGGAATCATGGTCAACAGTTTACCGCTTTTCAGACTGCATTGCAAGAAATTTCACATACTTTTCGCCGGAATGGGGAAACTATGGAAAACTTGTGAAAAGAGGTCGCCCTATGGATATGACGCCCCGGGAATACCAACAGTATGTGCAGCGGAAAATGAAAAAGTCCCCCTTGGGGAAGGACGTGTGTCTGGCCTTTCTCGTGGGTGGGGCCATCTGCGCTCTGGGACAGGCCGTTCTGGACGGCTGGATATCTCTGGGCCTGTCCGAGGAGGACGCGGGCACAGCCACCTCCTGCACACTGGTGGCCCTGTCCTCATTGCTGACGGGACTGAATCTCTACAACAAGCTGGCCCGCTTCGGCGGCGCGGGAACGCTGGTGCCCATTACCGGCTTTTCCAACGCAGTGACCTCACCGGCACTGGATTTCAAGTCCGAGGGATTCGTCACCGGTATGGCGGCGAAGATGTTCACCGTGGCCGGGCCGGTCATCACCTTCGGGACACTGGCATCGGCGATCTACGGCGTGATCCTGATGCTGTTGAAATGATCGGCGGGGGGAAAATTGCATATCTGAACCGAACTCCTTTGACGTGGGGATGTCTTGGCGGATCTGTGCGTCGGATTCACCTTTCCTGAAAACGGGGAGGTGACAACTGCGACCGACCATGCAGCCTGCGGCCTTGCATTGAATTTTTGCAGAGCTGAACCGGTAGATGTATTGCGTGGCATTTTTCAAATTCTACAAAAAATTGTTATTTTTTTGTCATATCTTATAATTGCAAAAAAAACGGACACAGATTATACTAACAGTGTTAATGAGCGATATTGTTTCGCTTTTCTTTTTACATTGACTCGTGCACGTGCACGGAACGGAAAAACATATACAGCACGAGTGGAGACCAACAGAGCAAGTATGGAACGCATCGCCGCTAGAGCCTGGCGTATCCCGGGGCACTGGAATCGGGTGCTGCCAGCTATGATCTTGACGGGCACGGTGTTGGGGGGAACAGCCCACGGCATCCGTTTTCAAATTAAAAATCTGTATACTTGTTGATACGATATGCCGCCTGCGGCGGCGAGAGAGGAGCAAGACATGGAAACCATTACCAACCTGATCAAAGACACACCGATCCCCAAGATGGTCAAGGTTCGCCAGAACTTCGACAAGACCTGCATCCCTGAGAGCGATATTCCCGGCATCATCACCCGGGAGCTGGATCGCCCTGAGATCGGCGGCAAGATCCAGCCCGGTCAGAAGATCGCCATTACCTGCGGCAGCCGCGGCATCAATCACAATGCCGTGATGGCCCGTGCCATTGTGGATTTTGTCAAATCCAAGGGTGCCGAGCCTTACATTGTGGCGGCTATGGGCAGCCACGGCGGCGCTACCGCCGAGGGCCAGCTCCAGATCCTCAAGGACTACGGCGTCACTGAGGAAGCCATGGGCTGCCCTGTGAAGAGTTCCATGGAGACGGTGCAGATCGGCATTTCCGGCATGCGTCACCAGCCGGTGTTCATGGACAAGAACGCCTCTGAGGCGGACGGCATCATCCTCTTCAACCGCATCAAGCCCCATACCTCCTTCCGCGGTCCCTATGAAAGCGGCCTGATGAAGATGATGGCCATCGGCCTTGGCAAGCAGAAGGGCGCTGAGAGCATCCATCATCAGAGTCCTGCCATCATGCATGAGCTGGTGGAGGAGTACGGCCGGACGATCCTGGAAAACGCACCGGTTCTGGGCGGCATCGCCATCATTGAAAATGCCTATGATGATACCTATCTCATCAAGGGCCTGAGCCCGGAGGAGATCATCAGCGAGGAACCCAAGCTCAAGGAGATCTCCTACAAGACCATCGCCCACCTGCTGTTTGACAAGTGCGACGTGCTGGTGGTGGATAAGATCGGCAAGAACATCTCCGGCGACGGCATGGACCCCAACGTGTCCGGCCGCTTTGTCCAGCCCAAGTACTGCTCCGGCGGTATTCAGGCGGAGAAGTGCGTCATCCTGGACCTGACCGACGAGACCCACGGCAATGCACAGGGCATCGGCCTGGCGGAGGTCACCACCCGCCGTCTGTTCAACAAGATGAAGCTGGAGATGACCTATCCCACCGGCGTGACCAACACCTTCCTGCATCTGATGAAGATCCCCATGATCATGGACAATGACCGGGAAGCTTTACAGCTGGCCCTGATGTGCTGCCCCGAGGCAGAGGATCATGACCACATGAAGATGATCCGCATCCCCAACACCGCCCATATCGGTGTCATCGAGATTTCTGAGGGTATGCTGCCTTTGGTGGAGAACAACCCCAACTTTGAGGTTCTCACGGAGCCCTATGACCTGCCCTTTGACGAAAACGGCAACCTGTTCTGAAAAATCCGAGCTGCCGGAGGCCTGCCGTGAACAGGCGGACCGCCGGAAAGCTCTGGTTTTAAATAGTAGTGCAAGAAACGCAAAAAAAGAAAGGAACTGACTCTATGGTATCTCCCGCAATGCTGATCGTAGCACTGGTGATCGCAATCGCAATCATCCTGTTCTGCATCATCGTCCTCAAACTCAATGCTTCCATCGGCATGGTTCTGGCTAGCCTGTTCATGGGTGTGGCCGGCGGCCTCGACCTGATGACTACAATGGACACCATCTCCTCCGGCTTCGGCAGCATGATGACCAGCATCGGCCTGCCTGTCGGCTTCGGCACCATCCTGGGCCAGCTGATGAGTGACAGCGGCGCTGCCGACATCATCGCCGACAAGCTGGTTTCCGCTTTCCCTGAAAAGCGCTCCATCTGGGGCCTGAGCCTGGCCGGCTTCGTGCTGTCCATCCCTGTGTTCTTTGATGTTACCTTCATCATTCTGATTCCCATCGGCATTACCATTGCCGCCAAGATCGATATGAAGATGTGCTATGTCACCGGCTGTCTGACCATCGGCGCCACCACCGCTCACTGCGTGGTGCCTCCCACGCCCAACCCCCTGGCTGCCGCCGATATCTTTGGCTTTGATCTGGGCATCATGATGATCGTCGGTCTGGTTGTCGGTTTTATCACCGTTCTGGTGTCTGACTTCATCTATGTTAAGATCCACAACCGCGGCATTTGGAACGAGGAAAAGGACGTGAACCACAGCTCCAACGTTGTCAATGAGCTGGTGGCTGCCCGTGCTGCCCAGAATGACGCTAAGGCCCGCCCCTCCTTCGGCATGGCGCTGCTGCCTGTTGTGATCCCCGTGGTGTGCATCCTGTTCGGCACTCTGGGCACCGCTGTGTTTGACGAGGAGCCTCTGATCTGCAGCTTCCTGGGCAACAAGCTGGTTGCCATGACCCTGGGTACTCTGGGCGCTTACCTGGTGAGCCTGCCTTACATCGGCCGCGAGAATCTGGAGAAGTCTGCCGGTGAGGCACTGAAGAGCGCCGGTGTGGTGCTGCTGATCACCGGTGCAGGCGGCTCTTTCTCCTCTGTCATCACCGCTACCGGCATTGGCAATGCTATCGTGAGCCTGCTGGGCACCGATACTACTTCTGTCATCCCCGCTATGTTCCTGGCCTACTTCATTGGCATGATCTTCCGTGTGGCGCAGGGCTCCGGCACCGTGGCCGGCATGACCTCTATGGGCATCATGGCAACCATCGCTCCTGCCATCGGCTGCCATCCCGTGTGGATCGCGCTGGCCTGTCTGTCCGGCGGCAACTCCATCGGCCATGTCAACGACTCCGGCTTCTGGGTGGCCACCAATATGTCCGGTCTGACCGTTACCGGCGGCCTGAAGACCTACACCCTGGGCTCTTTCATCTCCTCTGTGTGCATTTTCGTGCTGGCTTTGATCGGCGCCCTGGTGATTCCCCTGTAAGCTTACTCATCTTTTATAAAAGGAGTAATTACCCATGCGTAATGCAATGATTATCGACCCCAAGGATAATGTGGCAGTCGCCATTGAGCCGATCGCCAAGGGTGAAACGGCGACCTACATCTGCGAGGGCAAAGAGGTCTCTCTCCCTGTTCTGGAGGACATCACCATTTACCATAAGCTGGCTACCCGCGATATCCGCAAGGGGGAGCCTGTGGTGAAATACGGTGAGCACATCGGCATCGCCTCCTGCGATATCAAAGCCGGTGAACACGTCCATGTTCACAATGTGGAAGGCCACCGGGAAAATCTGGAAGCGAAAGAGTAAGGAGAGTGGAACAATGACTTTTTACGGTTATAAGCGTCCTGACGGTCGCGTGGGCGTGCGCAATCATGTGCTGATCCTGCCTGCCAGTGTGTGCGCTTCCGATACTACCCGTATCATTGCCCAGCAGGTGACCGGCGCCGTTACCTTTAACAATCAGCAGGGCTGTTCTCAGGTGGCCCCTGACCAGCAGCTTACCATGGACGTGATGGCAGGCTATGCCGCCAATCCCAACGTCTACGGCACGGTGGTCGTCTCTCTCGGCTGCGAGAACTGCCAGATGGATCTGGTGGTCAAGGCCATTAAGGAGCGCACCAACAAGCCCCTCAAGCAGGTCATCATCCAGGAGGCCGGCGGTACGCTGAAGGCTGTGGACATGGCCGTGCGTTACGCCAAGGAAATGGTGGCTGAGGCCTCCATGCTTCAGAAGGAGGAATTCCCCATCTCCGAACTGATCGTCGGCACGGAGTGCGGCGGCTCCGACCCCACCAGCGGTCTGGCTGCCAACCCCGTCATCGGCGAGATGAGCGACCGCATCGTGGCCGCAGGCGGCACCTCCATCCTTTCCGAGACAACGGAGTTCATCGGCGCCGAGCACATTCTGGCCCGCCGCGCCGCCACGCCTGAGGTCCATGACCGCATCTTTGAGATCGTTCACCGCTATGAGGCCGCTCTGCGGCTGGTGGGTGAGGAAGTCCGGGAGGGCAACCCCTCCCCCGGCAACAAGGCCGGCGGCATCACCACCCTGGAGGAGAAGTCCCTGGGCTGCATCCACAAGGGCGGCCACAGCCCTATCAATGCCGTGTATGACTACGCCAAGCAGGTCCAGAGCAAGCAGGGCCTGATCATTATGGATACGCCGGGCAATGACCCCTCCTCCGTGGCAGCCATGGTAGCCGGCGGCGCACAGGTGGTCGTGTTCTCCAGCGGCCGCGGCACCCCCACCGGCAGCCCCATCGTCCCGGTTATCAAGATTACCGGCAATAAGCTGACCTTTGCCAAGATGGAGGATAACATCGATCTGGACGCCTCCCCCCTGATCTACGGCACTAAGACGCTGGATGAGCTTGGCGGCGAGTTATTACAGATGGTGGTGGACACTGCCTGCGGCAAGCAGACCAAGGCGGAAGCGCTGGGCTTTACCGAAATGGCCATCGCTCGTGTCTGCAATTACGTCTGATCTATCGTTTTCCTCTCTATAAAGTACATCGCTGGCTCTGACGCGGCTTTATGCCGCGTCAGAGCTTTTTTGTGCAAAGAGAGAATTGGATAGACCGTCCCAATATTTAAGAGCGAAAAGAAAGCGGCCACAAGCAGGCGGCATATCATCAGAACTTCTTCCTTGTATAAGCCATGTAAAATTTATGAACTTTTTTCGTTTTAACAAGGTTACATAACGATGTGGAAAAAGCTGTGGAAAATGTGAAAAACCCTTTGACAATGGGGAAAATACCGGGTGACCGACTGTTATGTAAAAAGTTACGCAACAACCTTTTTGAGTGAAATGGCACTTTTCCTGACAAAAAAACAGGGATCGGCGGGGGATGCTTGCAGTCGGGGCGGGGATATGTTATAATCAGTTCAGTATGAAAATGGCAGAATGTTCCCTGATAAACGGGGAAATGCCCTCTTGGAGGAACTATGGTGACTAAAAAACAGGATTATGGCAATGACAGCATCTCGTCTCTGAAGGGCGCGGACCGGGTCCGGAAGCGGCCCGGCGTCATTTTTGGCTCCGACGGTCTGGACGGCTGCGAGCACGCGGTTTTTGAGATCCTCTCCAACTCCATCGACGAGGCCCGGGAGGGCCACGGCCGGGTCATCACTGTGACGCGGTACAATGACCGCTCTATTCAGGTGGAGGATATGGGCCGCGGCTGCCCTGTGGACTGGAACGAAAAGGAACAGCGCTACAACTGGGAGCTGGTGTACTGCGAGCTGTACGCCGGCGGCAAGTATGATAACCTCACCGGTGACAACTATGAATACTCCCTGGGCCTCAACGGCCTGGGCGCCTGCGCCACCCAGTACGCCTCCCGCTATATGGACGTCACCGTCTGGCGGGACGGCTTTGAGTACAAGCTCCACTTTGAGCGGGGCGAGATCGTGGGGGGCTTGGAAAAGACGCCCCTGCCCAAGTCTCAGGTGAGAAAGACCGGCACCCGCACCCGCTGGCTGCCGGATCTGGATGTGTTTACCGACATTGCCATCCCGGCGGAATATTTCACGGATGTACTGCGCCGTCAAGCGGTGGTGAATGAGGGGATTACTTTCAAGTTCCGGGATCAGCAGGAGGACGGCTCTCTGCCTGAGGAGGATTTCGTTTACGAGCACGGCATCCAGGACTATGTGGCGGAGCTGGCCGGGGAGGGCGCACTGACCGCCCCGATGTTCTGGCAGGCGGAAAAGCGGGGCCGGGACCGGGCGGACAAGCCGGAGTACAAGGTGAAGCTCTCTGCCGCCTGCTGCTTTTCCAACAAGGTACAGGTCATCGAGCATTACCACAACTCCTCCTGGCTGGAGCATGGCGGCGCGCCGGAAAAGGCAACAAAAAGCGCTTTTGTCTCCGCAGTAGATAAGTACCTGCGAGATCAAAACAAATATCAGAAAAATGAAAGCAAGATCACATGGCAGGATATTGAGGACTGCCTGATCTTCGTCTCCAACAACTTCTCCACCCAGACCAGCTACGAGAACCAGACGAAAAAATCCATCACCAACAAGTTCGTGCAGGAGGCCATGACGGAATTCCTGCGGACGAATCTGGAGATCTACTTCATCGAGAACCATTTCGACGCAGAGAAGATCGCTGAGCAGGTGCTGGTGAACAAGCGCAGCCGGGAAAGCGCGGAGAAGCAGCGGCTGAATATCAAGAAAAAGCTCTCCGGCAATATCGACATCTCCAACCGGGTCCAGAAATTCGTGGACTGCCGCTCCAAGGATGTGGAGAAGCGGGAAATTTATATCGTGGAGGGCGACTCCGCCTTGGGCAGCGTCAAGCTCAGCCGGGACGCGGAGTACCAGGGCATCATGCCCGTCCGGGGCAAGATCTTAAACTGCCTGAAGGCGGACTACGCCCGCATTTTCAAAAGCGAGATCATCACGGATCTGATCCGTGTGCTGGGCTGCGGCGTGGAGATCCAGAACAAGCACGTGAAGGACCTGGCCGCCTTCGACCTGGGGAACCTCCGGTGGAACAAGGTGGTCATCTGCACCGATGGCGACGTGGACGGCTTCCAGATCCGGACGCTGATTTTGACCATGCTCTACCGCCTGACCCCCACCCTGATCCAGCAGGGGTATGTGTATATCGCGGAAACGCCGCTTTTCGAGATCAACTGCGGGGATAAGACCTGGTTCGCCTATTCCGATAAGGAGAAGGCAGACATTGTCAAGTCTCTGGAGGGGAAGAAGTACAAGATCGACCGCTCCAAGGGCCTTGGTGAAAACGACCCGGACATGATGTGGCTCACCACCATGAACCCGGAGACCCGGCGGTTGATCCGGGTCATGCCGGAGGATGTGGAGCGGACGGCGGAGGTGTTCGACCTCCTGCTGGGGGATAACCTCCAGGGCCGGAAGGACCATATCGCGGAAAACGGAGCAAGATTTTTGGATTTAGCAGACATTTCATAATGTGCCGCTATGCGGCACGGGGGAGGACTTGCTCCCGCAAGGGGACAGTTCCTGCCGGGATGCGGCGAACCGCCGCAGGGATACAGGCTTCGCCTGCCGGAATGCACCCCGCATTTTCTTTTTGAGACATCAAAAAGAAAACCCTCCAGAGGGGCTTCTCTTGCCCCCTCGGGGCAATTCACCTTCTGCGCCGTGCACGGTGGAAAAGAAAAATGTTTGTTCCAACCTTGCACATGAGTGCAAGGTTGGGGAAACGTGTTCTGTGAGAACTTTTATACAGGTGAAGGCGTGCATACTAAATCACGGGCGGGGTGCGGTAAATCTCTAACCCGGTACGCCGTGCTGATGGAACATCAGATTTCGGGGTGCAAATAAGACACCCCCTGCCCCTCTTTCCGCTGCCGCTGATACGCATTTGTAGAACCAGGTAGTGCGTAGCGCAGCGGAACGCACGGGATCAGAAATACGCCAGTCCGGTTTTGCAGCCTGATGTGCGGTGTGCCTACAGGTGCGGGGACGCAATGCCGGACGGAACAGGTTTAGCACAGCCGGTAGGAGACTTCCGGATTTGGTCGGAAGTCCGTGACAGCCAGCCCCCGTTTCGGGTGATTTGACACAGAAGTGTCAAATCATCCCTGACATTTTTTCTTTTCCACCGCGCACGGCGCATTTTCTTTTTGATGTTTCAAAAAGAAAATGGGGGGTGCATTCCCCACGGCAAAGCCGTGCTTCCTTGCGCCAAAGATACCTCCCACTTGCCCTGTAGTGGGAACTACCCCCTGTGGGAGCAGAGAGAAGCGGGTGCATTCTGTGCCGCATAGCGGCGCTTCTTACGGCAAAGCCGTGCTTCCTGTCCCGGAAGCCGGGACGCCCCTTGCACTATTATGACGCGATCAAAACAACCTTCTTGTGAAATCCCCCAATCCATGGTATGATAACATGAAAAATCTCAAAGGATGTTTAAGATGAAACAAGTCACTATTTATACCGATGGTGCCTGTTCCGGCAATCCCGGACCCGGCGGCTGGGGAGCCATTTTGATGTACGGTGCCCACAAGCGGGAGCTTTCCGGTGGGGAAGCCGATACCACCAACAACCGCATGGAACTGACCGCCGTGATCCGGGCGCTGTCTCTTTTGAAGGAGCCTTGCATCGTGGAGCTTTGGAGCGACTCTAAATATGTGATTGACGGCCTTTCCAAGGGCTGGGCTAAAGGTTGGAA
>ERZ839823.1486-NODE-1486-length-23356-cov-2.814257_pt1 | contig 23356 bp, 23 predicted proteins | sample MGYA00519862_ERZ839823 | MGnify/ENA primary metagenome ERZ839823 (study PRJEB31850, sample SAMEA3708853) | human gut metagenome | biome: human gut; feature: human-associated habitat; material: faeces | place: China | collected 2014 ...
AAGGGCACCGGCAAGGAGCAGTCCATGACCATCACCGGTGGTTCCGGCCTGCCGAAGGACGAGATCGACCGCATGGTCAAGGAAGCCGAGGCTCATGAGGCTGAGGACAAGAAGCGCAAGGAAGACGCCGAGACCCGCAACCAGGCCGAGGCCTTCGCCTACTCCACCGAGAAGCTCGTCAACGACAACAAGGACAAGCTCTCCGACGACATCGTCAAGGAAGTCACCGACAAGGTCAACGCTCTGAAGGAAGCCCTGAAGGGCGACGACACCGAGAAGGTCAAGACCGCTCAGACCGAGCTGATGACCGCCGCCCAGAAGATCGGCCAGGTCCTCTACGCCCAGCAGGGTGCCGAGGGTGCTGCCGCCGGTGCGGCTGGCGCTGACGGTGCCGGCGCTTCCGCTGGCTCCGCCTCCGGTTCCGACGATGACACCGTCGAGGCCGAGGTCGTGGACGACGATGACGACAAGGACAACAAGTGATGTCCGAGTTCAACAAGGACGACTACCTGAACGACCTGCCGGATCCCGACCAGGCCGCTCAGGCCTCTTCAGGGGCTGACGCCTCCGCCGAGTCCGGCTCTGCGCAGGATTCGGCTGCCCAGGCTCCTTCCAATGAAGGAGCCGACGCGGCTCCTGCCGCAGCTGAGGGAGAGAAGACTGGCGAAGGCCAGTCCGATTCCGCAGACACCCTCACCCCGCTCGGCAAGGCCAAGAAGGAAGCCGCAGACTACCTCGAAGCCCTGCAACGCGAACGTGCGGAGTTCATCAACTACCGCAATCGCACGCAGAAGGAGCAGGAGCGCTTCCGCCAGCACGGCATCATCGACGTGCTGACCGCGCTGCTGCCCGCCCTCGACGATATCGACCGCATTCGCGAACACAGCGAGATGGACGACTCGTTCAAGGCCGTCGCCACCAAGATTGACAAGGCCTTCGAGAAGTTCGGCGTCGAGAAGTTCGGCGAAAAGGGCGAGGACTTCGACCCCACCAAGCATGACGCGATCCTGCACAAGCCGGACGCGGATGCCGAAAAGGAAACGGTTGACACCGTGGTCGAGGCCGGCTACCGCATCGGCGATCGCGTAATCCGCGCCGCCCGAGTAGTAGTAGCCTCCCCGCAAAACTGACATCCAGCTCGCTGCAATGAGTTGACAGTGCCTTAGCTCCCTCTGATGAGGGAGCTGTCAGCGAAGCTGACTGAGGGAGAGAAGCCGGCCGCAGGCCGCGGAAGACAGAGGGCCACATTCTTGATGCCCATAGTCCCCGCTATCTTTCCCTCCGTCATCGCTGCGCGATGCCACCTCCCTCATCAGAGGGAGGTGCAATTACATAAAGACTTTTCTAGAAAGGAGACATGAATGGCTGAAAACGAATGGCTCAGCAAAGACTTCTACAAAGTCCTTGGTGTCTCCAAGGACGCTTCGGACGACGACATCAAGAAGGCGTACCGCAAGCTCGCCCGCAAATACCATCCTGACGTCAACAAGACCAAGGAAGCCGAGGAGAAGTTCAAGGACATCTCCGAAGCCTATGACGTGCTGAGCAAGAAGGAAGATCGCCAGAAGTACGACGCGATTCGTCAGTTCGGCATGGGCGGTGCCCGCTTCGCCGGCGGTTCCGGCGGCTTCGATGCTTCCGGTTTCTCCGACATCTTTGGTTCCATGTTCGGCAGGGTGCCGGCGGCAATGGCTCGCGCATCCGCTTCTCCACTTCGGGCGGCGGCCCCAACAACATCAACGACATCTTCTCGATGTTCGGCGGTGCTGCAGGTCAGGGCGGCCAGCCGTATGGCGGCTACGGCCAATCGCCGTACGGCAATGCCGGCGGCTATGGCTATGAGGAGGCCCCGCGCCCCGAAAACGGCGAGGACCGCAACTCCAAGATCAGCCTGACCCTGCGTCAGGCGGTCAAGGGCGCTACCGTGTCCCTGTCCGTGGACGGCAAGAAGTTCAAGGCCCACGTGCCTGCGGGCGTCAAGGACGGACAGAAAATCAAGCTGGCCGGCAAGGGCAAGCTAGGCATCAACGGCGGCAAGGCCGGTGACCTGTACCTGCACGTCACCGTCAAGCCCGATGCCACATTCTCGATGCGCGGCCATGATATCGTCATGGACCTGCCCGTCACCGTGGGCCAGGCCGTGGCCGGTGGCAAGGTCGAGGCCAAGGATATCGACGGCAATCCCGTTACCTTCAAGGTGCCGGCAGGCTCCAGCTCCGGCGCGGAAGTCAAGCTCACGGGACTTGGCGTCCAGCGCAGCAACCAGCCGGGCGATCTGATCGGCCGTGTGCAGATCATGGTCCCCGCCAAGCCGGGTCTGGCCGTCAAGCACGCCGCCAAAGAATTCGACGAAAAAGCCGGCGACTATCTCAGCCTGTAATCAGGAGGTGAACAATGGCGCGGTTAGCCAACCAGATGAAGCAGTTATACGCGATGTGCGCAACCGCGCTCGTGATGGGCAGGGCCGATCTCGACGGAGCCGATGACGTCGGCTTCGACATCGAACTGCCCATCTTCACCGTCGGCCAGACCGCCGAGTTGGCCAACATTCACCCCCAGACTCTCCGTCAGTACGACCGCCTCGGTTTGGTTCGTCCGCAGCGCACCGATGGCGGCGCACGCCGCTACTGCCTGCGCGACATTGCCCGCCTGACCCGAGCTCAGCGCCTGAGCCAGGATGAGGGCATCAACCTTTCCGGTATCGCGCGCATTTTGGTCCTCGAAGAAGAGAATCGCCAACTGCGCCGCGAAGTCAAACGCATGCAAACCGGCGACCAGGAGAGCGTTTTCGCCGCAGGCAATATCGTGGAGATACAACGCTCCAACCGCGCCCGCCTCTGGCGCAACGCCATCCGCCGCGAAACCCGCGAACTGCCCGGCCGCGATACTGCCGCCGATATCGCTGCCGGCGCCACCGGCGACTCCAACTACACTCCCGCCGACTCCAAGTCCATGGTCCTGTGGGGTTGGTGAGTCTGGCCGCATTGCTTCGATTCCTTCTCCATTCGTAAAACTGTTTGTTATCTCACATCGGGCAGCTGCCGAAAAGCACGAATCTTCTTGACGGAGATGTCAAGGTTTGTTACGGTGACGTGCGAAAACCGATTCGTAAGGGGTGCTTTAGGCTGAGACGGTATGTGCCGAACCCTTCGAACCTGTGAGCTAACACTCGCGTAGGGAATGCGACGGTTGAACTCCTCTGTTCGGCTCGGCATCCCATATGCGCGTTGAGAGAGAGGAAGCGTATGTCAATACGCAAGGAGCTGACCGCCCAGAACGTACTGCTGGGTTTCCAGCATGTGCTTGTTTCCAACGTCTGGCTTGATCCGGTGTTTGTGGCCGGAGCAATCGGCTTACCTATTGCCCTGTCGTCGAATATGATTAACGCCATCTTCATCGTCTCTGGTCTGGTTACTTTGGTTCAGGCCACTCGGCTGGTTCGCCTGCCGGTGGTGCAGGGGCCGTCAGCCGCGTTTGACGCGTTGATGATCGCGGCAGGTACGGCCGGCATGCTGGGGGCGGCGAGTTCGTCCATTCTCATCGCTTCGCTTGTGTTCCTGTTGCTGTGCCTGACCGGTGTGATAGAGCGGATGCGGTTCCTGTTCTCTCCGATGATTTCGGGCGTGGTCATCTTTATGGTCGGTGTCTCGCTGTCTGGATTCACGCTGAGCGAGTTTCTAGGCGGGGCTCCCGGCGACAAGACGTTCGCCGATCCGCACATCCTGACCGTGTCGATTCTGACCACGGCGATTGTGCTTGTCCTGTCGTTGCTCGGCAAGGGCCTGCTCAAGTCGTTCTCATTCCTCATCGCGCTCGTCGTCGGCACCGTGGTCGCCGCAGCATTTGGCATGGTGGACTTCTCTCCTGTGGCATCCAAGGGATGGCTGGGCCTGCCGACCTTCCTGCCCTACGGTCCGTTCACATTTGACTGGAAGATCTTCATCCCGTTCTTCATCGCCTACATGGTTGCCGTCATGGAAGCTCTCGGCGTCTATCAGGCGGCTTCTGAGATTCAGGGCACGCCCCTCGAACGCAAGCAGGTGCGCTACGGTCTTGCCGGCGAGGCGGCCGGTTCAGCCATTTCCTCGCTGATTGGTGGATTCACCACCACCGCCTACCCGCAAAATGTCGGCCTGCTCAACCTGACCGGCGAAGGCAAGTTGCGCACGCGCACGCCTGTGATCATCGCCGCTGTGCTGTTGCTGATTCTGGGCTTCGTGCCAAAGGCGGGCGCGTTGCTGTCCGTCATTCCCTCGGCAGTCGTCGGAGGCATTTTCCTGCCGGCTGCGGCCAGCCTAATCGTGACCGGCCTGCGCGCCCTGCGCAAGGTCGCTGATGACGAGCGCCGTCAAACGGTCATCGGCATGTCTCTGTTGCTCGGCAGCGCCCTGCCCAAGGCGCTCTCCGGCCTGACCGGCGGCGCAAGCGTGTTCCTTGGCAACAACATCATGGTCGGTGTATTCAGCGCCATCATTCTCAATGCGCTTTTCGTCGCTCTTCCGGATTTGGTGGCGAAACATCGTGCGCCGGCGTCCGTGGATGTTCCAGCAGCCGATCCGGCGGATGAGACTGGCGCTGCGGCGTACGATGAACGATAATGCTGGTTGATATTGGATATTGACAGGAGCGATGCAATGACTGATGTGATGGATGACGCGCGTCGTATCAAGCGCGGGATTCTGGATTTTATCCATACCTATGGCTGTGAGCAGGCCCCGGAAGAGGCGTTTGGTGCGTTGGCGCGCGACGTGTTCATCTATCAGTACACGTATGATCTGCCGTACCGTCGTTACTGCGCGGCTAAACGCGTCACCCCCGCAACGCTCAAGGATTGGCGGGAGATTCCGCCGATGCCGGTGGACGGGTTCAAGCACCTTGACCTTTCGACCATACCGACCGAGCAGTGCGAAGCCGTATTCATGACGAGCGGAACCACGCATGGCGGCAAGATGCGTGGGCGCAACTTCCATCCCGATCTTGAGGTGTGGGATGAATCAATGATTGTGCCGTTCCGTCATTTCATCATGCCGGATCGAGAGCGTATCCGCATCGCCGTGATTTCGCCGGCATGGGACATGAACCAGAACTCCTCCCTGTCGCGCTACCTTACCAAGGCCGTGGAGTGCTGCGGCAGCGAAGGCAGCGGTGTGTTCTTCGACGAGCATGGACTCAAGTTCGATGAAATCATCGCCTTCCTTAACCGTGCGGTGTCTGACGGTGAACCGGTGATGCTGATGGGTGTCTCGTCGTCCTATCTGTATCTGTTCGATTACCTGCATGAGCATGATCTGACGTTCGCGCTGGCCCCCGATAGCCGGTTGTTCGACACTGGCGGCTTCAAGAGCACTAAGCGCGACATCACCGAAGACCAGATGCTTGATGAGCTGGAACAGACACTGGGGGTGCCGCGCCACCACTGCGTCAACATGTATGGCATGACCGAGTTGAGCTCGCAGATCTATGACCAAAATATTCTGTCGTGGTATACGGATGGCACCAGCAACTATCTCAAGGCGAACCCCGCCTGGGTGCGCACGGTCTTCCTCGATCCGGAAACGCTGACTCCCGTCAAGGATGGTGAGACCGGTGTGATAGCCCATTACGACCTTGCCAATTGGAATTCATGCATCGGTATTCTGACCGAGGACCTCGGCCATCGGACCCCGGACGGATTCCTGCTGCAGGGCAGGGCGAAGGGAGCCGAGGCTCGTGGGTGCTCAATCGCGGTAGACGAGGTCATCAGTGCCAACCGTTGATGAATCCGTGAGTCAGGCCATTGATGTCTTCCACCTGCCCTCGGGAGTGGATGTTTCGGATTACGAAATCTATGAGGTCGCCACATCGGATGGGGTGAAGCGTTTGCGCTATCCGCGACTGGATGGCTCAAAGGTGACTTCCCTTGCCAAGCAGCTTGTCGATGTTCGCAACCGCACGCTTGCCGCGATGAGTGTCAACGATATTCTCGACATCGTGGCCGACGCGGCCCAACTATGGGCCGATCCGGATTTTGAGCTGCGGCGTCAGGCTGAACTGCTGATTCCCGCAATCACCGGATATGAGCCTGACATGGTGCGGATTGAGCTCAAACGGTATATGCGCCAGTTCAGGCGTCGTGAACTGCTCCGGTTCCTTGACTCCGAAATCGGTCAGCCGTCTATGCTCGACGAATTCCGGCCGAACAAGGCGGGGGGATACTCTAAATATGTGGGCCCAGCGCTCACCTATCAGGTGTTCTCCAGCAATGTGCCGGGGATTCCCGTGTGGAGCATGGCGATGACCCTGCTGGTCAAAGGCGCGATTCTTGGCAAATCTTCATTTTCCGAGCCGGTGATGCCTGCGTTCTTTGCTCGCAGCATTGCGATGGTCAATTCCGACCTCGCTGATGCCATTGCGGTGGTTCCATGGAAGGGCGGCTCGCAGCAGCTCGAGGATTCAGCCATCGATGCGGCCGATGCCGTGATTGTTTACGGTTCTTCGCAGACTACCAAATTGATTGCGGGCAAAGTCGCCGGGTCCAAGCCCTGTCTAGGTTACGGAGCAAAAGTCGGGTTGGCGTTCATTGGCCGAGAGGCTTTGCGTCCTGATACCTATGCCGATACCGTGCATCGTGTGGCTGTTGACATCGCCACATATGACCAGCAAAGCTGCCTGGCTCCGCAGACCGTGTTCGTGGAGACTGATGGAGCCCTCACCCCTCGTGAAGTGGCTCAGCTGCTCGGTGGCGAGCTTGAGAATCAGCAGCGCAAATATCCGCGCTCCGTATTGAGTGACGCCGAGAACGTGGCCATTCAGCGGGCGCGCACCGACGCTGAGATGAGAGCCTTGATGGGCGGGAAGGCCGCGGTGTTCTCCAGTGGCCATAGCACGGCATGGTCGGTGCTGTATCGAGAACTTGACGGTAGCGGTGCCGACGAGGATGTTGCTTCGCTGATGTCGCCGTTGAACCGCACCGTCAACGTGGTGGCGGTGCCAGATTTGTTGGACGCTGCCAGAAGACTGACTTCCTGCCGTGGCTGGCTGCAGAGCTGCGGTGTCGCTGTGGATTCAACCAGACTGTTTGGTCTTGCAGATACATTGGCCGAGGTCGGTGTGAATCGCATCTGTCCGCTCGGTGAGATGGATCGGGCGAAATCCGGCTGGCATCATGATGGGGGCTTCAACCTCATCGATCTGTTGCGCGTGGTGGATGTCGAACGCGGCAGCGACGCGTACAGCGATTCGTTCGATATGGATATGGAATAGGCCTGTGCTGTTGCGGGCAGCAGAGGCTGGTAGCAGGGCGAAAGGCAAGGGTAATGACAGAGCAAAGCGATATGGCACGGCGTCCAATGGTGAATCTGGATGGCAGAACAGCGATCATCACCGGTTCCGGCAAGGGCATAGGAGCGGCTGTGGCGAAATGCCTGGCATCGCACGGAGCCGCTGTCGTCATCAATTACGTACATGACGCCGCCAGCGCGCAGCGCACCGTTGAAGACATCCACTCGCTGGGAGGCTTGGCTATAGCTGTACAGGCGGATGTTTGCGATGAATCGCAATCTTCCAAGCTAGTGGGTACCGCTGTCGACTCATTCGGCGGCGTGGACATCTTAGTGAATAATGCTTTCGGACGCTTCTCCTTTGACCCGCGTCGCCGTTCCACTTTTGCTGGAGGCGATTGGGATGAGTTTAGCGCACAGATCGAGGGATGCCTGCATGGTGCATATCTGATGTGCTCACATGTGGTGCCGCTGATGCGAGCCCAGACCTCCGGGCGTATCATCAACATCTCCAGCAATCTGGTCGATTCGCCCATCGTGCCCTACCATTCGTATATCACTGCCAAAGGCGGCTTGGTCGGCATGACCCGCTCTCTGGCCCAGGAGCTGGGCGGCTTCGGCATTACCGTTAATGCCATTGCCGCAGGTTTGACGGCCGGAACCGCATCCAGCGCAGCCACCACCGAGGATGTTCGTGAACGAATCATTGCCATGACGCCTCTTGGCCGCCTTGCCCGTCCCGATGACATCGCCGGAGGGGTCGCGTTGTTGGCGTCCGACATGGCCGGCTTCATTACCGGACAATGTCTGCACGTCGATGGTGGGCTGACCATGCGCTGAGGCGCAGGGGCGGTGTGCTGACGCGCTATGGTTGTCGCATCCGATTGGTGCAATGGAATGCAGCAAGAGTAAAGGCGCCAATTGGCGTGCGGGCATGTGGACGGAGGTAACTATGCTGCTCAAAGCCGTGTTCTGGGATTTGGACGGTACTCTCATCGATTCTGAGCCGCTCTGGCATGACGGTGAGATTGAGATCGCGCACAACAATGGCGGCGAGTGGAACGAGGACCTCGGTTGGGAGTGCTCCGGCACTCCGGTACCACACGTGGCAGAGGTCATGATTGCGCATGGCTGCACATTGAGCGTTCCCGAAATCGACAAGCAGCTCAAGGATTATGTGTTCAAGGCGGAGGTCGAACGTCTGCCGTGGATTCCTGGTGTGCAAGACGTGCTGCATTCGCTCAAGGAAGCCGACATCCCATCCATGCTGGTCACTACTTCGCCTCGCCGCATGGCCGAGAACATCATGAAGCAGGCTGATGGATTGCTTGCCGGCTACGTCTGCGGCGATGATCCGTACGAGCACAAGCCGAGCCCTGCCCCATATCTGGCCGCGGCTGAGAGACTCGGCATCGCGCCTGAAGACATGGTCAAGTGCGTGGTAATGGAAGATTCCTCATCCGGTCTGCGCTCCGGCGCCGCCTCGGGGGCCACACTGATTGCGCAGACTGGCTGGATTCGCACCGACACTTCCGGCCTTGGCCAGTTTGCCTCCATCGACTCGTATGAGGGCATCGATGCGGCCGCGCTGGACGCCTTTGTGCGGCAGCGTTTGGGGGAGTAGAAATTTCGTTTGTATTGCGGAGTTTGTGTGGGAAACCCCAGTCGACCTGATGTTATAGGCCGGCTGGTAGGGTATTTGACGGTTTGCATATAACTGTCTGGTTCATTGGGCTGGCAGCTCAATACAAGATTTAGGACTCATAGGAAACACATGGGCTTCGTTAATTTCATCATCGAACTGCTGAAGGATCCGCGTGCCGCGATTGCCGGTTGGATTGCCATGGGCGTGGCGCCGACCCTCGGATTCATCTTCCTCATCGTATTCATCGAAACGGGCGTGGTGTTCTTCCCGTTCCTGCCCGGTGATTCGCTGTTGTTCGCGGCCGGCGTGTTCGCAGCCCCGGATGCTGCGACCGGCAAGGCCGCGCTGCCGCTGTTCTGGTTGCTGCCGGTGGTTTGGTGCGCGCCGATTATCGGCGACCAGTGCAACTACTTCATCGGTCATTTCTTTGGCCGCCGTATTATCCAATCCGGCAAGGTGAAGGCGCTGACTCCTGAGCGACTGGCCAAAACCGAGGGCATGATTGAAAAGTGGGGCCCGCTGGCTGTGTTCCTGGGCCGCTTCTTCCCGTTCATTCGTACGTTCATGCCGTTCATTTCCGGTATTTCCGGTATGCGTTGGAGCCGTTTCACGCCGTTCTCAGTGCTCGGCGGCCTGTGCTGGTCCACGTTGTTCACGCTGCTGGGCTACTTCTTCGGCAACATTCCGGCCGTGCAGGATCACTTCGAACTGGTGATCGTGCTGATTCTGCTGGTTTCGCTCGCCCCGACCATCATCGGTCTGCTCAAGGCCAAGTTCGGCAAGAAGAAGCCGGCCAAGGTGACCGATGCTCAGTTGGACGTCATGGAAGACGGCATCAAGAACCTCGATAAGTAAGCAAGGAATGTAGATTACCGCATAAGGAATCGTCGTGAAAATGAAGGCCCTGACTGTGCATATGAGGTCAGGGCCTTTTCTGCATGAGATGGGCGTGAAACAACAGCGTGGTTATCCACATTTGTCGTGGACGACATGCCGGGGTGTGGATAACTCAGCAAGCTAGAACCACAATGGTCGATTCGTGTTGAGCATTGAACTCGGACACGTTTCAATCGGCTTATGAATAGCAACACCACACCCCGCGTGGCGCGTAGGATCACCTCGCCAGCGGTAGCACCTCCGGGCATTCCGCTGCCCACGGACGATGCGCCGATTCCAGCGCATCGCTACTACACTCCGCCGCCCAGGCCGTTGGCCTCATGCGAACGGCAGAGATCGGGCGAGGCTCCGGCACTCGCCCTAACTACAGACACCAGCTTCCATAACATTGTGACGATGACGTCAGGTCATGGAGGCGTGGGGTTGAGTGTCATGGCTTCCATGCTTGCATGGACATTGGCGAGACGTGAACACAGCTGCGCTCTCATAGACGCTGATTTCGTGGCCGGATGCCTTGACCTGCTGCTGGGTGTAGAACGAGAGCCGGGTTTACGATTCAGCCAAGTCGACGCACCCCTCGGCCGCATCGAGGGCGATGCGATGAACCATGAGCTGATGATGTGGGAGGGTGTGCGAGTACTTCCCTATGACCCTTGGAGCGCGCGCCAGCCTGACTGGTGGGAAGTTCAAGCGGCCATTCGAGCCTTGGCGGAAACGAACGACGTTGTCATCGTAGATGCCGGTCAGGGTGGACTCATTGAGACCGTACCCGATCTGCGCAGTGGCATGCAGGTGATTGCCGCGGAATTGTCGGTGATGGGGCTGGCCAGAGCCAAGTCGCACCGGTCCAGACTGGATTCATGGGGCTGTGAAGCGCCACATATCGTCGGCGTGGAACCACGTGGCGCTCCACGTGGGAGAGGCCACGTGGGTATTGGTGAGGCGCAGGACTATTTGACTGCCACGGTATTGGGGCCTGTCAAACCAAGTGTCAATCTGTGTGGAGACGTACTGGAAGGCCTCGGCATCAGATCGGTGACCAAAGGCAGCCGCAAAGCCGTGAGCTTGCTTGCCGATCTTGTCGAGCAGGCCATTCGCCCGGTTTCGGGAGCTTCTTGCAAGGACCGGTGATGCGGTATGGCTGCCGTAATCACTCGGGCTGATGAGCCCGGCGCAGTGCCCAGAACTGTGTTCTTCGGTCTATTGAATGATGTGGCATCCGACCCGCAGGTTACCGATCTGGCGGTGACCTGTGATGGCCGCGTTTGGGCGGACCGCGGCAACGGCATGCGAGAAACAGTATTGCGTGTGCCGTTTCGCTCGCCGCAAGTAGTTCGAGAATACGCCGTCCAACTGTGCGCGCAGCTTGGGCGCAGACTGGATGATGCCTGCCCGATAGCGGACGCCGCCAGTCCAGACGGCATCCGCGTGCATGCGGTGATTGCCCCATTGGTGCCACAAGGTGCCGCAATCTCCATACGGTTCCCTGACAGGACCATGGCATCGTTGCGACATCTGAGCCAATTAGGTGTATTCCCGGCTGCTTGGCTGCCGATGTTCGTGGGACTGGTGCGCAGACATGCCACAGTGCTGATTACCGGCGGAACAGGCGTGGGCAAGACCACCTTGCTCAAGGCGCTGCTGGCGCAATGCGATGTGAACGAGCGCATCGTCACCGTAGAGGAAGTTCGTGAACTGGGAGAACTGGGGCGTGGCGATCATGTGTCGTTGGTAACGCGCGAGGCGAATGTGGAGGGCGTCGGAGCCATAAGTCTGACGGACTTGGTCAAAGCGACGTTGCGAATGCGCCCCGACCGCGTGGTGCTGGGCGAATGCCGTGGCGCGGAAATCGTCGACCTATTGCGCGCGTTCAATTCTGGTCATCACGGTGGCATGACCACTGTGCATGCGGACGGCGTGAACCGAGTACCGTCCAGGCTGATTTCGCTTGGATTACTCGCCGGAGTCAGTCCACAGGCGTTGGCCATGCTGGCGGCAGGCGCTTTCGACGCGGTGGTGCATTTGGAGCGAGTGAACGGACAGCGGCGTATCACGCAGATCGGCGAACTGCGTGTAGCACATGGTGAACTGGCAGGAACACCGCTGGCGGTATGGAATGGCTGCCATCCTCCTCGGTATGCCGCCGAATGGGGGCACTTCATTGAACGATGGGGCATCGTTCCCGGGCCGAGTGGTGGTGGGTGATGATGTGGTGTGCTGTTCTGGTGGCGCTCGCCGTGCTGATATGGCCGGGGAACAAGTCCGGGAGGCTGTATCGGCTGGCTTACCGCGGGCGTGCGGTCGATTCCGCAGCCATAAACGAACCTCGATATGCCGGCTCACCTCGCGTGGGCGTTGCGCAGGTGATTACGTCCGCCATCGCGCGATTGCGAGGTGGCGGCACATTGGTTGAAGCATTCGAGGAACAATCCAGCAGACGCTTCGCCACTCAGCGCATTACTGTGGAACGGCTCATAACGGTGTTCGAACAGCGGCGTCTGCCCGACGAATCACCAGCGCAGGTACTTGAAGCTGCACGCGGGGTCACCGCCGCAGCGGTTTTGAGCGATGAGCTCGGTTGCCAAGCAGTGCCATGTCTGGAAGCGGTATTGACTGCTTACCGGCAGATGAGGCTGATGCAGAACCTGCGATCGCAAGCATGTGCCGTTCCTAAAGCCACTGTGGGGCTGCTGAGCGCGCTTCCGGCCGTCACTGTGGCATTGGGCGAGCTTCTGGGAGCTAGACCATTGGCGTTCTTGCTTGGATCGCCACGCGGTGTGGTCTGCTTGGTATTAGGGGGATGTTGTTATGCTGCCGGCTTGGCATGGATGCGGGCATTGTTGAAAGGCAGCGGATTATGAGTACGGTGTGGGTACACGCCGCGGCAGGCTGTGCGGCGATCGCTAGTTGGCTGTATAAGGCTCCGTCTCGTCATGACAGCCGCTTGCCGGGCGAGGAACCGGCCGTAGCGCATGATTGCGGGTCGTCATGGACCATACTCATATTGCGTATGTTGCAGGTGTCCTTGCGTCAGGGCTCCTCGATTCCCCGGGCGCTTGACATGGTGGGCAAAGCCGTCGGCGGCGACTGCGGCGCTCGCATGAGCGAGGTCGGGAGCTCCCTGGCCAGAGGGGTTCCCTGGGCTGATGCGTGGCATGCCGCTATGGCTGTTCAGCATGAGGGTGCGCCAGCTGATAGTTCATCCGGAAAACGTACCAGCAGAACGCAACGAGATCTTGGCCTGCTGCAATCGGCTTTGGAATCGTCATGGACGCATGGCGATATGCCTGGCGTGCGCCTCGAATCCGCCATTGAACAGCTGGACCGTGACGAGCGTGCCGCCATCGAACGGAATGCCGCGAAGCTGTCGGTAAAGCTACTGATGCCTACAGGGCTATGTTTTCTGCCGGCATTCGTGCTGGTAGGAGTCATTCCGGCGATTGCGTCCTTCATGATGTGAATATAGGCGTGAACTGAGTGCGCTTAGGGTGAATCTTGTTGTATTGCTCGGTATTGCACTTGGCTGCGTTTGGTTATCCACATTGGTGGTGGACGACACGTCGGGGTGTGGATAACTCGGCAAGCTAGAACCACATACCCCGTTTTCCCTGGTGCATGAAGCGTTGATAGTCCACAGTGGTATGCACCCCGCGTCAACCCGGCGCGGGGGCCAACCACTCACACACGCATGGGGAAGGTGCGAAGCCACTGCGCAGCTTCCCCTCCTTACCGAAAGGAACGCCAATGAATACCCCTATCCCCGTCATCGTCGACGGGCAGGCCGGCATCTTTGCGCACAGCAAGGCTCGTGTGGCCACGCTGAACGCCAAGGCGAAAGAACGGCTATGCCTCATGGACGCACGCATCCGCACCCTCATGGCTGAGCCCGAAGAAGGCGCGGCCACTGCGGAATACGCAGTCGTACTCGTTGCGGCTACAGGCTTTGCGGCGGTGCTGGTCGCCATCCTGAAGTCGGATGCCATCAAGACGTTGCTGACCAACATCATCAAACAGGCTCTGAAAGTCGGGTGACAGCCATGAAGACCATGACATGCCGGTGGCGGCTCGCCAGACTGCCGCCAGACCTATGCACGGGATCGGCCACCGCCGAATTCGCAATCGTATTGCCCAGCATTATCGCCATCGCCGGGCTGATATTGGCAATAGGACGTGTGGTCATCGTTTCCATGGACTGTCAAAGTGCCGCGGCAGCGGCTGCACGCGAGTTTGTGGTTACCGGTGACGAATCATCCGCGCGCAGCATAGCTGCGGACGTTGCCGGGGGAGAGCCCCACGTCAGCATTGCCCACGACGGCCAATCGACGAGTGTGACGGTCGAATGTTCGGTATTGCCCGGTCCGCTGGATGTAACTCCAACGCGGGTTACCGGCAACGCTACGGCGATAAGCCAATAACGGTCGGCTGGCTGGGCGGCCGCAACAGAAAGGAACTGCGGTGCAGGGAATGCGTTATGAGGAGGGATCGGGCACGATGGCCGGAGCCATGCTGGTTATGGTGGTGGGCATTGCGCTCGCGGTGGCGGCAAGTGTGGGCAACCTCATGATCTGCCAGAACCGAGCGCGTTCCCTCGCCGACCTTATCGCCTTTGACGCCGCGTATGCGCTGTGGCATGCGGATATCGGTGATCCATGTGCGCTCGCCGCCAACATGGCTGAAGCGAATGGTGTAGTTTTGGGCTCCTGCTCCGTGCGGGATGAAGACGTGTTGGTAACCATCAAGGTGGAAACCATGGTCCTGGTGGCATCATCCGTGGAGCGGATGGCTCGGGCCGGACCGGTGAGTTGTACGGAAGGAGACAATTATCACAATAATGGACCGTAAAGCACCGATACTCTGGCGGGCTTCTGGGCCTTTGGCTAAGGTGAGAGCATGAGCGAGAGTGAACGCAACGAGCGCCGTCGCGTGGTGGCCATGGTGGGCAACCCCACTTCCGATAAAGGCCGTGGCGCTAAGGTGGACGCGCAGGTATTGGGTCTGCTGGAGGAAGCCGGCCGTGCCCATAACTTTGATGTCATCGACATCACCGGCACGAGTTTCGACGATTCCCTGAATCAGGCGCGTGAACGTGCGCACGAGTACGACTATCTCGTAGTGGTCGGTGGCGACGGCATGATCGCACTTGGAGCGAACGCCGTGGGCTGCAGTGGCAAGCCGTTGGGCATCGTGGCCACGGGGTCGGGCAACGATTTCGCACGAGGACTGAAGCTGCCGGTCAACCGTATCGAAACCGCAGTGGAAGGTATCGTCGGTGCTATCGTGCGCGGATCACACATCGATGTGGACATGGGACGCGTGACCTCTTTGGACGGCGGCTATGCCGTGGATCCCTCCACTGGCGAGGAGTACGAGTACCAGGAGAGCAAGTCCGCCGAGCATCCGATTGACCGGTACTATGCGGGCATGCTGTCCTGTGGTCTTGACGCGAGCATCAACGACCGTGCGAATCATTCGCATCTGCCGACCGGCATCATGCGCTACTTTGCGGCGGTGCTGGTGGAGCTGACGCATATGAAGCGTTATGGTTACCACATCAAAGCCACATTGGCGGACGGGACCACGGATGAACGAGACATCATCACACCATTGCTGACGATTGCGAATTCGAGGCATATCGGTGGCGGCATTGAGGTCTCGCCGTACTCCTGCTTCTCCGATGGATTGTTGGACCTGGTGTGGATGGACCACGTGCCGAACTTCGGCGAATGCGCGGTGGCCATTTCGAATGCCTATAACGGCAAGCTACTTGCTTCAAAGGTGTTCGGCTGGAAACGTATCCGTGAAATCGAAGTCACGCGGGCAACGGAAGGAGACGAGCCGCCGGTGCTGATGGCGGACGGCGAATATATCGGGCATTTGCCATTTAGGGTAGTGGCCGAGGACTGCGCGTTGCGCGTGCTAGTGCCGCCGGCCGTAGCCGCCCGTGAGGTGGATTCCCGACAGGAAGTGCTCAACGCCATTGCCCGAGATGGTCGCGATCCCGTGACCGGCCAGTTCGCGTGACCCGATTATATTGGCTCCCCTCATTAGGCTGAGCCGTAAAGCAAACAGCCCAGTGGGCTGTTTGTAGGCGAGGGTTCGACGATAGTCGAACCAGAAGAAAGTCAGCCGTAGGCTGTCCGCAATTGCGGACGAGCTGGCCGCGAAGCGGACTGAGGGGAGTGCGGGAGAGCGGTACCAGAGCCAATGGCCGTCAGACCTCAGACGACATAGCTTTCGATATGCAGCGTCTGCGCCATGACCTCTTTGATGGTTCGGTCGCTGATGTTCGGATGCGAGCGAATCAGCGAGATAAGCCCCACAATCAGTGTGAAGAACGTCTCATGGACGTTGGTGATTGGCAGGCCATGCATCTGCTCGAAATCACGTACGGTGGTCTGGGCAATGTAGTCGGCAATACGGTCCGCCGCGCGGTCAATGAACTTGATATACAGTTCGGCGTTGCCGTCTTGGATCATACGGTTTGAGAAGGGGCTCTCGTCGGCGATCAGGGAGCGGAGCACATGCACGATGTCGTCTAATGCCTTGTTCACGTTGCCTGTTTCGCGCGCTTGGTTCCACTGCTTCAACGTGGTGAGGATTTCGTCGATGACGTTATCGAGTACTGCGTCAGCTACGGCTTCCTTGTCTTCGAAGTAGTGGTAGAACAGCGAACGCGTCATACCGACTTCGCTTGCGATGTCGGAAACGGTGATTTTGGAGAAGCCTTTTTCCAGACACACCTTGCGCGCGGCTTGCACGATGGCGTCGCGCCGGGCATCGCCGCGGGTGGGGCGTTTCTCGTCGAGGGTATCGCTCATGGGTGCCTCCTGACCACAACCGTTATTGACACTATGTTAATACAAAGAAAGCGGTTAATAACAATAAAAATGCGGTAACCGTTGTCAGGTGAATGTCGTTGGAATATAAAGAGTTTTCCGATTCGGCAACTATGAGCCCGGTTTATCTTGACTTTTTATCGGTTAATTCTGAGGGCAAAGGTAGGTTAGTAGCTATGGCACTTGCACTGTATCGTCGCTATCGTCCGGACACCTTCGAAGGGGTCATCGGCCAGGACCAAGTCACGGTCCCGCTGATGCGCGCCTTGGACGAGGGCAAGCTCACACATGCCTATCTGTTCTCAGGGCCGCGAGGCTGCGGCAAAACCAGCTCCGCGCGTATCCTGGCCCGTTGCGTCAACTGTGCCAAAGGGCCGACTTCCCACCCCTGCGGCGAATGCGAAAGCTGCAAGGACCTGGCCACCGGCGGTCCGGGTTCCATCGACGTGGTCGAAATCGATGCGGCCTCGCACAACGGTGTGGATGATGCTCGAGAATTGCGAGAACGCGCTGGTTTCGCCCCTGCGCGCGACCGCTATAAGATTTTCATTCTCGATGAGGCCCACATGGTCACGCAGCAGGGCTTCAATGCGCTGCTTAAAATCGTTGAAGAGCCGCCTGAACATGTGATGTTCATCTTCGCCACCACCGAGCCAGACAAGGTGATCGGCACCATCCGTTCGCGCACCCACCACTATCCGTTCCGTCTGGTGCCGCAGGAAGTCATGGGTCCCTACCTGGAGACGATCTGCGACAAGGAAGGCATCAAGCCCGAGCCCGGTGTGCTGAAACTGGCGATGCGCGCCGGTGGCGGCTCCATGCGAGATACCCTGTCCGTGCTTGACCAGCTGATGGTTGGTTCGGTCGAAGGCGTTATCACCCATGATGCCGCTGTAGCCCTGCTCGGCTTCACGCCGGAGGCGCTGATCGGTGAGGCCGTGGATGCGGTAATCGATCACAACGGCGAAGCCCTGTACGGCGTTATCCAGAAAGTCGTGGTCGGCGGATTCGATCCGAGACGATTCGTCGAAGACCTACTGGCTCGTGTGCGTGATCTGCTGGTGCTTACGTTGGCCGGGGACCGTGCGGAATCCGTGCTGTCCGACACGGCTGAGGCCGAGGATATGGACGATCTGCACCGCCAAGCCAAGGCGCTGGGACTGGGCGCACTGACCGCAATGGCAGACATCATCAACACTACGTTGGGTGCCATGACCGGAGCCATTTCTCCGCGTATGCGCTTGGAACTGCTGGCCGCGCGATTGTTGGCCGGCAGTGAATCAGGCTTTGCAACAGCCGCTCCCGCGCCAGCTTCTTCTGGTATGCCGCCTGCGGCTGCTTCTTCGACTTCGACTACGTCAGCCGCTTCCGGTACGGGTGCCAGTGGTTTTGCCGGCGCATCGCGGGGCGGGTTTGCCGGAGCCTCACATGGCGGATTCTCCGGTGCTGCACGCAACCAGCAAGCAGCCGCGCCTCAGAGCACCGCTTCCCATGAATCTGTTGGAGGCAACGGCCCGGTCAGCGACCGACCTGCGGACTCTCCGTCTGTGCAACCTGCTGTAGCAACTGCTGCTGCCGGTGCCGGGTGGGGCGCTCCCGCCGCGTCGCCGGCCGTCCCGGCTCAACCGGTGACCTCGCCTGCGGCATCGGATAATCGGTCCATCGACGAGAAGTGGGATGCAGCCGTCGCCGCTTTGCCGGAAACCATTCGTGAATATGTGTCACGAGACAAGGTGCCGACCGTAAAATTCGGTCCCAACCGTAAGGGTCTGCCTTGCCTGTCGATGACGTTCGACAAGTCGCTGAGCCAGCACGCTTTCGCCTTGGCCGTGGATAACAGCGGTAAGAAGGCGGCGGTCGTGGTGATGGATGCCGTGCGCAACGAGTTCGGTGCCAATGCGGTTATTGCACCTTCTGCGGTCGCGGCGAATGGCGAGCGAGTCGAATCCGTCAAACGTATGAGCCCGGAGCAATTGGCCAAGGTCAAGCAGCAGATTGCCATGGCCAAGGCTGGATTGGCCGCGTCGAGTTTGGGCGCGGGCCTGGGCATTCATATGGGGAGCGAGCCGAAAGCTCCGAAGCCGACTGCAACAGGCCGAGCCGAGGATACGGACGACAGCCATCGAGCCGGCCAATCCAGTGCATCCACGGCGGCGAAGAACTGGAGTGACGATGACCCTTGGGCCAAGCCGGCCGTAAGCAACGCTTCGCCGCAATCTGCAGACGGGTTCGCACCTAACGAGCCCGTTGCTACGCCTGCGCCTGAAGAGCATCACAAGAAGCATGTTGCGGTTCCGGACATCAGTGACGGTGTTGATCCGTGGGTCGCTCCGGCTGCTCCTGTTGCACCCACTGCGTCCGTTGCGTCCGCTGGACCCACTGGACAGTCCACTGGGCAGCCAGCCGCCGCATCTTCTGCTACGGCAGTTGCCGGCGAGAGCGACGATCCATGGAATCAGACGCAGTCTCAGGCCGCGGTCTCACCGGCGTCGCAACCGGCCGAAGCCGACCCGTGCAACCAGCCATATCAGCAGTCTCCTCACGATGATCCGTGGAATCAGCCGCAGGGGAACCATGCTCAGGCGGCTCCACAGCCAGGAGACGACCCGTGGAATCAGCCTCAGCCCCAGACTCCGGCTTCTTCGGTTCCTCAGACAGTGTCGGGCAATATGTCGGGCAATGACCCGTGGAACCAGCCCCAATCGGTTCCGCAGCCGGCTGCCGGCGATGACCCGTGGAATCAACCGCAACCCGCACAGCCGACCCCGAATGCCGATCCGTGGAATAGCCAGCCCCAGCCGAAACCACAACCGCAAGTCGCGGCCGAGGATGACGAATACTCGATGAGCGACCAGTCGCTCGGCGAGGCGACGGCCATGAATCTCGACGATCTGAAAAAGCTATTCGAGGTCAAAAAAGTCGAGCAATTCGCGGCAGATGATCCGAAGAACCCCAAGAACATCCAGCCTGCCAAGAAGCACTCGGATGAATAATGAGGACGAATAACGAGGAATACCCATGGCACTTGCTTATGACGGCGCAATACAGCGACTGATCGACGCTTTCGGGCGACTGCCCGGCATCGGGCCGAAGGGCGCGCAGCGTATCGCCTTCTACATGCTGTCCGCGCCCGAAGATGAAGCGCGCGATTTGGCCGAGGCCATCGAAGAGGTCAAGGCCAAGATCCGCTTCTGTGATATTTGCGGCAACGTGTGCGAATCCAGCCCCTGCCCGGTATGCGCCGACCCGAGACGCGACCGTTCGGTGATCTGCGTGGTCGAAGAGCCCAAGGATGTGATGAGCATCGAGCGCACGCGCGAATACCACGGCCTATACCATGTGCTCGGCGGCGCAATCAACCCAATGGCCAACGTTGGCCCTGCCGACCTGCGTATTCCCGGTCTGCTCAAACGCTTAGAAGGCGATGAGGTCAAGGAAGTGATTATGGCGCTCGACCCGAATATTGAAGGCGAGGCCACCACCAGCTACTTGACCCAGCTATTGCGACCCGTAGGTGTCAAGGTCACCCGACTTGCCAGTGGCCTGCCGGTGGGCTCCGACTTGGAGTATGCCGACGAAATCACGCTGGGCAGGGCACTGGCCGGTCGGCGCGAGGCCTAAGCCAGCGTATCATTGGCGCTCTCGCCCTTGCGGCTCATCCACGGCCAGAATGCGCCGTGGCGGATGATGCGCGCGGCCTTGTGCCGTCGCGCCAACCAGATGATGAACAGTCCTGCCGCCAGTATGCCTAGACCAACACCAAGGGCGATATTGCGCGCGTCAAGCACGTCATTCGGCTCGGGGGCCGGCATCGGAATCGCCACGCGGTGCCCGGAGATAAGCAGTCGGTGCGTGTTCACGCCGTATGGCGTACAGGTCATCAAAGTGACGCGATCCTCACCCGGCACGATCTTGAGCTTCGACGTGTCATCCGGCAAAATCACCGAAATGCGGTCCACTTTGTAGCCCAAAGTTTCGCCCATGACTTCGATGTAGAAGAAGTCGCCCTCTTTCACCTCGTCCAAACGGGTGAACATCAGCGCTTCAACCAACCCGCGGTGCCCGGTAATGACCGAATGGGTGGATTTACCTCCCACTGGCAGCGACGTGCCGTACAAATGGCCGGCACCAGAAGCCAGTGCTTCCTCGGAAGTGCCGTGATAAAACGGCAGATTGATGGACTGCTTGGGCACCTTGATTGTGCCCATCACGCCGTTGCCGGTATTAAGCAGTGACTGGTATTCCTTGTCTTTCTTTGAGGCGGAATCCTCGCCGCTGGCTTGGGATCCCCCTTGAGCGGCGGCGAACGGATCGACGGCTTCACCCAAGATAGGCTGGCCGGATTCAGCGAGCTTCTTGTTGTATGCGCGGGCCGCCGTGAGCTTGTCTTCCGCCTGCGGGTAAGGCCAGCCAGCTACTTCTTTGGCCGTGGTGGCTGTGGTGGCGGCCAAGTTGCGGTCGGACTCGAATTGCAACGCTAGCGGGAAGCAGGCCACGGCGATTGCGGCGATCAGCAACACAATGGTGATGATGCGCATCGCCCACAGATTGCGCTGCAGGCGTCGGCGCTCGGCCACGAGATCGCTGATATCGATGACTTCGTCAAATGGAGTTGGAACGAATGCTGTGGGCTCGGGGCGCGCTGAGGAAACGTTGTCATTTGCAGATGTGTCATCCGGCATGACCGCGTTGTTTTCCCGCATTTTCTGTGAGGCACGCTTACTCGTCGAACGTCGATGCAGCAATGCCATAGTCGCCTGTTCCTCCGTTTGATCTGCTCATGATTTGCTTATACAAGACGGCCGGGTCTGTCTTAGTCGTGCGTGGCATAGGTGCTGTCGCAAATGGCAACACCGCACGCGCCACACTGCGAAACGTTACTCCGTGCCAAGCCTTTCATGCAACATGCCGACGGGGGCCATATGGGGGCAATATAGGGGGGCATAAGAAGTCTGAAAAATGCGATACGAACAACGTTGCTACGGCCGTCAGCGATGTGGCTTACTTCGGACAAGCCGTTGAGATGCAAGGGGCTGCAAAGGATTGCAAAGTATGGCAACATGATAAGTCGCGGCGTCGGCAATATTTGGCAGAGCTTTCAAATAGGGGGGTATGAATGCATAAAGAGGGAATATGTTACCCCGATAAAAAGAGGCGCTATTGCTGTTTTCGTGGATGTCGGTTCGTCGTCGAGCCGTTGGTTTCGTAGGCGTGAGGGGCGTTCCCGCGTATTCTGTTTTCCGACCAAAGAAATGAATCACGAAGAACGCCTGGGCAAAAGCCCATTCACCGGATTGCCGAACGTCAAAGGCACGGTTGCAGAGGATGCGCGGATCACGGATTCGCCGCTGCGTTCCGAATTGGCTAGTGTGATCAGAGAAAAGATGGCACTGTCTGGGCATCTCTCTTTTTAGGTCAAGGAAAAGGGTCTGGCGATAGGCGGTGATGACGCCCATCGTGTTGGTGGCACTGTTGCTGCAAAAAGGAAAAGTCTAGTTCGTAATCTAGTGTCCAACTTCCCTAATAGGAATGGTCCAACTTCCACAACGAAAATAGTCCAACTTCCACAATTAGAATGGTCCAACTTCCGCAATAGAGTGATTTATAGGTTGATGTTTCGACGGTTTGCGGGAGGGCACATATGGCAGTGGAGAGCTCGGAGATTCAACGTGGCGAGTACCTTCCTCGAGTGGCTGATGGGTTGCTGACTCAGGCATTGCAGTCTTCTGGTGCCGTTCAGATTAAAGGTCCAAAATGGTGTGGCAAGACTGCAACGGCAGAAAGGCAGTCGGCGAGTCAGGTCTTCATGCAGGACCCGGATCGCAGTGCTACGCTGTTGGCCTTGGCTGATACAAAGCCTTCTCTCATCCTGCGAGGTGAGGAGCCGAGACTCATTGATGAATGGCAGATGGCCCCGCAATTGTGGGACGCGGTGCGTTTCGCCATCGATCGAGGGCGCGGTCGTGGCCGATTCATCCTAACTGGATCGGCGACTCCTCAACAGGAACCAGCTCATTCCGGAGTGGGAAGAATTGCCCGATTAACCATGCGTACCATGTCCTTATTTGAATCGCAGGAATCGACGGGCGTTGTTTCGTTGGGAGAGTTGTTCGATGGCAACCATGATGTTTCGGGTTTCTCCGATTTCGATATTGAAAACACCGCGTTTGCGCTATGCCGCGGTGGCTGGCCTGAAGCAGTAGTCGAATCTCGAGTAAATGTTGCCTTGCGCATGGCCGCGGATTATGTCGAAGAACTACTTGATTCTGACATCAATCGTATGGATGGTATAAAGCGCAATAAAACTTGGATGCGTCTGATTATGCGCTCGTATGCGCGCAATATTTCTTCTCAGGCGTCGCAATCCACTATCGCGGCGGATATGCAGGGTGAACCGCCTTCGGAAGGTACACTCTCCGATTATTTAGATGCATTGTCGCGAGCTTGCGTAACTGAAGATCTTCCAGCTTGGAACCCTCGTTTACGTTCTAAGACTGCAGTGAGAACGAGCCCAACCAGACACTTCAGCGACCCGTCGATAGCTTGTGCGGTACTGCACGCGACCCCGGAGAAACTCCTTAATGATTTCGAGACCTTTGGCTTGCTGTTTGAGTCCATGTGTATTCGCGATCTGCGTGTGTATGCTGATGCGCTTGGCGGAGATGTGTTCCATTATCGGGATAAGACGGGATTGGAATCTGATGCGGTCATTGGCCTGC
>ERZ839823.1490-NODE-1490-length-23275-cov-3.229845_pt1 | contig 23275 bp, 38 predicted proteins | sample MGYA00519862_ERZ839823 | MGnify/ENA primary metagenome ERZ839823 (study PRJEB31850, sample SAMEA3708853) | human gut metagenome | biome: human gut; feature: human-associated habitat; material: faeces | place: China | collected 2014 ...
GACCGCAAATACTCATGCTGTTGGAGATGCCGGAGCGCCGACCGGCTCGTTGCGGAGATATACGGCATAGGGGCCCCGTAAGGGGAGACCACAGCGAGTGACGGGGACTTTCCCCGAAGCGCTAAAGCAGGGCAGGACTGCAATGCCGTACCAGATGTGCCCTTCGGGGCGGGTAAAGTCTGCTATGTAAGGCCAAGGGGTGGGGGCTGGTAGCAAAAAATAATTCGACAACGCGTATCGGCGTATCAAAGCGGCAATAGACTGTGACGGGCGGATGGAATTAGACCGCAGCACGACAGCGAGCCGCAATTCGCGGAAACTTGCGGCAGATCGCGGCGAGTTGCGGGCGAAGAAAAGAGAAGAAAATCTCCCCTTTCTTCCCCATCTCTTCTTTTTCCCCTTAAACCCCTTTATTATCTCTCCCCCTATAATCCCCCAAAAGAAGAGAAAAGAAAAAATAAAAAAAGAGAGGGCGGGCGCGCCCCGCGCGCCATTGGAGAGAAAAAAACTACGACAAAAGAGGTGGTGATGAGTGCCATTAACAGCAAAACAAGAGCGGTTTGTGCAAGAGTATCTTGTAGACTTAAATGCCACTCAAGCCGCCGCGAGAGCAGGGTATAAGAACGCTGAGAAAGGTAGGCAGTTAGTTACGAATGGTAACGTTTCGGCTGCTATCCAAAAAGCAAAGGCGGAAAGGCAGAAGCGGACGGAAGTAACGCAGGACTATGTGATTGAAAAGCTAAAAGAAATCGCGGACAAGCCTGCGTCTGATTGCACAGAAAGCGACCTGAAATATGCGAACAAGCTAAAGGCACTTGAGATGCTTGCAAAGCATACAGGCGTGTTTGACAAGCAAGACAATTCTGCCGCTGATTCCGTTGTTAAGGTGATTATCGATGTCTGATATTCTCCTGTCCGAGAAAATCGGCCCTGCGTTTTATGGCATTGCACACGACATTTTCCATCATGGGCACACGCATTACGACTTTAGCGGTGGGCGCGGCTCGTTGAAATCTTCCACGGTATCAATTATCGTGCCGCTTCTGCTGGTTGCCAATCCCGGCACACATGCGCTGGTGTTGCGCAAGGTGGCAAACACCATCCGCGATAGCGTGTACGCACAGTATATCTGGGCAATCGGCGAACTGGGCATGGCGGCGTATTGGGAAGCAAAGGTTTCCCCGATGGAGCTGATCTATAAGCCGACAGGCCAGAAGATCATGTTTCGCGGCGCCGATGACCCCATGAAGATCAAGTCTATCAAGGTTCCGTTCGGCTATATCGCCGCGACGCACTTTGAAGAGAAAGACCAGTTTGCTGGACGCGCGGAAATCCGAAACATTTTGCAGTCCACCATGCGCGGCGGCTCGGTTTTCTGGAATTTCGAAAGCTATAACCCGCCGATCTCGCGCGACAACTGGGCGAACAAGGACAGTTTGGAAGAACGCGCTGACCGGCTTTGCCACAAGTCGACATATCTGCAAGCACCGCCTGAGTGGTTGGGAGAACAGTTTCTTGCCGAAGCGGAACACCTGAAAGAAACGGACGAGCGCGCATATCAGCATGAGTATCTCGGTATTCCGGTAGGAACTGGCGGCAATGTGTTCGATAAGCTGGAACTGCGGGAGATCACAGATGAAGAAGTCAAAAGTTTTGACCGCATCTATCAAGGGGTGGACTTTGGCTGGTTCCCCGACCCGTTTGCTTTTATCCGGCTGCATTATGATCGGGCAAGAGAGACGATATATCTGTTAGACGAGATTTATCAAAACAAATTATCCAACGAGCAAAGCGCGACAATGATTAAGCAACGTGGATATAGCAACATTCGGACGATTTGCGACAGCGCCGAGCCGAAAAGCGTTGCTGACCTCCGTGCAATGGGGCTTCCTGCGTATGAAGCGGTAAAAGGCCCCGGCTCTGTGGAATATGGCATGAAGTTCTTGCAGCGGAGAACAATCGTCATTGACAGGCGACGTACACCAAACGCTTACAATGAGTTTGTAGGATACGAATACGAGAGAAACAAAGACGGCGACATTATTAGCGGCTACCCAGACGCGAACAACCACCTGATTGACGCGACTCGGTATGCGTTGGAACCTGCCAGCCGCAGAATGGGAGTTATTGCATGAGTAGTGTAGTTGTCCAGAAATTAAAGGAGATCGGATATTCCACAATCGAGGATTCTTTTTATGAGCATGTGGATGTTTGGAAGTCTTGGTATCAAGGAAACGTCAAAAACTTCCATAGATACCGCAAGTATAACGGGCATGAATGGGTTAATTGTGAGAGAGAAACACTTGGCATGGCAAAGAAAGTTTGCGAAGACTGGGCCAATTTGCTTCTGAATGAAAAAATCCAAATCACAGTTGATGGAAAAGCCGAACAGGATTTCATTAACCGAATTTTGAAAGAAAACAACTTTTTGGTTAAGGCGAATGAAATGCAGGAGCTAAAAGCTGCACTTGGAACAGTGGCATATATCCCAAGAGTTATTGGGCAGCGTGTTAATAATTACGGGGCGTTAATGGCTGGAACCGCAGACGATATTTTCATTGATTATGTCACAATGGAACACATTTACCCGATTTCATGGCAAAACGGAGTAATTACGGAGTGTGCATTCGATAATATCGTAAACCGAGGCGGGAAACGATATCTATTCTTACAAATTTTTAGGAAAGCAAAAACAGGGAATTACATTATCGAAAACAGCATTTACGGGTATGAAAACGAAGTATTGACACCGGCAAACTTATCCGATGTATCAGGGTTTGAACACATTCCGGATTATGTAGATACTGGAAGCAGTGAGAGACAATTTGTTATTGACCGACTTGCGATTGCAAACAATGTCGATTATTTGCTCCCTGTGGGGATTCCGGTATTTGCAAATTCAATAAGCGTGTTGCGCGTCATTGATAAAGCGTATGATTGCTACGCAAACGAATTTGATAATGGTGCGCTACTTTTAGCCGTGAAAATGCCCGCCACAAGATACGAGGACGGCAGGCCCACATTTGATAAGCATGACAATCGTATTTATCTGCTTCCGGAAGATACGCAGCAAGGGAATGCTGTAGATGCGATTTCCCCGCAGTTGCGAACCTCGGAACTTAATATCGGGTTGCAAGACCAGCTAAACGTTTTGTCAAGTAAGTGCGGATTTGGAACGAATTTTTACCAATTCAATCAGGGCGCAGTTATGGCAACGGCGACACAAGTTATTAGTACAAACTCAAAACTTGCGGAATCCAGAGGGAAACACCAACTTATTTTGCGTGATGCACTTACCGAACTATGCCGCATTCTTTTGAGGCTTGGCAATAAAGCTATCGATGTAAACCTCAATGAAAATGCAGAAATCTCAATTACGTTTGATGACTCCATTTTTATTGATACTGAATCTGAACGTGCACAGGACAGACTTGACGAAAACATGGGAGCAATGAGCCTTTTAGAATACCGTATGAAATGGTATGGAGAGGATGAAACGACTGCAAAAGCTGCGTTGGAAAAGGTGCATGAGATGGTCACAGAACCTCAAAATGAGGTCGAATAAAGTATGGCGAAATATCCGTTTACGCCGGAAATCCTCGATGCTCTCCCAGAAGAATTAGCAAAAATCTATCGCGCTCTCGAAAACACGCTGCTTGATGAGATTTGCAGCCGATTGGTCTTCGCAGATCAGCTCAATGAAGTTACGGTGCAGGATATTCGAGCGCTGAGATCGCACGGCATTGACCTTAGAAGCATCGAAGAAGCTATTAGCAAAACAGCGGGGATTAGCAAACAAAAGCTAAATAGTTTGCTTAATGACGTTGTAGAGCGCAACCAGAAGTATTACACCGAAGTCATCGACCTTGCGCATGTAACGCAGCCAAAAACGCTTGTAGACGCGGCTACAGTGGATGCAATTAAGCAGCAGACCCATGATACATTCCGCAATTTAACGGCTTCTATGGGTTTCCTTGTGGGTAACACGATGTTAAAGCCCGCGCGCGCTTATCAGTGGGCTTTGGATAACGCAGAAATGCAGATCCAGAGCGGCGCGATCAGCTACAATCAGGCTATTGCAAACGTTGTAAGGCAGCTCGCAGATAGTGGCATTAAAGTTGTAGACTACGAAAGCGGGCATCGTGATTTCATTGATGTAGCGGCGCGTCGCGCTGTGATGACCGGCGTAAATCAGATTTGCGCCAAGTACACCGAGAAATCGGCGGAGTATTTAGATACCCCGTATTTTGAGGTTTCTGCCCATGCGGGCGCACGCGATATTCCGGGCAAATCACCGTGGTCATCTCACAAAGCATGGCAAGGCCTCGTATATTCCACTCGTAGCAATGACATTTACCCCAGCATTTACGATGTGTGCGGTCTTGGGGCCGTTGATGGGCTTGAGGGGGCTAACTGCCGACACAGGCGGAATGTTTGGGTTGAGGGCGTAAGCGAACGCACATACACTGATGAGCAACTTGCCCATATTGATGATGATCTTGGCTGCACGTTTGACGGAAAGAAATACACTGCATACGATGCGACGCAGATGCAACGGCGCGTTGAGCGACAGATTATCAAGCAGAAAAAGCTTGTAACAGCATATAAGGCGAGTGAGCAAAAGGACGAATATTATGCCGCAAAAGCAAAACTGGCAAGACTGAACGCCAAATATAAGGCTTTTAGTGAAGCGGCTGGGTTGCCGATGCAATGGGAAAGGATGAAGGTTATGTATGAGAATTAAAGCAAGAAGTTACGAAGGAATTGTGCTTGAACTTGACGGAGAAGTGCGAGCGATGCGTGATTGCACCCGCAAGATTGTACGCGTGGTCAAGTATCGAGTTGTAATTCTGTGCGATGATGACGCAAAAGTTGAGCTTATGGATGTATACCCAAGAGAAATTGAGGTAGTCAATGAACCGTGATGAAATGATACAGGCTATCGAAGCCATCTTGAAGCGGGGCAACAACGCAGAAGTGCGCCGCAAAGGTGACGGGTACATTGTCTTAGAAGTCAAGAAGACAATCAAATACAGCACTTCCGCGCAATAGGGCGCGGGAAAGGGCAATGGGAGCCAACTTGTAAGGATTTCTTACAGGTTGGCTCTTTTGTTGTAATACGCAGCGGGGAATGACGCTGTGGAAATAAAAGGAGAATAAAAAATGGCAGACGAAATTAAGACTTTTGATGAAATACTGGCTGACCCCACCTACAAGGCGGAGTTCGACAGGCGAATCACAAAGGCACTTTCGACTGTTCAGAGCAAGCTGGACGCGGAAGTGGAGAAGAACAAGCAGTTTGCAGCGAACGGCAGCGCGGAAACGGAAGCGCTCAAAAAGGAGATCGAGGGCTACAAGTCCAAGATTGCCGATTATGACTACGCAGACGTGATTCGTAAGACGCTTGCTGAAAAGGGCGTGAAATTCAGCTCTAAGGCTGCGGAAAAGGCATATTTGGCAGACCTGAAAGCAAAGCACCTTGAAATCAAGGACGGTGCGCTTGATGGGTTTGACGAATGGCACAAGGCGCAAGTCAGCGCCGATCCGTCCGCGTTTCAAGACGGCGTAAAAATCGACTGGTCTGCCGCTGTTGGCGGCGGCGAAAAGAAAACAGATACCAATGCCGCGATGAACAATCTGATCCGCAGCGCACTCAAGTAACGAAAAGGAGATTACAACATGGCAAGTATTGATCGTTCCGCACTTTCCGGCCTTATCCCGGAACCTGTAACCCGCGAAATCATGCAGGGCGCTATCGCCGAATCTGCCGTCCTTCGTATGGGTCGCAGACTGGCGAATATGTCCAGCAAGACGCAGACTATCAACGTGCTTGATGCACTTCCCTCCGCATACTTTGTCAATGGCGAAGCCACTGACGGCGGCGCAGGTGAGGCATTCAAGCAGACCACCAAGATGGCGTGGGACAAGAAGAAGCTGTACGCCGAGGAAATCGCGGTCATCGTTCCCATTCCCGAGGCCGCTCTCGATGATGCGGATTATGACATTTGGGGCGAGGTCAAGCCCCGTCTGACTGAGGCTTTCGGCAAGGTCATCGACGCAGCTATCCTGTTTGGCACGAACAAGCCCGGCACTTGGCGCGATGGCGTTGTGCCTACCGCTATTGCCGCTGGCAACGGCGTTCCCGTCAGTTCTGATGTTTACGCCGACATCATGGGCGATGGCGGCCTGATTTCCAAGGTTGAGTTGGACGGTTTCAACCCCAACGGCGTTATGTCCGCTATCCAGATGCGCGGTAAGCTGCGCGGCCTTCGCGACACTTCCGGTCAGCCTATTTTCAAGACCGATATGCAGGGCGCTACCCGCTACGGTCTGGACGGCATGGATATGTACTTCCCCATGAACGGCGCGTTCGATCCTGCGCAGGCGCAGATGATCGTCGGCGATTGGAGCCAGCTTGTCTATGCCATTCGTCAGGACATGACCTTCAAGATCTTCACCGAGGGCGTGATTCAGGACCCCGCAACGAAGGACATCGTTTACAACCTCATGCAGAACGATATGGTCGCGCTGCGCGCAGTCATGCGTCTCGGCTGGGAGATCGCGAACCCCATCAACGCCTACAACGCGGAAAAGGCAAATCCGTTCCCGTTCTCTGTTTACGGCAATGGCGGCGACATCTCTGCTGTTACCGTCTCGCCCGCTACCGCGACGATGGCAAAGGGCGACAGCAAGTCGTTTACGGCTGCTGTTACCGGCGAGGGCATTATCAACGGCGAGGTCGAGTGGAGCCAGAATGGCACGAAGTCCAAGATCAGCGAAGACGGCTTGTTGACTATCGACTCCGCTGAGACTAAGACCAGTATCACCGTTACGGCCAAGTCCAAGCAGGACAGCACGAAGACCGGCACTGCAACTGTTACCGTTTCCTAATCTGAAAGGAGCTGGCCCGTATGACATACGCTGATTATACATATTACACCGGTACCTATATGGGCGCTGTGAGTGAAAATGACTTCCCGCGTCTTGTTGTCCGCGCCAGCTCCTTCCTCGACTACTACACGCGCAACAGAGCACAAGACAACGCTGACCTGGATGCGGTAAAGATGTGCTGCTGTGCGCTGGTTGACAAGTATGCGGTCATCGAGGCCGCACAAGCGCTGGCGATGAAAAATCTTGCTAATGCTGCGGCAAATGATGCGGAAGTAAAAAGCGAAACGGTAGGAAGTTACTCCAGAACACTTGCAACTGGCGGTGAAACTGCCTTGTCTGCCCTCAATGCGACGGACGGGGCAAAGAAACTGCTGGCAGAAACGTGCATGGAATACCTTGCCCATACCGGGCTGCTGTATCGCGGAGGTGTGTATAGATGTACGCTCCCCACACTGTAACGATCTACAACATTGTGCAGGAGATCGACCCGACAACGCTTGATGAGGCCGAGAAAGTTTATACCACAATCCTGCGTGGTGTGATGCTGCAAGCGTCGAAGGGCGTGAACGTGCGCGAAAGTGGCCTTGAAAGTGCGGACGCTGTGAATCTGTATATCCCGTTCGCCGTGGAAGCAGTGGACGGGGTGACAGGAAAGCCGAAAACTTACATCGGCCCGCAATCGTTTTTCAAAGCGACGGACAAATCCGACCTGTGGACGCTCTCATACAAAGGGAACGGGGGCATGACGTGCTTTGTGAAGGGCGAGCTTGTGTCGGACGACATGACCGTCGTACTGAGCCATGACGATTGCTACAACGTGACCAAAGTCGATGCTATGGACTACGGTAGCCCCAATATGCAGCACTGGGAAGTCGGAGGTGCGTAATGGGCATCAAGTTTTCCGTGCATACCGATGGAATGGACGTTGTAAGGACTGCCATTGCAAAGGCCTGTACGCGCACTGAGCACGTTTTAGCCGAGCAGATGGAAAAAGACACGCAGCCTTTTGTGCCGATGCTCACTGGCTCGTTAACGCATCGTACAAGGGTAGTTGGCAACGACATCATCTACCCCGGCCCTTATGCAAGGTTTCTGTATTACGGGAAAGTCATGGTTGACCCGAATACCGGCAGCACATACGCGCCAAAAGGCGGCACGAAGGTCGTAACAGACCGCAATTTGGTTTTCAACAAGACGATGCACCCACAAGCTCAAGCCCATTGGTGCGAAGCATCTAAAGCACAGAACCTTGATAAGTGGTTGCGCGTGGCAGAAAAGGCGGTGAAGAAGTACGGAACAGGTTAAAAAGACGGTATCGGCAGCGGAAGAAGACCAGGTATCGCGAAAGCTGCTTGCGTGGTTAAACACGTTCCCTGACAAGCCGGTTGATTTGATTCGGTTCGAATTTCTTCCCGCCGATACTCCGGCGATGGCGCTGTCTACGATTCAGGCGGCGTACATCGTCAGAAAATATATTCTCGGCGGGTATCAGGCGGAATACCAATTCAAGGTCATTTACCGCATGAAGCCGGGGAACAGCAATGATAAACGGCTCAAGGCTGACGAGCTGCTCAATGCTTTGGGCGATTGGGCGGCAAACGAAACACCGCCTGACATTGGCGACGGCCGGCGCGTCATTCGCATTGAGCCGACAACGCGATCCTCTCTTTTCGCCGTTTATGAAAACGGTGACGAGGATCATCAAATCCTTATGAAAATGAACTACGAGGTGATTAAAAATGGCTGATATGACCTTTAACACCACGGCGGGGCAGACCGTAGACCGCGAACTTCTGATCGCGTATCTCAACACGGGCGAAACCGGAACCCCAACGTGGTCTCCCCTCGGTACGCGCGTCACGGATTCCAGCATGGAATATGACTGGCAGGAGGATTCCTCGAAGGATATCCTTGGCACGACGCGCACAACCATGAAGAAACCCATCATCACGCAGACCTTTGACCCGTCTGATCTGGACGCTGGGGACCCCGCCATCGTCAAGGTTTGGAATCTCTCGGTCAAGGAGCAGAACGCGGCGGCGCTGGCGAATCAGGACGTGCTGATTGTCCACGCTTATGCAGGCACGGCAAAGACCGCAGTATTTGCGGAGCGCTATTCGTCCTGCATGGTCAAACCATCTTCCCTCGGCGGCGAGGGCGGCGGCTTTATCGGTATGCCCATCGACGTGACGCTTGGCGGCACGCGCACGGTTGGCACTGCCGCTATCTCTGGCAGCACGGTCACATTTACCGAGGGCGAATAAGAAATAGAGGGCTGGCGTTTGTCATCCCTCATTTTGGAGGAAGATATGGAACTCACTTTTGATTCTGGCGTAAAAGAATACACGATTCGCGGTGTAAATGGCGTTGTTACCGTTTGCTTTAATCCTGCGGACGTGAACTTTGCCAAAAAAGCATATAAGGCTTTTGACGATCTGCGCAAAAAGCAGGACGTGCGCGCAAAGGCTCTTGAAAAAGATATTCCTGATGAGGAGCTTTTCGACATGGTGGAAACCTTGGACAAGGAAATGCGCGGCATCATCAATGACCTGTTTGAACAGGATATTGCTAATACTCTGTTCGGCGGCATCAATGCCTATTCCGCTGCCAATGGTGCACCCGTGTGGCAGAACTTTATGATGGCAATCATCGATCAGCTTGAAGACGCAACGAAGCGCGAACAGGCGCTTGCAGATGAAAAAATTCGCAAGTACACACAGAAGTATAAAAAATGATGTATGAACTTCCGACGTCGCTGAACGTCTGCGGCGTTGAGTATGCTATCCGCTCGGACTATCGTGCGGCGTTGGACGTGCTTTCGGCCTTTTCTGCGGTCGATCTGGACAACGGGCAAAAGGTTCTGGCTGCGTTGGACATTTTCTATCCTGATTTTTTGCAAATGCCAGATGAGCACATTCCAGAAGCCGTGAAACAGATGACGTGGTTTCTCGACTGCGGTGACGATGGCGATAATCGCAAGCGGCCTAAGTTGATGGACTGGGAGCAAGACTTTCAATACATTGTGGCTCCCATCAACCGTGTTGTGGGACATGAAGTGCGCGCAATGCCTTATTTCCACTGGTGGTCATTTGTCTCGGCGTACTACGAAATCGGGGATTGCTTGTTTGCAAACATCGTGCGAATCCGAAATTTGAAAGCAAAAGGGAAAACGCTCGACAAGTCAGATAGAGAATTTTACCGAGAAAACAGGCGGCTTGTTGATTTAAAGAAGCCGATGACGGAAGAAGAAAACGACACGATCAATGCGTGGTTGGGCAAAAAAACGCCCGACGCAAAATAGCATCGGGCGACGGTGGTTACTTGTCTGCAATGAATGTGATTTCGTTTCCAGACCAAAAGTCGGGAGTAAAGCGGATTTCAATTTCTTCCCAGCTTTTGGGGACTTCGTATCCGACAATACCGGTCATTTTCTTGCCGGCAGCAACGGCTCCGTCTAACTGGGTTTTATCGGTTGCGATGGTGGCCGAAATGCTCAGATTTGTCGAGTAGTCATCAACATAGGCGTTGAACGATGCGATAGAGCTAACGGCAATATCTTTATCCGAATGGTTATCAATGGAGAATTCGCAAAGCAAAAACACATTGCCATCATCAGGGGTGTTGAACTGCGATCCATTGCTTTCGGTGCAGGAATCAAACTTTACACTGACCCCGTTTAGCTCGGCGGTCTCTCCAACGCTGAACGGTTGGGCCTCTGAGCCGGAATCATCTCCCGTGCCGTTTAATGCGGCGGCAATCATGCAAATGCCGAAAATAGCAATGATAATCCCCAATACTGGGTGGCGCTTTTTCTTCTTTGCTCCACACTGCGGGCAAGTGGTAGCGGATTTTGCGATAGATGCCCCGCATACCTTGCAAGTAGTCATCTTATCCATTTTTCATTCCTCCTTGCCATTATTTATGGCTTCTTGGATGATATCACGCAAAAACCCAAAAAGCAAGAAGGTGATATTATGGCTGACGGCGAAGTCGTATTTGAAGCGACTATTAGCGACAAAAAACTCCATCGGGAGTTGAACAAAGTAAAAATCAATATCGAATCCTTACAAAAGGAATTCAACCGGCTCGGCGACCAGAAAACGCCGATGGAAGACCGGTTGCGCAGCATCGGCGCAGAGTTGGATGCGGCAAAACAGGAGCTTGCAGATATGCGTACAGCACCGAAAGGCACGTATGAGAAAATCGACGTGTCCGAGCAGGCCGAGCGCGTGCGAATGCTGCAAAGCGAATTTAACAAAACTGCAAATAGCATTGATAAGCTCAACGAAAAGCTCAACAAAACCGGCGATAAGATTTCCGACGCGAAAACGCAGGCAGTTGGGCTAACACAGCAGATTGAGGGCAGAGCCAAGGGAGCAGGGCTGCGCAATGCAACCGAAGCGGCGGCAGATTCCATGAAAGTCTTTGGACAGCGCTTAAAATCTGTTGTCCGCAGTGCACTTGTTTTTACGGTTATTACCCAAGCATTAACAAAAGTGCGCGACTGGGTAAAAAATGTCGTAATGGTAAACTCCGATGCAAGAGAATCCATTGCGCAGCTTAAAGGAGCGCTTTTGACGCTGGCACAGCCTCTTGTAAGCGTAATTGTCCCCGCCTTTACACTGCTTGTAAAAGTTATTACGGCAGTAGTCTCGCAAATCACGCGTCTTGTGGCGCTTATCTCTGGCAAGAGCGTCAAGGCAACTGCTAACTCGGCAAAGGCGCTAAACAAAGAGACCAGCGCATTAAAGGGAACGGGCAGTGCCGCGAAGAAAGCGGCAAGCCAGCTTGCGGCGTTTGATGAGATCAACCAGATTTCCACCGATACCGCAAACGATGCGGGCGGTGGCGCATCCGCTGACGCAATTACGCCGGACTTTAGCTACATGGACGACATCAGCGACCGCCTCAAAAAAATTGCTGATGCGGTCATGCTCATTGCGGCAGGCTTGGCGCTGTGGAAAATCAGCAGCAGCTTGCCGGGGGTGCTTGGCACTATTCTGCAAAAGCTCGGTGGAATCCTCATTGCTGTTGGCGGATTGATTCTTCTGTGGGACGGACTATCCGACGCATGGAACAACGGCGTCAACTGGAAGAATCTGCTTGAGATGCTTGCAGGCACAGCGGCGCTTGCGGGGGGGCTTGCAATCGCATTCGGCAAAGTTGGGGCGGGCATCGGCCTTGTAGTAGCTGGTGCAGCAATGATTATCACAGCGTTCAAGGACATTTGTGATAACGGTGCAAATCTCCAAAATACGCTGCTACTGATTGCTGGCATTGTGGCAACGGGGCTGGGGTTCTTCTTCTTGACCGGTAGCGTCATCCCACTTGTGATTGCGGGAATTGCTACGGTAGTTACCGCTGTACTTGCGCTGACTGGCAATCTGACCGAGTTTGCGAGAAACCTTAAAGATAACATCCTTGGCGGTATTATCCAGTTTATCAAGGGAGTGTTCACTGGTGACTGGAATTCTGCATGGGGTGGTGTCAAAAAGGTATTTAAAGGCATCTGGAACAGCATCGTCATTATTGCCGAAAGCGCGGTTAATGCCATTATCAAGGGTTTAAACTGGCTTATCAGCAAGATCAACACGATTAAGTTTACCGTGCCGAGTTGGGTTCCTGGCATTGGCGGCAAAAGCATCGGCGGGCATCTTTCCTCGCTTTCTGAAGTACATCTTCCGCGTTTGGCAACCGGTGCAGTTATTCCCCCTAACAAGGAATTTCTCGCCGTACTGGGCGACCAGAAAAGCGGAACGAACATTGAAACGCCGCTTGCAACGATGGTTGACGCATTTAAGCAGGCTATGGCGGAATCTGGCGGCGGTGCAACCACTGTTGTTATCCAGCTTGACGGTAAGGAAATCGCACGCAGCACCGTGAAGAATATCAACAACATGACGCGCGTGGCAGGTAAGCCCGTGCTGTTGTACTAAGGAGGGGTAACATGGAAGTCCTTATTATCAACGGCACGGACTACTCCGATGCTATCGCTACAAAGGGATATGGGTGGAGCCGCAACGACCTCGACAGCGACAACACGACCCGCACAAAAGATGGGAAAATGCGCCGCGACAAGATCACCACCAAGCGGAAACTAAGCTATACAACGCGCTCTATGCCTCGCGATAAGCTGGCAAAGCTCGATGATGATCTCAATAAAACAACGTGCACGGTCAAGTATCTTGACTTGCACGGAGTTCGAACCAGCACGTTTTACTGCTCGTCGATGGAATGCACGCTCGAGGAAGCGGCGGACGACAATGAGGTGTGGGGCGGCGCGACGTTTAATTTGATCGAGGTGTGATATGGGGCAGACGACAAGTGCGCTGTGGCGCGAGCTGCTTCACAAGCCCGGCACAGAACGAGAGTACAAATTTGACGTTGCGGGCACGGAATATGGCAAAGACGCGGAAGTGTCGCATTCTGTCGAATCGCAGTTGTTTGAAGAATTCGGCATCGGTAATGCCTGCTGCGCAACATTAAAGCTGGCACTGTATGCGGGCAACGTACCGCGCACCGCGACGATCAAGCGTTATCTCAGGCTTGTTAATGGCAGTCAGGCGACTGGCTGGATTCCAAAAGGCGTGTTTTTTACCAACCGCCGTTCCTGCGATGGGGATTATTGGGAACTCGAAGCATACGACGCTATGAGAAAGGCTGACGTTGTGTGGGAGCCAGACCAGTCGCTTAACTTCCCGATGACTATGCCTGACGCTGTAAATATCTTTTGCCAGTTGATGGGTGTGGAGCTGGATAGCCGCACAGTGCTCAATAGCTCATATACCATCGACTATCCCGCAAATGATTACACCATCCGCAATGAGCTATGTTTTATCGCAGCGGCGCACGGCGGGAACTGGATTATTACCGATGCAGGGAAACTGTTACTTATTCCGTTGTTGTCCATGCCGAGCGAGACAAACTATCTCATTACAGAAGCGGGCAGCGCTATCACGTTTGGAGGGGTGAGGATTCTTGTCTGATAAATATTACGTCGGCGGCGACATTACAAGCTTTGCTGACAATGGCAAGTATAAGCCTATCTCCCGTGTGACGCTGCTTGTGGATGACGAGAACAGTTTGACGGCGGGCGATGATACCGGCATGGAAGTTATTGCAAGCTGCCCTCACGCAACGCAGCCAATGGTAAATGCTTTGCTGCAAACCATGAAAGGCTACCGGTATCAGGCTTACGAAGCAGGCGCAGCAAACATCGATCCAGCGGCAGAGTTGGGAGATGGTGTGACGGTTGGTGGCATTTATTCGCCACTGTCTAAACTCTCTGATGATGGGCGCGGATACTCGGGTATTTCTTCCCCCGGAGAAGCGGAGATGGAAGACGAATACCCATCTGATGGGTACATCACGCAGGAGTTCAACCGCAAGATTGCCGAAACCCGCTCGCTCATCACCAAGACCAGCGAGGCGATCATGCTCAAGGTCGAGGGCATCGACGGCAAGTACACTGAGGTCAAAACCACGCTGGACGGCCTGACGGTGACGGACGCGAGCGGCACGACCAAGATCAACGGCAGCAGCATCAAGACGGATAATCTGTACGTCGATGCGGCGAATATCAAGGGTACGCTGACAGCCGACCAAATCCAGACCGGCAGCATCCGCGTCGGCGATCTCAAGGACGGCTCGAATTATGCTACGAAGACCTACGTCGACAACAACGCGGGCCTGAGCGCAAGCGAGGTCGACAATGCAATCGCGACGTACATTGACAGCACTTCTATCACAGCGCAGAAGTTGCGCGGCCAGACGGTGGAACTCCTGGCAAACAGCAATACCAAAGTGGGCGAACTTTCGCTCGTCGAGACGAACGTTGACTATGGTATCGGCATTAAAACCCTCTATGGCGGTATCAAGCTGGAATCGGCGACTAACGTATACCTAAAAGCCAGCGGTCCCTACGGTGGATTTATCACGCTGTCCAACAACATTGTGTCGCTCGGCGGCGGCGAGCTGTATATCGGCAGCCAGATGTACGGAAATAGCTTACCGGCCGGTAGCTGGGGAAAACTGTTTTTCCTCCGTCAGTGAGGTGACGCATGGCAAGTTTTAGCGTCAGCGTTACGGCGACGGGGTCGACGACAGCCGTTCTCAACGGCACGTTTTACGGAGACAGCTACCACGACCGAGCACGTGCAATCTACGTGACCGGCATTCTGGGGTACGGGTATTACTTGACTTCGAACGAGGATTCCGGCGCGAACAACACGTTTACGGATTCGTTCGACGGACTTACTCCCGGCAAAACCTACGATTGGGAGGCAGTGCTCTGCTATTGGGACACCAACCTCAATCAATGGGTGGAGACCAGCTATTCCGACAGCGGATCGTTTACCACAGAGGGCGGCGGCACTACGGGCGGCGCTGTGTACATCTACACGGATATGTGGCGAGCGTATACGCCATACATCTACACGGACACGTGGAGACCCTACAACGCAGAAATCTACACCGACTCTTGGTGGGAGTCGGGATAAGGAGGCACTATGAAAAAGCAGGCAATGCAGATCCTTGACAGCGCATTTAATACGCTGTCCTTGGTGATGATCTCCGCGAACGACGCGGAGAAGATGGCAAAGGTCAAGGGAGAGCTGCGGCAGGCATATGCGATCCTCGAGCGACTTGACCAACAGGCGGCGCACGTCCCCGCAGAGCCACCCACTAAAGAGTGCAAACCGAAGCTCAAGAATGAAAGCGAGGTAACTGATGGCTGATAAAGCAATTGTTGATAAAGCAATTTCTGACCTCACGCAAGCGTTACAGATTACCAACGAAGACCTGTTTGTGCTTGAGCAGAGCGGCGAGGCGAAAAAGCTGAAAGGCAGTCAGGTCGTGCAGTATGCCAAGGATTCCGTCGCGGCAGAGGTGCAGGGCGTAAAGGAATACGCTGACAGCGCCAAGGCATCGGCTGATGCGGCGGCTGCATCGGCTGAAAAGGCCGCGGGCGCTGCACAGGGCATCGACGACAAGGTTGCTGCGGCGGATGCTTCCGCAAAGGCGGCGGCATCTTCTGCGGCGGCTGCTGCTGTATCTGCGACCGGCGTCGACGAAAAGGTACAGGCCGCGCAGACGGCGGCGACCAATGCCGCGAAGTCGGAGACGGCGGCAAAGAACGCACAGACCGCTGCTGCCAACGCACAGAAAGCAGCGGAGAGTGCGCAGACCGGAGCACAGGCCGCTAAGACGGCAGCGGAATCGGCACAGGAGGCCGCTGAGAGCGCAAAAAACGCTGCGGCGAGTAGTTCGGCCGCTGCGGGGCAGAAAGCGTCACAGGCCGCTCAGAGCGCCGAGGACGCGGCTTCTGCCAAGTCTGCGGCGGAGACGGCAAAGACCGATGCTCAGGCGGCGCGCGACGCCATCGTCAACATGATCGTCGAGGCGGTCACGCTTGAGACAGGCAAGCCCGCGACGGTGAGCAAGTCCCTTGTGGACAATGTTTATAAGCTGGCCTTCGGCTTGCCGCGCGGCGGCACTGGCGCTCCCGGCCCGCGGGGTGCACCCGGCAACGGCATTTCCGGCATCGCGCTCAAGAACGGCACACACGCCCCCGGCACGAGCGACGTCTATACCATCACACTGACGGACGGCACGACGTTTGACTTCGAGGTCTATAACGGTGCGAACGGGCAAGGCGCTGGCGATATGCTCGCAAGCGTGTACGACCCGCAGGGCAAGCGGACGGACATTTACAAGTACGTTGATGACGCCATTGGGAAAATTCCCACGCCGGACGTCTCCGGCAAGCTGGACAAGACCGGCGACGGCAGTAACGTCACGGTGGCGTTCACGGCGGCGACCGCCCGCGCAAACATCGCTACGGGCGAAAAGCTCTCCGTGCTGTTTGGCAAAATCGCAAAGTGGTTCAGCGACCTCGGCAGTCTGGCGTTTAAGTCGAGCGTCGCCAAATCCGACCTTGCAAGAGACGTACAGACGAGTTTGGGCAAAGCGGACAGCGCGTTACAGAGCTACACGGAGAGCGACCCGACCGTGCCCGAGTGGGCAAAGGCGCCGACTAAACCGAGTTACACGGCATCCGAGGTAGGCGCGCTCCCAAACACGACGGTCATCCCATCCGTCCCCTCCACCACCTCCATCCTCAAGGGCAACGGCAGCGGCGGCATCGTGGCAGCGACGCGCGGCAGCGACTACGCGACACCTCCCGTCGCACGCAAGGTAACGTTGACGGTGGCTGGCTGGAATAGCAGCACCAAGCAGCAGACCGTCACGTGTACCGGCGTTCTGGCTGATGTGACCAAGCAGGATATCCACCCCCGCCCCGTCGATACGAGCTATGATAACGCTTGGAAGACCTACGGTATCAAGTGCATCAAACAGGCAGCGAACAGCTTGACGTTCCAGTGCAATAAGATACCGACTTCTGCGGTGGACATTTACGTGACCATTACAAATCTGAACTTTTTGTCGTGAGGTAGAAACATGATCTATAACGAAGAAATTTACGGTGCACAGGGCGGAGCGCAGAAGTATAAAATAACAGACAACCGAGGCTGCGGTTTCCCGAACGAAGCTGCGGCGGGCGAATTCGTAATTGCTAAAGACACATCGAGGGCCCCGGACGTCAAAGGAGCAGTAAGTGGAAACTCTGTCCCGATATCAGATGTTAGCTACCTGAACACACGATCACTGAGTATAGAGGCATCGGATATTTCGACCCGTGCTGGTACATTAACCCGGTATTATTTTGTTATGCCCGCCGAGGATGTTATTGTCACTTAACCCCTCAGAAGCGGGTAACATGATTTTCAATCCGAATATGATGGTTGCGGCTGGCATCGAAACTAAAACTCTTTATTTCAGCGCATTTTATCAAACTTACCATCAGGAAGGAGTTCATTATGGCTCAGTTTATCAAAGTAAACGGTCAGGAAATCCCTGCTACCGTCATCAACAGATATCAGGACGCCGACTGGGATGGTCGCAGCTCGCAGACGATCTACCTTGCAAAGACCTACGAAGAGATCAAGAAGCTGCTTTCGTCTAACACGCCGTGGAGCATCGTGCAGCGCGACACCGTTCCCAAATACGACGAGGACGGACAGCCCACGGGCGAGACCGAAGAAGTCGTCAACGAGTGGGACAACAGCATGTACAGCCTGAGCGGGGCGATCACCGACCACCGCGACGGCACCGTATCTATCAAAATGGGCAGGCCCACGGAATCCGAGCTTTCGACTGCGATCGTCACGGCGCTGGTCGGCCAGAGTATCACGCCGCAGCGCGCGGCAAGGCTGCGCCCGATGATTGAAGCGGCGGCAACGAGCCTGCCGGACGGTGAGGCGGCAGCAGCGGTCGAGCTGTTCCCGAAGTGGGAGTACCCGCACGACTACGTTGTCGGCGACCGTGTGAACGACATCAGCACGAACAAGCTCTACAAGTGCATGCAGGCGCATACGTCTCAAGCGCTTTGGGAGCCTGCCGCAACGCCTGCACTGTGGGTCGTGATCGACGTTACCCACGCGGGCACGCAGGATGATCCCATCCCCGCAAGCCGCGGCATGGAGTACGAGTATGGCAATTACTACCTCGATAGCGAGGACGGTAAGACATACAAGTGCGAGCGTATCGGAGAGGCCGCGGGCGGGAAGATCGTCTTGCAGTATTTGCCGCACGAGTTGGTAGGGAACTATTTCACGGCGGGCTAAGGCCGCAGAAAGGGAGCGGGATATGGATAATACAAAGCACTACGATGATGCAGAGATCGCGCTGATCGAAAGCAGGTGCAAGAGCAATACGCATCGAATCAACGAGCTTAAGGAGCATCAAACGGCGCTTGACAGGCTGGCAACGTCGGTGGAAGTGTTGGCGACCAAGCAGGAGACCGTCGAGGGCGATGTCAAGGAGATCAAAGAGGACGTGAAAGCCATCACGGGCAAGGCAGGGAAACGCTGGGACAGTCTGGTCGACAAAGCTCTCGCGGCGCTGGCGGGCGCGTTTATCGCGTGGCTGCTGTCGGGGGTTGCCTAATGAAGGAGCTGAGAAAGCGGGACAAGTACGTCATCGCGGCAGTGCTCAACCTCTGCTGGTACTGTATTGCGGTGCTCGTATTGACCGCGCATGACAAGGTAGTGCCGGACAGCCTGACCGTCGCGTGGTTCGCCGCGTGGACGGCAGAACTCGGCCTGCTGGCTGGAATCAAAATCAAGGGAAAGGACGAATAACCTATGGAAAAAGCAATGATATCTCAGCCGATGGCTGGCAAGACACAAGAGGAGATTGTTGCCACTCGTGAAAAGGCTATTGCCGCTCTGAAAGAGCAGGGATACGAAATTGTGAACACTCTGTTTACCGATGAATGGTACAGCAGCGAAAGCATGAAGAAGCGTGGCGTGGTGCAAATCCCTCTGTGCTTTTTGGCAAAATCTCTGGAAAACATGAGCCTGTGTCACGCCGCATATTTCTGTCACGGTTGGGAGAAAACCCGTGGTTGCCGCATCGAACATGAAGCCGCCTGCGCCTATGGGCTAACCGTAATCTACGAGGACGGCTACAACGTTTTAGACAAAGGAAAGGATGAATAACATGGAACTGATTCGCAAGAGACTGGCAAACCTGATGAGCGTCAAAAGCATCGTGACGCTGGTGCTGACGGGAGTATTTGCGTACATGGCGGTGACGGGCAACATCTCGCAGGACTTCATGACGATCTATGCGGTCATCATCGCGTTCTACTTTGGTACGCAGAGTCAGAAGACGCAGGATGTGATCGACAGCAAGGGTGACGAAAATGTATCACAGTAGAGACATTGCTGACCTGCGGGCGGACGTGCGCGCAAATTGCGTCATCTTCCTCGGCCTCTGCAAGGAGGCGGGGCTTCCGGTTCTGGTGACGGAGACGGTCAGGGATGACGATTACCAGCGCTATCTTGCCGCAAACGGCTACGCGGCAAAGACCGCGACGCGCCCGACGTTTCACGGCGTCAAGGCTGGGCTGGCGTTCGACATCTGCAAAAACGTTAAGGGGCATGAGTACGACGATCCGTCGTTCTTTGCACGCTGCGGGCAGATCGGCAAGCAGGTCGGATTTTCGTGGGGCGGCGATTGGAAGAAATTCCCGGACAAGCCGCATTTTCAGTGGGACGACCACCTCAGGTACACAGGGGGCATGATCTTGGCGGGCAAGTACCCGCCGGAAATGGAGGAGTACATGGACCAGGCAACGTTTAACAAGATGATGGACGCTTACCTTGCACAGCAGCGGACAAAACCAGTTTCGAGCTGGGCAAAACCTGTGTGGGATGCGGCAAAAGAGGAAGGTATCACAGACGGCACGGCTCCACAAGCGTTTATCACGCGGCAGGAAGCCATGACGATGATCCAGAGAGCGACAAAATAACGGTGTCCTAATCGGGCACAGGAAGGAGCGGGCGGCGAAAGCCCACGCGCAAGCGCCTCTGCAAGCCCTACACGGGCATGGACAGTCAGCACAGGTCAATCCGCGCGCAATTATCCTCTATGGCCCCCAAGCGGGCTGTGGCGTATATCTTATCGTTTGAGCTGCCAGCGGACGAGGCGGCGTGCCTTATCGAGTGCGACGTGAGGCGCAAGAGCTACGCGCAAGTGTGTGCAGCGCTGCACCTGTCGCCGGAGGCGGTCAACCGCTGCCGCAGGCGGGCATATCAAAAAATAGCAGACGGACAAAGAGAGCACCGAGGTTAATCGGTGCTCTCTTTTTGTTTTTCCTCGTTGCGGTGCCTTTCCAGGTATTCTCTGGCACATTCCGCGAGGTAACTGCATTTCCATCCTTCGGCGGTATTCAGGCCGCAATTCCCGCAGCCACGGCATTTTTCAAATTCTTCAAGGATAGCTTCCGCTTGGGTTTTGCTTGCGATAAAAAAGCTGCTCATTTGCTCCGCTCCCCTGTTATAACAAAGATTTTGCATCTACGCCGAGCACGTCGGCAATGGCAATCAGGTTTCTGGCCGTCAAATTCCCGGCGTCGGATTCTCCCAGCTCCACTCGCTGGATTTGGCGGATATTCACGCCGGATTTCTCGGCGAGGTTGGCTTGCGTCATCTCGGACATGCGGCGCGACCATTCTAATTTTGATATCGCGCGGTTGTGGCAGTCGCGTCCGCAGTTGACCAAGGAGCAGGCGGTGCAATCTCCGTCTTCTCGCTGGCAGTCTGCATATTTCCTGCGCATCAGTTGCCCTCCCTCAGAGTTTGATTTCCGGTGCGTAGTAAAGCACCTCGCACTCCCGGTATTTCGCGCCGACGGGTTTCTTGACAATGGCGGTCGTTTCTTCTCCGGTTGCCCGCTTGATGAGCGCGTAGCCGTAAAAATAACCGTCTTCCACAAAGTTTTTGCCGGGGGCCTGTTCCAATTTCCGGATCAATTCCTCTTTCTCCATTGTTCTTTCCTCCTTATTTTAAATAGCGATTGGTCTGGGAAACCACGGCCATGCCAACCTTGTCCGGGGTGTCGTTAAAATTCACGAAGCGAAGTACGTCAATCAGCTTGCCGGCATATTCTACGGAGTTAATGCGGCCGATTTGGAAGTCAATTCCTTTGTTCCACATTTCGATGTTTGCCTTACCGGGGTCACTGGGGTTCTCTCTCATCCACTCTAATGCGGCGATGGACTTCGCTTTCAGTTCTTCGGCCCACGCGATCTGCTTCTCAGTACCCTTCATAGTTCGCTCCTCCTTGGGTTTCCCCTCTCTTTATGTTTTTATTATACGCTAATATTAGCGTAATGTCAAGACTTTTTTGAAATATTTTTTGACCAAATATCGACCAAACGATGACCATTTGTAAGGCGCGATCCACGGTATGATTGAGGCAACAAAGGAGGTGCGGCGATGTACGACCGACTTTTAGCTTTGGGATTTACTGAGCAGATGGCAATGGACATTTTGACACTGTTTCCTGATCCTGACGAGCTGAAAACATACGTTTACTTCGCGGAGCTTTTCCATGCATAGTTATTTTAACCCCAATCCCGCGGGGCGCAACGTGTCGGACTGCACCGTGCGTGCGATCTGCAAGGCGACGGGGAAGGACTGGGGCGAGGTCTATTTGTCGCTGTGCATACAGGGATATTTGGACGGGGATTTGCCCAATGCAAATACCTGTTGGGGCGCGTATCTGCGGTCTTTGGGCTACCGTCGCTATATCATACCAGACACCTGCCCCGACTGCTACACGGTTGGTAAGTTTGCCGACGAGCACCCGCGCGGGACTTATATCCTCGCCCTCTCCGGCCATGTAGTGTGCGTTCAGGACGGGACGATCTATGACAGCTGGAACAGCGAGAACGAAATCCCGCTTTATTACTGGGTCAAAGAAACGGAGGAATGAACATGGCATATCCCTATTTCAATCCCTATTATCCGCAGCCGATGCCGGACAACCTCATGCAGATGCGGCAGCAACAGATGATGCAGCCCATGCAACAGCCTATGTCGCAGCCAGTGCAGCAGAACCCCATCGCGCAGGGCGGCGTGCAATGGGTCAATGGCGAGCAGGAGGCAAGGGGCTATCTGATCGCGCCCAACTCTGCCGTTGCTCTGTGGGATTCCAGCGCGCCGACGGTGTACCTCAAACAGTCCGACGCAAGCGGCAAGCCGACGCTCAAGATTTATGACCTCGTAGAACGCGCAGAAACGCCCCGTACAGCGTCGCAGGGAAAGGGCGTGGAATTTGTCACCCGAAAAGAGTTTGACGCTCTGGCAGCGCTTGTGGGCGAAATAAAGGGCAAGAAAAAGCGCAAGGTTGAGGAGGACGAGGACGATGAGTAATCCGTTCATGGCCGCGCTGGGCGGCGGAAACGGCTTCATGCAAATGATGCAGCAGTTCCAGCAATTCAAGGCAAATTTTCATGGCGACCCCAAAGCGGAGGTCGAAAAGCTCTTGCAAAGCGGCAAACTCTCGCAGGCGCAGTTAAACCAGCTACAGCAGATGGCAAAGCAATTCCAAAGTCTGATGCAATAATTAAATATTTATAGCGTTTTCTTTAATTCTTTATCGTGGCCACGATTTAGATAAAACTGACTTTAATTCAAAGGAGTGATACTATGTCTCTTTCTGACGGCGGCGTTCAGGCAACTATGCCTGTTGCGCCAACCGGCATGATGAACAGCGGCTTTGGCGGCTTCGGCGGCGATGGCGCGTGGTGGATCATCATTCTTTTCCTGTTTGTTTTCTGCGGCTGGGGAAACAACGGCTGGGGCGGTAACGGAAACGGCGGCGGCGTGGTCGACGGCTATGTGCTGACCTCTGACTTCGCCAATGTCGAGCGCAAGATCGACAGTGTAAACGACGGCCTTTGCAACGGGTTTTACCAGCAGGCGCAGCTTGCCAACGAAGGGGTTCACAAACATCTTTGCGGGAATTGCATTTT
>ERZ839823.1491-NODE-1491-length-23264-cov-3.301693_pt1 | contig 23264 bp, 23 predicted proteins | sample MGYA00519862_ERZ839823 | MGnify/ENA primary metagenome ERZ839823 (study PRJEB31850, sample SAMEA3708853) | human gut metagenome | biome: human gut; feature: human-associated habitat; material: faeces | place: China | collected 2014 ...
TCTTTACTGCTCTTTACAACCTTTTATATGCCCGCGTGGAATTTGGGCACCATTTACGGAAAAAGCACCATGAAAACAGAGGGTAAAAGAAACGCCGACAACTCACAAAAACGTAGTGTTCATGCGGGTTTTCGGCGTTTTCCTATCCCTTAACGGGCTTCTATTCATCTTGTGCGAGAGAGAAAAATTCTACTATTTTTTATATAAAAATAAAAAAAACACTTGCAAATACCAAGTGTTTATGTTATACTAATTTTCGCAATGTTAAAAAGCAATCAGCTTTTTATATTCTTAATATTTTTTTAAAACGTTTAGCAGCATGGAGTAGTACTCAAGTTGGTGACGAGGCGCCCCTGCTAAGGGCGTAGGTCGGCTAAACCCCGGCGCGAGAGTTCGAGTCTCTCCTACTCCGCCATAAAAGGGTAACAAAAAGATGCCCTGCGAGAAACTCCGATTTCATCGGGGTTTTTCGCGTTTTTGGAGCAGATTTTTTCAATATAGTTTTATAGATGCCAAACGGCAAAAAACCTATTCTGACTCCATTCGAACCCGCAAGTTGAATATTTAAGCAAAATCAGGCTCACGGAAATTAAAAAAACGTGAGCCTTTTTTGTTGCCCTAAAAGCCAATCGTCCTAAAAAAACGGTTGGCTTTTTTTATTTTATATGAAAGGATTTTTACCATGAAAAAAGAAACAGATTTAGGCGGTGTGAAAGCAATCGCAAAGACTTTGCTTATGACCGCCGTTAATCAAACGCCATACTCACCAATCCTCGTACAGCACCCGTTCACATCCTCCGGTTTGGTTGCACTTCCGACAGATAGGAGTGATAATTTCAAACCGATAGATATAACACTCAATGAAGAAAACCTAAAGAGATGGCAGGAATCCGTAAGTCAAATAATAGACGAAACCGAAAACCCATATCACATATATATGTTGCTCAATCCGCCTTACGCCCTGACCTTTCTCAAGCTCGCATCGCCTTATCTTTCAAGGAAGGACTTCTCGAAAATCCTTGCCTCTGCGTGGATAAATTGCGAAGCGCCTCACAACGATCCTGATCTCAGCAAAGCTGATTTACTTTCCATGTTCATATCCGCCGATCCCAAAGCGCTTATGGATGACGATGAATATGAACAGCTCCGGGAATTGGAGGACACCCTGACCGTTTACCGCGGAGTGACCTCATATAACGCAGACAATGTCAAAGCCCTTTCGTGGACTCTGAACAAGGAAACAGCAGAATGGTTTGCTCATAGATTTAATGAGGACGGAACGGTCTATGAGGCGCAGATTGACAAAGAGCATATATTTGCAGTATTTAACGGACGAAACGAATCGGAAGTCATTCTCGACCCCCAATATCTCACAGATATTGCGGAGGTTGAGTATATGACCTCCGATTTTTCTTTATCAATGTAACAGGAGGAATTACCATATGAACTACAAAAATGAAAAACACCGCGAGTTGTTCGGCGAAGCTGTCAGAAGAAAAGACAAAAAAGACTATGGGCTTATGTCTGCCATCTATCTTCTCACCTCCGATTTACGACTTTGGCAGAAAGTCAAGCGTTATACGGAGAAATCAATTATAGATTTCGAGCACATCAGGATTAAAGGCATCCACCCCACCGGATATACCCTATACTGCTGTGCAAAGGATTTATATCTCAGCACCAAGCATATGTCGGTCAGTGATCTCTCCGATGCGGAATTGATACCGCCGAAACCGTAGCAGTTAAAACAAAGAGCTTACATGAACGAGGTGCATTCTCCTTCCGTAATAATAACGATCTTGTAATCATGATCGCACTCAATGGCAGACGGTTGAGCTTTGGAAATCCGTATAAAGGAAAAAGCGGATTTTTCAACGGAATTCGCAGATGCACGCCTCGAAATGTAATTTGACATTATTTTATGTTCCTCATCTGTTATCTAAACGATTGTGCGTTTTAGGTATGAATCTTTTTTATGTATTATTTCAGCCTAACAGTGTTATTTCTACTCTAAAAGTACTTATAGTATAGCATTATTTACAAAAAATATTCAATTTGATAAATTTAATTCTTCCACTTTTTTATTATTATAAACGACAAGTATTAAAATTAACATTGATTTTTGTGACTAAAACTTGTATAATTGTGACAGGAGGTGCCTGCCGTAAATAACGAATATACCGAATTGGTCGTAAACTGCAGTTATGCGGGAATAAATCCTGTTCATTTTGGAAGAGAACAATGTCCCCCATCACATTCCTACGGTCCTGCTATACGTAAGCATTGGCTTATTCATTATGTTGAAAACGGAACCGGCGTATTTGAAATAAACGAAAATACCTATAAAATAGAAAAAGGGGATTTATTTGTTATTCCGCCGCTCGCAAAAACTTATTACGAGGCAGATCAAATAAATCCATGGCTCTATACATGGATAGGTTTTGAAACAGATATTATTTTGCCCAAATCTTTTTCATACCCTGTTATTAAGTGCAAAGAAGCCGAAGCAATTTTTAACGAAATGAAGCTTTGCAAAAATTACAGCAACGGCAAAAGCGCATTTTTAACGAGCTGTATTTGGAAGCTTCTAACCGTTCTTTACGAACGGGATACAGAAACAGCTCTCCCGATTGATTTGGCGCTTTTTTACATACATTCAGAATATAATAAAGATTTATCCGTTCAGGAAATTGCAGATAAGGTCAATCTTGAACGTTGCTATTTTTCACGCCTGTTTAAAAGTCAAACCGGAATGTCCCCCGCGACTTATATTCGAAGGTACCGTTTAAAACGCGCTGCCGAGCTTATGAGATTAGCGGGGGCAAAGCCGTCTGTCGCGGCATATTCGGTAGGCTATAACGATATTTTTTATTTTTCAAAAATTTTCAAACAGCAATTCGGCGTATCTCCCCGCGAATACATCAAGCAGCCTACAAGCTATGATATAATCGAATAGCCGCCGAACTCAATCGAATAAAACCTTTTCGTTTTTTTTGAAAGAGAATCAATGCCGACGGCGATTGCAACTGTTACAAATACTTGGGTTATAGAATTTGTTGTGTTGTTCTTCGCCGACGGCTCCTCTTATAATGTTTCTGAATAGCAGGCTGAATCACAGTTATCGCTTTGAGCCAATAACTCCAATTTTTTCTGACCTTTTTCAGGTTTTACCGCAATACTGATTTTTCCCATATACATTTTTCTTTCACAAAGTCCTACCCTATTATGGTCACAGTGATCCGAACCTGTGCCGACAATAACCGCATTAGAATTTACGGAAAATCTGACAAATTCGGCTGCGTCCGGCACTACCCTGCCCTCACTGTCAAGACATTCGCAAGTAAACAGGGCAATATCTCTGCCGTTTGCTTTATACTCATTTTCCAATGTCAATCTGAGTTTTTTCGGTCTTCCGATAGTCACTCTTTCATCTGTTACCACCTTTTTGCCGTCGCGGTAGCCCACAACAGTAAGTATACCCGGCGCATACGGCACATTCCATTCGCCGTGACCGTATTTTTCAATGGCTTTTTTACCGAGCGACTCACCGTTCAAAAACAGTTCAAGTTCTTCACAGTTAGTATAAACCGTTACGGGTATTTCCTTACCTTCAAGTCCTTTAAAATTCCAGTGCGGAACAATATGCGCCATCGGCTCTTCGGTCCAATGTGATTTGTTCTGGTAAAAAGCGCCCTTCTTTTGCAGGAACAAATCAAGCGCACCCGAAACCGAACAAACTCTCGGCCACATTGCCTCTCCTCTGTGTTCAACTGCTGCCCATTGAAATTCGCCGAACACATAATCGCGGTCTCTGAGAAATTTATAGGTTTTTTCACGGCCTAAGAACCAGTTATTGGTATCGATATCCTTGTCCCTGATTCTGCCGCTTGTATTCGTATCATAATTCCAGTCACGCACGGATCCCGTAGCACAGCATTCCGAGGCGAATATTGCCTTATCGGGAGACATTTCGTGAACAGTGTCATAAATACCAAGGTTATAATTTATTCCGATTATATCGCTGTCTTCGTAAACGGTAGATTTATCGGGGGTTCTGTCAACGGCAGCCGTAATATACCTTGTTTTGTCAAATTTTCTTATATGAGCAATAATTGCTTTATGTATTCTTTTTCCCACATCGTTAACATGAAAGGGCTCTTCATTACTTGTAGACCACATAATTACACTGGGTCTGTTTCTGTCTCTCTTCACAAGCGATTCGATTTGTTTAAAGGATTCCGTTGTACTTTCAAACCATCTCGTCTCATCCATAACAAGAAATCCCATTTCGTCAAAAGCGTCCATATAAGCGTCCGTCTGCTGATAATGGCTTGTTCTGTAGCCGTTTGCGCCCATTTCTTTTATCAAGGAAATCTTGTGTTTTGCTATATTATCAGGTACTGCAAGTCCTGTAAGCCCGAAATCCTGATGAGCGCAAACTCCGTTGATAAAGGTTTTTTTACCATTTAGCAAAAGACCTTTTTCTGCCGATATTTCAACCGTCCTGAACCCAATCCTCGTAGTGTTTTCATCTATCGCTTCACCGTTTAATTTCAAAACGGTTTTCACTGTGTATAAATAAGGTAAACATTGCGATAAATACCTCCGCCCTGGTACCACCATCCTTCAAATTCTTCGGTATTTACATATACTGCTATTACATTTTCTCTGTCATAATATACGTTGTCGCTGATGTCCACCTCAAATGTATTATATCTTGAATAGTTATGATACATCAAACATCCGTTTAAATAAATAACCGAGTTTCCGGCAATACCGTCAAACCGCAAAACTACTCTTTTATTTCGATATTCTTCGGAGAGAGAAAAATGCTTTCTATACCACGCATTATCATAATGAAGATATCCTAACGCATTATTTTCATTCTCATCCAAGTCCTGATCCACAACATAATCGTGAGGCAGGTTGATATTTTCCCACTTCTCGTGATTTAATATTCCGCTATTAGACGCAAACTGATCGGGAGCGTCAGAATATGCGTATGCGGCAGGACCTGACTTTTTACGCTCCGTTTTTGATTGAGAATAAACCGGCCCCTTATGTGCCGGAGTTTCTACAGCTATATCACCTCTGTGAAATCTCCATCCGTCATTTAACAGTATTTCGTGTCTCATAATTTTTCCTCCGTTTTTTATAGAAAGCTGAAATTTATTTACTTGATACAAAAAGCATTCGCTCATAATTTTATTCTGTAAGATGCCTAACTATGTTACCATATATTAGGGACTTCATCAAGTCGAAATATCAAAAATGCATTGACTGTAAAATTGGCTTATATTTTATAGCACAATTCTTTGTCAATATATCGAACTTTATTCCCGTCGACTGATAAAACACAGTTAAAAGCATTATTAATAGAAATAATATTATTTTGTGTATAGCTGATTTCTAAATTTTTTGTTTCTCGTTTCATTACTGCAATATCCGCCTTTTCGCCGATTTTTAAGTATCCCTGATTATTTGGATTCTTTATAAGCCTTGCAGGATTGCATGTAACAGCGGTCAATACTTCCTGCAAAGTCATACCGAGTTTTTCAGCAATACTCATACAGATTGTAAGTCCGTATTTTTCTTTACCGATATACTCCTGCTCCTTTGTAATATCGGTGCTGATAATATCGGGCAAAAAGCCTTTGCTGACAGCGGCTTTGAATACGGAATAATCAATATGATAACCGACCGAAAAAGCGCCGTCAAGCAGAACGCCTTTGGCTTTAGCTGTATTAAGAGCTATAAAATCATTTTCGGCAGCATTATTCTTTCCGCCGTGAAAGGCGTGGGAAATAATATCCCCTTTACTTAAAGTATTCACGACTTCAAGCATACTGATCGGGGAATTGGTAGTATGCACCGTTACAAACAGATTTCTTTTTCTTGCATACTTACAAATTTCCGCAAGCGGACGGGCGTCTGTCACTTCTGTAAAAGTTGTGTCCAAATAAACCTTTAAACCGATAACCTTATCGGAATATTTTTCTAAAATTTCCTCTGTTAAAGAGAAGTCGGCTTTATTGCCGAATATATGGACTCTCGCCAACACTGAAATATCAATATTACTTTTTAAAATATTATTGATATCGCCTATCTCTGCGGAAGCGTCAATTAAATGCATTACGCCGAAGGGATAGGAAATCTTTTCATAATCTATACCTATATGTTCGGGGGATATGCCCCTAATATGGGTATGAAAATCGGTTAGACCCGCCGATACAATCATATTTTCAGCATCAAGGCAGAAATCGGCACTCTCATCAATACTTTTTGATATTTTTGCAATTATGCCGCCGCATATCAATATATCGGATTTATAAAGAGCATTGCCGTCCCAGACTGTGCCGTTTCGGATTAAAATACGGTTGTTATTATCAGTATTTAACTTCATAATTCGTTCCGGTTATGCCTGCAAATGTACCCTGCTTTATTTTAGCGGTATTATCAATATGTGCTATCAGCCATTTATTTTTCGCTGTCATAAATTTATCGCTTACCGTGGTTTCAAGTGCGGTATTAGTTCCCTTAGGCAGCGCCACAATGCATCCGAAGCCGTCACTGCTTACCTGACAAGGGGTATAATGCAGTGTTGTGGCATATACTTCCGTAACCGTACCTTTGGGTAAATAGAATGCTTTGAATTTTGAAGAATCAATTATACCGTTTACTATATCCCATCTGTGTCCTAAAATAAGTATAAGCGGTGTAACTGCTATATTGATTTCACTCGAAGTATGCCACTCAGTTGCATTGAGAAATGAATTATGTCCACAACAATAACCTATTTGGGTAGGTAATGTGCCGAATACATTATTTACAATATACTGCGAAATTTTGCAGTTTTCAAGTTCTTTATTCTCAGGTGTATAAATTACTGAATCCGGTACAGATATTTTTTCCGCCGTATCAATAATTTCATTTAGCATATTATCGGATACCGTTATAATCCTGCCGAATTCTTTATATTCTTCGGAAAAGGCACTGAAGACCTTAATATCAGAATTTTTTGCCTTTAAATTTTCAAGCATATATTTTCTCCTATACTACATACGGCGGTACAGAAAAATACCACCGCACATTTACTTATTTACTGTATTTATCTGCTCCGAGAACCTTAATTCTGTCGATAGCAAAATTCTTTACATCCTCAGTAGGATGCATTAAATATTTATCGAGCGGTTCGCTGTAAGGATCAAGCTTTTTGCAGCCCTCTATAAAGGCACAGCACACATCCGTCGCATAATTAATTTTGCGTATACCGGCTTTTACCGCCGCTTTAATTTGATCATCGGGCACACCTGAGCCGCCGTGAAGAACAAGATGAGCATTTGTTGCCTTATGTAATTCCGCTATACGGTCTATCGCAAGTACAGGTGCCTTTTTATATTTACCGTGTGCTGTTCCGACCATAACGGCAAGCGCTTTAACGCCTGTTTTTTCTACAAATTCAGCAGCCGCGGCAACTTCCGTGTATGCACCGGTTTCGTCGCCAGCGGCGGCAGAGCCGACATGACCGAGCTCGCCCTCTACGCTTACTCCGGCTTCGCTTGCCATATCAACTACAGCCTTTGTTTTTGCAACATTCTCGTTAAACGGGAGTGTTGAAGCGTCAATCATAACACCGGTGGCTCCGTATTGTATCGCTCTTATAACCTCAGGCTCTCCGACGCCGTGATCAAGATGAATTGCCGCAGGAGTTTTAAGATTATTTACAGCTTCTTTAATTGACGGCATAAGGTATTTTGCTATACCCGTATCAAGAAGTCTTGTATAAACCTGAAATATGACAGGAGCTCCTGTCTCCTCGGCTGCATGCATAACGCCTAAAATGCTTTCAAAGTTATAGATGTTGAAAGCCGGCACCGCGAATCCGCCTTTTTCTCCGAGTTCTAAAATTTCATTCAAACTGTAACGCATATTATTCTCCCACCGTATCAATATTTAATGCCGGTATGTACTTACATACCTCTTTTATTTCTTCTGTAAGACAGCCTTCAATTTCACTTACATGGTGAATGTACGGTCCCTCAACCATTTTGCGCTCCCATGCGTCAAGATTGTCGAACTGTGCCCACATATATGTACCGAAGGTATACGGTCCGTCTGTACTGTCGCACTCTCCCGCTATTACGGAATATTTTCCGTGATCCTGGTCGATTCTGGCTACAGTATAATGACCCTTTTTAACCTGGAACCACTCACGCATATTTACACACTTGCACGGTTCATCTGTGCGATGAAGAGAGTATGCAAAGGGACCGCAATGCCATAAAAGCTCAGCGTTTCGATTTGAGGGATGGCGGGTTGTAAATTCGCCCAAAAACGGTTTTTTCTCGCCGAATGTAAGACTTTTAAGTAAAACCTGAGTCATTGTGGCATGCATATCGCTTTCGCAGCCGATTATATATCCCTCGTCTGCCAAAATTCCGTAAACCGCACATGGCATAGCACCTACAAGCTGTTGCATTGCGGTCCAGCACTCAGCGGAAATTGCATTCAGCTTATATTCTTCAAAAAGCTCTTTATACATAATGACAAAAGCATACATTTTTTCAATGTTCTTTTCGCTGTCATCATCCACCTCGTACATTGAGCGTATTTTATCAGCGCCGGCTTCAAGCTCTTTTTTCCTGTTTGCAAGGATTGCGTTGAATTTATCCTGAATAACAGCAAGGTTGATCGGAATGACATGAATGTCAAAATCCTCCATAAGCTGTCCCTCGTTAAAGATAACCGAACAGAACGGCTTGGGACGAAGCCCTACCTGACCTATGCGCATTCCGCAAAAGTTTTTTACCGCACATACAACTCTTGTAAAGCTGTCAAAACCTTTTTTGAGTTTTTCATCGTCAATATAACAATTCTCAATATAGGTAAACGGTACCTTCATCCTTAAAAGCTGACGGCTCATAGCAAAAATGCCGCACTGCGTATCGGTCATTCTAAGTCCGTCGGGATAGAATGTATCGTCCTGCGGTCCCCATAAAAGTACGGGTTTCCCGTAAGCCTTTGCAAGCGCACCTGCGGCTTCTTCATTACCGAAATTTGCAGGGATGAGGAATATTGCGTCAACACCGTTTTTGCGGAAATGCTCAGCCACCTTATCTACATCGTCAAGCGACCAAAGCACCTCGACATCAATGACTCCCTTAAGATCGACAAACGAAACATGCTCGTTTGCAAAATGCTTCTCTATATAATCTACTGTTTTTCTGCCTCTTTCTTCGGCATACTCCCAGTTGAACATACCCGGTCTCGGTGTGCAGTCGCGCCTAAGCGGCACAAGACCTATTTTTACATTATAATCTAACATATTTACCTCCGTTTTATATAATAAATTTAAAAATTCCGTCTGACATATATTTATTCCCTTCGTCATTTGGATGAAGTCTTCTGTCAGAATAATATCTTTCATCGTGCGGAATCATATTAAAGCAATCAACAACAGTTATGTTTTTAAAGCTTTTTGTTATAGCAACAACCTCGTTATTAACGCTGTTAAATGGACCGAAAGCTTTTTGTTCTGTATAATCCTTTCGCCAAATAGGTGTTAAAGCATATATTTGAGCAGTAGGATAATTATCCGAAAGATTTTTGAAAAAGCAATTACATTTATCCAAAAAATCGTTTCTGGTTCCGTGAGCCCAATCATTAGTGCCATATGCAGTTATTATGGCGTCAGGTCTGACATTTTCCTTAGTTTTTGACAAAAAAGGACAATAATGCTCTCCGCCTATGGCTTTATTAAACTCCTGCGCTCCGATTGACTTTGCAAGCTTTGAGCTATAACGGTTTGACGGTCTTATTACATTTTCACCGATAGTTATGGAATCACCGAAAACAAGTAGTGCTTTTTTAGGCTTTGCCGGCTCAAAAAACGCTCCGTCGGCTATTATTAATTCATTAATAATAGCTTTCACAGACCAAGGGAAATATATTTCTATATTTTTCACACCTGTGCCAAGTTCAAATTTCTTTTTAAAATTGCCCAAATTATAACTGCCTTGAAGGTAATCGTTTTTCTTTTCAGCACCTAAATTATCTAAATATCCTATCAGCTTTCCGTTTTCAAAAATATCAAAAGAAAAAAATTTACGTATTGTTGCCTCGTCAACTGAAATATTGAGCTCCAAAAAATCACTGTCGGTATTAAATGATAATAATATTCCGGCTGTCGAATTTATCTGAGTAAGCTGAGGTCGCATGTTAAGATAAATACTTTCTTGCTCCTTTGTGAAACGATGAAATATTATACTGTCTTTTTTCTCAATATACGCAGCTCCGCAGGTAGCAGAGCAAATTTGATTATAATCGAGAATCATCGTTTTATACTCCTCGCTTGTAATGCTCTACACGGCGATTAATTTTTTCATAGTCAATTTCGCCTGTTTTAAGGAATATTTCAAGGGTTTCGGAGTCCGGAATCCCAGCTCTGCCGCCCATTTGGGTGCATTTAATTGAAGAAACACCGGTTGCGTATTTCGCCGCGCTTACAATATCCAAGCCGTTTAAGTATGCCGCGTCAAAAGCGCCGTGAAAAACATCTCCCGCTCCTGTGGTATCCACTATCGGTACATCCATAGCCGGAAGCGAAAATGTGCTGTCCCCGTAAATTCCCATACAGCCGTCCGCCCCGAAGGTGAAAATTACGATTTCGGGGCCTTTGCTCTGAACATAGCGCATAACCTCAAACTTTTCTTTATCGGAAAGCGGTTTTGAGGTATCGATACCCAGCTCCTCAAGCAGACCGTTAAAGCAATATTCCGAGCCGATAAAAATATCGAAAATATCGTAATTTTCATAGACATAGGGCTTATAATACGCCGCGTCAACGCTTACCTTGCCGTCTGCCGCGTGTATTATATCTGCGGCTTTGCGTATGCCCTCGTTGACAAAGCCCACATGGAGCATACGCGCCGAACGGATATATTCTTCGTCAATGTCATCGGGCTCTACCTCTCTGCACTCACCCGGGCGGCTGATTAGCATTTTGCTTTTTTCGGCGCGTTCGGTAATGCAGAGACAGAAATTACTGCGCTTGCCTTTCTCAACTATCAGGTGTGAGGTATCAACATTGTTGTATTTGAAATCCTCAGCTATCATTCTGCCGAAAACATCGTCTCCAACAACGCCGCAAAAGGATGCCCGCATACCGAGATTTCCCGCGGCGCAAAGCGCAGTTGCCACCCAGCCGCCGCCCTGAAAACAGCAGTCATACATTTTACTGCTGACCTCGCGGGGCATTTTTTCAAGCTCTATTACAAGATCCTGACCGGGTGTAGCAAGCCCTATAATATCATATTTCTTTTCCATAGAAGCTCCTCATGGCACAAGCGAAATGAGCTTTAAGTCATAATATTCATCCATAGACCACTTGGATTTATCACAGCCGATACCCGACTGCTTGAGTCCCGGGTGGGGAGTAAACTCACTGCCTATGCCGCCGTTTACGAATATTTCGCCCGCGTCAAGCGCTTCAAACGCCTTTGCTATCTCGCGGGAATCGTGACCGAAGAAGTAGGCGGAAAGCCCGAATATTGTGTTATTTGCTCTTTTCAGTACATCATCAAAATCGGAGAAGGGTTGCATCGGGATAATCGGTCCGAATATTTCTTCACAGGATACACGCATACTGTCCGTAACATCTGTAAGCAGTGCAGGGGTAATATAGCTTCCCTTTGAAAATTCAGGCGGAATTTCGCCGCCCATAACAAGCTTTGCACCGTTTTTAACCGCATCATCTATAAGCTCAAGCATACGGTCGCGTGCCTTGTTATTGATGACGGGCCCCATAACATAACCCTCGTCCTTGTATCTGCCGAGCTTTACGCGGCTAAGCTCCTTTGCGACCCTTTCACAAAGCTGTTTATATACGCTTTCATGAACATAGATTCTGTTGTAATTAACGCAGGTCTGACCCGCAAAGCCTACCTTTTTAGCGACTATATTCGCGGCGGTCTCGTCTAAATCCGCGTCGGGCATTACGATTACCGGCGCATTTCCGCCAAGCTCCAGCGAATACTTCTTAACAGAGGTCGAGCCCTGCTTCATCACTGCAAGTCCCGTTTCGTATGAGCCTATAAGGGTTATCATACGCGGAATATCGCTTTCATTAAGGGTTTTGGCAACCTCGCCGGAGGGACCGGAGATTATGTTGATAACACCCTTTGGAAAGCCGATTTTCTCGGCAATAACACCGAGATAAAGGGTTGCAAGCGGAGTTTCGCTTGACGGCTTTATAATGCAGGTACAGCCCGACGCCACAGCGGGAGCAAGTTTAATGCTCACATTACCGAGAGGGTAATTCCAGGCAATATGACCAACCGTAACGCCTATCGGCTTACGGGTGACGATATGGTAGTTTTCCTTTCCGCCCACATACTGGGTCGGCAATACCTCGCCGTCAATGCGCTTTGCTTCCTCCGCATAATACGAAAGACTTATAAGCAGCCAGTCAACATCGCCGCAGGCGGCGGCATAAGGTCTGCCCGCCTCAAAGGATACAAGGTCTATAAGCTTATCGCGTTCAGCCGTACAGGCGGCTTTAAGCTTCATAAGCCAGTCATACCGTTCATTAACGGGGGTTTTTGACCAGGTTTTAAAAGCCTCTGCTGCTGCGTTCAGCGCTTCCTTCGCCTGCTCGGCGTCAGCACAGCCTACGGTATCAATCACCTCGCCCGTTGAGGGGTCGTAAACCTCGGCAATTTTGCCCTTGCCGTCAACTAATTTTCCGTTTATATACTGTTTAAACATTGCTTTTTCTCCTTAGCTTATAGTTTTACGTCTGCCCGCATCTGATTGCGGAAGCCCTTAAGTCCCCGTGCTCCGATAAACTTTGCAGCCGAGCCCAGCTCTTCCTCAATTTCAAGGAAACGGTTTCCGCGGGGCCCTATTGCGCTCTCTCTAATTGAACCTGCGTTTATACCAACCGCATAATCCGCGATAGATTCACCCTCTCCGCGGCTGTCGGAGGGCATAACGGCGTAACCGAATTTATAAGCGTACTGTATCATTTCGAGCGCCTCTGAGATAGTGCCGACCTGATTCACCTTTAAGAGTACGGTATTAGCCGCGCCCTTTGAAACACCGTAGGCAACACGCTCGGGGTTGGTTGTGAATAAATCGTCTCCGACAATCTGAATACCGCTTTCCTTTGTAAAAGCCGCAGTTGTATCGTAATCGTCCTCATTAAATGGGTCTTCGATTATTACAAAAGGATAGTCCTTAATTATCTGCATATAGAAATCGTAAAGCTGTTCCTTGGTTTTAGGAGTGCTGTCAAACAATCCGTAATATTTGCCGTCTTCCTTGTTGTGATAGGTGTCGGTCGCAACATCCATCTGGAAACCGATTTTGCCTTCATAACCTGCTTCACGGATTGTTTTGAGCATATCTTCCCATATCTCACGGTCGCATTTGTAAATTCCCGCAGGTATGGATATAAAATCGCGGATATTGGGCAGTCCACCGAATTTTTTCTTCATCTTTTCCGCCCAGCGGGTATGTATATCCCAGCAGGCATAGGAGGCTTCGGCAAAGGTGTCAAAGCCGTACGCCATAATTGACATGGTTGGCTTTCCGCCCGGTGTGGTAATACCTCCGCCATAACGCTCGTCGCCCGCCGCCATTGCAACGCCCGGGACGGGAAGATACATAGCGTTAGCTCCGCCGACATGACGGTAAAGCGGAATACCCAGCGCATTAGCACCCGCCTTTAATATTGCCGCCGACACAGCCGCGGTTGCGTTTCCGCCGAAAGTCGCCTTTGCGTTGGGGGTGAGAGAGAGCATCACTCTGTCCGCTTCAAGCTGGTTTGCCGCGTCAACCCCTATCATTTTAGGCGCAATCTCATTATTTATACGGTCAGCCGCGCACTGTACCCCCTTGCCGCGGAATTTTGTTCCGCCGTCAAACTGGAATTTAACCTCGTGAGTGCCTACCGATATTCCCGAGGTACACATTGCTCTGCCAACTGCCCCGTTTTCGGTTGTAACTATCGCCTCAACGCCCGGATTGCCGCGATTGGTGTATACCTGATGCGCCTTGATTGATTTTATAGCCGTTCCGTTCATTCCTTGCCATCTCCTATGTATATTATTCTAATGTCAAGCGCCGAAACATTGCTTTCAGCGTCAACCCCGCAGTTTAATTTCCACATCGGTTCGGATGTGCCGTGAGTTTTTAGCGCCTCAAAAAGGTCTATTCCCGCATTTCTTGCTTGCTCCACGGTATAGCCGTCAACCACGGCTCCCGCAAGGCATTGGGGAGCACCCGGATACTTAAATCCGCCGGGCCCGTCAGTACCGTCGGTATCGACAGCTCCGAATACAATGCTTTTACTACCCGCAATTCTCGTTGCCGCGGCAATACAGTATTCCTGATTTCTGCCGCCTATACCGCTTTCCTTTCCTACCGTAACCACATTTTCACCTGACGACATAAGCACCACGGGTGCCTTAAACGGCTCGCCCGAACGCTCTGAGCAGAGGGCTATTCCTGCGTCCGAAAAGCCCGCCTCACGCGCTTCCGCCTGCATATATTCGGAAAGCATAACACACTTAACGCCAAGTTCAGCCGCCCGTCTGCGCACAGCGGGATATACGGTCGAGTCCTTGAATATAAGCCCGAAAAACCGACAGCCCAAGCTTTCGTATTCCTCTATGCTCATATTTTCCGTTTCAAAAGTTCCCGCAAGCAAATGATTTTTTATAGAGTCAGGCGTTCTTTCCCACGCGTCGTGCTTTTTGATTATCTTTATACAGTCCTCATAGGTTGAAGCTGTGGCTACCATCGGGAAAAAGGTATTTACCTTAAGCATATCGAAATAGGATACCCGCACTATCGGTGTATCGGTCTTTGACGGGTCGGCGGTAACGGTGTTTACCACCGTTGCGGGCATAAGCCGCCTTAAGAGTCTGCCGCCCTTAAACCTGTCAATATGGGTTCTTATTTGATTAAGCTCGCCGGTGGCTACACCCTTTTCTATCTGCATAAGGTGCGTAAACTCGGCTATATCCTCTATGGATATTCCCTCTGCAGGATATGTAAACAGAGAGCCGCAGCCGCTGCCGAAAACGGTGAAAACAAGATCCCTGTCGGTCAGATTTTCCGTCAGCTTTTCAATTTCTCTGCAACCGTCAACACAGTATTTATCGGGTACGGGGTGTCCCGCAAAGGTGACGCTTATTTTTTTGCAAATTAAGCTTTCGCCGTGTTTTGCGATAACATGGCCTGCCGTTAAAACATCGCCGAGTGCTTCCTCAAAACCGAGAGCGGCACGCTGAACGCCCTTTGCCGCACCGATTACAAAAACACGGTCGTAATTCTTCAAATCAAATTCAAGAGGACCCGAATGGGGATCTTCCTTCATTTCAAAACCCTGCGTGTTAAGTATTATCTTCCCGTCCTTAACGGTTACAAGCTTTTTAACACGGTAATACGGGTCTATTGAGTCAAGACCCGCGTCAAGCAGCTCGGCAACAATTTTTCTGCCCTTTATATTGCCGTGTGAAGTAAGCTCCCTTTTATTTCTTATTCTCATAATTAAAACAATATATTGTCGGGGTCGGGCGCCTCGCCGCAGCTGCCCTTAAGACCTGCGATTATGTCCATATCTTCAGAAGAAAGCGTAAAATCAAAAATATCGGCGTTTTCTTTTATACGCATAGGGCTTGCAGACTTCGGAAGCGGCAAAAATCCCATTTGCAGGCTCCATTTAAGGCATATCTGACCGATAGATTTACCGTATTTTGCGGAAAGCTTTTTCATTTCATCATTGGCAAAAACAGTTCCCGTGCCAAACGGACTGTAAGCCTCGACAAGTATACCGTTTTCGTTGCAGTATTTCACAATTTCGGGCTGAGTAATGCCGGGGCAAAGCTTTAACTGATTTACCATAGGCTTAACCGTTGCCGTTTTCATAAGCGTTTCAATATGATGCGGCATAAAATTGCTTATGCCTATCGCCTTGATTTTACCCGCCTTATACAGCTCCTCAAAAGCCGCCCATGTGCCTGCGGTTGATTCCTCCCAATGGGTACGGAACTGCACAGGATTCGGCCAATGTATGAGATATAAATCGAGGTATTCAAGCCCCAGCCGCTCCATAGTACCCTCAAAGGCTTCAAGGGTTGCTTTATATCCGTGAGCCGCGTTTCTCAGCTTACTTGTTACAAATACTTCCTCACGCTTAAGTCCGCTTGATTTAATACCATCGCCGACACCGCGCTCGTTGCCGTATGCGGCGGCTGTATCTATTAATCTGTAGCCGAGTGAAAGTGCCGACAGTACTGCGTTTTTTGCCGTTTCATCGGGCGACTGCCAGGTGCCAAGTCCCACGCAGGGAATTTCCACTCCGTTGTATAGCTTAAAGGTATCAGTTAAAGATTTCATATATTCTTCTCCTCTCATAGACAGGTGTATCCGCCGTCTATCGGCATACAGGTGCCGGTTGTAAAGGTCGAAAGATCGCTTGCGTAGTAAAGCGCAAGACCGACCATTTCCTCGGGGTTCGCTACGCGATTCATCGGCGTACCCTCAATCCATTTTTTAACTGCGGGGTCACCCGGTGTATCAAGACGTTTTTTCGTAAGCGGCGTGCGGGTAAAGCCCGGAGCTATGGCGTTTACGCGTATTCCACGCTCAGCCCACTCGTTTGCAAGGCATTTTGTAAGCATTATAACGCCTGCCTTAGAGCTGTTGTAGGCACACTGGGTCTGGGGAAGCGGGTTTACGATAAGTCCCGACATTGAGGCTATATTTACAATATTTCCCCCGCCCTGTTTAAGCATTACGCCGCCGACCTCACGGCACATAAGAAATGTGCCGGTGAAGTTTACATCTATTATACGCTGCCAGGTTTCAAGCGGCATTTCCTCTGCGGGTGCGAGCTTATTTATACCTGCGTTATTAACAAGTATGTCAATACGACCGTATTTTTCCTTTACTGTCTCCACAAGACTTTGCACTGAAGCCTCGTCCGATACATCGGTATGAATACAGGTACATTCCACACCATAAGCAGTTATAAGCTTTTCGGCGTTGGGGAATTCCTCATCCATAATACCCGCTATAACGATATTTGCACCGCACCTTGCAAAGCCCTGTGCAATTTCAAGACCTATGCCGCGTTCTGCACCCGTAACAATTACTGTTTTACCCGTAAAATCAAACTTGACAAAGTCCGACATTTTTATTACTCCCTTGAATTATTTTACACGGCGAGCTTCAAGCACGTCGTTTATAGTTCTGCGGGTATTCTTAACTATCATATCGTAGTCTTTATTACCTACTGCGTTGCCTTCCGCAAACATCCAGTCGCCGCCGGAGGCTAAAACATAATCGATAGTTGAAAACGGCAGGAAATTCTTCCCGTTAAGACCTCCGGTTACTACCCACTCAACCTTGCCGAAGGGACCGCCGTGATATTGAGCCAAAATATCCGCACCGCCAAGCTGATAAATAGGGAAAAATTTAAGAATGTTTATTCCGTAATTGAGTGCAATGGATATGTCGCTTGCCGTAACACAGCCCGGGAGAATCGGCATATTCTTTTTCAACGCAAACTCTACTACCTCGGGGACAAGACCGGGGGCTACAAAAAACTTTGCGCCTGCGTCTATCGCCTCTTCGGCGTCACGAATAGAAATAACAGAGCCTGCACCTACAATTACTTCAGGAGCATCCTTTGCAATGTTCTTAATTCTGTCAAGTGAGTATTCGTCTCTGTGAAGCAATACCTCGCATACGGGTAATCCTCCCTCTGCAAGTGCATGTGCAGCGTCTGCCGCAAAATCCACATCGGGAGCTACCATTATAGGGCATATCCCCGTTGTTTTTAAAATACCGTACATTGTCTTTTCCATTTTTAATACCTTCCTTACTCCTCAATAATATTTATTGCAATACCGTTTTTGTCCGATAAAGCTTTCAAAGCATCTGCATGAGCATCGGTGATTTCAATTTCACCTTTTGTGGTCGCACTTTCCCGTTTTTCCCATTCCATTTCGCCGGGCAGGAAAATCCTATCCTTGCCCTTTGCTTTCGGTCCGTTTTTAAGCTCGTCTGCCATTTGACATATTCTTTCGGTGTATACATCTTTAGGCATCATTTTTGAAATATCAATCGCCATAAAGGCGTGACCCGCATTATTTACAGCGGACAAATCCAAATTCCAGCTTGCAATTTCGCTTAAAATTCCCGCGCCTGTCATCACCGAAGCCAGAATTTCAACCAAAATCGCTAATCCGTATCCCTTATGAGCGCCCATAGGCTGTAAACTTGCGTTTTTCGGAAAGAGTGAGGCATCGGTTGTAGGAAGACCATCTTCATCAACAAGCCATGTATCGGGTATTTCCTGACCCTTTTCCTTAGCCATAATAACCTTAAGCGCCGCAACGTTACTGAGTGCTATGTCTAAAAATACGCTTCTGCCGCCACAAAGCGGTGCGGCAAAGGAAAACGGATTTGTACCTATCGCCTTTTTGGAACCGTTCGGAACTGCGATAACAGGATCCGCGTTGCTCATTGAAATTCCCAAAAATCCCTCGCTTGCGGCAAGATTGGCATAATAGCCTGCCGCACCGAAATGACAGCTGTTTTTGACCCCTACATATGCAATTCCAACTTCTTTAGCCTTTTTAATTGCCAGCTTCATTGCCTTGCAGGCAGAAACCATACCGATTGCCTTCTGACCGTCGATTATTGCAAAAGCAGGTCCTTCGCATACGATTTTCGGAACCGCCTTAGCGTCAAGACCGCCTGCATCCATTTTCTGTATGTACTGATTTAAGTTTTTTGTGCCGTGTGTAAGCACGCCGAATGTATCCGTGGTAATAAGCGCTTCTGCAACGGTGTTTGCGTCTTCCTCGCTTAATCCTGCCGCCAATAGCGATTTTACGGAAAACTCCTTTAGATCATTTAATTTAACCTTTTTCATCACTTTACCTCCGTAATTAAAAATTATTTAATTCATTTCGAAGAGTTTCTCAAGTTGAGGCTGAGCTCCCGTTACAGGGTCTTTTTCCATAATGAGTATATCCTTCATATACTCGTCCCACTTTTTTACCGTCGGGCTTTCTGCCTGAACCTTTGCGGCATATTGAATTCCTTTTTCACATTCATAATACCCGAACAGTTCATTGCCGCTTAACCAAATCGTATAATTGACTATACCCGCTTCCTCCAGCACCTCAAGCATTTCGGGCCATATTTCAAAGTGCCTGCGCTTATATTCCTCTGCGGCTGAGTCAACTATTCGCGCACGCCATGCATATTTTTCCACCTGATATTCACCTCTGCTTTTATATAATTATATCGCCTTAAATCAATAATATAAATGTGTTAAAGCGTTGAAATCACACTTGTTTTTTTAATTAAATATCGCTTAAACATAAATAGCTATTGATTTAGAAAAGAGAAAATGCTATAATTTTAAAAAGAAGAGGTGTATTGTAAAATGACTTTTTATAAAATTCCCACCCGTTCCATTCCTCATGTTAAGCTTATGTCGGAGGAAGTTTTATGCGATGGAAGACCGCATGTTACAAGAACGCTTAACGAAACGGTTATATACATATTGACAGAAGGTTACTTAATTTTGGAAAGCGGCGGAGAAACCGTCAAAATGCTCCCCGGAGATGTTAATATATTTGAAAAAGGTGAGTTTCAAAAGCCTACCAAAATATCCGATTGCAAATACTATTATCTTCATTTTTTTAACGATTTTGATTCTGTGGAATTGAGCGAGAATCAGGCGCTTGACTTTTATACTGCATCAAAGCAATTTTTTCTGCGCAGTAATCTTTATGAGAAAGATATACGCAGCGATGTATTCAACAAGCTGATCATACCAAAGCACTTTAACATAAATTCATCGCCGTATTCAGACAGAATTAAAGCCTGCCTCAACCAAGGCAGGCTTGACAGATTTACATTAAAATCGGAATTTTATAACTATCACAGTAATTTGATGGCGTCAGAGCTCCTATATAACCTATATTTGACCTACTCCGAAATATGCCCGGGCAGTCCGATAACCTTCAACGAAAACACCGTGCAAAAAATAATAGAATTTATGAACAGCCATATAGAAAAGCATTTGACAGGCAAGGATTTTGAGAATGAATTCGGGTACAGCTTTGACCATATGAACCGCCGTTTTAAAGAAATTATCGGAGATAATATTTTCAGCTACCTACTTAAATCGCGTATCAATCAGGCTAAGGTGCTTTTATATACCAAAAAAATCTCTGTATCGCAGGCTGCCGAAATGACAGGCTTCTGCAATGTTTATCATTTCTCCAAAATGTTTAAAAAGGAAACGGGTAAAACTCCATCGGAATATATAAAAATGAGCAATAAAAATTAGCCCGAGTTTCAATAACAAGCCTTCCTTCTACAGTTTTGTGTAAAAGTGTAAGGCTTTTTAAATTATATATATTTTTCCAACGAAAAGCTTGAAATACGGATATGCTTACGGTCTACTGTATATGACATACAAAGCTTCTCCCCCGTATTATCATACTGAACAAAGGGATAAAAACAGCTTCCTTTCATATCGGCCTGCAACAAAACCCTACTGTTTTCAAGGTTGTTTCTGTCAATTTTAAGTATACCGATATGATTTCGATCTGTGGGGGCGTGGAATAAATACAATTCATTTCTGAACAAAATAAAATCCGAACGGGATTGACTGTCGCCCACCAATACGGGTTTGGCCCAAGCTTTTGTCTGCAAATCATAACAGGTCAAAATACCGTAATCGGAACCCCACTCATTTCGGTTATCCCCCGGAATCGGGTTTCCGTCTTCGTCAATACTTGCTTGCCACTGTCTTACAAAATAGTATGCTTTATCATTTAAAACATAAACTGCGTTTTCCCAAAGGGTATCGTTTTCAAATGCACCGTTGCCTTCATCGGGCTGGGCAACATATTCCCATGTAATCAAGTCGGTACTTTTTATTATGCAGTTAAAATTACCGCTGTATGCACCGGTATAATAATATGTAAGTCCGTTTTCGGTGCGGGTGGTCAATTTTTGCATAATACCGATATCTGAGCGCATTGCCTTATAGCCAATACCGTTAAAACTAAGAGCGTTTTTTATACCCGAGGTGCTGAAATCGTTTACAGTATCGCACACCTTAAAACGATTAACTTTAATATCACCTAATTTTTCGGATTTAATGTTAAAAATACGGTATAAACGGTAATACTGGTCGTCTATAAGAGCCGTCCACAACACATATATATTTTCAGGCTCATCATTTTTTTGCATCAAGATAGTGTCATATACTTTTAAGACTTTATGCCCTAACAAATCATCTCCGACCGACATTATATCAATTACGGTCTTATTATTCATATCATCTACGGATGCGTATGCAAGGCGGGCTGTTTGAAAGTCCGGATTTTCCTTGTCGGAAGAGGTATTTGCATAATAGGACACATAAATTTTCTCATCGGCATAACAAAAGGTAGATACATGACACATCTTGTCACCGCTCTTTTCAAAATCTCCGATAACAGACCCGTTAATCTCATTTGCAAATGAAATTGCTTTTTCGCTGTTATCGATGATTGCTTCTATAACGGTATATTGAGTTTTGTCCATCTTTACACAGGGATATACTATGTGCTTATTATCGGTCGTAATATCGGGTGTGAAAATATCGTTTTTATTGATTTTCATAGTCTTAGGTCTCCTTTTTTATTTTATTCTTATGCAATAAAAAATTCAGTACGGCAATCAGGATAGAAATCAAGGATATGCTTTCATTGAATACGCCTACCCATGACTTAACAAATATATCATAAATTAAAAATGAACAGGAAACAGGGAAAGATATGATTTTTGTGAGTAGCGGATTTTTAAGCCACAACGAAACCGTAACAAAAGCCGAAGCGATTATCGGAAGAAGATTTATGTATGAGTTCATCGTGATTATCCCAAGAGACAGATTAACCAAAATAAAAAACACCGGCCATATCACCTTATCCGCCCAATTTTTTTCTTTTCGGTTAACAAAAACCAATTCTCTGAATATTCCCACAAAATTAGGTATAGCCCCGCCGATTGCGCCAAGGCATAAATAATGCACGCTCCAACAAATATCTGCGCATAGTTTACATATAATCAGTTTTTTCCGTTCTTTTTGCTGATATATGCAAAAGAGAAAAATCATAGCCCCTATGCCGAAAATCCAAGCTGTAGTTTTTATCATCCTCACCGTCCCCATATTCTTGAAAAGCAGACTTTATTATGTTATAATTATATTATATTGTAAATTATATTATATTGTAAATTATATTCTATTCAATAACATATATTGGCTTTTTCTAACACTATCTTGCATTTTTAGAGGGGAGAGTAATATGGAAAATTACCGTTATGAAGACTATTCTCAAATAAAAGAGCATATTCCCTGCGTTGTAAACCATGACATTGTAAGAACTAAACTTAAATTAAGCGATACGGCAAATTGGCATCATAATATTGAATTACAATTATGCTGTGAAGGGTCAGGCTTCGTAATATTAGACGGCGTAAGAACAGAAATAGGCGTAGGTGATATTGTTGCGGTAAACTGCAATACCATTCATTTTACCGGTACAGACGACTATATAAAATATCATTGTATAATAATAGATAATGATTTTTGTATAAGTTCGGGCATTGATTGTTCTGACATTCAATTTGAAAACACTTTTAAAAATCCGTTAATTATGAATAGTATCATTGAAACGGTTGAAATATACAAAAATCCGGATGATATTTGCTATAAAGCAAAATTGCAATACCTGATTCTTAAAATACTAATTGAAATCAGAACATATCATACCAAAAGTATTTCCGTGCCGAAATATGATATTAAATTTTTCAAAGAGGTAAAAGACGCAATACTTTATATTCAAAGCAACTATGATAAAAAAATCACTTTGGAAGAACTATCTAAAGAAACATATATTGACAAGTATACTTTATCAAAAAAATTCAAAGAATTTACCGGAATAACGATTGTAAATTATATAAATAATTACCGCTGTAAAATGGCATTGTCAATGATACAAAACGGCGAACAAATTAATAATGCCGCAAGACTTTGCGGATTTAATAATATTTCCAATTTTTACAGACTTTACAAAAAACACGTGGGGAAACCGCCGAAAGATGAGAAGCAGAAGAAACAGTAAAAATAGTTAAAATTCATGAGCGGATAAGTCATAGACGGAAATCAGGCTTCGATGTTA